>ENA-ORVB01000007-ORVB01000007.1-human-gut-metagenome-genome-assembly--contig:-NODE-7-length-184388-cov-21.6593_pt1 | contig 184388 bp, 172 predicted proteins | sample MGYA00242090_ERZ509231 | MGnify/ENA primary metagenome ERZ509231 (study PRJEB26280, sample SAMEA2338798) | human gut metagenome | biome: human gut; feature: human-associated habitat; material: faeces...
TTTCCCTTTACTTCCACAGGATAACACATCTCCACTATCCTATCCCTTATCCTATTTTTTCCTCCCATAGAGAATTTCTTAGCTATCTCACATCTACTCTCATCTTTGCTAAACTCCAAATTTGTAGTGATAATCAGTGGTTTTTCACATCTATACCTACTGTCTATGAGATTATATATCTTCTCTCCTCTCCAAGCACTATTTTTATCTTCAAGAGATTTTTCCATTCCAAAGTCATCTATTATGAGTAAATCACAACTTTCTACAACCTTTAAAAGCTCACTCTCTGCTTCTCCCCACTCCTTAGTGATTTTTAGTAGATATAGTCCTAGATTTATCACAAGTACACTCTTTCCTCTACTCATTAGATAATTAGCTATACAGCCACTAGCAAATGTCTTCCCTGTACCTACTCCCCCATAAAATATTATCCCTATATCCATTTTCTTTTTCATAAAACTTTTAGCATAACGAAGAGCTAATTTCATATACTCTCCACTCATATCTGCTCCCTCAAAATTGCTCTTTAAAAATCTACTATCCATTACAGATATATCCCTATATCTTTTTACCCTATTTCGTATGGACTCTGCTTCCTGTCTTCTCTTTTCCTCTTCCATCTCCTCTAGTCTTTTCTTTTCCAAACAATCACAAGCTGGAATATATTCTATATGTTTTCTAATAAATTCTGGTAAGTATTCTAAACCCTCAGCTTCATTTTTTACATACTCCTTCCCACAATATTGACACTTCATATGTTACTCCTCCCACTCTCTATCTCTTTCCAAATAACTCCTCTACACTAAACAGTTCTGGTGTATCTTCCTCTTCTACATCTTTTTCTAAAAGTTCAGATATCTTTCTCTTCTGCTCCTCTTTCCACTGCTTACCCTCTTCACTCTCTTCAAATTTTTTCTCATCTCCTGATTTCTTAATGCTTTCTCTCTTTTTACCTACTAGCTCAACACTTTTTTCCTCTACATCAGCTTTAAAGTTCCCATTGAGAGCTTTCTTTAGATTCTCCACTTTTAAAATTGTATCTACACACATCTTCTCCATAACAAAATTAGATTTTGACATTATCTCTAAAGCTTTAAATATCCCCTTTGCTCCTAATTCTCCATAGGCTTTCATCACTAGATTCTTTTCTGGTGGATATTCATATGGTGGTAATCCTAGCTCACTATATTTTTTCAAAATCTCTCTTACAACTGGAAGATTTTCCTCTCCCCTATATGTATATATATAATAATTATTCTCTTTTATTATTCTACTTGTATTATTCTCCTCCGTCTTTTCATTAAGGGGGTCTCCCAATTTTGATTGATACCCCCTCACATTTTTTTGTGAGGGTCCCTCAATATTTTCTGTGACTGTCACAGTTTTTTGTGATACCCCCTCACAAAAATTTGTGTCCTCTATCTCTTTTTTTGTCCCTACTTTCTCTTCTACCTCTACATCTTTTTCTATTACTTCTCTCTCATCTTCCTTTTTACTCTCTTTTACTTTTCTCTCTAAGATTTTTTCCACCACTTCTTTCTTAGCTTGATTTATCTCCTTTATATCTACAATGTATATTCTTCTCTCCTGTTTTTTCTCTCCATCTATCTCCTTCAACACATATTCTACTTTTAGATATCCATATTTGACAAGATTACTTATCCAAGCACAGATAGAGTTTTTATGTACCCCATATAATTTTGCAAAGTAAGAGTTAGTAGCATAACAATAACCTTTAAAATTTGTTAAAACAGTTATCTCAGAATAGATAAGCTTCTCCATAGGTTTTAAATTTTCATCATATCTCACCTTCGCTGGCATTATTGCAAAATAATTTAATTTTTCCATACTATCTCCTCCTCTTTTTAGATTTAATTATATTGTAGCATCTTATTTAGAGGAAATAAATGTAACAGGTTCCTATCTGTTCTAATACAAAAAATAAAAAATAGTGAAGAACTTATCCTCACTATTTTATATAACTACTTATTATCTTTTTTCCATCAAATACTAATCCTATTTTAATTATTTCTTTTACTCCATCTCGTTTTAATATAGTTTCATATTTATTTTCAGCTATTTGATTTAGAGCTCTGTCAGCTTCTTTTTTATCATCACTACTAATTCCTCTTTTTAATTCCAATATATATCCTACCCAATTTTTATTTCTTGGATTCAACACTATATCTGCTCTTCCATACCCACTTTCTATATTGGGATACATAATATAGTAATTATCAAGTCCATACAAAAATCCTCCTAGCAATGTTTGATAAGGATTTTCATACTTTTTACTTGCATCATAGTAACTCATTGCATTTATAACTACCTCTTCAAAAATATTAACCACCTGATTTACATCTTTACTTAGAAGAGCTTGTATCATATTTCCTATATTATTTTGTCCTCTAAATACTGAATCTACAAATAGTGCTTTAAACAGTTTTCTAACTTCCATATTAGGTATCTTCACTATATATGTAGTACTATCTAGTTCCTCTTTTACTGTTAAATATCCTGAAAACAGCATCAATTCCCATATATTATTAGGAGAGAGATTATCCCCCATCCTTATACTTTCATTAATATATATTATTACATCTCTATCTTTTATCAAATCTTCTAAACTACTAAATACTGCTCCATCTGATAATAATAACATATTTAGTATCACTGCATTTCCTGAGGAATTTACCCAGTATGATTTTACCTTTTTATTTTTTACAAAATTTAATATACTCCAAGGATTATAGATATCTACATTTCCAAAGTTATAACCATCGTACCACTCTTTTACTTCTGGCATCTCATATCCAATTTGATAATATTCTAAAATATCTTTAACCTCTTTCTCTACTAATCCAAATGCTTGGTTATAATTATCATCCAAAACTGTATAGCTTATAAAGTTATTTAAATCAGAAAATATCCCTGCTTGTGCCACTCTAACTATTCCTGTAAGTACCCCTATATGTAGATACTCATTAGTTTTAAGTACATCTCCATAAAATGCTTTAAAAAAATTTATCATCTCTGTATAGTAACCTTTTTCATAAGCTGTCATTATTGGAGAATCATATTCATCTATTAATACTACTACCTTTTGATCATAGTATTTATATAATAATTTTGTTAGCATATGTAAGGATTTTTTTAACTCAGCTTCTCCAATATTCTCTATGTCTAATATATACTTTTCAAAATCTCCTTTATCATATTTATCAAATTTATCTACCAAACTACTATAATCTCTAAATAATTCTTTTACTTTAAGTTTAATTTCATTGAAACTCTCTTTCCAGCTTAGTCCTGTTATTCCTTTCATACTAATAAATATAACAGGATATTTCCCTTGTTCCTTTATTAAAGGAGAGTTTTCTATATACAATCCATCAAATAATTTTCTATTTTTCTCCTTATCTTTTATATCAAAGAAGTATTTAAGAGTAGACATGTTAAGAGTTTTTCCAAATCTTCTTGGACGGCAAAATAATTTTACTTGTGTTCCATCTAATAGAATATCTTCTATAAATTTAGTTTTATCTATGTAGTATAAATTATTTTCTCTTATATCTCTAAAATCTTCTCTTCCTATTGGTATTCCTTTTAACATGCTCTCACCTCTCTATTCAATAATCTAATTATTAATATTATAACATATTCCCTGTTAAATCTCTATTTTATTTCATTCTAATCTTAACTATCATTAAAAATACCCCAAATAAAAAATAGTGAAGAACTTATCCTCACTATTTTATAAACTCTATTTTGCTATAACTTTATCTTTTAACATCTCAGCATGTAGTTTTTCTGCTAATTTTAAATAATTATCCCAAGCAGTATTTCTAGTTGTATATCCAGATTTTTTATAATCTCCACTATCTTCAGTAGCAGGAAGTCCTGTTAAATCAAACATATCCTGAGTTTTTACAACTTTCTCATTTAAAGCATCCATCTGTATATTAAATCCTATACGTGATGGTTCATCATAATCTACACTCTCATATTTAGATTGTTTAAAATATTTTTTAAATTTTCCTGGTTTGATATCCTTAGGAGAATCTGCAAATATCTCATCATATCTACATGAGATTATCTTTCCATCTTCTACTATCACTTTTAATCTTCCTGTTACACCATTTCCTAATACCTCAGCTATGCTGTAGTATTTTTGAGAAGATGAGTTGTGAGTTGCAGGTTCTAACTCTGCTGCTAATGGTAACATTGATTGTTCTATACTATTTGATGCTCCAGCTACAAGGTCAAACTCCCCTGTTAATCTTTGCTCATCTAACATTTGTTTTTCAGCCTTTAAAACTCCTTGAATCCAAGCTGCTCCCTTTCCTTCAAACATTTTGAAGTTATATGAAGAGTAACGTTTAGATACATTTTGGAAATAACGATTGTAGTAGTTAGGTCTAGTCAATTCATTAAACTCTACTAATACAATTTTCCCATTATCTTTTACTACTTCTAATGTTCCTAGATGTCCTTGACGGAATCTTTTTTCATTTTTGTAGTAATCTCCTTTTATAATTCCAAGTTTTGGTTGAGCACTATACTCTAACTCTGGCTTTTTAGGTATTTCTGCAAAAACAGTAGCTGCTACTAATAATGAAAGTAACAATATCTTTTTCATTTAATCTCTCCTTACAAAATATAATATATAGTATATTATAATATATTTTTCAAAATAAGTAAAGTTACTTACAAATTTTGTTGATAATTAATCAGCTAATACCCTATCTAACTCTTTTTCTAATTTTTTCAAAGCATTGGCTCTATGACTAATCCTGTTTTTTATCTCTGGCATCTCAGCTAAAGATTTTCCATACTCAGCTACATAGAAATAAGGGTCATATCCAAATCCATCTTTTCCCTTTGGTTCATATAGTAACTCTCCCTCTATCTCCCCTCTAAAAGAGTAAGCTCTTCCATCAGGTTTTCCAAGAGTTATTACACTTACAAAGTGGCACTTTCTATTTTTTTCATCTTTCATTACTTCCATAAGCTTAGCATTATTTGATTCATCAGTAGCATTCTCGCCAGAATATCTAGCTGAGTACACTCCAGGTGCTCCCCCTAGTGCATCTACACAAAGTCCAGAATCATCAGCAATAGTTATCATTCCTGTAAACTTTGCTATCTCCAAAGCTTTTTTTGCAGAATTTGCTTCAAAAGTATCCCCATCTTCTACTACTTCAGGTATCTCTATACCATCTTTTATAGATAGTATCTCCACATCTTTTACATTGGCAAATATTGCTTTTATCTCATCTATTTTATGTTTATTTCCAGTAGCTAAAAATATTTTCATATTTTCCTCTCCTATTCTCCAATTATTCTATTTTGTAGCTCCATTATCTCCTTTAATCCCTTTTCAGCTAAATCTAACATCTCATTTAGCTCTTTTCTTGTATAAGTAGCCTCTTCTCCAGTACCTTGTACCTCTACAAATTTTCCCTCTCCATTCATAACAACATTCATATCTACCTCTGCTGCTGAATCTTCAGTATATTTAAGGTCTAGTACAGGTGTTCCATTTACAATACCCACACTGATAGCTGCCACATTAGAGATGATTGGATTTTCTGCTAACACTCCCTCAGCTACAAGTTTTTTCATAGCAAGGGCTAGAGCTATATATCCACCAGTTATAGAAGTAGTTCTTGTTCCTCCATCAGCTTGTATTACATCACAGTCGATAGTTATAGTTCTCTCTCCTAATTTTTCTAAATCCACAGCAGTTCTAAGAGCTCTACCTATAAGTCTTTGTATCTCCATAGTTCTACCTGTTAATTTTCCCTTAGCTGATTCTCTTTGGTTTCTCTCTCCAGTAGCTCTAGGTATCATAGAGTACTCAGCTGTAAGCCAACCCTTCCCTTGATTTTTTAAAAATGGTGGTACTTTATCACTTACAGTAGCTGTACATATTACCTTTGTATTTCCACACTCCATAAGTACAGACCCTTCAGCATATAGGTTAAAATCCTTAGTAGCCTTTAATACTCTTAGCTCATCTACATCTCTTCCATCTTCTCTAAGTTTTTTTGTTCTCATATCAGCTTCAATTATCATCTCTTTTATCATATTCATTCTATCTCCTATATCTTCATCTCATCTCTTTGTTTTACTTCTTTTCCAAACTGTATATCATAAAAATGTTTATAAAGTCCATTTCTATCTAATAAATCTTGGTGTCTTCCCACCTCTTTTATTCTACCATTTTCCATTACCACTATCTTATCAGCATTGATAATAGTAGAAAGTCTATGAGCTATTACAAATGTTGTTCTATTTACCATAAGTCTATCTAGGGCATCTTGTACAAGTCTTTCTGACTCAGTATCTAGAGCAGATGTTGCCTCATCTAGTATAAGTATCTCTGGATTTTGAATTAGGGCTCTAGCTATTGCTATTCTCTGTTTTTGTCCTCCAGATAGCATTACTCCCCTCTCTCCTACTTCAGTCTCAAACCCTTCAGGCAGCTCTTTTATAAATTCATAGGCATTTGCCATCTTAGCTGCTTTTACTATCTCCTCTTGAGATACATTTTCTTTACCAAAGGAGATATTTTCAGATATTGTTCCAGAGAATAGAAAACTCTCTTGAGGAACTATACCTATTAAATCTCTATATTTTTTCAAAGAGATATTTTTTATATCGTGTCCATTGATAAGCAGTCTTCCTTCAGTAGTTTCAAAAAATCTAGGGATAAGATTTACTATTGTAGTCTTTCCACTTCCACTCTTACCTACAAAGGCTACAACATCTCCAGCTTTTATCTTCAGATCTATATTTTTTAAAGCATTGCTCTTAGCATCATCATAAGCAAAAGATACGTTTTCAAATTTTATCTCCTCTATCTTCCCTTTTAACTCTGCCTCTTCTCCATAGTAATCTGTTTCAATAGGTATATCCAATATCTCTATTACCCTGTCAGCTGATGGAATAGCTTCTTGTACATCATTATTTTTAGAGATCAATCTCTTTAAAGGTTGGCTCATAAGTCCCATAGCTGTAACGAAAGATATTAAATCCCCTGGTGACATAGTCTTAGTAACAACAATCTGATATCCTCCATAGGCAGCCACTAATACAACCATAAGAGTAGTTATTACCTCATTTATTGGAGATACTTTTGCCTTTATCTTAGTACTCTTATATGATTTTTGGAACTCGTCCATACTTATCTCTTTAAATCTATCAATAATCATATCACTGTTATTGAAAGCCTTGATTACAAATATTCCAGATAAGCTCTCTTGAATAAAAGCTGCAACAGCTCCTGAGGTATCCTGTCTAATTCTTCCAGATTTTCTAATCTTCTTAGTATATTTTTTTACAGTAGAAATAATAAATGGCATAACTGTAAGTGATACCAAAGCCAATATCCAATCCACTTGGAACATTCTAAATACTAAGGCTACAACTGTTATAAACTCCTTTAACATATCAAAGAGCATAAATCCAATTCTTCCTAAAGTAGATGAATCTCCAGAAAGTCTTGCCATTATATCTCCTAACTTATTTTTTCTAAAGTAAGAGATAGGAAGTTTTTGCAAATGATTAAAAACATCTATTTTTATATCCCTTTTAATAGTTTCAGTTACATAGTTAGATGAGATACTAGCATAGTAAGCAGATACTACCTTTATAACTGTAGATATAAAAATTGCTGATATTACAAGTACCATCATCTTAGGGTCTTTTTTTACTAGTACATCATCTATCAGATATTTACTAAGCCACGCTGGCACAGCTCCCATTGATGAAGTGAGTACAGACATAAGTATTACAGCTACCATAGCCCACTTATATTTAAAACTGTATCTTAAGAATGTGTTTAATGATTTATTTTGAAATAAATTTAGTTTCATCTCTCTCCTTTCACTAGAAAGTCTCCATAACTTTCCACTACATTTTTTCCTGAAAGCCTTTCCCTTACCTCTTCTATATCCTTTTGGATTTTCTCTCTATTATCCTCTATCTTTTTTAGATATTTTTCTATCTCTTCCACACTGCATCTCTCTTGTAGAAGTTCTGGAAATACCTCTCTATCCAAAGTGAGATTTGGTAGAGAAACAAAACCAATTTTTAAAATATGTCTAGCTATAAATGCATTGATAAATCCTGTCTTATACACCACTATTGTAGGTAATCCCATAAGAGCAAGCTCTAAAGTTACAGTTCCAGAGGCAGCTATAGCCACCTTAGATTTTTTTACACACTCTGGAAGTTTTTTCTCAAACTCAAGGACAAGATTAGGATATTTTGTCAAATCCTCATCTATCCATTTTAAATGCTCTCTACTTGAAAGCTTTAGTAAAAATTTTCTATTTTCATCTCTTTTTACTATCTCCAGCATAGTAGGTAAAAGAGTTTTTATCTCCTGCTTTCTACTTCCTGGTAAAAGAAGGATATACTCCTCACTTCTTTTTTCCACTATGTATTTATCTACAAAAGGATTTCCATAATATATAGCATCTACCCCATGCTTTTTATAGAAATCTACCTCCCAAGGAAAGATTACCATAATATGGTCAGCTTTAACCAACTTCTTTATTCTCTTCTCTCCCCATATCCAAAGCTTTGGTGGAATATAGTAGTACACCTCTATATCCTCTATCTCCTGCTTTAATAGCTCCAAAAATTTTAGGTTAAATCCTCCATAATCTACTAGGATAACCTTTTTTATATTCTCTTTTTTTATAAAATCTATATACTCATTAGCTTTTCTCTTCAAAAAGCTATATTTTTTCAATACCTCAGTAAATCCCATAATTGCAAGCTCATCTATATCTTGGATAACCTCTACTCCAACATCTCTACTATGTCTACCTGCAACTCCATAAAACTCTACATCTCTATATTTTTTCTTGATAGCTTCCACTAAATATGAAAGATGTAAGTCCCCAGAAACTTCCCCAGTTGATACAAAAAATTTCATAACTAACTCCTATCAAACTTTTATTCCGAGGATAAATAGAGAGTTTTCCTCTGCTAATCTTATAGCTTCATCTCTATTTAAAAAAAGCATTCTCCCTGCTTCTCCAACAATTCCTCTAGCTCCTATCTCTACAGCCCTTTTTATTGTCTCTATTCCTACAGCTGGTATATCTACCCTCATATCCTGTTGAGGTCTTGACATCTTCACAATAATACACCCACTACCAGCTAGCTCTCCAGCTCTTTTTATTGTCTTATCTGTTCCCTCTATCCCCTCTAGTGCCACTACTGATGAATCTTTACATACCACAGTCTGTCCAGCATCTACCTCACTTAGAGCCTTAGCTGCTTCTATTCCTATCTTTATAGTTTTTCTATCCTCATCACTAGGTACTATCTTAGTATAACACTCATCTCTAAACATAAAGTTTTTCAAAAGATGATTTTGAGGTAACACCTTTATTCCATTTAATCTAAAAAATCCTATAACTGCAAAAAGGAGAGTTTCATCTTTTCTATCTGGCAATCTCTTCAGAAGTTCCTCTCCAAATCTATCTAATTTCATATCTTTAAATATTATATCTTTTTCAACTTTTCCCAACATAACTATCTCATCAATACCATTTAGCAGGAAGTACTTTACAATACTTCCCACCTCTCCAATATTAAAAGACACAAAATTTTTATGAGCCTTTATCCTATCATCTATGGTATCAAATAGCCCTAGGGGAAAAACATCAATATTCTGTTTTTCAGCCTCTTCAAGAAAATAGAGGGGTAATTTCCCATTACCTACTATTATTCCTACTTTTTTCATTATCTAGCTATACCTCTATTACTATTTTTTATAAAATCCACAAAGTATGTTATATTTTTATCTTGTTCTATCTCTGCCTCTATTTGAGCAAGAGCATCTTTTAGAGGAAGTCCACTTCTAAATACTATCTTATAAGCTTTTTTAAGTCTGCTTATCTCCTCATCTGTAAATCCTCTTCTTCTAAGTCCTACACTATTTAGCCCTCTAGGTATAGCTTTGTTACCCTCGGCTAATATAAATGGACATATATCTTGGTTTACAGCACTAGCTCCCCCTGTCATAGAGTAAGAACCTATTCTACAAAATTGGTGTACTGGTGTAAGTCCTCCTACTATTGCATAGCTATCTACTACCACATGCCCTGCTAGTGTAGCATTGTTAGAGAATATACAACCATCTCCTATAATAACATCATGTGCCACATGGACATATGCCATAATAAGATTTCCATTTCCTATTCTAGTTTCCCATCTGTCATCTGTTCCTCTATGAATAGTTACAAACTCTCTGATAGTATTATTGTTTCCAATTATAGTTTTAGTAGGTTCCCCTTTATATTTTAAGTCTTGAGATGCTTTTCCTATAGAAACAAAAGAGTAGATAGTATTATTTTCTCCTATCTCTGTTATCCCTTCTATTACAACATGAGATTGGATTGTAGTATTTTTACCAATTTTTACATCTTTACCGATTATACAATATGGTCCTATCTTTACTCCATCTTCTATTATAGCACCCTCTTCAATTATAGCAGTATTATGAATATCTATCATAATTGCCTCCCGTCTATTATTTATCTGCTATACAGAAAGTAAAGCTTGCTTCACAAGCAACATTTCCATCTACTAAAGCTTTTCCGTGAGCTTTTACGAAGTTTCTTTTGATTTTTTCTACTTCTACTTCATATATGATTTGGTCTCCAGGTCTGATTGGATTTTTGAATTTTGCACTCTCTACACCTACGAAGTAAGGAACTTTTCCCTCTACTCCTTCCATTACAAGTACTCCTAAACATTGAGCCATTCCCTCTACTATTAGTACTCCTGGCATAATAGGGTGTCCTGGAAAGTGTCCATTGAAGAACTCCTCATTGATAGTTACATTTTTAAGTCCTCTTATTTTTTGCTCCTCTTTGTTTACATCAATGATTCTATCCACTAATAGGAATGGATATCTGTGTGGGATTCTTTCCATTATTTCTAAAGTATTTAACATATTTTTTCCTCCTCAAATTGTCTTATTTATATTTTACATGTTTTTTAGTAATTTTGCAAACTCTATATCTAAAGCGTGTCCAGCTTTTATAGCTATGATATGTGCTCTTATTGGTCTATTCAGTATTTTTAAATCTCCAATAATATCCAACATCTTATGTCTTACAAACTCATCTTCAAATCTAAGTCCACTTGGATTTAATACCCCATCTTTTTTTATAACAATGGCATTATCCAATGTTCCACCTAGTGCTAGATTATTTTTCTTTAGATACTCTATCTCATAATCAAAACCAAAAGTTCTAGCTGGTGCTATCTCTTTTTTGTAGTTTTCTAAGTTTACTTCAAATTCTGCCAATTGAGATTTTAAAAATGTATGCTCAAATCTAATAGCATAAGTTAGCTTATATCCATCATATGGTAGAGCTATTACATTTTTATCCCCAACTGTCAAATAGATAGGCTCTTTTACTACTAATGGCTCTACTTCTGAGTCTAGCTCCTTTAGTCCTGCCTCTTCAAATATATCTATAAATACTCTTGCACTTCCATCACAGATAGGTAGCTCATTTCCATCTAATTCCACCACTAAGTCTGTAATATCTAATGCATAAAGAGCTGATAGAAAATGCTCTATTGTATGTACCTTTGCTCCATATTCATTTTGTAGATTTGTTCCACGAGTTAAATCAAAGGTATTAGTTATATCTAAAGTTATCTCATTTTTTCCCTCTTCTAAATCCACTCTTTTAAAGATTATTCCATTTTCACTTGGAAGTAATCTCATCTTTATATTCTCTCCTTTGTGGAGTCCAATACCGATATATTCTATCTCTTTAGCTATTGTTTTTCTTTTCATTACTACCTCCTCACTTACCTAATCTCTGAGAAAACTAAGAATTGTTAAACTGTTTTGATTTAAAATCGTGAATAACTCTCATTCAAAGAATAAAGATTAGCTAGAGCTGTACTCACTAAAAACGCAAAACTCACTTCGTTCAAACAGTTGCGTTTTTTAGCGTTCGTTCTCGCTAAGCTACTCTAATTATTCTTTTCAATCTTCGTTATTCTACGATTTTAACTCTCTTAAATAACACAATTCTTTTAGTTTTCTCCAATTTACCTTAACACTTAGTTAAGAATTTTTCAGCTACTGCCATAGCGATTTCTCTTTTTCCGTCTACAAAGTTTATCTCAACCTTTTTATCATTTACAGATTTAACTACTCCTAGACCAAATTTTTTATGCATAACCTTCTCTCCCACAGAGTATGGGAAGTTTTTAGCTGTTTTGTTTAAATCTTCAATAGTTATCATCTTTTTGAAAGCTCTCTCTGTAATAAAGCTTCCCTTCTCAGTTTTAGGTACATACTCAGTAACTGCTGGAGTTGCTCTCTCTATTAGCTCCTTAGGTATCTCATCTAAAAATCTTGATGGCTCTCTGCCCCAATCCTCATTTCCATACATCATTCTACTCTTAGCATATGTCATATAGAGTTTATCCTCTGCTCTAGTGATAGCCACGTAGCAAAGTCTTCTCTCCTCCTCTAGCTCATTGCTATCAAAGTCTGCTCTACTTCCAGGGAACAGTCCTTCCTCTACTCCAACTACAAATACAGTAGGAAACTCCAGTCCCTTAGAGTTATGTATAGTCATAAGTTTTACATAATCTTTTTCATCTTCAAGGTTATCTGTTGCACTGACTAGTGAGATATTTTCAAGGTACTCTCTCAAAGTAAGATTTTCTACTACCTTTTCCAACTCCACTATTGAGTTTTTCAACTCCTCTATATTCTCTTTTCTAGCTTCATAGTCCTCATAGTTAGCTATTAGATAATCACTGTATTTTATCTCTCTAACTATTGTATCAAATAGCTCAGAAACATTTATCCCTTCACTTAGCTCAATAAACTCCCTCATCATATTGTAAAAATCTAAAAGAGTTATCTTAAGATTAGCACTTAGTCCAGCTATCTCATTAGCTCTTCCCAGTGCACTGAATAGTGAAAGATTTTGTTCTTTAGCAAAATCCTCTATCTTCTCTACTGTCTTATCTCCTATCTTTCTTTTTGGTACATTTAAGATTCTTGCTAGGTTTAGATTATCAGTAGTATTATTGATTACAGCTAGATAAGCTACAATATCTTTTATCTCTGCTCTTTGATAGAATTGCATTCCACCAAAAATCTTATAAGGGATATTTTCACGAAGTAGTTTTTCCTCAAACATTCTCGATTGAGCATTGGTTCTATATAGGATTGTAAAATCTTTGTACTTAGCTCCCTTAGCCTTTCCTTTGATTATCTCTCCAACTACAAATCCAGCTTCCTCTCTTCCATCATAACAACCTTCCACAGTGATTTTTTCTCCTACTGTCTTCTTAGTCCATAGCTTTTTATCTCTAGCACTTGAGTTGTTTCTGATTACAGAGTTAGCAGCATCTAGTATTACAGAGGTAGAACGATAGTTCTCTTCTAGCTTTACCACTGTAGCATTTGGATAATCCTTTTCAAAATCTAGAATATTTTGGATATTTGCCCCTCTAAATCCATAGATACTTTGGTTTTCATCTCCTACTACACAGATATTACCATATTTTTTAGCTATCTTATTCACTATCTTATACTGAATATTATTTGTATCTTGGTACTCATCTACCATTATATATCTAAATTTCTCCTGTACCTTATCTAGTACATCTGGAATATCTAATAACCTATCTGTATTTACTAGGATATCTGAAAAGTCCATTGCATTATTATTTTTAAGTACAGAGTTATATCTTCTATATACCTCTGCTACTATCTTTCCATTGTCATTATACTTTTCAGTTGTCTCATACTCATCAGGAGATATTCCATCCTCTTTTAATTTTGAGATAATAGAGGCTACCAATCCCTCTTTTAAACTTTTATCCTTTACTACTAAATCTTTCATTATATTTTTAGCTACTCTCTTTTGGTCATCTGTATCATAGATAGTAAAGTTAGCATTGTATCCTAATCTATCTCCATACACTCTTAGCAGTCTAAGTCCAAATGAGTGGAATGTAGATATCATAACTCTTTTAGCGTCCTCTCCCACTAGAGATTCCACTCTCTCCTTCATCTCCTTAGCTGCCTTATTAGTAAATGTTACAGCTAGGATTTTATAAGGAGATATCCCTATCTCATCTATCATATGAGCTATCCTATAGGTAATAGTTCTAGTCTTTCCAGAACCTGCCCCTGCTAATATAAGAAGAGCTCCCTCTATCTTAGCAGCAGCCTCCCTCTGCTTATCATTTAATTTATCTAATATACTCATTAATTTTTCAACTCCTTCTAATTAATAATTATACCATAACAACTGTTATTATGTCTATTTTTAATAAGTTTTGAAAAAATTTTGAAGTAATTATCTTTACAATTTTAGTGTAAATAATCCACATGTATCATTACATCTTTTACATTTTCAAAATCTAAAACTATTCCCTCTCTGATACTATCTATCATATTGTGAGCCTCATAGACAGTCATCTCCTTAGGTACTCTTATATGCATAGATAGAAACACCTTATCTCCAGATTTTCTCATAAAGATATCATGTACATTTTTTATATTTTCATTTTCATTTAGATATCTCTCTATCTCTCCTATAAACTTCTCATCTTGTTTATCTAGTATCAAGTCAGAAGTTTCAAATATTATAGAGATACCCTCTTTAAATATTAAAAGAGCCACTATCAAACTTAGTATGATGTCAAATATTGGAGATACCCATATAGATAGAAGTATTCCAAATATTACCCCTCCAGATGAGTAGACATCACTTTTACTATCCTTAGCATCAGCTATCAGTGCACTGTTATCTGTTGCCATTCCCACTTTTAGCTTATATCTATACATAAAAAATTTCACTACCATAGAGATTCCAGCCCAGATAATTGTAGTATAAGCTGGAGTGTTAGTGTACTCTCCACTGATAAGTAGTTCCACACTTCCCTTTCCCAATTCAAAAGCTGTAAGAAGTAAAAATACCCCTAACATGTTTCCTATTATACTCTCAATTTTTTCATGTCCATATGGATGTTCCTCATCTGCTGGCTTGTTACTAAAATATATTCCTAATAAAATTCCAAAAGAGCTTCCCACATCTGATAGAGAGTTTATTCCATCTGATACTAAAGCTCTAGAATTTCCATATATTCCCCCTAGAATTTTTATAACTGCAAGAAAGATATTTTGAAGTATTGAAGAGATTACAACTTTTTTTCCCTCTTTCATTCTCAAAGTTTCCCTTTGAATATTATCTATCTCCAAAACTCCATCATTTTCTTTAAATCCATTTTTCTTAAAAAAATCCTGCTTAGAAAAATCTATACATATTATCTTCTCTTTTTTCTGTTCTATCCCATGATTTACCAAAAATTTTATAAGCTTCATTCCATAAGACTTATATCTCATTCCAACTCTTACAAAAATCCTTCTAATAAGATAGCATCTCTCATCCTCATCTACTAAGATATATCCTACCAAGCTATCTTGAACTTTTATAACAAAGTACTCTCCATCTTTATCCTCTATAAAGTCCTCATCTATATCCTTCATTTTACCAAAATTTTCTTCTAATTCTTCTAAAGTGTATATTTTATACATAGAAAATCCCCCTGTTTATAAAAAAAGCCATGAAAACCAAAGAAGTAGATCCTATACCCATAATAAATACCTTAGTGCTGCTTCCTTCCAGACCTGACACGGTTCGATACTATTACGCCATAAGATTCCTCTCTGATTTCCATGACAATTCATTATATCAATAAATTTAGATTACGTCAATAATTTTTTCTAAATATTATCCAATATTCCTCCAATATTGAATTTATCTAAAATTTCTTGCACCTTATCCAAGTATTTTGATTTTTCATTTAGTTTCTCTTCTAACTCTTCTAAACTATTTTGATTATCCTTATCCAAAGTATCTCTATAGTTTTTTATCTCCTCTTTACCCTCTTTTATCATATCCTCTACTATTTTTTTCTTTACACTTCCATCCTTATCATTTAATATATTCATTATCTCTTGAGATAAATCACTCTCTACTACTAATTTCTCATCTAATGAATTATAGCTATATTTTACATTTCCACTTCTCAAATCTTTTAATAGAGGATTTATCATAGCTTTTAAAAGAGGACTATCTATATTTAATTTTCCTGTTATCTCATCACTATTTAAAGACATATCCTGTATCTCCACATCTCCAGTGATATCTATATTATCTCTGCTAAGAAGTACCTCTTTATCTAAAGACGCTTCTCCTCCCTCTACATATTTATGTAAAGCCTCCATATCTTCTAAATCTTTAAAGTTAAAATTAGGGATTTTTACATTTATCTTTCCTTGAATCTTATTTAAATCAATATATCCATAAGCTTCTCCGTGGCTTATAGTTGAGTCAGCTGTCAAATAGATTCCTATATTTGTCTTGTTTCTTGAAAGTCTACTTGAGATATTTTTTATTCCACCCTTTAACTCTATTCCATAGATTTTAGAGTTTACTGCAATCTCCTCAGCAAATACTTCCCACTTATCTTGAAGTTTTGCATCTTCATCTCTTCTTAGCTCCACCTCTCTCATAACATTTCTATATTTTACTACCATATCCTTTATCTTTTCTCCATAGATTTCATTTAGGTAATAATTGATAATAGAGTCTAAGTCATTGATTACAAACTCCCCTCTTCCTACTAACTCATTTACAGTAGTTTCAAGTTTTTTATCCATATCATTGACACTTAGAACACTTTTAAAATCTTCTTTCATAGCTTTTCTATCACTTAAAAACTCTTTGCTCAAAGTTTTAAAAGCTGCCACCATATTTTTTATCTCTTTCTCCATTCTGATTATCTTCAATGGATTTTTCTCTTGAGATATCTTTTCGTAGTTTTGTTTAAGTATCATATACTCAGGAGTCTTTTCTAATTCCTCTATTTTACCATTCCAATACTCTCTCTTCTCTTTTAGTTTTCCCTCTATCTCCTCATATTGAAGTTGTAACATATTTTGAAGAGTCATCTTGTTTACCATAGCTCTAGCTCTTATAAGCTCTTCTAAATCTTGTACTCCATCATTTTTCTTCTCTTCTACTCCTGTCTTGTATATGACTACATCATTTTTTTCCTCTACTACATATCCTGTACTACCATCACTATCTCTAGGAGTCATAAATTTTACATCACTGAAGTCAGCTCTACTTACTAAAACCTTTTTATCTTTAAAATAGATATCATAATCTGTTTCAAATTTTCCTATTGATATAAAGTTTTTCATTCCATCTTTTCTACTTGTAATATCTATATCCTCTATCACTATCTTTTTACTAAATGGAGAGAAGTCTACACTTCCTATATCTACCTTACCTTTATTTATCTCTGTTAATTTATTTTCTAATACCTTCTTTATTATATAGTCTTTAGAAAAATATACTCCTCCTAGCAGAACTACAATTATTCCAACTGCTACTCCTATCTTTTTCTTCATAAACATCACCTCATCTTCTAGATAAATCTCTTTATCAGTACTCTAATCTTTCCTTTTTTATTCTCCCCCAATATCTTTTCAAATATGAACTTCCCTTTTTTTCTTATGGTAACTATATCCCCCTCTTTTAAGGGACTATTTTTCTCCTTATCTACCACATAGTTTACAGATACCTCTCCAGTTTCTATCAACTCTAGCCCTTTGCTCCTTGAGTTATTAATCATCACAGAAACAATATTGTCTAATCTTACAGAGCTTACACTGTCTATTAACTCTTCAAATTTCAGACTGGGAACTTGACTTCTATTTACCTCTTCTACTGTTACAGGATTTCTTCCTACCTCTTTTAGATTGTCCACTAAGAAATCAAAAATCTCCTCACTAACTATTCCATAGCAAGAGTCATCTTCTACTATCAAATCTCCCATCAACTCCCTTTTTATTCCAAGGGACATTATTGTACCAAGGTAGTGTTTATGCTCTAGCTCCTTAAATTTTGATCTGTTAGTTACCTTAAAATATTTCACTGGAAAGTATAGCTCCTCTTGTGGAAAATTCTTAGGTTTTACAGCTATCATATTTTTTTCACAACCTTCACTGATTCCACATAGAGAAAAATCTATACTTCCTATATTCATCTGAGAAAGTTTTTTACACACCTGTGGTGGATAAAAGTATTTACTATATACAGGGTACTCTATCTCTTCACATAGCTCTATATCATCACAAATAGCCCCTATTAAAAATTCATCTATCTCTACAAACATATTCTGAAATTTTTTTCTGTCCAACTTACTCTCCTCTCATATATATTATACTCTGATTTTATACAATTTTCATCAAAATAGCAAACTATTTTTTAGTTATTATTTTTGAGATATTGAAAAAAACATATTTTTGTGCTAAAATCTAAAGATAATGGTTATTAAGGGAGATGAATTAAAATGGTTAAAAGAAAATATATTGCACCTAATGCAATTACAGCTGCTAATATGTTCCTAGGATACCTTAGTATTACAGCTTCTATTAAAGGAAATTTTATTCAAGCTATTTGGTTTATTATACTGGCTATGGTTTGTGATGGACTAGATGGAAAAACAGCTAGAAAACTAGATGCTTTCAGTGAGTTTGGAAAAGAGTTCGACTCATTTTGTGATGCTATATCATTTGGATTGGCACCAAGTATCTTAGTATATTCTATACTTATGCAATATGCTTCTGCTAGTGCTTTCATAGTTCCAGTTTCATTTATATATGCTCTTTGTGGAGTAATGAGACTTGTAAAATTTAATATTATTACAGTGGCTTCTAATGAGAAGGGAGACTTCAGTGGTATGCCTATCCCTAACGCTGCTGCTATGGTTTGTTCTTACTATTTAGTATGTTACTACCTACAAAAGAATTTTGATATTAATCTTTTTAACTTAGATATCTTTATGGCTATAACAATTATAGCTGCTATATTAATGGTTAGTACAATAAAATTTAAAACTCCTGATAAAGCTTTCTCATTTATTCCTAAAAAGTTTGCTGGTTTATTTATTTTAGTGGTTATCGTAACATTAAAATATAGTTTATTTGTGGTTTCATTCTTCTATGTAATTATAAACCTTATGAATTTTGCTACAAAAATCTTTGATAGCTCTAATGATGATAATGATAAAGAGTTAGTTGATGTTATTGAAGAGGAAAGTGAAGAGGAAGAAAAAGAAAAGAAATAAAAATATACAGAAATAATTGTACTTAGGCTATTACAGAATTTGTAATAGCCTATTTTTAACTAAAATAAAAAGTAACTATTCAATTAGTAAATTAATTTAAAAAACTTAAAGAATTGTGTAATTTATGAAGAGAAGTTAGATTAACTCAGCGAAATCGAATGCTAAAAAATACAATAAGTCGAAGACTTAACCCTTGCATTTTTAATGAGATAAGCTCGTAGTTAATCAACTTCTTGAAATATAAAACAATCCTTAGTTTTCTTTTTAAATCATTCTTGAAGTATAAAGTTAAATATAAGGGGGAGTTTATTTGGATTTTTCTTTAAAGCTTAAACAGGAAACAAAATTAATATTGACTCAAGAGATGAAAACATCTATGAATATTTTACAGATGTCCTCATCTCAACTAAAAGAGTACCTAGAAAAAGAGGCTGTTACTAATCCAGCCATTGAGATAACATACAATAACTATACATATAAAAGTTATAATCCTTCATCATCAGAGGATAATTTTTCTCCACTAGACCTTGTAAGTGAGGAGGAAACTCTTTTTGACTATTTAGAAGAACAGCTTGGCTATTTAAAAATTTCACCCAAAATAAAAAATATCTGTCTATTTATTGTCAACAACCTTGATGCTAGAGGTTATCTTGCTACACCAAAATTAGAGATAAAAAGACTTTTAAATATAAATAACCAACAGTTAAAAGAAGCTTTTGAAATTATCTATACACTAGACCCAATAGGAGTTGGAGCAGAAAATTTAAAAGATTGTCTAAAAATACAACTTAGAAGTAAAAATATTATTGATGAGACTCTCTTCTCTCTTATTGATAACTATCTTGAGGAGATAGCCAGTCAAAATTTCTCTCTAATTGAGGAAGAGTTAAATATTACTAAAGAGGATATCTTAGATTATTTAGATTTAATCAGAACTCTTTCCCCTATTCCAGCTAGAGGATATGTAGTCAGCACTAGTAATAACTACGTAGTTCCAGAAGCTAAAATAGAGATAAAAGATAATAAACTAACCTTTAAAATAAATGAGGAGCTTATTCCAAAGATAAATATAAACAGTTCCTATTCTGATAATCCCTCAGCTAATAAAAACTCCATTGCCAATGCTATCAATATAATGAAATGTCTAGAAAAAAGATATCAAACTCTTAATGGTATATTGGAGTTACTTATTGTTAAACAAAAGGATTTTTTCTTTAAGGGAGAAAATTTTCTACACTCACTTATTCTAAAAGATATAGCCAATGAACTTAATCTACACGAATCCACTATCTCAAGGGCTATCAAAGATAAATACCTAGATACTCCTCAGGGGATTATATCTATGAAATCTCTATTTATAATTGACAGTAGCACAATTATAATTAAAAAGTTAATTGAGGAGTTTATCACTGAAGAAAATAAAAAAAATCCGTTTTCTGATGAAAAATTATCACTACTTTTAAAGGAAAAAGGGTACTCTGTAGCTAGAAGAACTGTGGCTAAATATAGAGAGGAACTAGGTTTTGGTTCTACTAGAGAAAGAAAAAAATAAAATTGCTACAATTTAAGAAAACTAAGAATTGTTCCATATTCCAAGAAGTTGATTAACTAGAGCTTGTTGGACTAAAAACACAAAACTCGTTTCACTCAAACAATTGTGTTTTTTAGCGTCCCTCTTCGCTAAGTTAATCTAACTTCTCTTCATAAATTACACAATTCTTTGAGTTTTCTTTAGTAAAGATATATAATTAATCACTCTTTGTCACTCTTGATTTTTATATCTCTAGTATATTTCTTAAATTGAAATCAGGATAGAGAAAGAGTAAAGGAAAAGGAAAAAAATTTACTGTAATGAGCATTGCGTCAGCACCAGCGATTGGAAGTAAACTTTTTTCCTTTTGTATTATTAAATTATTTTATTTTTTTGATTTCAATTTAAGAGATGGCAACATTCTTATCTTTTTATAGGTACTCTTAAAATATACATTACATCAGAGGGATCCTTTTCAAAAGCTGGACCAGAAAGAATATGGACAATAGTATCCTCTCCTATCTCTCTTCCCTCTTTTTTCATCCACTCCACAACTTTTTCTACACTCTGTCCAATATCATCAAACTTACTTTGACATATCATACAAGCATATTTTTGCTTTGGATAATGACATCTCTTTTCATAATCTTCATAATTTTTTAAAAGTATCAATCTATTATAATTGTAAGTTTTTTTCTCTATCTCATCTTTTTTTATTGTAAATGCAAACATACCGACAGGAACCAAAGTTTGATTAGTAGCAATTAAAAAATTATCTATCTCTTTAAATGCTTTAGATATTCCATCATACCCTTCACTATCATCAATCTCTGCATACACTCCTCTTATCTCCTCTTCTTCAATAAAAAATTTATCCATATTATTTTCTAAAGTTATGAGATATTTCATCTGAACAGCATTCTCTTTCAACTCTTTTTCTAAATTTTGGAGTCTTGCTATCTCCGATTGAGTTTGCTCTATCATCTTATTCATCAGTTCTAAAGTATGAGAGTAACTTACATTTTCTAAGTGGCTTTTTATTTTAGCATTACTAAAACCTAACTTTTTTAGATGAACTATCATCTTAATAATAGGAATCTGAAAAAATCTATAATATCTATAATTGGTTTTTTCATCTTTATAATTTGGAGATATTATTCCCTCACTATCATAGTATCTTAAAGTTGAAATTGGTAAGCTAGTAATTTTTGATACCTCTCCTATTGTTAAATAATCTTTCATCTCTGCCCCTTTCATTCTATTTTTTTCTACTCATTATTTTAACTCTTTTTATAGCTCCTGTAAAGTCATCAATTAAATAATAAAATACAGGAATAACTATTAATGTTAACAGTGTTGCAGTAGAAAGTCCAAATACCACTACAAATGACATTCCCTTATACATCTCTGAACCCTCTCCATTACTAAACATAAGTGGTAGCATTCCAAGTACAGTAGTAAGTGTTGTCATAAGTATTGGACGAAGTCTTGTTCTTCCAGAAGTTATTATAGCTTTATTTTTACTATCTCCTGCCTCTCTTCTAAGATTGATAAAATCTATCAATACAATAGCATTATTTACAACTATACCAGCTAGCATTACAAATCCTACTGACACCATAGCATCTATACTCAGTCCAGCTCCATAGAGAGCATAGAAAGCTCCAGTAGTAGAAAGTGGAATAGAGAGTATTATTATAAATGGCATAATAAATGACTCAAATTGCCATACTAAGATAAAATAGATCAGGAATATTGCTATTCCAAAAGTATAGATTAATTGCTCACTCATCTCTGCCATATCAGCACTCTTACCACCATATCCATAGGTTACACTGTCTGGTTTTCCCATCTCTTCTAAAGTTTCCACTATCATATTTTGTGCTGTTTTTAAATCTAGGTTATCATCAAGATTAGCATATAATACTATTTTCTTTCTCTTATCTTTTTTCTCTAACTTAGATGGTCCCTCTTCTATTTTAAAAGTAGCTACATCTGAAATCTTTATATTCTTTCCATTAGGTAAAGTTATTCTAGAATCTAAAATATATTGAGTAGACTCTCTATATATTTGTTGAAGTTTTAATGTTACATCTATCTCATCATTATCACTATTTATTTTTATTGGAACTCCACCTTGTATCTGTACCTGTATCATACGAGCTATATCACTGATTTTCAATCCATAGTATTCAGCTTTCTCTCTATCTATATAGAATTTTCCCTCTGGTTTTCCACCTTCAAAAGAGGTAGTTACATCTTTTATTCCATCTATTTTAGATACTCTATCTTTTAATTCTGAAATTATAGCTTGAAGTTGTATCTCATTATCTGAATATAGCTCAAACTCCAAATCATATATTCCCCTCACTCCAAATTTATATCCTGGAGTCACAGTTATCTCCACATCTGGTATATCTACATAGACTTTTCTCAGCTCTCTTAAGATATCACTCATAGATTTATCTCTAGTAGTTTTCAATCCTCCATTGATATTTAAAATAGCTCTAGCTCCACTTCCAGAAACAGTAAAATCTTTTACAAAATCAAAACTTGTAACTCTCTCCTCTAAAATCTTAGCTATTCTATCTCCCTTATTTACATCAGCTCCAGATGGTAGCTTTGCCACTACAGCAAATCTTCCCTCATCCACAGTAGGTATAAATCTTCCTCCTAATTTACTTCCTACATATAACGAACCTAAGAAAAGTACTGTCATTATTGCCACGACTATTCCTCTTCTTCTCACTGCCCATTTAAGCAGTACCACATACCATTTTCTTAAAGATTTTAAGAATTTACCTTCCGAATTAAGATTTTTATTCTCATTCATTATCTTACTAGATATCATAGGTACAAAGGTAAGTGATATTACTAGAGAAGCTAACAATGAGTATGAGATAGCATAACACAGATTATTGAACTGCTCTTTAGCAAGCCCCTCTTGGAATACCAAAGGTAGAAAAGCTGCAACAGTAGTCAGTGTAGAAGCAAGTACAGGTAAAGCCATCTCCTCTGCTCCATCTCTAGCTGCTGCTACTCTATTTTTTCCTAACTCTGATATATGTCTAAATATATTATCTACTACAACAACCGAGTTATCTACTAGCATTCCTATTCCTAGAGATAATCCCATTAAAGACATCAGATTTAAAGTTATCCCTTGAGCATTTAATAGGAAAAATGTAAATATTACAGATATTGGAATTGCAGTAGCTATAATAAGTGTAGCTGATATACTTTTTAAAAATACAAAAAGTATTCCAGAAGCTAGTAAAAGTCCCATTATTCCACTAGACTGAACATTTTTTATAGAGTTCATTATAGTTATAGATGAATCAAACTCATAATTCATAACTGTATTGATAGGAAATGAGCCCTTAGCTTGCTCCATTACTTTTTTTACATTTTTTACTATTCCAACTGCATTTCCTTCATCTGTTTTAGAAACTATTACAACTATATTCTCCTTTCCATTTTTTCTACTTACAGAGCTTCTATCTTTAGGGGAGATTTTTATATCTGCTATATCCTTTAATTTTAAAATATGACCATCTCTATTTAAAAGTACTATCTCTTTAATCTCATCAGCTCTCTCTATCTCAGCTTCTACTTTGATTAAGTACTCTTTCTCTCCCTCTCTAAGTATCCCTCCTGGAATATTTACACTGGCACTAGCCATCTTGTTATATACATCCATAATACCTAGATTGTAGTTTTCTAATTTATCTGGGTCTACTACTACTGCTACCTCTTGCTCTCTTCCTCCAAATACCTCTATCTCTGATACTCCCTCTATTCTCTCTAGCATAGGTTTAAGAGTGCTTTCCACATAACTTCTCATCTCTACTAAATCCCCACCAGCCATAGAAAAAGTAAGAGCTGGAACATCAGAAGATGAACTTTTTCTTATTATTGGCTCATCCATATCCTCTGGGAATTTTTTTCTTATTTGATTTATCTCATTTTGTATCAAAGTTATTTTTGTTTCTACATCAGTACCATATTTAAATTTTACATATATCATTGAGGTTTCAGCTGTTGATTCAGAGCTGTACTCTGTTATTCCCTCAACATTAGGTAGTATCTCTTCTATTTTTCTAGTTATCATCTTATCCATATCAGACGGAGTTGCTCCATCCCACTTTACCCTTATTCTTACAGTAGGTCTATTTATATTTGGCATCATCTCCACTGGCATCTTTTTTAGTCCTAGATAACCAAAAAATATCATAGAGATTAGAAACATTATTGTAGTAGCTGGCTTTCTTATTGAAAATTCTGGTATCGACTTCATACTAATTCTCCTTTACCTTGTCATTATTATTTAATAGATATTGTCCCTCTACTACTACTCTATCTCCAGCTTTGTAATCTTCAAACTCTATTAGTTGCATATCTCCAATAGTTTCTTTAGGTGTTACTCTATATATTGTAGCTTTTTCATCTCTCACTATAGCTATATATGAGTATAAATCCTTTATCATAACAGCTTTAGTAGGAACAAAGATACCACTTACCTCTCCCTGTTCTAGATTTACTTTTGCATACATTCCCTTTAAAATTTTATTATCTCCATTATCCACTAATAATCTTAAAGAGTATTTTTTACTATTACTATCAGAGCTTAGATTTATCTCACTTATTACTCCATCTCTACTTATTCCAAGTTCCTCTATATATATTTTAGCTTTATTTCCTAGCTTACTATATTTTATATCATTTCCAGATACTGCTATATCCACTTCCATCTTAGAACTATCTACAATAGTTACTATCTCTTTTCCATTCTCTACTCTCTCATATTTTTTTACAAATAGATCTGTAATTACTCCATCTATTTTAGATATAACTCTCAATCTATCATAGTCATCTTTAGCTTTTAAAAATTTCCCTTCTGCTATTTTTAAATCTCCTTGAGCAGTTTCATATCTATTTTTTATAGCTAAATAATCATTTTCAGATATTATCTCTTTTTCATAGAGCTTTTTATATTTCTCAAAACTAATCTTCTCAGTTGAGTATGTAGATTTTGCCTTTAAAAGTTGCCCCTGTGCCTCAAAAAAACTTGCTTCTACATCTGCATTAGATATTTTTGCTATTACTTCCCCTTTTTTTACTCTATCTCCATTTTTAAAATATATCTCTTCAATATCCCCACCAGTAGTAGTTACTATTTTCATCTCCTGTTGAGGTTTTAACTCCCCATTATAATTTTTTATATTAGCTATAGTTTTTTCTTCCAACTTTATACTTTTTACTATTTTTATATTCTCTTTTTGAGTTGTAGTATTTTGTTTTTTCTCTCCACTACACCCAATAATAGTAGCTAAAATTAATAATATTACTACCTTTTTCACCATAATCCCCTCCAAGTATTTTCTGTTATAATCTTAACACAATTTATTCACAATGTAAATGAAAGATTTCAAGTGTAATATATTATTAATCTATTTTATTATCCATAATATATTGATTATAAAATTTATAATTTTCATTAAATATCACAATATCTTTTGAATAATAAAAAAGGAGATATATTTTACTTATTACAGCAAAACTCTCTCCTTTTTCTTTTATCTAATTAATTTTCATCCAAGAGATTCAATTAGAAAATATTATTTTTTCTTTTTGTTTTTTAACCTTTCAAGTAGTGCCTCATCTATTCCTACACTATCTTCTCTAGATATATCTGGAATAGTTCTCTCCATAGGAATTACTCCTATTGCCATCACTATCTCATATGGTAATGAAGCTCTAAAAGTCTTTAACATCTTTAACATATTGTCTACTTTATCTCCTGGCAATGATAATAAAAATATACAATCTGTTCCTGGCCATATTTGAGTATTCTTATGTTTTAATTTTTCACTCCATACACTTTCAGCCTTCCTTTGTACTGTATACATATGAAAATGTATATCATCAAAGAAATCTTCAAGCATAGTTTTATGAGATTCATTGATGTAAATCATTATCAATTTATAGTTGTCAAATTTATTCATATGCTAATCCCCCTTACTATTCAGCAGATTTTCTATTAAAAAGCTTTTTCAATACTTTTCCTAACTTCTCTATAAAGTCCTCTACTAATGTAAATAGTATTGGGATAATTACTAGAGTTAGTATAGTTGAGAAACTTAATCCAAACATTACTGTTATAGCCATTCCTCTATAAATCTCAGAACCTTCCCCTATTCCTAAAGATAGTGGTAACATTCCTAATACTGTTGTCATTGTTGTCATTAGTATTGGTCTAAGTCTTGTTCTACAAGACTCTACTACTGCTTCTATTCTACCACTACCTCTTTCAATAGTCAACTGAATAAAGTCAATAAGTACAATAGCATTATTAACAACTACTCCAGCTAGTAAGATAAGTCCAACCATTACCATTACATCCACTGGTTGTCCAAATACAACTAATCCTATTATTATTCCAATAAGTGATAATGGTACAGAACCTAATATAATAAATGGTAATAGGAAGTTTTCAAACTGTGCAGCTAGTAGTGCATAAATTAAGAAAATAGAAATTCCTAGTGCCATTCCTAGTTGTTGAGTAGAATCTTGTAAGTTTTCTGAATCTCCTCCCCATCTATATGAAACTGAAGCAGGTGGATTAGCTTCGTTAAATGCTTTTACCATTTGCTCTTGTAATCCTCTAATACCAACTCCACCATCATTAGCAGAAACAGTTACACTATAAATTCTATCTGTCTTATTGATCTCAGAAGAACCTTCAGCATAAATTACATTAGATATATCAGAAACCTTAACAAATTTTCCATCTCCTATTTTGATATTAATATTTTGGATATCATTAATATCTTTTCTCTTATCTTTAGGAAGTCTTACCATAACATCTATCTCTTCAGAACCAGTTTTTACTGTTACAGTATCTCCTCTATTTCCTCCAAGTATAGAGTAACTCATTATTTGTCCAACTGTTACAGGGTCTATTCCATAACTTCTAATCTTATCTCTATCTAAAATAATTCTAGCCTCTACGTTACCTGGATCAAGAGTTGATTTTACGTCAACTGCTCCTGGATATGATTTCATCTTATCTAATACAGCTTTTCCAACTGTTTTTAATTCTTCTAAGTTAGCTCCAACTATATCAAACTCCACATCTCTTGATGGACTTCTCATAGCAAAATCTTCTGATACACTTATTCTTGTATCTGGAATTTTTTCAACAATTGGTCTAATTTTATCAATAATTTCAAATGCTGAAATATCTCTTGTATCTTTCTTTCCAATGTCTACGTTTACTGAAAGTAAATCATTAGTTACTACTGTAAAATAGAATTTTGTATTAGGTTCATTTTTTACAATTTCTTCAATCTGTCTAGCTATATATTCAGATTTATCTAAATCCAATCCTTTTCCAAGTTCAGCAACAATGGAGTATCTTCCTTGGTCTTGCTTAGGCATAAATTCTACTTTAAGCATTCCTCCACCTACAATAACAGTTAAAATAAATACAATAATTGTAATACCTAAAGTTTTTAATCTATTTACTAAAGCCCAATTTATAATTTTTAAATATGTACTTTTTACCTTTGTAAATATTTTTCCTTCAGCTGTAATATCTATTTTACTAGTTAAAAATCTACTTGCTAACATTGGAATTAATGTTAAAGAAACTAGTAATGCAGCTATGTTTGAGAATATAATAGAGTATGATAGATCTCTAAATATCTCTCTTGCAATACCTGGTATAAATAGTATAGGTATAAATACTACCATTGTTGTTAATGCTGATGCTATAACTGATAGTGTTACTTCTGTAGCTCCATTTTCTGATGCTTCCATTACTGGAGAGTGTAACTCTGTCATATGACGATATATATTATCCACAACAACAACGGAGTTGTCTGTAAGCATTCCTACCCCTATTGATAACCCCATAAGTGAGATTAGGTTAAGAGATGTTCCTGCTAATGCCAAGAAAGCAAATGTAAATATTATTGCAACTGGTAGAGCTGCAGAAACTAAAAATGTTGCTCTGATATTTTTTAAGAATACTAGTAATACTATTGTAGCTAACACAAGTCCTTGCACAGCATTACTAGAAACACTTGAAATAGATTGCTCTATATCTTCTGATGTATCTAGTAGTGTCTTATACTCTGTTCCAGGAGGCATTACTGATTTTAAACTATCTAGAGCTTTTATTGCTGCTTTATTTAACTCTATAGTACTTCCATCTGCAGATTTCTCAACAGCAACAACTATTGATTCCTTTCCTGATAAGAACCCTTTATCTGTAAAATCCTCTGTTGTTAAAACTATATCAGCTACATCCTTTAATTTTAATGTATTACCATTACTTTGAATAATCATATTTTCATATTCATCTATATAGTTTAACTCTCCCATAAATCTAGCAATTATATTTTTATTACCTGTTTTTACAGTTCCTAATGGTAAATTTTTACTAGACATCGAGATCAGATTATATAGCTCTACTGGAGATAAGTTATATGCTGCTAACTTATCACTATCAAATTGTATTTGTAACTGTTTATCTGGGTTACCAAATACATTTACTTGTCCTATCCCTGTTAAGCTTTCAAATTTAGGTTTTAAATACTCATCTATAAATGTACTTAATTCTCCTCTATTTGGTGCTGAGAACATCATTACCATTGTTAAGTTTCCTGCTCCAGCCTCTACCTTTCTAGCTACTGGAGTATCAGCATCATCTGGTAAATCATTAGTTATTTTTGATAACTCTCTTTGAATCTCTGTTGTTTTATCATCAGCATCTATTCCAAAGTTAAATTCTATAACTATTTGTGATTGCTCAAAAGAAGATGTTGATGAAATTTTATCTATTCCCTCAACGTTAGGAAGTATCTCCTCTATTTTTTTAGTAATCTGTGTTTCTACATCTTCAGCTACTGCTCCATTCCAAGTTGTAGTTACTGTAACAACTGGAATATCCATATTTGGAAGTAGCTCAGATTTCATTGTAAACATTGCCATAAGCCCAATAAACATAATGGAAATCATTACCATTGTTGTTGCTACTGGTCTACGTATTGACAAACCTGCTAGTGTCATCTATATTTCACCTCGTTAATTCTCGTTAATTTTATTTTGCTTGAGTATTTTCTTCTACTTTATCTCCCTCTTCAAGACCAAATACTCCTTTTACTACTATTCTATCTCCCTCTTTTATCTCGTTAGAAGATATTTGTGTATAAGGTAAGTTAGTAGCTCCTGTTTTTACCTCTATTCTAGTAGCTTTTCCATCTTCTACTTTGTATACATATGAAAGTAAGTTTCTCACAAATATAGCTTCATCATTTACTGATAATGCCTCTGTTTTTCCTGCTGGTACAGTTACAAATGAATACATTCCATCTTTTACTACTTTATCTTTATTATCAACAGCTACTTTTATTTTAAATTTCTTAGTATCATTTTCAGCTATTGGGTTAATCTCCACAATTTTTCCTGTTAAAGTTTTATCTATAGCTGGTACTTGTACTTGAACTTCTAATCCTAAATTAATTTCATCTAACCACTCTGCTGGGAATCCTACATAAGCTTCCATTGAAGTATCATCTATCACTGTAAATACTGTATCTGTAGCGGCAACTTTTTTACCAACTTTATCAAATAAGTTTCCTATTGTTCCACTTATCTCAGCTTTTCTATATAGTTTATCATAATCAGATTTAGCTGATTCATAGTTAGCTTTTGCTGACTCATAAGCTCCTCTTGCGCTGATGTAGTTATTTTCATAATTTACATACTCAAGGTATGAAACTAATTGTTCATCATATAGTTTTTTAAATTTTTCATAGTTATTTTTAGCTATTTCCATAGAAGCTTTAGAAGCTGCATAATCAGCCTTTGATGTGAAATAAGCTGACTCAGTAGCACTATCAGATAGTACCATTACTAATTCACCTTTTTTTACTTTATCCCCATTTTTCTTTAATATTTTTACTATTGTTCCACCTTTTTCAGTTTGATGGTTAATCTTATCTTTAGGTTCAAGAACAGCATCACTTCTAAAGATTTGATTCATTGTTCTTGTTTTTACTCCCTCAGTTACAACATATTTAGCAGGTTTTTCTATTACTTTTGTTTCTTCCTCTTTTCCACAACCTACTAGTATTAGCATCAATACAAATACTAAATATTTAGCTTTTTTCATCTTTTTCCTCCTGATAGTCTATTTCATTTTTTAAATTAACATACTTCTATATTTTTCAAAAGCATATAGATAATCAATAACTACTTGATTATACGCTACTTTAGCTTCTCTTAATTGTGTTTCTGAAGCTAAGAAATCTATAGTAGAGATTAAACCAGCAGTATATTTTTCCTTATCTATCTTATAGTTTTCCATAGCAGCTTCTAAAGCTCTTCCCTTAGAATCTCTATCTTTTTCCATTCTAACTAGCTCTAAATATGCATCAGTTACATTTATATCAATAGTATCTTTTGATATTTTTTCTCTTAACTCTTCTTGTTCTTTAGCTATTGCTGCAGTTTTATATGTATCGTAGTTTTTTCCAAATTCAAATACATTCCACGTTACTTGAACTCCACCTCTCCACTCAGCATCATCCATTGTAGCATTATATTTTCTTCTATCAGAATCTACACCATAACTAGCAAAAGCGCTAACTTGAGGTAACATATCTGCTCTAGCAACTTTTCTTTGAGCATCAGCCATATCTACATACTTATTAGCTACCATAGCATCTATACTCTCTGTAAGAGCTTGATTCAAATCAGCTTGGAAATCAATATTTCTACTTAAGTACATAGGAACATCAAACTCTACTACTGTTAAATCTTCAGTCTTAGGTAATCCCAATTTTAATTTTAAATTTTCCTTTTGAACTGTAATTTGATTTTGAGTTCCTATAATTTGAGAGTCTACCTCTAACATAGAGTACTCAGTTTTTAATAGATCAGCTTTAGTAATAAGTCTTAAATCTAATTGAGCTTTTTGTTTATCATAAGTAGCTTTTAACTCCTCTTTAGATGACATAAGAGCTTCTAAATCTTTTTCACTCTTCACTATATCAGAGTATATTTGAATAGTTTCAAGTCTTACATCTCTCTGAGAACTTAAATACATAAGGTTAGCAACGCTTTTATATGCTTTTGCATATTGAATACCACCTAAAATAGCTCCCCCTTGAAAGATTGGCTGAGAAATAGTTATCTTTTGAGTATATCCACCTTTAGCTTCCACTTCTCTAGAACCATTTTTTTCTAATCTGTGATTTGGTCTCTCTTCTGCAGTTATTTTTCTATCATACTCACTTCTAGTATATGAACCAGTATACACAACACTTGGTAGTGCATTTTTAAATGCTATCCCCACATTTAATTTAGCTGTTTCTACATCTCTTTGAGATATTTGCATCTCTTTACTGTTATCTAATGCCATTTGAATGGCTTGGTCAAGAGTTAGCTCTCTTGCAAAAACTGAACTACTTAAAAGTAAAAGTAATCCTAAAGTTTTTTTCATAACTTACCTCCTAATATGTTAAAATTTTTAAAATACTTTTTGAAATTATTTCTATATTTCTTTCAAAATCTTCTGTTTGATATTTTTTCTTTACCTCTTCTATATCAGTAATAAATTGATTACTTTTTTCTGAGAAAAAAAGAGTAAAAGTTTTATAATTAGAGATAATATTATTTAACATTTTAGAGTAAAACTTTATATCCTTTCTCTCTATTTTTATCTCTTTTGGATAGGCTAATATTATACTCTCCATCCTTTCTATTATAACTTTTTCCAATTCCTTTAGTAACATCAAAGTCTTTTCATCTAAAGAAGCTACATTTCTAAAAAGATTAACTAACACTAAATTCTCTTTCAACTTTTCATCATCTAATTTTATTCTAGTTCTTACTAAACTTTTTATAGTATTTTCTAAAGACTTTCTCTTATCTAATTTAAACTCATTTTTTCTTTTTGCTATTACCTCTTCAAGAATATAATCAATTACTAAATTTTTACTTTTAAAATATGTATAAAAACTTCCCTTAGCTATCCCAGCTTCATTAGTAATATCTTCTACAGATATATTCTTATATCCCTTTTCTAAAATAACTTTTTTAGCTGAGGATACTATTAATTCCTTTTTTCCCACCTCTCTCATCTCCATATTACAATCTATCTTAACTTAAATATTATAAACCATAAAGTGACTTGAGAGTCAATATTTTTTATAAAAAAATTATTGTAAATTTCGCAAATTTTCTGTCTTTGTCATATGTAAAACTATATTTTAAGTTTAAAGCTTCCAATAAATTTTTTACAATTGATAATCCCAATCCTGTTCCACCATACTTTCTATTCCGAGAGCTATCTATTTTATAGAAAGGATTAAATATTTTTTCTATAACCTCATCTGATATAGTATCAGCACTATTTTCTATTACCAAACTATTATCTCTTAGATATATTCCTAGCTTTTTCTCATCATTCATATAAGTTAAAGCATTGGTTAGTAAGTTATTTAAAATTATATTAAATATCTTTACATCTGTTTTTATTTCCAAATCTTCTAGCTCCAATTTTAAATCTACTTTTTTCTGCTCTATATCTAAAGAGTATTTTTTTAATCCAAATTCTATAACTTTTTTCATATTTATTTTTTCAAATGTAGGTTTTAAATCTTTAAATTCAGATTTTAAATAACTATTTATATCTTTTACAAGTTTATCAATAGACATAGCCTCGTTATAAATAATTTCATATATTTTTTCTTTTTCAGTTTCTTCTATAATTCCATCTTGTAGAGCTTCTATATATCCATTTATTATTGCTACTGGTGTCTTTAATTCATGCCCTATTGCTCTCATAAAAGTCTTCTCTGTTTCTAAGAGCTTTTCTTTTTCCTTCAACTCGATTTTTAGTTTATCATTTAAGCCATTTAACTCTTCAATATTTTGTTTTAATTTAGATGCCATCTTGTTGATATTATTTCCTAAACTTTCCAACTCATTTTTAGATTTTATATCTACTACCTCTGTAAAATCAGAATTAGATATTTGGGCAGAAACTTTTTCTAATATTTCTATTGGTTTAGAAAAATTTTTAGAAATAATATATGAGCCTATTAAGAGAAGTGGAATAATAAAAAGAGTATACTGTTTATAAATTCCTATCATTATTCCAGTAACTACTTTTGGGACTATACTCTCTCCAATGACTGCTACTATTTCATGGTCTGAAATTTTCTTAATTAAAAAGAAATGGTTTGTTAAAGAGGATAATTTTACAGTTTTTATACTATATTCATTTAACTCCATTTTTCTAATATCAATTTTCATCTCTGTTCTACTAAAAAACTTAAAAAAGTCTGAACTTCCACTTTTTTCATTTAAATTTATATATCTTAAGTGTACATCTAACTTACTTTCACCATATTTTATATCCTGCTTACCAATTTTTTTTAATTCTGTAATATCTATATTTTCAGCAACTTGGATCAAGGCACTTCTTTTTTCTTCAACAATATATTTATCTACATAAAAAAAATTAAAAGCATATATTAAGGCTAAAGGTAAGTAAGCTGCTAAACAAAAGTAAAGAAATATCTTATAAAATATTTTTCTCATCAATATAACCTCACTATAAATCTAATTTATATCCTATTCCTCTAATTGTTTTTATAGCATTTTTTCCAATTTTTTTTCTAAGATTTTTTATATGAGTATCTATTGTCCTATCATCTCCAAGGAAATCATATCCCCACACTTCATTTAAAAGTTTTTCTCTACTCAATGCTATCTTATTATTTTTTATAAGATATACTAATAAATCATACTCTTTTGGTGCTAGTTCTATTTCACCTTTTGAATTACTAACACTATGTGAAGTATCATTTATTACTAAATCTCCTATCTCTATTATAGATTCCACCATATTATTAGTCTTTCTTAATAAAGACTTTACTCTAGCTAATAATACCTTATTATTAAATGGCTTAGTAATGTAGTCATCAGCTCCCATTTCAAACCCAAATACTTCATCTTCACTATCATCTCTAGCTGTCAACATAATAACTGGTGTCTCTGTATATTTTTTTATCTCTCTTAAAATACTCCATCCATCTTTTTTAGGTAACATTACATCTAGTATTACCAAGTCAAAAGGTTTTTCATAAAAAAGTTTTAATCCCTTTTCTCCATCCTCTGCTTCACTTACTTCATATCCCTCTTTTACTAGATACATTCTCAAAATGTTTCTTATCTGCTCTTCATCATCAACAATTAGTATTCTCTTCATATAAAACCCCTCCAAACCTTAATTTCTTTATTCACGACTTAGTATATATGATGAATGTGAACAAAATATGAATAACTATTGATATGAATATTATATTTTATTACACTTAACTTGTCCAGTCTTTCAACATTTTTTATTCTTTTTTCCCTTCATATGTTATAATAAATTATATAAAAAATAAAAGGGGAATTTATTATGAAGCTATACAAACAAGTTCAATTAAACTATTTTTTTAAAATATCTACACATGCTTTTTTATTATCTATTCTTTTTTCCATATTAGCACTTTGGTTCAATGATATAAAAATAACTATCTCTATACTATTTTCAAGTAGTATAAAGGTATTTTTAGGAATTTTACCTATTATATTTTTAAAGCAAAAAAACTTTCTGTTTAAAGATGGTCCTTTAAAATCTAGTTGCCTTATCCTATATTATCTCCTTATTGTACCTATTGTAGATATTTTTTTAGAACTTTCTGAAATAGACAAAGAGTTAAAATATTTTTTTTACTTTCTATCTTTTATAAACGTATTACTTTTAATAACTTCACATATAATGTTACTAAAATATGTTTTTACTGACTTTTTTAAAAGAAAAAGGCAGATTGTTCCCAATGATATTACTATCATTATCACTACGTATATTACTCTTGCTATAAGTTTTGGTTTAGTTTACACCATTATAAGTTTTTTCAGTGATGATATAGCTTTTAATAATATTCCTAAAACATTAGAAGAGTTTGAATTTTACTTTAGACACATATACTTTAGCTTTATTACTATTACAACTATTGGCTATGGAGATATATATCCTCTTACTACCATTGGACAATTTCTTGTTATGATAGAAGTTATTACTGGAATGATTTTAACTAATGTTATCCTTGGATTAGTCATAGGCTCTGGTATTTTTTACTTTAAAAATAGATAATTTTTTATATACATATAAAAAGAGCACTTCTCATAAAGATAAGTGCTCTTTTAGTTTAATTTTTTTACTCTTACATTAAACTTTTAACATGATCTACTCTACTTTTAGCCTCTACCTTTTGCATTACATAGTTATTTGGATACATACTTTCTACATTTCTTAATATTCCCTCTTTCTCCTCTGTTGGAATATCAGAGTTATTTATATAGTCCATCATCTCTATATAAGCCTTTCTTTGCATATTTGCATATTGATTTCTTTGTGAAAAATCAGAATCTTGATAGAATTTATTTATATTTCTTTCTACCTCTATTGGAACTATTGTATCACTGCTTGCATATGCCATAGCTGATAATAGTACTCCTACTAATAATATACTCTTTTGCATAAAAATTACCTCCTATATCTATTCTATATGTTTTAATTCTATCCCAAAATATTATTATTTTTATGAAGTAATTCTGTCTTTTTATTCTAATTATTTAATATTATCCACCACATAAATAACATATTTTTAAATTGAAAATATATAGAAAAAGAGCCCTGACAAAATTGTTAAGGCTCTCTTTAGAGATAAGTTTTATAAATTAATCAGTCTTACTACCAATTATTAAAATGTTGTTTTGAATCCTGCCCAAGCAGTTGGTTGCCATCTCCAGTTAGATGCTGAGTGTCCATTATCAACTGTCCAGTCTCTATACTCTGCTCCAGCTGCTGCATATACAGTCATATTTTCTGTTACAGCATAGTTAGCTTGAAGATATGGTAATGCATATAGAGAATATTTACTATCATCTGTTCCTAAATTATCTCCATCAGCTGATCCAAATTTTTTCTCTTGAGACCAAGTATAAGGATCATAACCTCCTTCAAATCCAAAGTCTAGAGAGAAGTTTCCATTTGTATAAAGATTAGTTGTATTATAGATATAGAATTCCATATCTATTGTAAAGTTTTTATCCTCCATATCATTTCCATTATTAAAAGCTTGATCTTGTCCATAGAAGTTTTGAGTAAAGTATAAGTTAAACTCTGTTGAGAATCCCCATGGTAATGTATGCCAAGTATATACATCAAATCCTACTTGATTTGAATAGTCAGAACTATTGTCATCAGACCAAGTATATCCTACTTTTGGAGCTACTACAAAATAATCAGTTTTGAACATATCATTGTTAAACATATAATCAACAAAATCAAATCTTGCTTGATATTCTACGTTTTGGTAAGCATCATCAGCATTATTTTGATAGTGTACTCTTGATGTCAAATCAACTTTAGAATCTCCTAAATATCCATGGTCATAGAAATATCTTAATCTTGTTTCAGTTCCATTATCTTTAGCTGTTGGATTTGATTTATCATTTTCATCTAAAGAGTTATATCCTCTAATTCTCCATTCTAAGTTTTGTTTTTCAGTCATATTGATATTTCCTTGGAATTGGATTCTTGAATAGTTATTATTTGTATTCCATCCATCTGCTCTATTATCTGCAGGTTTAGAAGAATAGTTTGTTCCATTTCCTTCAGTATCTCCATAGTATCTGTATTGTAAATCTACATAACCATTAGGTCTGAATCCTTCTTCTTTGTCTCTATAGACAATAACTTCTTTTTCTACAATTTGTACTGGAGCTTCTTCTACTACTACTGGAGCTGGTACAACTTCTTTTGCTTGTGCCATAGCTGCAACTGCTAAAAATGCACCTACTAATAACATTGATTTTTTCATAAAAATACCCCCTAGTATTTATTTATAATAAACTGCTAAACAGTTATTGACATTGAAGATGATAACCTTAATTTTGGGAGAATATAGATTATCATCTTGTGGATTTTGGTTAAGATAATTATTATAAGGATTAGCACACTTATAACCTTTTTCTATGATTGTAGTATATACCCTAGTATTGATATTTTTATGTAATTAACTTGTATTTTTTTGTTTTTTCCAACTTTTTAATTTCATAATTTCATCATCTTTTTCATAATAAAATTTCTATATTTTTTCTGACATACTTAGGACACAATAAAATAGTATCCTTTTCTTATAATAAATACAGAAGGGAAAAAACATGAAAAAATTATTTTTAATTACTATTTTATCTATTAATTCTATTTTATCATTTGGAGATTACTTAGATACTCCAAATTATAAATATTTAAAAACATTTTTAAAAGAGGAACAACAAGATATTTTTAATAATCTTATGAAGGATTTGGATTTTACTATCACTAGTTTAGAGCAGAAAATTAATGATTCTAAAAATGAAAAAGAAAAACAAAATTTAGAAACTAAATTGAATGAAGCAATAAGAGAAAAAGAAAAATTAGTGAAAAACCTTAATATAAATATAATTAAATATCCAAAACGTTATACAGAAAAAGCTTTAGAATTAAATAAAAATATAAATGAACTTATTAGCTCTTATTCAGAAAAGGAGGAAAAATAAATGCTTTTACTTATTATCATATTATTATTCTTTATTCTTTTTAGAAAAAAATGTTCATGTGAAAATTCCACCTCAAATAGTAACATCCTTTGGATTATACTAATTATCATAATAATACTTTATTTAGTAGAACATTTTTTCCATATTCCACTACCATTTTTACACAGATTACATTTTCATCATTTCCCAAGATTTTTTTAAAACAATATAAAAACTACACCTTTTATCTTAATCTAGATAAAAAGTGTAGTTCTTTTTATTTGTTATATTATATAGGGTAGCTATTTATCTTTTTCAGACATTATAGCCCCAACTCCAGCTCCTAAACCAGCTCCAATTACAGTACTTGTACCACTGCCACCAATAACATGTCCAGCAACAGCTCCAACAGCTGCTCCTGTTGCTACATTTTTCTCAGTACGTGTACATGCAGTTATTCCTAACAATGCTACTAAAATTCCCAAAACTATTAATGTCTTCTTCATAGAAACTACCTCCTTCTCTAGTTTTATTTCTTAATATATTATACAATATATTCCTAGAAAGTAAATAGTCTCCACTTAATAACTCAAAACTATTAATATTCTTAAGATAATTTTTTAGTCATTATCTCTGTAACTAAAGTAGGATTTGCCTTTCCTTTAGAAAGTTTCATTACTTGCCCTATTAGCCCTTTAATTACTCTTGGCTTTCTTCCTTCGTCAGAGTTTTTATAATCCTCTACCATCTTAGGATTATTAGCTATTACCTCATCTACCATAGCTTCAATAGCACCAGTATCTGCTACTTGCACCATTCCTTTTTCTTTTACAATTACTTCAGGAGCTCTCTCATCAGTAAGTTTTATCTCAAATAACTCCTTAGCTATCTTAGTAGAGATAGTTCCTTTCTCTATAAGAGCTATTATCTCTCCTAGATGCTCAGCAGATATAGAGAATTTTTCTATATCTATATTTTTCTCTTTTAATATTCTCATAACATCTGTCATTATCCAGTTAGCACTTAGTTTTCCATTTCCAGAAGTTTTAGCAACTTTCTCAAAATAATCAGCTAACTCTATATCTTCACATAGAATATTAGCATCATATTCAGGTAATCCATAGTCATTTATAAATCTAGCTAACTTTTCAACTTTAGATTCTGGCATAGTTTGTCTAATAGCTTCTATCTCTTCATCTGTGATAACAAGTTTTAATAAGTCTGGCTCTGGGAAATATCTGTAGTCCATAGCCTCCTCTTTACTTCTCATTACCTTTGTAGTTTGAGTTTCTTCGTCCCAAAGTCTTGTTTCTTGGTCTATTTTTCCACCATTCTCAATAGTTTCTATCTGTCTACTTATTTCATAATCAATAGCTCTAGCAACAGCTTTAAATGAGTTTAGATTTTTTACCTCTACTCTTGTTCCAAAAACTTTTGATCCTTTTTCCATTACAGATATATTAGCATCACATCTAAGTGAACCTAATTCCATTGATACATCACTGATACCAGTATATTTTATTACACTCTTTAAAGTATTAAGATACTCATAAGCCTCTTCAGAACTTCTCATATCTGGCTCTGATATTATCTCTATTAATGGTATAGATGCTCTATTGAAATTTATTAGTGACTCATGCTCAGCATGTATAGATTTTGCAGCATCTTCCTCTATTTGTAATTTTGTAATTCCTACTTTTACCATTCTTCCAGAATTTAATTTAAACTCTAGATATCCTTTTCCAGCATAAGAGTTATCAAATTGAGTAATTTGATAGTTCTTTGGAGTATCTGGATAGAAATAGTTTTTTCTATCAAAACTACTCTCATTATTTATTTTACAATTAAGAGCAAGTCCAGCTTTTACTGCATACTCTACTACTTTTTTATTTAGTTTTGGCAATGCCCCTGGGTGTCCTAAACAGATAGGACAAGTATGTGTATTTGCTTCAGCATTGTCATAGTCAGCACTACAACCACACCAAACCTTTGTTCCAGTTTTTAATTGTAGGTGGACCTCAAGCCCGATTACTGATTCCCATTCTCTCATATCTTTTCTCCTTTTCTCCTAGTCTAATTCAGGAAGCTCCCATTCTCCTCTTACTTTTTCAAAAGCTGAACCAGCTTTAATTAAATCTCCCTCTCCAAAAGGTTTTCCTAGTAGTTGAATACCTACTGGTAATCCTTGTGCTTTTCCAGCTGGAATAGAGATTCCAGGTATACCAGCAAGGTTAGCAGAGATTGTAAAAATATCTTCTAAATATAACTCTATTGGAGTCTTTTTATCATCTAATCTAAAAGCTGTACTTGGAGATACTGGAGTAAATATTACATCTACATTTTCAAATGCTCTATCAAAATCCTCTTTTATTTTAGCTCTTACCTTTTGAGCTTTCTTAAAGTATGCATCATAGAAACCAGCACTTAAAACATAAGTTCCTATCATTATTCTCCTTTTTACTTCATCTCCAAATCCTTCACTTCTTGAGTTTACGTATAAGTCATTGATATTTTGGATATTTTCACTTCTATATCCATATCTTACACCATCAAATCTAGCAAGGTTAGAACTTGCTTCTGCTGGAGCTATTACATAGTAAGTAGGTACAGCATATTTTGTATGTGGTAGAGATATCTCTACTATCTCAGCTCCCAAAGTGATAAATTTCTCTATTGCATCTTCCATTATTTGTCTTACTTCTGGATTTATTCCATCTATAAAGTACTCCTTAGGTACTCCTATTTTCATTCCTCTTATATCTTGATTTAAAAATTGTGTATAGTCAGGTACTTCACAATTTACAACAGTAGCATCGTAATCATCTGCCCCAGCTATTACATTCATAGTTAGAGCTATATCCTCTACTGATTTAGCCATAGGTCCTATTTGATCAAGAGATGAAGCAAAGGCAATAAGTCCATATCTTGATACTCTTCCATATGTAGGTTTCATTCCTACTACTCCACAGAATGAAGCTGGTTGTCTAATACTTCCTCCTGTATCTGAACCTAAAGATATATATACCTCTTGAGCTGCTATTGAAGCTGCTGCTCCTCCACTACTTCCTCCAGGAACTCTTGTAGCATCCCAAGGATTTTTAGTTAAATGGTGGAAAGATGTCTTTGTTGTACTTCCCATAGCAAACTCATCCATATTAGTAATTCCAATTATTATAGCATCTGCCTCTTTTAATTTTTTAACAGCAGTTGCATCATAGATTCCTTCATAGTTTCCCAATATTTTGGAACAAGCAGTAGTGATATCTCCCTTTGATACCATATTATCCTTTATAGCTACAGGTACTCCAGCTAATGCTCCTACTTTTTCTCCTCTAGCTATTTTCTCATCTAATATTCTAGCTTCTTCAAGAGCTTTTTCTTTTCTTAAATGTACAAAACTTCCTACTTTTCCCTCTACTTTTTCTATTCTTTCAAAAGTTTCTTTTACTAACTCTTCTACTTTAACCTCTTTATTTAAGATTTTTTCTCTTATCTCAGAGGCAGTTAATTTATATAAGTTTTTCATATAGAAAAATTCCTCCTTAATATTTTCTCTACTCTCCTACAACTTTTGGAACTATAATAGCACCATCTTCTCCATCTGGAGCATTTTTTAGTGCCTCTTCCACAGTAAGTGATTCTCTTACACTGTCATCTCTTAAGTTATTTACGTGAGAGTTTACCTGTGATAGTGCTGATACCTCTTCAGTTTCTACTTCATTTAACATATCAATATACCCAAGAATATCATTTAATTCCACTTGGAATTTTTCAATCTCTTCAGGTTGAAATTTTAATCTAGCAAGCTTTGCTATTTTTAAAACCTCTTCTCTTGTTAGTGCCATCTTTTTCCTCCCTTTAATTCTCTATTCAAGAATAACTTTCTTTATAAAAGAAAATTAAGAATTGCTCCATATTCCAAGAAGTTGATTAACTATGGCTTATCTCACTAAAAATGCAAGGGTTAAGTCTTTGACTTATTGCATTTTTTAGCGTTCGATTTCGCTGAGTTAATCTAACTCCTCTCCATAAATTTCACAATTCTTAGAATTTTCTTAGTTAAAAAGTGAATCTTCGTTATTCTGAATTATCCTTAAATATTTCATTTAATTATACCATACTTTTATAAATTTGCTAATAATTTTATAATGAGTATAGATATTTTACTTCACTATCTGTAAGCTCTCTATACTCTCCTACCTTTAATTTTCCTAAAGATAATTTTCCTATTCTCTCACGTCTTAATACAAGTACAGGAGTATTTACAGCTTCTAACATTCTTCTTACCTGTCTATTTCTTCCCTCTCTAATAGATACCATAAGTTCACTTTTACCTCTCTCTCTAGAGATAAGTTTTACATAGGCAGGAAGAGTAATTCCATCTTCTAGCTCCACTCCATCTTCTAATTTTTTTATAGAGCTATCTTTTATCTCTCCAAGTACCTTTACATAGTACTCCTTATATACTTCTGAACGAGGATGTATCACTCTATTAAAAAGCTCTCCATCATTTGTAAGTAGTATAAGTCCTGTTGTATTATAGTCTAATCTTCCTATTGGAAAAATTCTCTCTTTACATTTTACTATATCCACTACTGTTTTTCTTCCTCTATCATCTTTTGCAGAGCTAAGTACTTCTAAAGGTTTATTTAACATATAGTATACTTTTTTCTCTATATCTTTAGAGATTTTTTTCCCTTTTACCTCTATTATATCCTTATCAGTTACCTTTACTCCAGCACTGATTACCTCTCCATTTACTCTTATTTTTCCCTCTTCTATAAGCTTGTCTATCTCTCTTCTTGAGCCTACACCTAAAGAAGCAAGGTACTTATTTATTCTAATCTCTTCCATCTTCGCTACTTCCTTTTACTTCAAAATAGTTAGGTAACTCCTCTATACTTCTTATTCCAATATAACTTAAAAATTTATCAGTTACCTCATATAGATTTGGTCTACCAACTGCCTCTTTTTTCCCACAAACCCTAACAAATTTTTTCTCTTCTAAGTTTTGAATAATTCTATCTACAGACACCCCTCTTATAGCTTCTATCTCACCTTTAGTTATAGGTTGACGATAAGCTATTATAGAGAGAGTTTCTAGTGCTGCTCCTGAAAGTTTTTTAGGCTTACTCTCCTGCTGGAAAAAATCATTGATTATCTCTCCACAGATGGGATTTGTAGCAAGGCTTACTACCTCTCCATCAATCTCTATATTTATTCCTGTTTCCCTTCTATCATTTTTTAATTCTTCTAAGATTTTCAACATCTCTTCTAATGGTATAGAAAAAAATTTACAAAGCTCTCTTATCTTTACTTCATCTCCACCTAAAAGTAAAATTGCTTCTATCTTGTTTTTAATTTCCATATCTCTCCTTATTTTCTGCTGCTATAAAATAAAGATATAGTAGCTCTCCATATATTCCAGCTGGATTATCTTTGTCTGGATAAATATCTGGTATTATATAGTAGTCATTTCTTCTAATATAAGTTTCTAAATTAGCAAATAAAACATCTGCTAAATCTCTCTCTCCATTTTCATATAATTTTATTATAAAATCTAAATTATAACCTAAATCTATTCTCTCTTCTCCTTTAGGTTTTAATAATCCATAGAATCTATTATAATACTTTTTATAATCCTCTTTAAGAATTTTTAATTGCTTTTCCTTTGGAAGAAAACTCATAAATCTTATATTTTTATAATAGCTCTCACTAGATTCCTTTCTTATTTTCAAGCCATCATCTAACACATAATTTCTATTGATATAATTTAGTAATAATTTTTTCTTAGCTAATATAAAATCTCTCTTTTCAACAAATTCAGGTCTATTTTCTATATTATTTATCAACTCATAATACCAATAATAGTTATTTATATTATCCCTTATATTAATAATTTCTTCATTTTCCTCTTCTAAATATCCCAATATTGATTCTACTTCTGGAATTATTTTCTCATTTAAAAGTTTTGGAGCTAAATAATCTCCACTTACATTTAAATATTTAAAAAGGAAAGTATAATAAACAACTTTTTGATTTTCGCTTTTTTTACTATATAAATCTTCTAAAAACTTACTAGGATTAAAATTTTTATCATATTTACTAGTTAAGTAATACAGCTTCATCTTAGTATTTAAACTCTCATCACTTGTATTATAAGAGATTTGATTAGGAATAACTGCTCTTGAAACCATTACCTCTAAATTTCTTAGCTGGTTAAAAAAGTTATTTCTTCTATCTAAAAACTTTATATTACTATTTACATTTTCCCAATATGCTAACTCTTTAGATAAGACCTCAGTTCCTTCCTCTTTTTTATCTTCTTCAAAATCTCTATAAAATTTTACTACAAACTCTATCGGCTTATTATAATCTACATTATGAATAATATAGTACATATTATCATCTTGATATTTTTTAATTTTTCCTTCAACTTTTTCTAACATCAATTCTTCTATGACAGAATCTCGTGCTATATAAGTCTCTCCCTTATAGTTTTCCGATTTGAAGTAAAATCTATCATATCCATATGAGTCCTTACTCTCATTATACTCAACATATTTATTATCATATTGTGGTGCTATTCTAAAAGCAAAATCAACCTTTCTATTATCCTTTAGAAAATTTACAAATTCCACTACAAAATACAATTTATCTTTTTCTATCATAGATGGAATTATATTTACTGTAAGATATTTTCCATCTATGTTATAGTTTAATTTTAATATATTAGTCTGTGGTATCAGATTAGCACTTTCAAAATATTTATTAACTGAGATGACTTTCTCTCCATCTAATATCAACTTTCCCTCTATTCTTGATATATCTATCCCTTGGAAAATATCTCCTCTCATATAATGAACACTATTATAACTTTTATCATAAAAAAGAACTATCTCACTATTACTAATGAGATAGTTAGCATATGAAAAAATATGAATTATCATAAATAATATTATAAATTTTTTCATATATTCCCTCTTTCTAAAATTAATAATCACTCTCTGGAGAGATTAATACTTTCTTATAAACATCAAAATTCTTAAGTAGTACTTGTATTCCATTTATTACAGAATTTAATGGATCTTCTGACACAGTTACATTTAGATTTAAATTTTCAGATATTTTCTTATCTATACCTCTTAAAAGAGCCCCTCCTCCTGTTATATAAAGTCCTTTTCTTTTAATATCTGAAGATAATTCTGGTGGAGTTTTTTCTAATATTACTTTTACCTCTTCTATTATTTGTTGAACTAAATCTCCAAGAGCTTCTACTATCTCAGAGGAACAGATTTTTATATCTCTAGGAAGTCCATTTAAAGCATTTCTTCCACTTATCTCAATACACTCTTCCTCTTCTAAATCCATAACAGCTCCTATCTTTTTCTTTATCTCCTCAGCTGTTCTCTCTCCTATTAATAAATTATGCTTTTGTCTTACATAATCTATAATTGTAGTATCAAATCTATCTCCTGCCACTCTAAATGATGAAGTTTTTACTATTCCTCCTAAAGATATTACAGCTATTTCAGAAGTTCCTCCTCCTATATCAATGATAAGATTTCCCTCTGGTTCAAATATATTTAATCCTATTCCAATAGCTGCTGCCATAGGCTCCTCTATCAAGTACGCTTCTCTTGCTCCTGCTTCTCTAGTTACATCTATAACAGCTCTCTTTTCTACTTGAGTTACTCCAGCAGGTACACAGATTATTACTCTTGGGCTTGCTAACCCTTTTTTAGGATTTACTTTCTTTAAAAAATTTCTTATCATTCTTTCAGTAACTTCATAATCAGCAATAACTCCATTTTTTAAAGGTCTTATTGTCTGAATATTTCCAGGTGTTCTACCAAGCATAAGTTTTGCTCTCTCTCCCACTTCAAATACATCTTTTGTTTTTAGATTTAAAGCTACTACTGAAGGCTCATTTAAGATTACCCCTTTATTTTTTACACAGATCAATGTATTTGATGTCCCTAAGTCTATTCCTAAATCCTCTGAAAATATTCCTAAAAATTTATTAATTATCTTTTTCATTTTCCACCTCTGACTATATTCTTTCAATATCTTTTAGTTTTATTCCTAATTCATTTAATCTTTCCATAAATCTTTCTACTGGAAATCCCATTACAGTAAAGAAATCTCCCTCTATCTTTTCTACAAATATTGAACCTTTATCCTGTATCCCATAAGCTCCAGCTTTATCCATTGGCTCTTTACTAGCTATATACCATTCTATCATCTCTGGGGATAGATCTTTAAAGTAAACCTTTGTAATAGCCACATCTTTTATACAGATATCTTTAGATTTATTGATAAAAGAAAATGCTGTTATTACATTATGACTTCTATTTGACAACCTTTGTAATATTTTTTTAGCTTCCTCTTCATCTTTAGGTTTTCCTATTATATCTCCATCTACCTCTACTATGGTATCTGCTCCTACTACATACTCATTTGGATATTTTTTTGCTACAGCTTCCACTTTTTTATAAGCAATATCTTTTATCTTTTCTACAACTTCTATTTTATCACTTACTTCTTCTATATCTTCACTTTTTATCACTAAATTAAAACCTATATTTTCTAGTATCTCTTTTCTCCTTGGAGATTTAGATGCCAATATCATCCTTTTCTTCCTCCCTTGCTTGTCTCTCTTTTTCCTCTATCCATTTTATTATTCTCTCTTGCTCTTCTAATGCTTCTCTATTTCTTTTTATCTCTCTTCTTTCCTTTTCAGCCATTATTATTTTTCTAATAATTTTTCTAATAGTTTTTGCCCCTATAAAGAAAAATGAGATAAAAGCCAATAAGTAAAAAGCTACATATAGATATAAAAAATAAAATTTACTTATTAAAATATCAAAAAGAAATGTAAGTATAAGTCCAAATTTTTTCTGATAAAAAATTATCTCTATACTCTTTGCTAAAAGTTTTTCATCTGCTAACTCTTTTTTCAGTGGAATATTTAAGTTGTACATAAAATATAGAAATATACAACTTATTACTAAAATACAGAAGAAAAATTTTCTTGTGCTGTACACCATTTTTTTTCTACTACATCTTATAAAATAGGAGTAAAAATCTAACAACACCAAAAATAATATGAAAAAGAAACTTATTCCAAAATATATTTCTATAAATTTATATAAACCTATATGTTTTAAATAGCTATCATAAAAATAACCAATAACTAAATATATAAACATATATACATAAATAAACCTCAACTGAATTAAAATAGAAAATTTCCTCATTTCTACCTCTTTTAATTTTTACTATACATCATATTGTATCATAGAGAATAATTGATTTCAATATAAAATAAAAATGGACTTCCCATTATTTTATAAAAAATAACAAGGAAATCCATTTTTCTATTTTAGTTATAATTAATCTATAATAATCTTGCAGCTATCTCTGCTATTTCAGACCTCTCTCCTTTTTTCAAAGTGATGTGCCCTACTATCTTTTCAAATTTTAATTTGTCAGCCATATAAGTAAGTCCGTTAGTATTAGCATCTAGGTATGGGTTATCTATCTGTTGAGGGTCTCCTGTAAATATTATCTTAGTATCTTGTCCAGCTCTAGTTACTATTGTTTTTATCTCCAATGGTGTCAAGTTTTGAGCCTCATCTATGATAATTAATCCCTTAGGTATACTTCTACCTCTTATATATGTAAGTGGCTCTATCTTCATCATACCCATAGACTCTAATCCCTCTACTACCTTTTCTCCAGCTCTATCCTCTTTAGCTTCACTCAAGAAATCTATATTGTCAAAAATCGGTTGCATCCAAGGTTTTAACTTCTCTTTTTCACTTCCTGGAAGGTATCCCAAGTCTTTTCCCATAGGTATAATAGGTCTAGCTATTAAAATCTTTTTATATCTTTTTTTCTCTACTACAAGCTCTAGTCCAGCAGCAATAGCTAAAAGTGTCTTACCAGTTCCTGCTCCTCCTACCAATGTAACTACTTTTACACTGTCGTCCATTAGTAGTTCCATAGCAAATCTCTGCTCATCATTTCTAGCTCTAAGCCCCCAAGCTTGTCCATCTCCTAGAATAAATTTTTTGATTTTTCCCTCTATATATCTACCACATAAAATATTATCTTTATATTTTAATTTGAAAAAACAGTTTGGTGTTGGTAAAATATCCTCTCTTTTTAAATCAGTAAAATCTATCTTACCATCTTTATCAAATTTATCATAGAGCTTTTTATCTACATCTATTTCAAAAAATCCATCATATAACTCGTTATACTCTACTCTATCAGTGTTGTAGTCCTCTACTTCAAGCCCTAATGAATCTGCTTTTATCCTCATATTTATATCTTTAGTTACTATTATTACTCTTCTGTCTGGATTCTCTTTTTTTATTCCCAATGTTACAGAGATAATATTGTTATCCATTACATCTTTACTTAGATTAGCTGGTAATAGACTTCTATCATTTCTTATCTCTACTTTGAAAAAAATATCTTGTGGAAGTTCTACACCTTTAGCTAAACTTCCTTTATTTCTTATCTCATCTAAGACTCTTGAAGCCATTCTTGCCTGTATAGCAGTATTTTGATTTCTTTTTAATTTGTCAATTTCCTCTACTACATATATAGGGAGAATAACATCATTTCCTCTAAAATTATAGATACACTTAGGGTCGTGGATAAGAATATTAGTATCTAACACAAAAATCTTTCTCATATGAATCAACTCCTTTGAGTAATAAAGTCCAAGTGTGCTATATTTATATCTTCGAGAAAAATCTTAAATTTCCTTCTTTAAATTGATATTATTTCTTTAAAACTCTCTTTATTACCTCAAGAGCAGCTACTGTTCCCTCTGCAGCTGCCACTGTAACCTGTCTTACAACTCCACTTCTAATATCCCCTGCAGCATACATTCCCTCTACATTCATTTTCATATCTGCTCCAGTTATTATATATCCCTCTTTATCTAATTTTGCAAACTCTCCATACATCTCTGTATTATTTTTTGTTCCAAGATATAGGAAAGCAAAGTCAGATTTATAAGTCTTTTCCTCTCCCTTTTCTTCTACTAATAACTCCTCTACATACTCTTTTCCTCTTATCTCAAGAAGTTTTACTCCTGTGATTATCTCCACTTTTTCAGAAGAAGTAAGAGCTTCATAACTCTCTTTACTACATTTAAACTCATCTTCTGTTACCATAACTCTTATATGTTTAGAAAACTTTGTTAAAAATAGAGCTTCCTCTGCTAACTCCTCTCCCTGTCCTATAAGAGATACAGTCATAAACTTTGTAAATGCTCCATCACAAGTAGCACAGTAAGAAACACCTTTACCTAGTAACTCTTTCTCTCCTTTAATCTTTTTAACAAAACTTTTTCCTGTTCCAGTAGCAACAATTATATTTTTTCCTTTAAAATTTCCAGCATCAGTTTTTACTATTTTTACCTCTTCATATGGATCGAATCCTAAAAGTGTTCCCTCTACAAACTCAGCTCCAAATTTTTTAGCTTGTTCTTTCATAAGATTATTTAACTCTGTTCCTGTTAATCCCTCTGGAAATCCTGGATAGTTATCTATCTTATGAGCCATATATAAACTTCCCATTCCAGCTTTTTCTATTACCAATGTAGATAATTTTGCTCTTCCTGTATATAATCCAGCTGTAAGTCCTGCTGGTCCTCCTCCTACTATTATTACATCATATATCTTTTCCATATTTTCACCTCTTATATCATTCCTTGCATAGTTAAAAATGCCTTTTCTTCTCCAATAGTTGTAACTTCACTATGTCCACTATATACCTTTGTATCTTCTGGTAGCTCTGTACAAAGTTTTCTCAAACTATTAAATAACATTGTTCCATCACTTGTAGGTAAGTCATATCTTCCAAAACTTCTTTTAAACATTGTATCTCCAGATATCAATATCTTACTTTCTGGATTGTAGAAGCACTTAGATCCTATTGTATGACCTGGAGTATCTAAAACTTTAAACTCCCCTACCATATCTCCCTCTTTTACTGTTACATAATCTCCATCATAAGTAAATCCTATTCCATTGATGTACTTCATAAGATTTAATTCTTGCTCAGTTAAAAAACTTTCTTCCTCTTTTCCTATGTATACAGTTACTTCTGGATATAACTCCTTTACTCTATTAAGACCTGCTATATGATCTCCATGTCCATGAGTTAATACCATATATTTTAAAGTAAGTCCATGAGTTTTTATAAAAGTTTCTACTCTTCCTATATTTTCTCCACCACAATCAAAAAGATATGCTTCATTTTTATCATTCCATACTAAATAACAATTTGTCATTAAACTTCCTAAATAAAAAGTTTGTATCTTCATTTTTTCCTCCAATTCATCTTCTTTATTGTCTACATAAATATTATACTTTACCTCTTCTCTCTTGTCAAAATATTACTGATAATTTTCAAAATCTATGTTATAATTATATGTATATAAATTTTTAAGGAGGAATTACTTTGAATATAGTTTTATTAAATCCTGAAATACCTTATAATACAGGAAATATAGGAAGAACTTCTGTTCTTACAAATACAAAATTACATCTTATAAAGCCACTTGGATTCTCTTTAGATGAAAAGCAATTAAAAAGAGCTGGATTAGACTACTGGCATCTAGTAGACTTAGTGGTATGGGAATCATATGAAGAGTTTGTAGAAGCTAACAAAGGAGCAAGAATTTTCTATGCTACTACTAAAACAAAACAAAGATATTCTGATATAGAGTTTAAAGAAAATGACTTTGTAATGTTTGGACCTGAGTCAAGAGGAATCCCAGAGGAGATTTTAAATGCCCACAAAGAAAACTGTATCACTATTCCTATGATAGATATGGGACGTTCATTAAATCTTTCAAACTCTGCTGCTATAATTTTATATGAAGCACTTAGACAAACAGATTTTAATTTTAAAAAATAATAACTAGATAAAACAAAGGGGGAAATTTTATCATGAGCTTAGAGAGTGTTAAAAATTTTTTTCAAGAGAATAATCTTCCACTTTATGTAGAGGAATCACAAAAGGATACTAGTACGGTTAAATTAGCTGCTGAAGCCTTTGGAATAATGGAAGATGAAATTGCTAAAACTATGGGATATAAATTAAAAAATGGAGAGTATATTCTTATTCTTAGTAAAGGGACAGCTAAACTTGATAATAAAAAATTTAAAGCTATTTTCCAAGAAAAAGCTGTAATGATTCCTTTTGATGAGGTAGTTGAAGCAACTGGACACCCAGTGGGAGGAGTATGTCCTTTTGGATTAAAGACTCCTCTTAAAATATACTTAGATAAAACTCTAAAGGAGTTTGATATAGTATACCCTGCTGGTGGCTCTCCACACTCTGCTGTAAAAATTAGTGTAGATATGCTTGCCAAAATCACTCAAGGTGAGTGGGTAGACGTATCTAAAGATTGATGAGGTGAAAAATTTTATGAGAGTATTGGGTATTGACCCAGGAACTGCTATTGTAGGTTTTTCTATTTTAGACTTTGAAAATAATAGATTTAATGTTATAGATTATGGTTGTATCTATACTGATAAAGATATGCCTATGGAGGATAGACTTTGTAAAATTTATTCAGAACTTACAGAGATAATAAAAAAATATTCTCCTAGTGAGATGGCAATAGAGGAGCTATTCTATTTCAAAAATAATAAGACAGTAATATCAGTAGGTCAAGCTAGAGGAGTTATTGTTCTATGTGGAAGGCAGAATAATCTTGTGATAAACCACTACACCCCTCTTCAAGTAAAAACAGGTATTACTGGATATGGAAAAGCTGAAAAAAAACAGATACAACTTATGGTACAGAGAATTTTAGGACTTTCTGAAATTCCTAAGCCTGATGATGCTGCTGATGCTTTAGCTATTGCTATCACTCATATCAACTCAAAAAATTCTGGAATATTTGGAAGGGAGTTAGCTGGAAAATTAAGTAGTAAAAATCTTCCTAAAACTAAAATTTCAGCCAAGGAGTATAGAGAATTAATTTTAAATGGGGGTAATTGATTATGATTATGGAAACTTTAAAAAAGATTCGTTCTCATAGAAGTTTTACTAAGAAAAAAATCTCTATGGAAGAGCTAGAAGAAATGGTGGAAAGTACTAGATATGCTTCTTCTACTAGAAATGCTCAAAAACTTAGATATGTCTTAATAAATGATGAGGAACTTTGCAAAAAAATATTTCCTCTTGTAAAATTTGCTGGAGCTATCCCTTGGAATCCAACTATTGAAGAAGCTCCTACTGCATATATTCTAATGTGTAGTGAAAATCCTTTAGTTAATTTTACTGAAAGAAGTCTTTATTTTGATATGGGAATTGCTTCTCAAAATATTATGTTAGTAGCTAATGAGATGGGATATGCTGGTTGTATAATTGGTTCATACAATAAACCTGAAGTAGATAAATTAGTAGGATTACCAGAAGGGTATGTTTCTCATACACTTCTTACCCTTGGAGAACCTAAGGATACTGTAACTATTACTGAGGCAATTGATGGTAATACAACATACTCTAGAGATGATAATAACCATCACTTTGTTCCTAAATTATCCCTTAAAGATATTTCTTTACTAAAAAAATAAAAAATATTCTTGACTTTTTTAGTAGGTTAATGTATAATTCAAGTATCCTTTCTTTTAAAGAGTTTTAATTTACTTAATTTAATATAAAAGCTGTCAGTTATTTTCTGACAGCTTTTATATTTTTTGTAATTATTCAGATATTTCTTATTTAAAAAGAAAACTAAGAATTGTTCCATATTCCAAGAAGTTGATTAACTATGGCTTCCAAAATTCTAAGAGCTTTAGCTCTCTAAGAATTTTGAGACACAGAAAGCAAAGCTTTCAGTGTTTCCTTAATGTAACACAGAAAATAAATTTCTGTGTCTCAATAGTAGTAGTCGTTAAAACTCCTCTACTATTGGAAAACTCACTTCGTTCAAACAGTTGTGTTTTTTAGCGTTCGATTTCACTGAGTTAATCTAACTTCTCTTCATAAATTACACAATTCTTTGAGCTTTCTCAAATTAATTTACTGGCTGAGTAGTTACTATTTTTTGTAAGTGTTTATTGATAATCTTGAATATAGTTTCTCTTCAATGTAAAAATACCTTTCTCTCTTATCCTTTTTATTACCTCTTTATTTTTTACTTCTAACTTTTCAAGAAAAACTAACTCATCTATACTAAGTTGCCCAAATATCAATGAAGATAAATCTCCAATATCAATTTTTATATCCCAATCTCCTGCTTCATTATAAGTTAATTCTCCCTCTTGAGTAAATCTATATACACCATTATTTTCCACTATTATGCTATCAGTTACTAATATTTTCATATCAATATCATAAATATTCATCATTTTAAAAACTTCCATAGGATTTAAAATTCTTCCCATAATAAATGGAAACTCTATCTTTTCAAAAGATTTTTGATTTACAAAACAATACTCTAAATACTTTCCATCAATATTTTTTATCTCTAACTTTGGGTAATACTCTTTGAAAGTTTTTACCAAAGCTAAAAGATTTTCTAAGGCTCTCCTATCTTTAGCAAAAATCTCTCTAATCTCTATCTTTTCTCTTCTATAAAAAGCAATATATCCCTTTATCTCCTCATCTAAATAGATAGAAAATACATCTCCACCATCGCTTCTTATCTCCCTTACCCAATCTCTATAATATTTTTCATCTCTCTCTACATATAGAGATATCTCTGACATCTGGTTATTGTATACCTCTACCAAATCTTCATAGAGTTCATCTTCACTGTTTAATTCTACTCTTTTTATATCATAAGCTCTCTCTATCTTATTATAAGGTAGATTCTCTGTTCTCATAGAGTATTTACTTAATCTAGTTACATATTCAAACCCATATTTTCTATATATCTCTGGATTTATTGGAGATAAAAATACAAAGGGAACCTCTCTTTTTCTGTTTTCTATAAGAGATTCTCTTATTAGCTCATTCATATATCCCTTACCTCTATACTCTGGAGATACTGCTACCCCTACTATATAGATAGATTCAAAAACTGTTCCATTAAAATTTAATCTATAGGGATTTTCATGGAGAGAAGCTTTTATTTCACCATTCTCTTCTAAAAGTAGATATTTATGTCTATCATATAAGTTATCAAAATAAAATTTTACTTCATCTTCAGAATCTAAAAAGCACTTCTGCCAAATTTTCTTAGCTTTTTCAAAATCTTTATCCATTCCATATCTTATCACAATCTTCACTCTCCCTTATAAGATTTCACTTTTCTTTTCTATTTAATTATATTATAATTTAATTATTAAAAAAAATCTATGATATTTAGGAGGATTCATGTTTCAATTTAATTATAAAATTCAAAAAGAAGATATTAACTATGGTGGTCATGTAGGAAATGAAAGAGCTTTACTTTTCTTCCAAATGGCTAGAATGAATTTTTTTGAGTCATTAGGGTTAAGTGAGATGGACTTAGGAGAAGGGGCAGGAGTTATTCAAAAAAATGGATTTGTAGAATATAATAAACAACTTTTCCTTGATGATAGTATAGTTATAAAAATAACTGAGATAGAGTTTTCTAAAACAAGTTTTAATATAAAATATGAAATTTTCAACGAAAATGATGAGAAGGTTATCAATGGTTCTACACTTCTAGTTTGTTTTGATTATTCTACTCATAGAATAAAAAGAGTTCCAAATTCATTTAAAGAAAAATGTTTAGAGATAATTGAGGAGAAATAACTATGAATATTTTAGTTAGTGCTTGTTTATTAGGAGTAGCTTGTAGATATGATGGAAAATCTAAAGAGGTAGAGAGAATAAAAAAATTACTTTCTAAATACAATCTTATTCCCATATGCCCAGAACAATTAGGTGGGCTTCCCACACCTAGAGTTCCTTCAGAAAGATGTGGGGATAAGGTTATTAATAGCCAGATGGAAGATGTAACCTTGCAATATAAAAAAGGAGCAGAAGAAGCTCTTAGACTTGCTAAAATCTTCAACTGCTCAATAGCTATTCTTAAAGCTAAAAGTCCATCTTGTGGTTGTGGTCAAATCTATGATGGTAGTTTTTCAAAAACTCTCATCACTGGAAATGGTACTACCACAGAATTACTTTTAAAAAATGGAATAAAAGTTTTTACAGAAAACTCTCCAGAGTTGGAAAGTCTATAAGTTATTTTGTCTTATACACTCCTTCTAAAGTTGCACTATCTAATACGTGCCCTTCCATCTCTTTATAAAGCTCATTTAGATAGTATCCATTCTCTAATTTTATCTCCTTATCAAGAGCATATATAGTTATTTCATATGTATGCTCTTTATCTGGAGGAGCTGGTCCTCCAAAATGAGAAGCCTCTGCTTTGCTAAGTCCTCCCATTGATGATATCCAGCTATTAACCCCTTGAATTATATCTTTATTTGTTAAGCTTGCATTCTCTTCTAATTTTGTATAGCTACCTGGTATAACAGCAACCCAATGTATCCAAGAAAATCCTGTTACAGGGATAGCGTCGTAATCTTGCATCACTAGAGCAAAACTTTTTGTTCCTTCAGGTACCCCTTTCCACTCCAATGGAAGTGAAAGAGATGGCATACCTTTTATATTTTCTGTTCCATATTGTCCATACTTCTCTTTAATATATCCATTTTCTATTCCAGAACTTGTAAGTTCAAATCCAAAAGCTGATGCCCCTAAAAGAAGTGTTCCTAATACTAAACTCTTTTTCATAAATAATACCTCCTACGTTTTTTTATAGGATATCATATTATTTATCTTTTGTTAATAACTGACTATTTTGTAAGTATCCTATTCCTATTTCTTGAAATTTTGCTAGAACAGGAATTAAGCTCCACCCAAACTCTGTAAGTTTATACTCAGTATGTTTAGGATATACATCATACTCTATCTTTTCAAGAACTCCGTACTCTAACAACTCATTTATATGCTGAATCAACATCTTCTCATTGCAATTTAAAATATCTTTTTTTAAATCAGTGAGTCTTTGATTTCCTAATCTTGCTCTCCATACTATCATAGGAGCCCACTTACCTCTCAATATATGAAAAATTGCCTCTAATGGACATGTTATCTCCCTCAAAATTCCCTCCTTATAAAACAAGGAAGCAACCTTTTCAGTGCTTCCTCATTAATGTAATACCAAAAGTTTGTAAGCCATCATAAGTGTTATTATCAATAACATCTCTAATGAATAATTTTCCACTTTTATCCCCCTACATTTTTTTATTTTCTTTTAAACTTTTTTTTATATTTTTAAGTCAAAAGAGTATAAAGATAATTTTATTATATCATAGTTATCTTTTTAGTTGAATAGTTTTTTTTATTTCTTAGGTGGTACTGTGAAATTCAATTTGTTAATTTTATTTTTTATAATAAACTATATAAGTTTTTCTAGCACTAAAAGTGCTTATGATTATGAGATTACAGAAAAAAGAGGAATTATCTATTTAAAAAAAGACTCCTCTCCTTTTACAGGAAAAGTTATAACTAAAAAAGATAGGAGTTTCTATCTTGAGGGAAAACCTCATGGTAAATGGTTAACTTTTTATCCTAATGGTAATCTTAAATCAATTGAAAGTTGGAAAAATGGAAAACTTTTTGGTAAATATATTCTTTATCAAGAAAATGGTACAAAAATTTTTGAAACAACTTATCTAAATGGAAAAGACAATGGAAATTATTTTCTTTTTCATCCTAATGGACAGATTCAAGTTCAAGGAAGATTTAAAAATGGTATCCCTAAAGGAGTTTGGAAATATTATAATAGTAAAGGAAAATTAATAGGTAAAGCTACCTATCCTGATAATTAGTTATTTAATATTTTGTGGGAGAGTTCATATCTTTTAAAGGAGGGTTTCATATGAAGCTCATATTAAGTAAAATACTAAATACTTCTGTTCTTGCTTCTCCTAAAAAAGCACTTCAGTTGTATAAAATAATTGCAAAAAGAATAAAATTAGGTAAATCTATAAATATTGACTTTTTAGGAATACAGGCTACTACCCTTTCATTCCTCTATATAGTTTTTAGTAATGTAGCTAAAGATTGTGGTAAAAGTGCTAAAGAATTAAAAAATCTTATATCTATATCAAACGCTTCTCATAATTTAATTGAAGAGATAAGATATTTAAGAGATAATTATAAAAAACTTAGCTTACAATTCTCAGCTATTGAATATAGTTATTCATAATTTAACTTACCAAACCTCTAGATAAAAATAAAAGATAGAGAGTGCCTCAGATTTTTCTGTTGCTCTCTCTATTTTTTATTTGATATTTTATTAATAATTATGGAATTTGTACTTGTGATATATGTTCATACTTAGAAAGCTCTAGTAATACATCTACTGTTTCCATCTGTTTAGCCACTATTAAAGTATAAGAAATTTTATTCTCTTCAATAGATTTTGTTACATCTTTAATTCTTACGTTCATCTCTTTAAAAATATTATAGTTTTTTATTAATATATCACTATAAGAATATTCTTTATTGTATTGAATATCTATCTTCATTATATGCTTATTTTCAATCCAGTATCTCTCTAGTTTTTTCAAAGTCACTAAAACTATTATAATTCCAATTCCTGCTGGAATTGCTAAATAATAAAAGCCCCAACCTATACTAAGTCCTAAACAACCAGTTGCCCAAATAGAAGCTGCAGTAGTTAATCCTCCTATAATTCCTTTATCTCTCATTATAGTTCCAGCTCCTAAAAAACCTATACCACTGACAACTTGAGCCCCAATGCGTCCTAAATCAGTTTTTAAGACTTGGGCTACTTCTGGATGTAAAATTGTATATTTCAAAATATTCACTCTTAATTGATCTTGTATCATAGAAACAATAGCAGCACCTAAACATACTAATATATGAGTTCTAAAACCAGCTGGTCTATTTTGATGTCCTCTCTCATACCCTATTACTCCTCCAATAATTATAGCCATTACTATCCTTAAAATTATTTCATATAATGGTAACTCATTGGTAAATTCACTCAACTATCTCCCTCCATTTACTTTTTCTTTTTCTCTCTTCCATAAACATAATAGATAACTAAACTAGAAATAATCATCAAAGTAACAGAATATACATACACCATAGCTTTAGCTGATAAATCGGCTTCAACAGTAGTATTCTTCATTATTACTATTCCTAATGGCTCAAGTAATGGATGATATAAGAATACTGATAAATCATAATCTATTAGTAAAGAATTAAACACTAAAGCTCCAACTGCTAATACAGATGGTAATAGTAATGGTAATATTACCTTTCTAAAAGTATAAAATGTAGGTGCTCCCATAGATTTTGCTGCTTCTTCCAATGAATCATCAACCGAGAAAAAAGCAGCTCTTAACATTCTAAAAGAAAATGGAATTTTTATAACTATATAAGCTAGTATCATTATAACTGGAGTTCCTACTAAAACTTTATTAAAAATAATAAATTTGGGACTATCATATGTTGTCATAAATCCTAAAGCTATAAGTGTAGCTGGTAACAACCAAGGCAATAGGCAAGAATACTCAAAAAATTTAGCTATCTTTGTATCTTTCTTATGAATTAATTTTAAAATTGTCAAAGTAAACGCTATTACTCCTATTGAAGCTCCAGCTGAATAAACTAAACTTACTAAATATGGTTTAAATGAACTAATATCTGTAAACAATTTTTTATAATGTTCTAATGTTAAATTAGATAAATTTAATCTTCCAGCTATTATTGAATTAATATCAGAGAAAGAGAATATAATTACAATGACTATTGGAAATACATAGATAAGAAATATAAAATAAGCTAGCATATGAGTCATAAAATTTAAAACTTTATTATCTATCTTTTGTTTTTTTAATACTGTCTTAGACTTTGAAACAGAGATATAATTTTTTCCTTTTTCTAATCTATTCATAAAAAGTAAAAGAATAATTGTTGCTATTCCTAAAATTATTGAAAGTAACATAGCAATATCTCTTGAGTATTGGGATTTTGATAATGTTATTATCATCGGATTAATTGTTTGGAATCCCTCTCCCCCTAAAATAAGTGGAGCTGATACAGCACTCAATCCTGTTAAAAAAGTCAAAATAGTTAGAGCAAATAAAACTGGTTTTAATATAGGAATCAGAATTTTAAAGATGATTGTCTTATCTTTAGCTCCCATATTTCTTGCTGCTTCAATCACTTGATAATCCATATTTCTTATAGCATTTGTCAAAAAGATTAGATGGTTTGAAGTACAAGCAAATGTCATAGTAAATAATACTGGTAAATATCCTTCAAACCAATTTAGTGGAAAATTTGGAAAAATCTTTACTAACAGAGTTGTAACTACTCCAGTCTCTCCATATATCAACCTATATCCAGAAGCTAAAATAATTCCACCATAGATTAATGGAGTAAAATATGCTATCTTTAAAATTTTACTTCCTTTTATATCAAAGTACTCTGTTATTAATACAACAAAAACTCCAAAAATATTTACTGTTATAGAAAGAGATACAGCTAATATAAAACTATTTATCAAACTTTTCACAGCTCTTTCAGAAGATAAAAGTTTTCCAAAAGCTTTAAATGATATATCTCCATTTATAACAAAAGTATTTTTTATTATATTTAGATTTGGATAGATTATAAAAGATATTATTATCCACACCAATAATAAATTCAATAAAATTTTTCCAATATTATTTTTTATATATACCAATCCTTTATTTTCCATATCCATCACCAAATTGCATTATCTTCATAGGATTTAAATATAATTTTATCTCTTCTCCTACTTTTGGTAACTTTCTTCCATCATTTTTTTCAATATTTCTTACTTTTACACCATTGATAGTATATGTTATTTTACTAAAAATTCCTGTATACTCTACATCTTTTACCTTTGCTAAAAATTCTATATCATCATTATTTAATTTTTCTAAAGCTAAGCTTTCCAATCTAAAATATAGTAGTGTCTTTTTAGAAAAAATATTCTCTAACCCTAATTTTTCTATTTCCTCTACCTCTATCTTATTTATCTCTCCTATAAACTCACATACAAAAGGAGAGGCAGAATTTCTATATATCTCTTGTGGTGTTCCTACTTGCTCAATTTTTCCTTTGTTAAAAACAGCTATTCTATCAGAAAGAGTCAATGCTTCCTCTTGGTCATGAGTTACATAGATAGTTGTTATTTTCAACTCATTTTGTAATTTTTTTAATTCTCCTCTTAACTCTACTCTAAGTTTTGCATCTAAGTTAGATAGTGGTTCATCTAAACATAAAATTTTAGGATTTAATACTAAAGCCCTTGCTATAGCAACTCTTTGTTGTTGTCCACCAGAAAGTTCAGAGACATTATTAAAAAGTTTATCTGATGTTATCTGTACTTTTTGTGCTACTTCTCTTACTCTTCTATCTATTTCATCTTTAGGGACTTTTTGTAAATTTAATCCAAAGGCAATATTTTCATAAACATTCATTGTAGGAAAGAGAGCATAGCTTTGAAAAACTATGCTTACCCCTCTTTTTTCTGTTGGCATCTTTGTTACATCAGTATCTCCAATAGTTACTTTTCCCTTAGTAGGGATATTAAATCCAACTAAAGTTCTAAGTGTAGTAGTTTTTCCACAACCAGATGGTCCTAACATTGTGAAAAATTCACCTTCATTTATTTCCAAGTTTAGATTATCTATTGCAACATAATCTCCATACTTAATCTCTATGTTTTCAAAATTTATCATACTAACTCTCCCATACTATTTTCTATATTCTAATTCAACTTTCTCTATCCAAGAATCTACATTTTCGCTGATAAATTTCCAATCTAAATCTTGAATTTTTACACTTTCTACTAAATCTTTTACCTCTTGTGGAGCTTTCTCCAAAGCTTTCAGGTGAGCTGGTGCTGTTCCAAAAGCATGTGCCCACTTCTCTTGAACTTCTGGAGAACCTAACCAATCAGCAAATTTCTCTACATTTTCTGTATTATTTTTCTTATTAACTAATGCCACATGTTCTACTACAAAAGGAACTCCTATCTCTGGTCTCATAACTCCTACTTTGAAATTATTAGCTTTCTCTCTTTCTAAAGCTCCTGAACCCCAAATCATTGTAATAGGTCTTTTTCCTGACATTAAATTACCAAACCAGTCTTCTTCTCCTCTTTCTACATATCCATTAGAATAAAGATTCTCTACCATTTTCCAACCTTCACTAGAAACATTTAAGACTCCATTATCATCTCTATATCTTGAGATTACACTTGACAAAATAACTTTTCCAGTTCCTCCAATAGCACTGAAAAGATAATACTTGTCTTTAAATTTTGGATTAGTTGCCAAGTCTGTCCAATCCTTTGGAATATCCTCGCCTTTTATAATATTTGGATTATATATTGCTAGTAAAGGAGTTACTGTTATAGCATTGTAATATCCCTCTTTATCTGATAATCCTTCTGGAATTTCTCCTGCCCAACTCGGATTAAATTTTTTCAAAATATTTTGCTTTTTTAATTTTTCATACTCTATATTATTTAATCCAAAAATTACATCTGCTATTGGATTATTTTTTTCAGCTATCAATCTATTAGCTATATCTGTTCCTCCGCCACTTACTACATTTATATCAAATCCATTTTCTTTAGCTAATTCTTTTAAAAATACATCTCTTCCATTAGAACCAGAATTTGTATAAACTATTATAGAATCATCTTTACTACTTCCACACCCCATCATTGTTAACGCTAACACACATGCTAAAAAAATTTTTTTCATCTTATATCCCTCCTGTTTTTATTTTAATTCTTCTCTATATTTTTTTAATAAAGCTGGCCAATCTGTTTGAATCATATTAGCACCTCTTTCTATTAACCATTTCCAACCCTGTCCATCATTTTCTATTGACATATCATCATCATAATAAGCACTTAAATTAAATCTCTCTTCAGCTCCTAAAGTAATAGCATTCAACCAAATATTTATATTTTTAGATTTTAACTCATTCAAAAAACCTTTTGCTATTATTTCATCATCTTCTGTCTCAAATAAAATCTCAGCAGCTACCATATTTATCTCTGGCACTATAAATTTTAATATATCTTCTTTTTGCTTGGCTATTACCATATACATAAATTTTGTTGGATTATTTTTGAAAAATTCAAAAGCTTCATCTGTTGGATGTGTTTTTACAATAACTTGATCTTCCATCTCCAATTTTTTTACTAAATTACAAACTTCTTCTAAATAGTCCCAACTTCTATCTAAATTTATAAAACATTTTCCTTTTAGTTTTAAAAGTAATTCCTCTAATCTCCATACATGCTGTCCAGATTTTTGTGCTAATACATTTAGAAACTCTAATTCATCAATCTCCTTTGAAGATAATGTTTTAATATTTTGTTCAATATCGAATCTTTTTTTCTCCTCTCCATCATGAAAAGCATATAATATTCCATCTGTTGATATAATTGCATCCATCTCTATTATATCTGCTCCCATAGCTAAAGCAGTTTTTGCTGATAGAAAAGTATTATCAATTATATTCCCACCTAATGCTCCTCTATGTGCTGCTATTAATACTTTTTTTTCTTCAATTGCATCAAATAATTTTTTATTCATTTTCTACTCCTTCTTTTTTAAAAGTTTTATGTATAAATTATATTGTACTCTCTCTTATTATTAACTTACTCTCAATCTCTTCTGAAATTTCTGGTTTATTATCCATTATATTTAATAATTTAGTTAACAGTTTTTCTGCCAATTCCTTATAATTCATTGATACTGTTGTCAAAGATGGAATTGTATATTGAGATAATGGTAAATTGTCAAACCCCATTACCTTTATATCTTCTGGAACTTTTATCCCTATATTAAAAAGCTCTCTTATCAATACAATAGCCTTTTCATCTCCACTTACAAAAAAACATTGTGGTAAATTATTCTTATATTTTTTTACTATCTCTTTTACATCCTGTGAAGTATTTATTCCTCTCTCTATTTGTAATAAACTTTCATCTATTTGATTTTTTTTATATGCCTCTACTACTCCATTTACCCTTTGCTCGTTCATAGGGGTACTATCAGCTGAAACAAACACTATTTCTTTTAATTGCTTCTCTAATAAATACTTTGTCGCTTCAAAACTTGAATTAAAATCATCATTACTTACATAAATATTTTTTTCATCATAACTCTTTCCAAAAATAATAAAAGGTATCTTATTTTTTTCTAATAACTTTATTCTCTTATCATCTTTTTCTTCATAAAATATAATAGCTCCATCAATAAATGTACTTGTTTTACTAATAAGAGATTTTTCTAATTCTTCATCTTTATAATATTGTTCAACTAAAATCGATATATCACTTTTATTGTTTTTTAAAATTATTTCATTGACTAAGGTATTTGTCCAAATAGTTGCCTTATGTCCAGACTTTCTTTTCAAGAGTATAAGAATATTTTTATTTTTTTTAGAAACTAATGATTTAGCATAAAAATTAGGTTTATATCCACATTCTTCTATTATTTTTAAAACTTTCTCCCTTGTTTCTAATTTTACCTTTGAGTCATTATTTATAACTCTTGAAATTGTTTGAGTAGAGTAACCGCTTATTTTTGCTACATCTTTTATTGTAATATTTTTTTTCATATTCATACCTCACAAAATTGTTAACGTTAACATTTTATAGAAAGATAATAACATATTTTTTTAATTTTGTAAAGTATTTTGTTTTTAACTTCTTATTCTGTTCTTAAAGAATCATTTTAAAACACTATAATTTTAAATATTATAATAATAGTTTAGCAACCCTATGTAAAAAGAAAATTAATTTTATGTAAATAAATTGTAAAAATTTTTCTCAATTCTTTTTTTATAAAATAAAAAAGATTTTAGAAATCCAACTACTGAATATCTAAAATCTTTTTTACTTACTCTATTACTTTCCTAAATCTGGCATAGTTTGAGCTAAGATATCATCTATATTTTTTACTAACTCTGCTTGAGCTTCTAAGAAAGCATTTACATCTCCAGAGATTTCAATAGTTTCCATTATATCTCCTTGAGCTATGCTATCTACTACTTTTTGGTCCTCTTCAGATACAACTTCTCCAAAGATAGTGTGTTTATAGTTTAGCCACTCAGTAGGTACATGAGTGATAAAGAATTGAGATCCATTTGTATTTGGTCCAGCATTAGCCATAGCTAATAATCCTTTTCTATCAAATACTACCTCTTTCTTAAATTCATCTCCAAATTGGTATCCAGGTCCACCAGCACCAGTTCCTGTTGGGTCTCCTCCTTGAATCATAAAGTCAGCTATTACTCTATGGAATTTTAATCCATTATAATATCCTCTTCTTGATAGATGTACAAAGTTTGTAACTGTCATAGGTGCTACTTCTGGAAATAATTTTAAATTGATATCTCCCTTAGCAGTTTTTATTTTAGCATTTAATACTATATTTTCCACCTGTTTTCCCTCCTTAATATCTAATGGTTTTCCAGCTCTCTTATGAGCTTGATAATAAAACCCTCCAGCTATTATTAGCAAAAGGACAACTATTTTTAAAATTTTCATAGTTCCTCCATATTTTAGCACATTTTTCTATTTTTTCATAGTTTGATTATAAGTATTTAACATCTCATCTTTAGATATTGTTCCATAGATTTCATAAGTCCACTCTGAGTCTAATTTTTTCTTTAAATCATCTATATTTTTTTGAACTCTTAAAACCTTTTCTTCTAAAGCTCTATACTCCTCTCTCACTGGTTGGAGCTTATAGATACACTCTATCTGTTCCTCCTCTTGAATGGCATTTTTTAAATCCATAGCAAGTTTGTCCTCTCTATCTAGAACTTTATTTACCTTATCTAATAGATTATACTTAGTATTTTCCATCTGTTTTTTTTCATACTCAAAAAGTTTTTTCACTACTTCAGCTCCAGATTCTCCTTGAAACTTCTCTCTTAATTTCATTTGAGTTCTAATAAACTCCTCAGTAAAACTATTTTCTTTCATAATATCATAGATATATTTTTTTATGTTTTCAAACTTTTCAATATCTATCTCTTCATCATCTTTTATCTCAGTTTTTAATCCTTTATAAAGCTTTTCATATTTAGGAATTACTTCATTTTGTAAAATTTCTAAAGCTGATATTTCATCATTGTTTTTTAATTCCTCCACTCTTTTATTTATCTTTACAAAAACTTGAAGTATTACCTCAGTAGAAAATTTTAAAATCTCATTACACTCTTTTCTTTCCATCTTTCTCTCCATAGTATTGATAGTAATGGCACTCTATTCCACCATTATATAGTTTTCTATTTTTTGTAGCTTTTTTGCCAAAAGCTTTTTCAAATCCTTTGTGAGAAGTGATTATATAGTATGACCACTTAGGAATTCTCATTCTACAAATATCTCCAAGTAATCCATATAATCTCTCAACTGCTTCTTCATCAAGAAGTCTATCTCCATATGGTGGGTTAGTAATTAAAGCTCCATATTTCTCATCTCTTTCCATATCTAAGAAGTTTTGACACTCTAGATGTATGTCATCTTCTACCCCAGCTTTTGCTATATTTTTTCTAGCTATCTCTACAGTATCAGCATCTATATCTGAACCATAGATTTTTACCTTTTTTTCATAATCTTCCATTGAAAAAGCTTCATCTCTCACATCTATCCAATCATTTTCTGGAATAAGTTTCCAATCTTCAGAAACAAAGTTTCTATTAGCACCTGGAGCTATATTTCTAGCTATCATAGCTGCCTCTATAAGTAGAGTTCCTGTACCACACATAGGGTCAACAAGAGGTAAATCTCCACCTTTCCATCTCGATAAAAGCACTAAAGCAGCAGCCATAGTCTCTTTTATAGGAGCTTCATTTTTTATAGCCCTATACCCTCTTTTATGTAATGGCTCTCCACTTGTATCTATCATCACTAAGAAAATATCATTATGGGCTTGAATTTTTATAGCAAACTTTGCTCCATCTTCATAGAAATAACTCTTTCCATACTTCTCTTTCATCTTCTCTACAATAGCTTTTTTAGTAATTTTTTGTATATCTGATTTAGAAAAAAGTTTAGATTTTACAGAACTTACCCAGCTTACTGGAAACTCTCCATTCTCTTCAATAATATCTCCCCAAGGAAGTCTTTTTATATTGTTAAATAGCTCATCAAAAGTAAGAGCTTTAAACTCTCCCATTTTAATAAATACTCTATCAGCACATCTCAAGTGTATATTTGCTTTAGCTATATCTCTTAATGTTCCTTCAAACTCTACTCTTCCATTAAATGCTTTTACATTTTCAAAACCTAAAGCTATACACTCATCTCTTACTACACTCTCTACTCCCATAGTAGTAGATGCTATTAATGTTATTCTATTTGTCATCAATTACTATCTCCTCTTTTATTTAAAAGTTTTATATATATAAGTTTTAAAATTCCAAAGGCAGGTACTCCAAAAAACATTCCAACAGGTCCAAATAAACTACCACCTATAAGTACAGCTAATACAACCCAAAATGTCCCCATACCTACTGTTTCACTTACTATTTTAGGTCCTATTACCCAACCATCTACTGTTTGAGCTATTAAAATAGCAAGTCCTAAAAATATCAACTTGAAAGGTTCTGCTAATCCTACTAATAATACTGCTATTGCTCCAGCTATTATAGAACCTATATATGGTATCATATTTCCTACCCCTATCATTATTCCACTTAAAAGGGCATAAGGAGTTCCACTTAAAAACATCACAAGAAATGTTATTATTCCTACTGCTGTAGATACTATTATTCTACCCCATACAAATTTTAATAATACCTCTCTTGATTCTCCTAAAAATACCATAATGTTCTCAGCTTTTTCTCTTTCAAAAATAATAGAAAAAATATTATTTATAAATCTTACAAAATACTCTTTATCTATCAATATCAAAAAAGCTAAAAAGAAACCTATAAAAAACTTAGTGAAAGCTATTCCCCACCACACTATATTCCATAAAACAGAGATACCAAAATCTTGGAGATATTTCATATTCTCTTTTATGAAGTTAGTGATACTAGCCTTTATCTCATCATCTCCCATAAGTAACAAACCTTTTCTCTTTAGATACTCTATCAACTCACCAGCATATATTTCTAATCGTCCTTGCATTGCTGGCAATTTACCATATAAATCTTTTATACTCTCTATCACTTGTGGAGCTATTATCCCTATAAAAACTCCTACCAATACAAATACCAAAAATATAGTTAATAGAACAGCTAAAATTCTCCTTATTTTCAATTTTTTTTCAATAATAGTTACTATTGGCTCTAAAAAAATTGTTATAAAGAAAGCATAGATTACAGGTACAAGATATCCTACATACTTGCTATATATCTCTCTAAATGTATCATATTGTTGTAAAAAACTTTGAATAATTACTAATACTATTCCTATTCCTAAGAGCTTAATCCCTCTTATTTTATTCATCTTATCACCTCTATCTTATGATGTAATCTAAGCCATCTTCATCTTTTTTATCTCCCACTATTTTTATTAGAAGTCTATCAGGTATCCCTATTATGACCTCTCCAGGAGAACTTATCCATCCTCTTTTTACATTTATTTTTTTAGGAGAGTTTGAGCTAGTTACTCTTACCATATTGTCTTTAAATTTTACATTTACTCCTCCCAATACAGTATCTACAAAAATATCTCTCTCCTCTTTTTGCAATGGATAAATATATTTAAGAGTTCCATCTACGTAGATTTCCACTTTTGATGGTTTTTCCTCTCCTAACTCTAATACTTTTGTTCCTAAGGTATAGAAAAATATTATAAAAAATAGATATACTACTAAATCTCCTACTCTAAAATATCTTCTCCCTCTCATATTTTAACTCAAAGATACCCCTATCTTCTCTCCCATATATACCTTTGTTTCTATACCTTTTTTTGTATTCTCTATTAAATCTCTATCGATTTTAACCTTTCCTTTTTCAAAAACTAAGACACAAGTAGAACCACCAAAATAGAAATATCCTTTCTCTTCTCCTTTTTTTACATAGGTATTTGGTTGATAACTTTGTTTTATTCCACCTACCATAGTAGCTCCTACTTCAAACATAGCTATATCTCCAAATTTTTCTGTCTTTAAAATAGAGTATTCCCTTTTATTTTCACACAATATTCTGAAGTTCTTTTTTATAGCGTGGGTAGAAACAGAGTAATATACCCCATCTACTAACTTACTCTCACTTATCTCTCCATCTGCTGGAAAATGAAATCTATGATAGTCAATAGGAGCAAGTCTAATTATCATAAAAACCCCATCTCTATACTTTTCAGCTAAATCTCTATCAGCAAAAAATTCTTCAAGAGTAAATTTATCTCCCTTTATATAAAACTCTTTTTCTCTATCTAAATTTTCAAATACTAAAATTTTTCCATCTGCTGGAGAGATAAGATGATTTTCATTAAAATCTACAATTCTAGCTCCCTCTTTTAACTCTCTATAAAAGAAATCATTAAAAGTTGTAAACTCCTCTATTCTTTTTTTAGCTTCACTTATATTTATATCTGCTTCCTCTATAAAACTAGGAATTTTTTTTACTGATTCTGGCTTATCCATTTTCTTTCCATAGTAATCAGTAAGAAATTTTTTCTTTACTACTAAATTTAAAGGTAACTCTCCTAAAGGATTATAATATAAAAATTTTAAATATTTTTCCCCAGGAACTTTTTCTGTTTTTATTTCCCCTGTTTTCCTCTCTATATATTTTATTTTACTAAACTCCATGTTTTCACCTTTCTTAAAAAAATTTGAGATTTTTTTCTCTTTTTATTGTATAATACTTTATAGCTACAACACTATCTTACCAAGGAGGATAAAATTATGAAAAAAATAGCTCTTATAGCTCATGACAACATGAAAAATGATTTAGTTGAATTTACTAAAAAACATGTTGACTTCTTCAAAAAATACCCATTAGTTGCCACTGGCACTACTGGAAAAAGAATTGCTGAGGCAACTGGATTAGAGATACACAGATACCAATCTGGACCAATTGGTGGAGACCAACAAATTGGAGCAGATATTGCTATGAATGAAATGGAAGCAGTATTCTTCTTTAGAGATCCACTTACTGCTCAACCTCATGAACCAGATATTTCAGCTCTTATCAGACTTGCTGATGTACATAAAATACCTATTGCAACTAATCAATCAACAGCTGAACTATTAGTAACAGCACTAAAATTAAAATAATTATAATTACTTATCAAAAGAAAATTAAGAATTATTTCATATTCCAAGAAGTTGATTAACTATGGCTTCCAAAATTCTAAGAGCTTTAGCTCTCTAAGAATTTTGAGACACAGAAAGCAAAGCTTTCAGTGTTTCCTTAGTGTAACACAGAAAATAAATTTCTGTGTCTCAATAGTAGTAGTCGTTAAACCTCCTCTACTATTGGAAAACTCGTTTCATTCAAACAGTTGTGTTTTTAGCGTTCGATTTCGCTGAGTTAATCTAACTTCTTCTTATAATTTTCTTTATACTACTTTTCTATTTCAGCCTTTATCCCTTTAATAAGATTATATTTCAATTCTATCAAATCAGATGATAAATCTACTTTATATTTATGTGGATTTTCTAATCTTTTTCTCTCTTCTGATACTTTTTCAAGACTTTCTAAATAGTATTTTTGAGAATCCATTATATCAAATAATTTTTCATATTCTGACATAATTATCTCTCCATTTATTACGTACTCTCTAGTCAATCTTTTTACTGTATACTCTCCCTCTTTTAATTCACTTGATTTAAAATCATATTTTTCATCTCTTATAGTAAGAGTCTTTCCATTGATAAGCAACTCTCTATCTCTATCATTTTTCATAAGAGTAATCAAATCAGCATAGGCAAGTCCACAAGTATCATAAACTCTATATACCTCTTTAAATCCTGGATTAGATATTTTTACAACATCCTCTGAAAGTTTTATAACAGGCTCATTATCTATTTCAACTATCTTATAAACTCCACCAAAACAAGGATTAGATTTACTTACTGCAATTTCATCTCCTACTCCATAAGAATCAGCACATACTCCTTGCTCTTTTAAAGAACGGATAAGCTCTTCATTTAATGAATTTGTTAAAACTATTTTAGCTTTTTTAAATCCTGCCTCGTCTAGTATTTTTCTACATTTTTTTGAAAGATATGCCAAATCTCCAGAGTCTATCCTTACTCCATACATTCCTTTATAATTGTCATCTATTCCACAGTTTTTAAAAGCTTCTATAGCATTTTTTATTCCCATTCCTATAGTATTATATGTATCTATTAATAGAATTAGACTATTTTTTTCTCTATTTTTTCTATGCTTTATAAAAGTCTCAAAAGCTGTCCTTTCAGCTTGGCTTCCTACACCAAAAGTTTGTACATATGAATGAGCCATAGTTCCTACACTAGGTATTCCGTACTTATACTCAGTTACTAAATTTGAATGATTTGCACATCCCCCTATTACAGCAGCTTTATTTCCAGCTACAGCACTATCAAATCCGTGAGCTCTTCTACTTCCAAAGGATGATACAGGTATAGGATAAGCTGCTCTTGTTACTCTTGAAGCTTTTGTTGCAATTGCCATCTGCATATTGATAATATTTAATATTGGAGTTTCTAAAATTTTTGCTTGAATTAATGGAGCCTTTACTGTTAGTACTGGTTCATTTGGATAAACTATCTCTCCATCTCTCATAGCTAATATATCTCCAGTAAATTTCATTTTAGAAAGATAATCTACTAAGTGTTCCTCTTCTAGTATTTCAGAAAAATACATTCTCTTTTCCTCTTCTGGTGTGCTATTTAATATCTCTATTAGATTTATTACCTCTTGAACACCTGCTACTACTGCAAATCCTCCATCTTCTGTTTTTCTAAAATATACATCAAATACAGCTATTTTTTCTTCCATATTTTCCATTAAAAATATATCACTCTCTGTATATTGATATCTATCTGAATTTATAACTCTTGCAAAATCTGTCAATACTCTCGACTTTTCCATCTTTCTTACTCCTTATATTTTATAGTCTTTTCCATATAATTATATCATTATTTTTTCTTTTTTACTATAAAACATCTTTTTTTTTGAAAAAAATAATGTTATTATGTAGAGGATAAATATTAATTGGAGGCGGATTATGAGAGCTGTTATACAGAGAGTTAAATATTCTAGTGTAAGTGTTGATGGAGAGATTGTAGGTAAAATAAATCAAGGATTTATGGTTTTACTTGGAATAACTCACACTGATGGAGATAGAGAAATTGATTGGCTATCTAAAAAAATTAAAGATTTAAGAGTTTTTGAAGATGAAAATGGAAAGATGAATTTAGGTTTAGAAGATATCAAAGGAGAGTTACTTGTTATATCTCAATTTACTCTATATGGAGATTGTATCAAAGGACGTCGTCCTGGATTTGTTGAGGCAGCTAGACCTGAGATAGCTAAACCACTATATGAAAAATTCTTAGATAAATGCAGAAGTTATGGTATCAAAACAGAGGCTGGTATATTTGGAGCTGATATGAAAGTTGAGCTTCTAAATGATGGTCCTGTTACTTTAATTATCGATACTAAAGATGTAGCAAGTTTTAAATAAACTCTTGAGAATCTAGTAACTAGCCAAGTGTAAATTAAAAAAAGAAAATTCAAAGAATTGCGTAATTTATGAAGAGAAGTTAGATTAACTCAGCGAAATCGAACACTAAAAAATGCAATAAGTCGAAGACTTAACCCTTGCATTTTTAGTGAGATAAGCTCATAGTTAATCAACTTCTTGAAATATGGAGCAATTCTTAGTTTTCTTTTTAAAATAATAATGACTTAGTAATTACAAAATATTCTTAAAACTTTTTTAATTTTACCTTTGGTTCACTTGGTAATCCAAAATTTGGAATCATTCTATCTAAACCTGTTATTGTTAAAAATAACATACTTATTACTGCTATATAGGCAATAAAATTATATTTTATTATATCTAAAGCTTTGAAGTCATACAGTGGGTAAACTGTTGAAGCTATTCCTATATAAAAACCTATATATACGTGCCAAGGTATAAGTTGCGAACCAAAAACTCCCATAGCATCACTAAATGTAGCATTTCTCAATTTTAATTTTTCCATATCTTCTGGACTTCCCTCTACATTTTTTTCTACAAGGTTTCTAATAATAGGTCCAACAGTAACTATTTGAGCCATCTCATCTGCTAAAGTCATATTTCCTACTATTGATAAAACTCCATTCCAAAACATAAGCTGTCTAACATTTTTAGAAATTTTTATAAGTAGAGTAGATAGAGGTCTAAAAGCATCTATTGATTTCATTATTCCACCAAAAGCAGATACCCACATCATCATTACTATTACCCAAGACCCTGCCCCAGAAAATCCAGACATTATCAGATTTTCTAAAAAATCTCTTGTATCTACAACTGTTCCTGCTATCTTTCCTAAAACATATGAAGATATTATTCCTATAAAAAGACAGATAAAAGTTTGATAACCTCTAAAAGCTGCTCCTAAAACAAGCACTAAAGGAAGAATCATATATACAGGAACACCTTGTTTTACTTGGTTAAGCAGTGTTACTGCTGACTCCCTTTCTGCAGCTAATTTTGTCCACACATCTGCTGGTATTTTAGCTATTGCCTCTGCTCCATTTCCAGTTATATTAGGTAAGTCAAAAGTAAAACCTGCTACTCCAAAAGCTATGATTCCTAATAGTAAAACTAAACCAGACCATACCCCTTGGTGTCTTACTCTTTTTATCACCTCTACTCCCTGTATTCCAGAGCTGACTATTGTAGTATCAGAGATAAGTCCTATATTATCTCCAAAACAAGCTCCTCCAGCTATTGCCCCTAAAGTTAAGAAAATATTCCCACCTACTATATAATTAAGCCATAAAAATATCGGAGTACAAGCTGCAAATGTTCCCCAACTTGTCCCTGTGGCTATTGAAAGAACTGAAGTTACAATTGCTCCTACTATTGCTATTGTTCTCCCTGTTATCCCTATTTTCAAAGCTAGATTGATTATAGCTGCTCCTACTCCTGTTGACATAAATACTTCTGCCATAGCATATGCCATCATCAAAATAAATAGAGCTATCACTATCTCCCTTACATTTGAAAGTGCTGCATCTAAAATTTCATTAAATTTTCTTTTTTCTGTTATTACTGCTGCTAATGCTGCTGCTACTGTAGCAATAGGTGCTGCTATTAGTGCATCAAATCCTCCTATCATAAGTCCTGCTAGTATAACAACTGGCATTAATTTAATTACTTCAAACATATGTCCTCCTGTTTTTTAAAATAAAAAAATCACAGTTTAGAATACTAAACTGTGATAAAATATCATAAAATATATTTTATAAGTTACAATCACAAATAGCACTCCATTGATTTCTCAATGACAGTAAGACAGATATTCTCTGAATTACCAACAAAAAAGCCTGACCTCTTTTTCATTTCGGCAACTTCCCCTTTTATATTACCTCACTGTTTGTCAAACTAAGTAATATTACTCTTGTCAGTTGCGCCTCTATTTTTATATTTTATTTACAAAAATGATTATAACTAATTATTTTATTAATGTAAAATATATATTATTAATGATATATATTTCATTCTTATTTTTTATATATTTTTTTCTCTATAATTCTCACTATTGGAACTAAAAAAATGAAATAGGAGTAAGCTAAATATTTTAAGCTAGGTAACTCCATCACAGTAGCAGGAAATAGGCTAGCTAAGTTCCAAGGAATACCAGCAGCTAGGACAATGGCACTATTTTCAATATCAATAGCAAATTTTTCTCTAGATATTTTTTTAATTTCATAAATTTTTTTCATAATATCTATTGTCATTACCACAGCAATAGATTGATTACAACCTAACATTCCAGCTATTATACTTACTATAACTGTCCATATAAAAAGAGAAAACTCACTTTTACTTTTTAAAATTATCTCCTCAATTTTTGAAAAAATCTTCAGCATCTGAATCAAACCTGAAAGACAGCAAGAGATAAAAATTATTATAGCAGTTTTCCACATAGAAAGAATCCCTCCACCTTTTAATATAGGGTAAAGAGGATTATCCCTTTCAAGAAAAAATCCTAAAAAGAGAGTTCTTACTATATCTACTATTTCCCTCCCTTGTATAAAATAGCTAAGTATCATAGCCATAACTATACTAAGTATCAAAGAGATTTTCACATTTACTTTCAAAAGTGTTAGAACTAAAATAATTACTATTGGTAGAAAATTTAAATATGTAAGATTAAAATTTTTCTCTAATAAATCTAACATAGCTATATTTTTTACTATCTCATTACTTCCACTATTACAAAGTACATATAGTATTCCACTCAATACAAAGGGAATTGCTCCTGTCTTTAGCATATTTTTTATATTGATATATAAATTAGTCTTTGTAAGAGTAGCAACTAAATTGGCACTAGATGATACTGGAGAACATCTATCCCCAAAATAAGCTCCAGATATTACAGTTCCACCTACTATTGATAAATCAGCTCCCAAACCTTTTCCAATAGCTATCATAGCTATCCCAACTGTACCTGATGTTCCAAAGGCACTTCCTAGAAGAAAGGCTACAACTGAAGTAATCAAAAATGATGATAGATAAAAATAATTGGGATTCATCAATCTTATACCCTGATATACAACTGTGGGAATTGTTCCTGACATTATCCAAATAGATGAAATCCCACCCACTAATAAAAATATCTTTATTACCAAAAGAGATTTTTTACCACTTAAATACCCATTCTCCACTATCTCTCCCAACTTAAATCCCTTTATCAGAGCTATAATTCCCAAAAAAATTAAAACTCCATTAACTCCTATTCCGACATATGATTTTACTAATATATTTAGAATCATAGTAGTAAGTACTAATATTACCCCTAAATATTTTTTCATTTTCTTCCCCCTACCAAATGTAGTTAGCTGCTTCTGTAAATCCTGATGAAGTAGAGAAGTACTTAGCATCAATTGGTTTCCCATCATTCATAAGAACTTTTCCAGAAGTTGCTTCTATTGCCTTTGTAGAGCTTTCATTCTCCTTTGCATTATTATACACTTGGCTTTCTGTTGTATCTTTTACATGAAATCCATCTTTTTCATATCTGTTTTTTAAGTAGTCACTTAAAGCGTAAGTTCTAGCTGCTACAGCTTGTGCTTTTAATGCCTCCACTCCAAAACTTTCTGGCATCTCACTTGGTACTACTTGTTTTAAATAATCTTCAATTTTTACTTTATTTATTACCCTTATTTTCTTAGAGTTAGTTTTAGATGGTTTTATTAACATATCTCCCCTATATCTAGGAGTTGTAGTGTGTCCTTTTTTCAATCCTTCCAAAGTTATATAATATCCATAAGCTGTTATATCTAGTGGATTTACAGTTTTTACTCTATGTTTTCCATCTACACTTACCCAAAGTCTATCTCCATTATTTATTATTACAACTTTTTGTTTAGCTGGTACATCTATTTTAAATCCAGATCCATTTATTCTCATTTTTCCATTACTAGATAGTATCACTTTGCTATGGTCTAAAGAATTATTAGTAGTAATACCTACATTTATAATCTTCCCTACCCCTTTTAAAGAATACATATCTTTTAGTTGAGAGTGTGGATAGTGTCTAGATAGAATTTGTTTATATGTGTATCCATGATTTTTTGCTAAATCATAAGCAGTATATTGTCCCATCCCTACACCATGTCCATATCCTCCACCATAGATATTAGCTCTTCCACCAGTATATTCTATTACAAAATAAGAGGCTGGCAAAAGAGTTATATTTCTTCTAATTGGACTCTCTTGATATTTTCCAGCTCCACCTCTTGCTCCATACATCAAAATATCTTTTCCACTTTCAGTTGTAGATTTTGTTAAAGCAAAAAGTTTTCTAATATTTAACTCTTTAGCAACTAAGTATTTATTTTTATTTGTAGTAATTAAAATATAGGTAACTACTCCTGATTTTCCTCTTCCAGCTACCTCTACATCTTTTATTTTTCCTATACCTGCCTCAGTTATTTTGATAGATTTCCATTGCCCATCATCAAGAGTAAGTACTTCTGCAGGTCTACCTCTATATACAGATGGTAGATTATTTTTTATAGCTGTAAAAAATTCATCCTTATCAAGAGTTATCTTCCATCTCCAATAAGGAGAATTATCTCCATAACCTCTTACCTCTAAATCTTTATAAAATTTTAAAGCTTGTTTCTCATCTACCCCATCAAAAAAATCATAATCATATTTTTTTAGGGTATCATTTCTAGCAGTAAGATACTCTATATCCTTTCCTTTAAAAACATTTGGTATAGGTAATCCTCTTTTTCTAAAAAAAGAGTTATCTAGAGTATAATCTCCCTCTTCTACTCTATTTTTCTCTACCTTGTAAGGAACTCCACCTATCTCCCTAAAGCTTTCTGTTGAAGTACATCCTACCAATGCTAATCCTATAATTATCGCTATTGATAATTGTTTTATAATTTTCATTTTTCTCCTCTTTATATTAATCTAATTTTAACCCATTCTCTTTTATATATTCTCTTACTTTTTCCAGCTCCTCTTGAGTATCTACCCCTATTATCTTATATGGAGTCTCCATAACTTTTATTCTATATCCATTTTCTAAAGCTCTAAGTTGCTCTAATGACTCTGATAATTCTAATGGTGTTGGCTCCATTTTTGCATATTCTACTACAAAATCTCTCTTATATCCATATATCCCCACATGTTTATAGTAATTTTGTATATCTAGCTTTCTTGGATAAGGGATTACACTTCTTGAAAAATATAGTGCATAGCCTTTTTTATCAGTTATTACTTTTACATAGTTTGGATTTTCTATCTCTTCCATAGTGTCTATCTTGTATTTTAATGTGCTCATTGAAATAGTGTCATCCTCTTTAAAAGAATTGATTATAGAGTTAATCATCTCTGGCTCTATTAATGGCTCATCTCCTTGAACATTAACTATAACATCATAGTCTTCATATTTTGTACAAACCTCTGCTATTCTACTAGTTCCATTTTCATGCTCCTTACTAGTAAGTATAGCTTTTCCTCCAAATCTTTCAACTTCCTTATATATTCTTTCATCATCAGTAGCTACTACCACTTCATCAAGATTAGAAAGTTTTGTCCTTTTATACACCCACTCTATCATAGTATGTCCACAAATATCTTTTAATGGCTTTCCTTCTAATCTAGTTGAAACATATCTCGATGGTATTACTCCTAAAAATTTCATTTTACAACCTCCTTAAAATCGAGTACAATATATTATAACATATTATATCAAATATCTCTAAATAATAAAATATCTTTGGTTAAGATAATTCAGGAGGGGATTATATGAAAATAAAAAAAATATTTTTTATCTCATTACTTTTAACTTTATTTATAGCTTGTACCAATGCTCCTATTTCTGGAAGAAAACAATTACTTTTAGTTTCTGAAGAGGATATGATTAATCAAAGCTATTCTCAATATAGAGAAATTATTGTTCATAGTAAAGTTCTAAATAACAGTGATGCTAAACTTGTTAAAAAAGTTGGAAATAGAATTGCTAATGCTGTTGATAGATATTTTAAAGAACATCCAGAGCAAAAAATATCTAAATTTAAATATCAATGGGAGTTTAACTTAATAGAAAATAGTGTTCCTAATGCTTGGTGTATGCCTGGAGGTAAGGTAGCTGTCTATAGTGGGATCCTCCCTTATACTAAAGATGAAAATGGACTAGCTGTTGTTATGTCCCATGAGATAGCTCATGCTATTGCTGAACATGGAAGAGAACAAGCAAGCTATTCAGTACTACAAAATCTCGGTGGTTCTATTTTAAACTCTATGGGACTCCCTACTCAAATATATGGTGGTGCTTCAAATCTTGTTCTTTTAAAATATAGTAGAGAACATGAAACAGAGGCTGATGAATTAGGGCTTATTTTTATGAAATTAGCTGGCTATAACCCTAATACTGCTATAAGTTTTTGGGAAAGAATGAAAACTTCTTCTGGTGGTGGACAACCAGAGTTTTTAAGTACACATCCTAGCGATACTACCAGAATAAACAACATAAAAAACTTTTTACAAAGTGAAAAATTTAAAAATATTACAAAATAGAAAGGACGAAATTATGAAAATTTATTTTATCAGACATGGAGAAACAGTATGGAATACTTTAAGAATTTTCCAAGGTTCATCTAATTCTCCACTTACAGAAAAGGGAAGAGAACAAGCTAAAAAATTAGGAGAGAGATTAAAAAATACAGAGTTTACAAATTTTTACTCTTCTCCTCTTGGTAGAACTATTGAAACATCAAAACTTATAATAGGAGATAGAGATATCAAAATAGAAACAATTGATGAGTTTAAAGAGATATCAGTAGGAAGAATGGAAGGTGTTCCTAGAGAAAAGTTTGAAGCTACATATCCTGAGCAATTTCACAATTTTTTCTTCAATCCAAAAGATTATAATCCAATCCCTTATGATGGAGAAACTTTTCCTCAGCTTATAGAAAGAGTAGAAAGAGGATTGAAAAAAATAACTGAAAATCATAAAGAAGATGATGTGATTGTAGTTGTTACTCATGGAATGACTTTGAAAGCTATATTTAAGGTTATAAAGGGTATCAGTTTTGATGAATTAGGAAAGGTAGCAGTTCCTCAAAACACAAGTCTTTCAATAGTAGATTATACAGATGGAAAATATAGTGTAGATATTTTCTCTGATGTTTCACATCTTGGAGCAGATGATTATGAAAACTATTAATTTGGTTTTTAACTCTTTTTTAGATGCTTTTAAAATTGTTAGAGAAGCTGGACTTAAGAAATTTTACTTCCTGCCTGGGATTATAAGTTTAATACTCTTTGGAATTTTTGTATATTTAGGAGATTATCTATCTCTAAGTATTGCTACAGCTTTTGAAAATTTTTTCAAACTTGGAGAATATAGCTCTATCATATATGTTTTAATAAAAATTTTAATATGGATATGTACGATATTTTTCTACTATCTAGTTTATAAATCATTACTTCTTGTAATTATCTCCCCTATTCTTGGATATATATCAGAAAGAGTGGAAACTCATCTTACAGGAAAAAAATTTGATTTCACTTTTGGAGATAATATTAAATTTTTATTAAGAGGTATTGATATCGGCTTAAAAAGTTTTTTTAAACAGATGGTTGGGACTTGTGTAGTAATGTTACTTGGATTTATTTTCCCAATAAATTTATCTATCCCACTACTTATATTTATTATTCAAGGATATTTTACAGGTTTTTCATTTATGGATTATACCTTAGAAAGATATAATCTTACTCCAAAGGAAAGCCTTGAATTTTTAAAAAAACAAAGAGTGTATGCTGCACTTTGTGGTGGAATCTTTACACTTCTATTTTTTATTCCAATTATTGGAATATTTATAGCTCCACTTATTACCTGTATAGCTACTACTAAGATAACTTTAGAGCTACTTAAAGATTATCCTCAATCTAATTCTATCTCAACTAAATAAAGGAGATATTATGGAAATTTATTATTTTTCTGGAACTGGGAATTCCCTGTATATTGCTAAAAAAATTAAAGAAAGTTTCATAGATTGTAATTTAATTCCAATAGAAACTCTCTCACGTTTTGAAAAAATTACTCCAAAATCTAAAGAAGTTGGATTTATTTTTCCTGTATATTTTGGGGATATCCCTCCACTTGTAAAAAATATTATTAAAAAATTTGATTTTTCCAAAATAGAATATATATTTGCTCTCCCAAATTGCTATAGTATTGCAGGAGCTACTTTTATAAATTTTAGAAAAATTTTAAAATCTCAAAATAAAAATATAAATTATGAAAATATTTTATTTATGCCAGATAATGCTATACTATTTCCAATAGAAAAAGATAATGAGAAATTAAAACAAGTAGAAATAGATATTATTCCTGTTATTGAAGATATTAAAAAGAGAATTAATAGAAAATTATCTAATAATTATTTCCAAATTTTTCAATATTATATAATGAAGCTATTTTCAGAGTGGGAGTTCTCCCCTAAAAAATTTATTGTAAATGATAGTTGTATTAGCTGTGGAATCTGCAAACAAGTATGTCCAACTAAAAATATTGAATTACAAAATGGAAAACCTATATTTAATTCAAATTGTACTCATTGCCTTGCTTGTTTTCATTGGTGTCCAAAAGAAGCTATCTATATGAAAAATTTTACAATAAAAAATAGAAGAAAATATCACAATCCAAATATCAAGTTAAATGAAATTATTAGAAAATAAGTATCTTTAAATCACAATTTAAAAAGGAGTTTTTAAGTAATATATACTTCTAAACTCCTTTTAATTTATTCATCTAATTCAGCACAAGCTTTTTCATACTCTAACTGACTCTCTTGAAAACCTTTTTCCTTATATGGAAATCTCTTGTCAAACTCTTCTATCTCTTCTTGAGTTGCTTCTAAATCATCAGAAAATATAACATATCCTGATATATTTTCTAAAGCTCCTTCATATAATGACAGCACTAAAAGCCCTTTATAAAATTTCATATCTGGCATAGAAATTCCATATTTTTTACCACCTAAAAAACCATATGGTTCATAGTGATATGGATAACCTAAAGTTATTATTGCTCTATACCCCATCTCTTTAGCTTTTTCTATTGTGTAAGTTATTAATTTTCTTCCTAATCCTTGTCTATGAAATTCTGGAGAGATAAATACAGGTCCAAAAGATATAACCTTATGCTCTTCCTCTTTCTTATCTATTATCTTAGAATTAGTATAAAAAATTGCTCCTTCTACCTTACCATTTACTTCAATTACATAAGTTAGTTCTTTTATAAAGTCTGAACTTCTACGTAATTTATTTACTACAACAGGTATATCTGTTCCTGGAAAATATAGATTTCAAAAAGCTTCTCTTGCTATCTCTTCAACTCTTCTATAATCTCTTTCCTCTTCTTGCCTTATGATTATACTCATAACTACCCCTTTGCCTTATTTTTCTTTTATTGTATCAGTTATTTTATATCAAGTAAATAATTTCTATTGAACTTCTTTTTAAAATTAGATAAAATATTATAAAAAAAGCGAGGTTATTTATGAAGATAATTTTTTCTCCAAGTAAAACAATGAAATATAAAGATATAGATTTAAAAAATAGTAAAGATGTAGAATTTACTAATCATACAAAAGCTCTTATAGAAAAATTAAAATCTTTTTCAATAGAGGAGATAGGTAATCTTTTTAAATTAAAAGGTAAACTTTTAGAAGAAACTTATAATAATATTCAAAATTTTGCTACTTTATCTTCTTATAGAGCTCTCTCTCTTTATGATGGAGTTACTTTTAGACAATTAGAAATAGAAAAATTTAGTGATAAGGAGATAGAATATCTAAATAAAAATCTTTTTATTCTATCAGCTCTCTATGGAGCAATCTCTCCTAATACAGAAATTAAACCTTACCGTTTAGATATGACTATAAATATTTTAGATGAGAGTATGTACAAATTTTGGAGTAAAGATATTAATAGCTATCTTGATAAATATTCCACAGAAATTTTTATCAATCTTGCTTCTAAAGAGTTTTCTAAAATTTTAGATTATAAAAAATTTAAAGTGATTGATATTGAGTTTAGACAAAATATTGATGGAAAATTAAAAAATATCAGTACAGAGGGAAAAAAAGCTAGAGGAATGATGCTCAATTATATGACTTTAAATCAAATAGAGGATTTAGAAAAAATAAAAGAGTTCTCTGAAGATAATTATAAATTTTCTCCAGAAAACTCCACAGAAACTAAATTATTTTTTATAAAATAATTCAGATAATATATCAACTAAAGAAAACTCAAAGAATTGTGTAATTTATGAAGAGAAGTTAGATTAACTCAGCGAAATCGAACGCTAAAAAATGCAATAAGTCGAAGACTTAACCCTTGCATTTTTAGTGAAATAAGCTCGTAGTTAATCAACTTCTTGGAATATGGAACAATTCTTAGTTTTCTTTTTAACTTGGAAATCTCTAATCGTTTCAAATTATTTTATTTTTTATACCTATTTAGCACTTAAAGCTGCCATTGTTATATAGTTATATGGTTGATTGAAGTGAGGTAAGAAGAAGATATCTAATAGTTTTAATTTATCAATAGTTACTCCCTCTTGAATAGCTAGTGAGAACATATGAATTCCCATAGAGATATCTTGCCTAGAAGCTAATTGTGCTCCTAAAACCCTTCTTGTATCCATATCATAAACTATGCTAATTAATACTTTATCATTATTATGTTCTATAAATCCAGGTTTTTGTAAGTCTTCATAGCAAGTTGCCACAGCATTGTACCCTAATTTTTTAGCTTTTTCTAATGTAAGTCCTGTTGAAACCATATTTAATCCATAGATAGATATTCCATTAGAACCTTGAACTCCTATACTTTCTAATTTTGTTCCACATACATTATGAGCTGCTACAACTCCAGAACGTACAGCATTAGTAGCTAATGCTATATAGTTAGTATCTTGAATTGAGTTATCATATACAGTAGCACAATCTCCTATTGCATATACATCTTCTAAACTTGTTTTTTGTGTTAAGTCTACTTTATAAGCATTTTTAAATAACTCTAACTTATCTTTTCCTAATTTAGTATTTGGTACAAATCCAACTGCTAATATTACCATATCAGCTTTATATGATTTTTTATCTGTAATTACTTCTTCAACTTTACCATTTCCTTTTATTTCAAGAACTTTCTCTCCATAATTTAAGTTGATTCCATTATCAGCTAGATTTTTATTCATTAAATCTCTAAACTCTTTATCATAATATCCTGATAAACAACTGTCTGCTAAGTCAATTAGTTCTACATTTTTTCCTATTCTTTGGAAAGCTTCAGCAAGTTCTACTCCGATATATCCAGCACCTACTACTACTATATTATTGAATTCCTTGTTCTCTAATTTTTTTATTACATCTTCAGCATGTTGATATAGCTTTACAAATTGTACATTTTCTAAATCTTTTCCTGGAATATTTAAATCTATAGGTAATGAACCTGTTGAAAGAACTAATTTATCATATGATTCCTCATACTTCTCTCCATTTTTTCCAGTTGCATACACTACTTTTTTATCAAAGTCTATATTAGTTACCTCAGTTTCCATATGGATTTTAGCTCCTTTAGCTTCTAATCCCTCTTTTGTTGCATAGAATAATCCCTCTGGACCAGAGATTTGTTTTCCTATCCAAAGTGCCATTCCACACCCTAAGAAACTAATATTTGAATTTCTATCAAATACTACTACCTCATTATTTGAATAATTATTTAACATTGTATTTATAGCTGCTGTTCCAGCATGATTTGCTCCTACTACTACTATTTTACTCACAATATACCTCCCTAAACTATTTCTATAAAGATACTATACTATCTTTGTTTAGTTTTTTCAAATTATTTTACTTCCATTTTTTAACTCTAAGCAGAGTTATTTTTAACCAAAATAGTATAGTTTAATATTTAAAGTGATATTTTTTAGAGTTTAAACTTATATTTCAAAAAAAAGAGAAGACTTATCTATCAAAAATAAATCTTCTCATTATTATTTTATTAGTCTAATTGAGCTAAAATATCATCAGCTATATCAAAGTTAGCATAAACTTCTTGAACGTCATCTAAATCATCTAAAGCTTCATAAAGTGCCATAACTTTCTTAGCTGTATCTAAATCTGTAATTTGAACTTTATTTTCTGGATTCATAGCTATTTCAGCTTCTTCATAATTATATCCAGCTGCTTTTAAATTTTCTAATACAGTTTGGAACTCTGTATAATCAGTAATTACTTCAAATACTCCATCCTCTTCAGAAACATCTTCTGCTCCAGCTTCTAATGCTGCCATCATAAACTCGTCAGCATCGATTCCTTCAGATTTTACTGTTATAACTCCTTGCTTTTTAAACATCCAAGCAACAGCACCATCAGTTCCTAAGTTTCCACCTTTTCTTGTGAAAGTCATTCTTAATTCAGAAGCTGATCTATTTTTATTATCAGTAACAACATCAACTATAAAAGCTGTTCCTACTGGTCCATATCCTTCATATCTCATCTCTATGAAGTCTACACCTTCTAATTCCCCTGTACCTTTTTTAATTGCTCTTTCTAATATATCTTTAGGCATGTTTCCAGCTTTTGCCTTCTCAATTGCAAGTCTTAATCTTGGGTTGAAGTTAGGGTCTCCCCCACCTTCCTTAGCTGCAATTGTTAACTCTTTTCCAAATTTTGTAAATAATTTGGCTCTTTTCTTATCTTGAGCTCCCTTTCTGTATTGGATATTTGCCCATTTACTATGTCCTGCCACAATAAACCTCCTAATTTTTTCTTATATAAAATTTTACCATATTAACTAAGTTTTTTCAATACTTCTTAATTCTTAAAATCTCATTTTTTGTAATTATCATATCTATTTTTATATCATGCTCTTCATATGGAATACTCTCAACTAATTGAATATCAAAGATAGGAGCTATTTTTAAAGTAGAAAAATTATTAAGAAAAAGTTTGTCATAATAACCTTTTCCATATCCCAATCTATTTCCTTCCAGATCAAAGGCAAGTCCAGGAGTGATTATTAAATCTAAATTTCCTAAATAATTATCCCCAATAGGCTCTCTTATTCCATAGCTCCCAATAGAAAATCCTTTTCCATATTCAACTATTGAAAGAGTACCATCTTTTTCTACTCTAGGAAGATAGAGAATCTTATTCTCTTCTAATATCTTTTCATTCAATCTCTCTATCTCCACTTCACTTCCAAAATTCATAAAAGATAAAATTTTTCTAGCATTTTTATATTCATCTAATTGTAAAATTTTTTTACAAAGAATTTTACTCTCAAGCTCTCTTTGATCTTTTCCCATTGAATCTCTAAGTTTTTTTATCTTTAATCTCAAACTTTTTTTATCCATCTATTTTATTCAACTCTTGTTTTAAAATTTTCAAATCATTCCAAAATTCTAGAGCAGCTCTTGATTTTTTCCCTGCTTCATTTCTTGATTTTTTTACAAAGTTTACATCATAAGTGATAAGAAGTTTTATTCCTCCTATCCACTCTAAAATATTCCCTCTCTCTTCTCCTAACTTCACATCTCTATCTAATAAAGTTTCAGCTACCTCTGAACCTAAAACTACAATTATTTTGGGCTTAACCAAGGCAATTTGTAGATTTAGTAACTCTTTTAGTTGCTCTCTCTCTTCTTCCATAAACTCTGAAAATTTACAATCTTTCTTAGCCAATGTTGTAATATAATAATCATCTGGTGTAATTCCCTCTATATCACAAAGCTTTATTAAAAACTCCCCACTTGAACTAGGAGCTACTTTTAAATCTTCATTTTGATATAGATCTGGATCATCTCCTATAAATAAAATATCTGCCTCTCTATTTCCACTTCCTATGAGAGTTTTTCTCTCTGATATATCTCCATAAGTTTTTCCTAAACTTCCTACTTCAAACTTTATCTCTTCCCAAAAATTATCTATCTCTTCCATCTTGCACCTCCTAAAGTTCAAATAATTCAGTGGCTCTGTCCTGTTTTGCTAACTCATATTCCAATCTGATTCTACTCTCTCTCAACTCTTGAGCTATTGTATCCCTCACTATATCTGGATTATTACTATCCTTACTTATATGAGCTAAATATACTTTTTTTAGTTTTTCATTATACATCTCTTTTATAAATTTAGCTGCTTCATTATTTGAAAGATGCCCATTTCTACTCTTAACCCTAGCTTTTAAATCCCAAGGATAGTTACAATTCATAAGCATATTATAGTCATAGTTACTCTCTATTACCATAATATCTACCTCTTTAAAATTTTCTCTCACTATATTATTTACATATCCTATATCAGTAGAGATAGCTGCAACCTTTCCATTTTGAGACTCTATTCTATATCCTACTGTTCTACAAGCATCATGCATCACGTCAAAAGGCTTTACAAGTAGACTATCGTTTATTATAAACTTTTCATTATCTATAAATCTAAGATTTTCTGCTGCTATTTTTCCTAATTTACTCTCTCCAGCTTTAAAGCTCTCTGGAGTGATATAGATAGGAACATTGTATTTTCTTGAGATTATCCCTGCCCCTTGTATATGGTCTATATGTTCATGGGTTATTAGTATTCCATTTATATCAGAGATATCCCTTTGAATAATAGAAAGTCTTTCTTCTATCTTTTTACAACTAAATCCTGCATCTATTAAGATTTTTCCATTTTCACTCTCTATGTATGTGGCATTTCCTCCACTTCCACTTCCAAGTATTGAAATTTTCATCTATTTTTTCCCTTCTAAGATTAAAAAATCTAAATAATATCAATATATAATTTATACCATAAAAAACTAATTTTGAGAATATTTTAATTTTTTCTTGACATTTTTTCCAAAGAGGAATATAATCCTCTACAAGATAAAATTTGAAAAGGAGGAAAATTTAATGTTTAGAACATATTTTAGCTTTAGTTACTTTGTATTCTTTTACTTTTATTATTTTATGTTTTCAAAAAAGAATAGACAATGTTTTTCTAATGCTAGGTTATGTTTTAATATGTTAAATTTTTTCTGATACCTTTTTATACTTTACAATAAAAAGATATTTAAATTTAGTGTAGTTTTTTAAACAGCCTTCATGGCTGTTTTTTTTATACTCTAAAAACATCAAGGGGGATATTTTATATGAAAAAGAAAGTTTTATTGTTACTGATTTTAATTATTGTACTTATTAGTTGCCATGGAGTTTTATCCAATAAACAGGAAAAAATTTCTTCTACTCCTAAATACAAAAAAGATTTTATCATTGCTCAAAAATCTGATGTAAAAACATTAGATCCTCAAAGAAGTATAGATACTGTTTCTAACCATGTTATTGATGCTATGTTTGAGCCATTAGTTAAATTAGATATAGATGGAAATATTCAACCAGCACTTGCTACTTCTTGGGAAAGATTAGATGAGTGTACTATGCTATTTCATTTAAGAGAAGGGGTAAAATTCCACAATGGAGATACCCTTTCTCCAGAGGATGTCAAATACTCTTTAGAAAAAGCTGCTGTTTCTCCTCAAACTTCATATCTTTTAAATATGATAAAAGAGGTGGAAATAGTTGATAGCAATAGTGTTAAAATTATTACCTCTTACCCTTTTGGAGCTTTACTTAAACATTTAGCTTCTACTGCTGCTTCTATTGTCAATAAAAAAGCTGCTACTCTTGCTGGAGAGGAGTTTTTTAAAAATCCTGTTGGAACTGGAGCTTTTACTTTTGAAAGTTGGATAGCTGGAGATAGAATCACTCTTAACTCTTTCAAAGATTACTGGGGAGAAAAACCTAAAGTTGAAAAAGTAATTTTCAGAAGCATTCCAGAAGTAAGTAATAGAATGATTGCTCTAGAAACTGAAGAGATAGATGCTAGTTTCGATATTGGTATAATGGATAGAGAGGCTTTGATTAACCACAAAGATTTATCTCTTATTGAGGTTGAGTCTTCTGCACAATTATATCTATCTTTTGACCAAACTAATCCTCTATTTAAAGATATAAGAGTAAGACAAGCTATCAGTTATGCTATTGATAATAAAACTCTTGCTGAAGCTGTATTTAGAGGTTCTGCATCTCCAGCAAACTCTCCTCTACCTAGTGCTGTAGCTGGACATAAAGATATTGATTACTATAAGCAAAATATTGAGCTTGCAAAAAAATTATTAGCTGAGGCTGGATATCCAAATGGTTTTCCTTTAAAATTATGGGTAAATGATGAATCTACTAGGGTAGATATGTGTGTTATTATTCAAGGACAGCTTAAAGAGATAGGTATAGATGTGGATATTGAAGTTTTTGAATGGGGAACATTTTTAACTAAAACTTTAGAACACAATAAACCTCTTTACTTATTTTCTTGGAGTGGTTCTACTGGAGATGCTGATGGTATCTTATACCCTATGTTCCACTCTTCTCAAAGAGATGTTTCTGCTAACAGAAGTAATTATTTCTCTCCAAAAGTAGATTCATTACTAGATATGGCTAGAACATCTATTGATGAAGAAAAAAGACTATCTTTATATAAAGAAGCTCAAGAAGAGATTCAAAAGGATTTACCTCACTATACTCTTGTTTATAACAAATTAAATATGGGAATAAATAAAAAAGTTAAAGGTTTGACTCTTTCTAGTACTGGAGATATTAATTTAGCTGATATCTCTATCTTAGAAAACTAAAATATTAACTAGAAAATTTAGTAATTTTATAGTATAACTTATAATATAAAACATTGGGAGGGATACTTATGAACTATGTATTAAACAAAGATTTATTACATCAAAAATATTTTGAGGAAATTTCTAAAATACCTCATGGTTCTTATAATGAACAACAACTTAGTAACTATATTGTAAATATAGCTAAAGAGTTAGGGTACAAATATATTCAAGATGAGATGGGAAATGTAATTGTATATAAACCTGCCTCTTCTGGATACGAAAATCATGCTACTATAATATTACAAGCTCATATTGATATGGTATGTGAAAAAAATATAGATTGTAACCATAATTTTGAAACTGATTCTCTTTCTCTTCAAGTAGAAGATGGTTGGGTAAAAGCTAAAGGAACAACTTTAGGAGCAGATGATGGATATGGAGTAGCATATATGCTAGCTCTACTTACAGAAAAAGATATAGCTCATCCAGCTCTTGAGTGTGTATTTACAGTTCAAGAAGAAGTTGGATTATTTGGAGCTATCAATTTAAAAAAAGAGTATTTTTCTGGAAAAAAATTTATAAACCTTGATAATGGTAGTGAGTCTAATACTTATGTATCTTGTGCTGGAGCTCTTATCTCTACCTTTACAAAATCTATCACTTATGAAAAAAACTCCTTACCTACATATAAGATAGAAGTAAAAGGATTGTCAGGGGGGCACTCTGGAGGACAAATCCACCTAGAGAAAGGAAACTCTATAAAAATAGTTACTAGAATCCTTTACCATTTAAATAAAAACTTTGGAATCAACCTTGTAAATATAGATGGTGGTTCTAAAATGAATGCTATTCCAAGGGAAGCTTTTGCCACTTTCTCTTGTGCTGAAAATTTTGAAACAATAGATGAACTAGTTAAAAATATAGAAAAGGAAGTTAAAAAAGAGTTAGAATTTTCTGACAATGGTGTATATATCTCTCTACTAAAAAGTAATAGTGAAAAAATTATCACTAAAAAAGAGAGCGATGAGATTATCAATGTGCTATATCTTATTCCAAGTGGATTACAACATAGAAGTTTAGCTTTTGAAAATCTTACAACAGCCTCTCAAAATCTTGGAGTAATAACTACAAAAGAAAATAAAATAAAATTTACTGTATCTCTTCGTGGTGCTTTAGAATCATATAATCAAGAGGGAATGGAAAATCTTAAATTCCTTTCTCAACTGTTTAATGTTTCCTATGTAGTAGATGCTCATTTCTCAGCTTGGGAATACTCTCCTGTATCTGAATTTAGAGAGAGATTAAAAACTCTATATAAAGATTTTTATCAAAAAGATATTCAAGTTTTAGCCACTCATGGTGGATTAGAGTGTGGAATATTCAAAGCTTTAATTCCAGAACTAGATATTATAACTCTAGGTCCTGATTGTAAAAATGCCCATACTCCAGATGAAGCTATGAACTTAGAATCTTTTGATAAAATGTATAATTTCTTAAAACTTTTACTATCTAATTTATAAGGAGAGATTCAATATGTTGGGGGCAATTGTCAATGCTAGTGCTATAATAATAGGGTGTACAATAGGTGGATTAGTAAAAAAAGGGATTCCAAAAAAATATGAAGAAGCTATGCTCAATGCTTGTGGACTTGCTGCTTGTGGTATAGGTTTTAACTCCATTATATCCAATATGGGAAAAAGCCACTATCCTGTTTTATTTATCATAAGTTTAGTTCTTGGTTCTGTCATAGGAACTAAGCTTGATTTAGATACAAAACTTCAAAATATAATGAAAAAATATACTAAAGGAAATTTAGGAGAAGGGATTGTTACTGCTGCTTTACTCTTTTGTATAGGGTCATTATCAATAGTAGGATCTGTAATGGCAGCATTAAAAAATGATTATACTTTTTTATTTACAAATGCCTCACTAGATTTTGTAACTTCAATTATATTCTCTTCTACCTACGGAATAGGAATTATAGTTGTGGCTCTTATTCTATTTTGCTGGCAGGGAAGTATCTATGTTTTAACAAGATATGTATGTTTAGATTTTTTTAGTGAAGACTTAATAGTTGAGCTTTGTATTGTGGGAGGATTTTTAATTACAGCTACTGGACTTGGGATATTAAAAATAAAAAATATCAAAACTCTTGATATTCTTCCTGCTATACTTATTCCTGTAATATTTTTTATAATTAAAAGATTTATATAATAAATTTTTCTATAACTACTTAGATATCTTCAAATTAAAAAGAAAAGAGAGAACACTATCTTAAAATAGTCATTCTCTCTTTTTTCTCTATCTATGTTTCTTATATAATCCTAACTCATATAACCAAGCAAAAGTTTCTTTCTCCCATGACTCCTCATTATGAGCTCCCTCTACCATCATATGAGGATATACAGTAACTCCCTTTTGTGAAAAAATTCTGGTTATTATCATATTTTTTTCTGTTCCAACTGCTAGTTGTTTTTTAGTGTGAAACTCATATCTCCCCCAGCTAATATAAGCTTTTGTCTTTTTATGAATTTTAAATTTAGAAATATCATCTACTAATTTTTTAAAAACATGCTCATAAAAAGGAGATACACATATTCCCATTGAAAATATATCCGACCTAGCTGCAAGACCATATACTGACATTAAACCTCCCATTGAACTTCCACCTATTGCTGTATACTCTCTTTCAGGTTTAGTTGGAAATTTTTCATCTATATATGGTTTTAAAGTTTCACATATCCACTCTATAGTAGTTTTACCTAGTCCTGTAACCTCTCCAAAAAATTTGTCTTTAAAAGAGTAAGGAGAAAATTCACAAAGTCTCATATTTCCTTCATGATTACACTCTAATCCTACCACTATAATTCTTTGATTATGAGTATCAAGAGCATCCTTTATTCCCCATGATTTTCCATATGTAGCATCTGAATCATAAAATAGATTGTGTCCATCAAACATATATATAACTGGAAATCTTTCATCTGGTTGTATATCATCTGGAAGGTATATATGTAGTGTTCTATGTAATTTAAAAGGTTCAATATATATATTTTCTTTTAGTATCATATTTAACTCCTATACAACATATTGTAAAAAATAAGGGAATTGCACTTTCCACCAAGGCCAGTCATGATCTACATCATAACCCCAGAAATCTATCCAAACAGGAACTTGTAATCTGTCAAATTCCTTTTTTAAATCTCCAGTATCTTTTATACACTCCTCTTCCCATCTACCTAGTCCACAACATAGGATAATATCTGAATTTCTATATTTTCCTAAAAATTCATGGTTCCAAGACATATTTCTCATATAATCATTTGGAGAGTTTTCATAAATCATTCCATTGTTGTAATTTGGGAAGAAATATCCTGCATGATATAATCCACTTAAAGCTATTACTCCATCAAAAATATCTGGACAACGTAAGAAAAAGTTCAAAGCATGATAAGCCCCCATACTACAACCTGTTGTCATAAATTTACAGTTGTAATTTCCTGTTCTATCTCCATATATCTGCTTAAATTTAGGTATAGCTTCATCTGCTATATATTTAAACCATCTATTATGTTGCTCTATTCTAGCTTCATAATTCTCTCCAAGCCTAGACCAAGATTCTCCATCTATACTATCTACACAAAATAGCATAATCTTCCCTTGATTTATATAGTCAGCAGCTGCATCTACCATTCCAAAATTATAGAAATCATAGAATCTTCCATCTTGAGCTGGAAAAACAACAATTGGTCTTCCACTATGTCCATATACTAAAAATTCCATCTCTCTTCCTAAATTATGGCTGTACTGTTTATAATGATTTACATGCATAAAACTCCCCCTAGTTACATCTTTTTTAAGTAAAAATCAATAAATTCCATAGCTTGCTCTTGCTCTGGAAATCTAGCTGTTAACATATCATTTCCCATAGCTCCAGATAAAACTTCAGGCATTCTCTCTTTCATTACAATATTATATTTATATCTATTTAATACTGTATCTATGCTATGAACATATCTATATCCATCTCTTCTTGCTGCATAAACACAACAATATGGTCTAGAATCTTTATTATAGAATCCTTTATTATAAGTTATCATATTTGCCCAAATTTGATATACATCTATATCATTTGCAAAGTTCATCATATCTGGTGTATATCCTCCAGGTGGACGCATATTTACCTCTAATCCTATAATATCCCCTTTATTTCCTAATCCTGGTTTATCTTCTAACAATCTAAAAAATTCACAATGGAAAAATCTACTATTAGTATCAAAAGTTTGTACTACTCTTCTTCCTGCTTCTTTTAAATCCTCTGGAATCTCTCTAAAAGAATAATACATAACATCCATTCCATTATTTACTATCTCCATTATTGGTACTGGATATGCATGAGCTGTCTCAAAAATAATCTCCCTATTTCTACCAGCTATTCCATCATAAGAAAGAAGCTCTCCATTGATAAATTCCTCCATGATATACTCCTCTTCTCCTAGATTATCATAGAAAAATTTCATCTCTCCTTCATCTCTTAATTTATAAGTAGCTGCTGCTCCAACTCCATTATTAGGTTTTACTACAACTGGAAATCCTACCATATCAGTAAATTTTTTCCCCTCTTCAAAAGTTGAAACCATATGGTACCTAGCTGTTTTAACTCCAGCTTTTTCATAAAACTCTTTCATTTTACTCTTATATTTTATTCCAGCTATCTTATCATTTTTTAAACCAGATGTAATATTAAAATCTGTACGAAGTTGTGCATCTCTTAATAACCAGTATTCATTATTTGATTCTAACCAATCAATTTTTCCATACTTAAAAGCAAAATAAGCACAAGCTCTGTACACTTCATCATAGTTTTCTAAAGAAGACACTTTATAATACTCATTTAATGATTCTTTTAACTCATCACTTAAAAAGTCATAATCAGCATCTCCTATTCCTAGAGTGTTAACTCCATTATTTTTTAATCCTCTACAAAAATTCCAATAACTTTTTGGAAAGTTTGGTGATATAAAAATAAAATTCATAAAATCCCCCCTATGTTTATGAATACTTAGTTATTAAATAAAAATATACCACAATTAAAAGATAATGTAAAGGATAACTTTCCTTTACACTATCCTAAGTTTCTCTTGATCCAATCTTTTCCTTCAACTATTCTTGTAACAAGCATAGCAGCAACTGTATCTCCAGTAGCATTTATCATAGTTGCTGGTGGGTCTACAAGATAACCAATAGTAGCAATTATTGGGAAAGCTTCTGCTGGGAAACCATACATAGTAACTATTAGCATCTCCCCTATAAGTCCTCCACCAGGAACACCTGACATTACCACTCCCCCTAATATAGAAAGAAGTAAAGCACTTGCATAAGTTCCAATTCCCTCAAAAGGAACATTAAAAATTCCAAATAGGAAAGAGATTTTTAAAATAGAACTAAAAACTGTTCCATCCATATGAGTAGTAGCTCCTATTGGTAAAACTATCTCTCTGATATCCTTAGGCACACCTATTTTTTTAGCAGCATCTAAGTTTACAGGAAGGGTAGCTATACTACTTTGAGTAGCTATTGAAGTAATAGCTGGAGATATTAGATTTTTCATAGCTCTCACTCCATCTTTTCCAGCAGATATATATCCATATATTGGGAACATCACTACAAAATATACTAAACAAAGTGGATAGTAGATTATCATAGCTCTTGTGTATGACCCTAATAACTCTTTTCCATACTCTCCAACAAGAGCAGCAAAATATGCTCCTAATCCTATTGGTGCATAGTACATCAATAGATTTATCATTTTTAAAAATACCTCTGCTAAAGCATCTAATCCATTAGATATTACTTTTCCCTTCTCTCCTACCATATTTACGCAAAGTCCAAATACTATAGAAAAAAGTATAAGTGGTAACATATTTTTTCTAGATATTAACTCTGGAAAATCTGTAACTGTAATAGCTTTTACAATTTGATCCCCTGTTTGAAATGGTTGAAGTGCCTCTGCAGTTGTAAGACTTAAATTAACTCCTTGAGCTGGTGGAAAAATATTTACTATTATTAAAATAATAACTGCAGCTACTGCACCTGTTGAAACAAATACTAAAATAAGGTTTTTTAATATACTTTTTAATCTAGTCATATCACTCATACTAGATATTGAACTACTAATTGTTACAAAGACTAATGGTACAACTATTGTAAACATTCCATTTATAAATAAATCTCCTAATGGTTTTAAAACCTTAGCTTTCTCTCCAAAATGAACCCCTATAAAACTTCCAATTATTATAGCTCCTATTAAGATTATAGAAAATCTATAAGCCTCCCAGATACTTTTTTTATTCACAATTCTTCCTCCTATTTTAAAAACTCTCCAGTGCAAATTGTTTCTGCACTACCTTTCATTATTACATTATATTCATTATCAAAAGTTACAAAAACCTCTCCACCCTCTGTGGTAAGTTTTACACTATTTCCTTTGATTTTTCCAAGTTTATGAGCTATAACAGCAGATGAACAGCACCCTGTTCCACAACCTAATGTTCTTGAAGCTCCCCTCTCCCAAGTCTTTATAATAATATTTTCATCATCTACTACTTGAATAAAATTTACATTAGTCTTTCTTGGAAAAATATCCATACTATACTCTATAGCTTTTCCTAATCTATCTATATCATAGTTATCATAGTCATCTACTAAAATCACAGTATGAGGTACTCCCATTAAAACAGATGAAATTTTTAACTTTTGTCCTTCTACCTCTATCTCTTTTTCTAAAATAATTTCACTATCTAATGTACAAGGAACAGAAGTGGCTCTAAAATCTGCTCTTCCCATATCCACTGATATATATTTTACCTCTTCACTCTCTAAAGTAAGATCTATATATTTTATTCCAGCATCAGTTTCTACTGAAAAACTCTTTTTTCTCACTACTCCATTATCATAGACAAATTTTGAAAAACATCTTATTCCATTCCCACACATCTCTCCTCTTGACCCATCAGAGTTATAATAATTCATCTTTATATCTGCAACTTTACTCTCCTCACAAGTCATAAGTCCATCTGCACCTATTCCAAAATGTCTATCACAAACTTTTTTCGCTGTACTACTTAAATCTAAATCTCTATACTCTAGTCCATTGACTAAGATAAAATCATTCCCTGCAGCTTGTAATTTTGAAAATCTCATATTCCCTCCTCTTTACCTATTTTAAATACCTCTAATATTGTAATAAAATTTCTCTGTTTTTCCTATTTCTCAAATTCTTTATTTTTTTGTTCATACTTTTTCAGAAAAAAACTATTTTTTTCAAGAATTTTACTAAAAATACTATTCATTTTTGAAGAACTATAGCTCTATAGCCAAATCATTTCTTACTAAGTCTTCAAAACTCTCTCTTCTAATAGCTAAAGAGGCTTTTCCATTTTTTACAAATACCACTGCTGGTCTTGCTAATTTATTATAGTTGCTAGACATAGAGTAACCATAAGCTCCTGTAGTAGAAACTAATAGTAAATCTCCCTTTTCTCCCTTTGGTAAACTCTTTCCTTTTATAATTAAATCTCCAGACTCACAACATTTTCCAGCTACAGTTACCACTTCCCTCTCTTTTTCATCTAGTCTATTAGCTATAACTGCTTCATATTCAGCTTGATAAAGAGCAGGTCTTATATTATCTGTCATTCCTCCATCTATAAACATATATTTTACTCCACCATAAGTTTGTTTTATTCCCCCAACTGTATAAAGAGTACTTCCTGCATTTCCTACTATACTTCTTCCTGGTTCAATAGATACCTTCTCTATCTCTAATTTATGCTCATCTAAACTTTTCTCTATATGTTCTATCATACTTCTCATAAATTTCTCAATATCTACTTCTACATCATTTTCTGTATAGTATACTCCAAAACCTCCACCAAGATTTATCTCTGGAATTTTTATTCCTAAAGTATCAGCTATCTTTTTTGTTTCTACTACCATTGTTTCTATTCCTTCATGGAATGCTTTTGTATCAAAAATTTGAGAACCAATATGACAATGAAATCCTAAAAACTCTATATTTTTATCTTTTACAATTTTTTCTACTATTCCTACTAATTTCTCATCAAAAATTGATTCTCCAAATTTAGATGAATGTTTAGATGTTTTTATATACTCATGAGTATGAGCATCTATTCCAATATTTATTCTAAGCATAGCTTTTATTTTTTTATTTTTTTGAGCACACACATATGATAAATTTTCTATCTCTGTTTCATTATCTATGATTATACTCCCTATCCCATAGTCTACACACATCTCTAACTCTTCTAAAGTCTTATTATTTCCATGCATATGTACTCTTTTCATATCAAGTCCACTTACTTTTATTGTATATAGCTCTCCTCCTGATACTGCATCTATATCCATGTCATATTTCTCCACTAATTGACACATAGCTTTTGCTAAAAATGCCTTTGACGCATAGACTATCTGTGTTTGAAATTTATCACTTTTAAAGTTTTCTTTATATTTTCTCATATTACTTTCTATTAGCTCTTGGTCCATTATATAAAGTGGTGTCCCATATTTTTGAGCTAACTCAGTAACCTTTACTCCCCCTATTGATAATACTCCCTGCTCATCTTTCATCGTTCCAAAAAATCTCATCTTTCTCCTCCACTTATTCTATTTTCATTCTGTTATTTAATAATTTTTTAATAAAAAAAGATAGCTCTAAGTAAAATAGTTTTAATATCTCTCAATATTTTCTACTATTTACTCCTTGCTATCTTTTAACTTTTTTAATAAATTTTAAAATTTACAATATAAACTTAAGTACATTCTATAATTTTACTAATAGTTTTAGATAGCTCTCCATTGAAATATCAATGACAGTAAAACAGATATTATCTGAGTTACCAATAAAAATCCTTTGACTTTGATTTTTATTTCGGCAATCTCCCCTTTCATATCTCTTCATAGTTTGTCAAACTCTGAGATATTACTCTTGTCAATTGCACCTCTACCATTTTTCGTTATTATATAACATATGTTATTACAAGTAAAATATATTTTATATATACTTTTCTATTTTTTATAAATATTAATTACTCTTCCTAAGCTTTCACTCATATACTCTATATTTTCTTTACCATTGGCTATGGCATTCTCCAAGCTCTCTACCCTAGGAAGAATTGGAAGTATTGCTGTAAATCCATAATCATATAATACATCTATATCCTTCCCTATATTTCCAGCAAAAGCAATTACTGGAATATTATATTTTTGAGCCGTTTTAGCTACACCATATGGAGTTTTTCCAAATCTAGTCTGACCATCTATACTTCCCTCTCCAGTAATAACTAAATCTGCTCCTTGAAGTTTTTCTTCCAATTTACTATATTCTACAACTATATCTACACCTTTTTTTAGTTCTGCTGATAAAAATGCCATAAGCCCAGCTCCTAATCCACCAGCTGCCCCAGCTCCTGGAATATTTTCTACATCTTTTCCTATATCTCTTCTTATTATCTTTGCATAATGTTTTAAATTTTTATCTAGTAACTCTCTTTGTTCCTCATTAGCTCCCTTTTGTTTTCCAAAAATATGAGAAGCTCCTGTTGGTCCAGTAAGAGGATTTTGTACATCACAAGCTACTATTATTTTTACATCTTTTAACCTATTATCTAAATTAGAGATATCTATCCTATCTAATTTTGATAGCTCTCCACCACCAAAACCTATTTCATTTCCATCTTTATCTAAAAGTTTTCCTCCCAATGCTTGTACCATTCCAGCACCACCATCATTAGTTGCACTTCCTCCTATTCCTATAAGAATAGTCTCTACATTTTTACTTAAAGCTGCCTTTATCAACTCTCCTGTTCCATAAGTTGTGGTTATTGTAGCATCTCTTTTTTCTTTTGGTACAAGCTCTAATCCACTGGCTGCTGCCATCTCAAGTATCGCTGTTTTTCCATCTCCAAGTATTCCAAATCTTGCATCTCTTTTCTCTCCTAATGGTCCCATTACCTCAACAGTATAAAATTTTCCATTTGTAGCATCTACTAATGATTGAGTTGTACCCTCTCCTCCATCAGCCATAGGTACATGGATACACTCTAAATTAGATATTACTTTTTTAAACCCTTTCTCTATTGCTATACAAGTTTCCTTTGCTGTCATACTCTCTTTAAATGAATCTGGTGCTAATACTATCTTCATCTTCTAACTCCTTTTTAAAATAACATTCCATAGATTATTGTTGATACAAATGTTAAAATCAATCCTATTAACGATTCAAATGGTATTAACGTTAATCTCTCTTTCATATCCATATTCACACTTCCTCCTGTTGCATGAAAGAAACTTCCATGTGGCAGATGGTCTAATACAGTTGCTCCTGAATGTATCATTGCTGCTGCATTTATTGGCTGTACACCTAAACTTAATATTGTTGGTCCAAATACTTGACTTGCAACAGCTGTTCCAGAAGTTGTTGAAGCTGTAGCTGCACACATTAAAATCCCTGAAAATGGTGCTAGTAAATAAGCAGGAGCCCCAGTTGTTGATAAAAAATTAGTTAATACTTCTTTTAATGCAGAGTTTGCTATTATTCCTGAAAGAGTTCCTGTTCCTATTAATAATATCGCTACCCCTATCATTTTCCCTAAACCAAATACACAATACTCATTGAAATGCTTTATTTTTCCCATAGCTAAGCATCCTATTGCCCCTCCTACAGGTAAAGCTATTAATGGATCAATGGAAATTCCTGCTATAGGTCTTAAAGCTAAAATAAATATTGCTACTATTGGTCCTATTATTGCACCTATAAAACTAGGTCTTTTTTCTAATTTTTTATCTCCTAAATCATTATCTAAAATTTGACTTCCTCTATTAGAAATAATTTTTGCTACAATTATAGTCACAACTATTCCAAATACTGCTGGAATAATCCCTGCAGTCATAACTGAAGTCAATGGAATTTTAAAAGCATCAGCTGCTGCTATAGCATTTGGATTAGGAGACATTATATTTCCTGCTTTTCCTCCACCTATCATAGCTACTAAAACTCCTGTTCTAGATAAGTTTGTTCTTTTAGCTATTGCCATTGCTATTGGTGCTACTGTTATTACAGATACATCTATAAATACTCCAACCATTGTAAGAATCATAGTTGATAATACTATCGCTACTATAGCTTTCGATTCTCCTAATTTTTCTATAATTGTCTCTGCAATTTTACTTGCAGCTCCAGTTTCTATTAAAACTCCTGCTAAAACACCTGCTGTTATTATTCTCAATATTGCTGGTATCATTCCCTGTGCCCCAGATATCATTAAGGAAACTGTTTGAGATACACTTGCTCCTCCTACTAATCCCCCGATTATTGAACCTAAAATTAACGAATATGCTGGATTTATTTTCTTTATAATTAAAACTATTGCCACAATAAGTCCAACAACTGCCCCTAACGCTGATACTGTTATCATAATTTCCCTCCTATTTTACTTATTTTTTTATATTTTTAGTACACTGTAAATTAATTTTATAGTTTTTTAGATAAAAAAACAATATTATAGATAACATATTTCAGCAACTATTTCACTATTTTTTTTATTATATATAACATTATTCTACTTTTAGCATAAAGGCTATTTTTAATTTAGTAAAATCATTATAATTTCTCATGTTCAAATCTGTTTTTTCATAAAGTTTATTTAATTTATATTGAAGAGTATTAACATGGATGAAAAGCTCTTTTGCTATTTTATTAAGAGAACCATTATACTTCTCATATAATAAAAAAATTATTTTATATTCTTCTATCTCCTTATTAGTGAGTTTTTTAAAAATTTTTTCTTTATATATTTGAGCCAAATTTTTTGTTATATTTTTTATAATTAACTCTAAATCAAGATCATCATAAAAAGTTATTTCATTTTTAGATTTTATTCCCCATTCTAGTGCCTCTACTCCCTCTTTATACGAATCTTTTAACTCTCCTATTTTTTCCTTTATTTTTCCTACCCCAAAACTTAAAAATTCTTTTTTATTAAATTCAGATAAAAGTTCTATAATTTTTTCTCTATCTTTATGAAAATCTAAAATTATAATAGTATTCTGATTAAGCATAGAGTATCCATTATATTTTTTTACTTTTATTCTTATTGGATCGTATATCTTTTTTATTGATTCTAAATCATAAATTTTTATAATTTTTCCTACAATTATAACTCCATTTTTTTTCTTTTCAATTTCTTCTAAAGTTTCTGAAAAAATAATCGGATTGTAAAGAAAACTATTTTGAAAAAGAAGGGTTTCTAAAAAAATTCTTTCCTTTTCACTTTCTTCTTCATTTCTTTTCAAAATCCAAGCTTCTTTAATTAAAATTTCTGACATTCTCTTGATAATTTGACCATACTTTTCAACTTCATTTGTTTCACCAGAAATTCCAATTACTCCTATTAATTCCCCATTAAAATTTAAAGGTAAATTTATTCCTTTTCTAGAACCTATATACTCTTCATCTCTATTAATTTTTATTATATCTTTTCTTAATATTACTTGTTTCCCCCCAGCATGATAAGTTCCAATTCTGGTTTCATCTGTACTAGCTATTATTATCCCATTACTATCTATAAAATTTAAATCTTTATCAATAATTTTTTTCATCTCAACCACAATGCTTTGAGCTAATTCTTTTGATATTTCCATCTTTCTTTCTCCTAATTAGATTCTTATTACTATATTTTATTCTAATTATTCTATCTTGACAAATTAATTTTTTTATCTTATACTACATGTATATACAACTATACAATTAATATTAGGAGGAGATTAATATGAAAAAAGAGTTTGTAGTAGCAATTGCAGGTGGAGGTAGTACTTGGACACCAGGATTATTAAAAGCACTTTGTAAAAGAAAAGAAACTTTTCCTTTAAAAAGAGTGGTACTATTTGATAATAATCCAGAAAGACAAGCGGTTATTGGAGAGTTTGCAAAGGTTTTATTTAAGGAAGAATATCCAAATTTAGATTTTGAATACACAACATCTCCTGAAGTAGCTTTTACTGGAGCTGATTTTGTATTCTGTCAAATTAGAACTGGTGGATATCCTATGAGGGAAAAAGATGAAAAAATTCCTCTAAGTTTAGGAGCTATTGGACAAGAAACTTGTGGTCCTGGAGGATTTGCCTATGGAATGAGATCAATAGGAGATATGATTAATCTTATCAACAATGTAAGAAAATATGCTCCAGAAGCTTGGTTTTTAAACTATACTAACCCTGCTGCAATAGTAGCTGATGCTTTAAAGAGAGCTTTTCCTAATGATAAGAAAATTTTAAATATCTGTGACCAACCTGTAAATCTTCTAAGGTCTTATGGAAGATTACTTAATATGAATCCTAATGAATTTGAACCTGTTTATTTTGGACTTAACCATTTCGGTTGGTTTACTAATATCTATGATAAAGAGGGAAATGATTTAGTTCCAAAACTAAAAGAGATTACGCTACAATCTGGGTTTAAACCTGCAGATGCTGAGCAAAGAGACCAATCTTGGCTAGATACATACGCTATGGTAAGGGATATGTTAGTAGATTTTCCAGACTATATGCCTAATACATACCTTCAATATTATTACTATCCAGAGTATAAAAGAGCTAAACTAAATCCAGAATTTACAAGGGCAAACGAGGTAATGAATGGAAGAGAAAAAAGAGTATTTGAAGAGTGTAGAGCTATTGTTAAAAGAGGAAGTATGGGAAATTCTAATGTAGTTCACAACGATGCCCATGGAGAGATGATAGTTGAAATAGCTGAATCAATAGCTTTCAATGAAAATAGAATCTATATAGTTATAGTACAAAATAATGGACTTATTTCTAATCTTGATGATGATGTAATGGTAGAGGTAGCAGCTAATCTTGGAATAAATGGACCAAGACCTTTTGGAGTAGGTAAGATAGGAACTTTCTATAAAGGACTTATTGAGCAACAATTTGCTTACGAAAGATTGACAGTAGAGGCTTGGTTTGAAGGTTCTTATGCTAAAGCTTTACAAGCACTTACTTTAAATAGAACTGTGGTAGATGCTAAAAAAGCTAGAAAAATTTTAGATGCCTTAATAGAAGCTAATAAAGATTATTGGCCAGTACTTAAATAATATGATACTATCTATATAGAGGTGATTAGTATGAATTATAAAGTTATAAATCTTTTACAAACTAGAGAGATAAGAATTTCTCTTACAAGAAGTGAAGAGGAACTGATGGATTTTATAGAGAAAAATTTTAAAGAGATTCCAAATTATTCAGCTATAAAACTTTGTGAAGAAGCTTACTCTTCTCAAGCTACTCTCAATAGAGTTTGTAAAAAATTGGGATTTAGAGGTTTTAGTGAATTAAAATTCTCAATTGAAGAGGATTTAAAACTTATGGAAAATTCAAAAAATAGTTATATTCACAATACAATCTACTATATAGATAATATAAATTTTGAAGAGATAGACAATATTATAAAAATTTTAAAAAACAATAGAAAAATTCTTTTATATGGGTTAGGAGCATCACAAATTACTGCTGCTTATTTCCAAAGACAACTTTTATATTTAGGATTTCAAGCTATTATGATAAGTGAAGAAAAGATGATGGAATCCTTTGATGATTTCATCATCTTTATAATCTCAAGTTCTGGAGAAACTCTTAGAGTTAAACATATAGCTAAAAATATGAAGGAATTAGGAAGAATTGTTATAGCTATAACTAAAAAAGATAGCTCTTTAGATGAAATTGTATCTTCCTCTTTTACTCACAATCTCTCAATAGATAAACTAAATGTAATTGCTAGAGAACAACAGCTTCATATGATCATTATGATAAATGAGTTAATAAATAGATTTCAAATTGGATAATTATCCCAAAAAATGGACTGAAGTATTTTTATCATCTATATTATAATATTCTTGAAGATATAACGATAGAAAAATATCAAAATAGAACAGGAGGATAAATGAATAGAGAGATAAAAATACTTATGCATACCCATTGGGATAGAGAATGGTATTTTACTAAAGATGAAACTCAAGTATTACTTAGAAACCATATGTTCCAAGTAATCGAGTTTTTGGAAGAGAATGAAGACATTATCTATATTTTAGATGGACAAAGTGTTATGCTAGATGACTTTATAGAATTTGCTCCTAAATGGAAAACTCGTGTAGAAAATCTAGTTAAAAGAGGTGCTCTAAGAGTTGGTCCTTGGTATACGCAAACAGACTTACTTCTAGTACATGGGGAATCAATTATAAGAAACCTTTATTATGGAATGAAAAAAGCTTTAGAATATGGAGATGTTATGAAAGTTGGATACGCTCCAGATACTTTTGGACACTCTTCTCAAATGCCACAAATTTATAAACAATTTGGAATAGAGAGTTCTTTTTTCTGGAGAGGATTTAGTGAATTAAAAGCTAAAAAATCTGACTTCATTTGGAAAGGAATAGATGGAAGTACAATATTTGGAATCAATCTTGCTACTGGATATCAAGGTGCTAAATATTTAGAGTCTGATATTGATGAATTAAAAGTTAGAATGGATAAAATTTTAAAAGTTTTAGATAACTATTCAGCTACATCTCAAAGGCTTATAATGAATGGACATGACCAGATGCCTATTCAAAAAAATATCCATGAAATTATGAATAAACTAAAAACTCTTTATCCTAATGACAGTGTTGAAATTACAGATTTTGAGTCATATGTAGATGGACTTAGAGATAAAAATTTAGAATTAGTAGAAGGAGAATTAGTTCATAGCAAACATGCTAGAATACATAGAACTATCAACTCTACAAGAATGGATATAAAATTATTAAATACTGAATTAGAGTATAAAATCTATAATATTCTTGAACCATTAGCTATAATGGGAACAGAATTAAAAATAGATTATCCTCATGAAATATTTGAAAAATGTTTAAAAACACTTTTTGGGACTCATGCTCATGATAGCATTGGAGGATGTAATTCAGATTCAGTTAACCAAGATATAAAGCAACGTCTTTTACAAGTTAAAGAGATAGTAGATACTCAAATAGAGTTATATATGAGACTTATCTCTCTAGCTGGAAAAAATAGTAATGAAAATATAATTACAATGTATAACTGCCTACCATATAAAAGAGAAAAAGAAAGAGTAGAGCTTGAGTTTATTACTAGAACAAGTGATTTCAAAATTTTCTTAGATAACAAAGAGGTAGATTATCTATTACTAGAGCAAGAGATCACTGACGCTGGTCTAATAGATAGACAGGTAGCTGCTAGACTTTTAGATATAAAAGTATTTAAGAGTAGAGTATCTTTTGTAGTAGATAGTATTGATGGTTTAGAAGTAAAATATCTAACTTATAAAGAGGGAGAAAATTATGCACTTCTTAATAAAATAACCAAAGAGAATTCAATAGAAAACTCTTTATATAAGTTAGAGATAAAAGATAATAAATTAAATCTTTTCAATAAAACTACTGGTGAATATTTAGAAGATGTCTTCTATATAGAAACTAGTGGAGATGGAGGAGATAGTTATGATTACTCTCCACCTTATACTGATATTGTATTTAATAGTAAAAATTCTACTATAAAAAATATCAAAGCTCTTAAAGGAAAAGATGAAGAGATACTTTTCTATACATTAGAATTTAATCTACCTAAAAATCAAAATTCAAGGGATAACAACAAAATAGATACAACTGTTGAATTTTTAGTTGAGATATCTTTAAATACCAGTGAGTTAGTAAATGTAAAAATCAAACATAAAAACTCTGTAGAGGATACAAGATTTAGAGCTGTATTAAATACTCAAATAAAAACTGATAGAGTAGAATCAGACTCTCATCTATGTGTTGTAAATAAACCTGTATTCTTTGAAAAAGAATTAAGTATTTGGAAAGAGGATAAATGGGCTGAAAAACCTGTTTCAATAGAGACATTTAACTCATATGTATCTTTAAAAGAGGAGAAAAAAGAGGGAACATTCTTTGCCTATGGATTAAAAGAGTATGAGGTTGTAGATGGAAATATCTATATTACTCTATTTAGAACTTTCTCTCATCTAGGAAAAAGAGAGCTAATCAATAGACCTGGTAGACCATCAGGAATAGAGATTCCTACTCCAGATAATCAACTTAAAGATATAGAGTTTAATTTTAATTTAGCTTTCTCTTTTATAAGAAAAGAAAAAAATAATAGTCAAAGAGCTAAAGAATTCTTAACTCCAGTACTTGCTTATCAATTAAAAGAATTCAATAGATTTAACTTAAACTCTCCTAGTACTCTAAAGAAAATTGATAAAAAATATAATTTAGAGTTAGGAAACTGTGTTGTGAGTGCTATCAATATGAGTGAAGATGACAAATATATCTTTGTTAGAATTTTCAATCCAAGTTCAGAGATTGAAACATTAAAATTTGATAGAACAGTTTATCTAAGCAGTATGTTCCAAGAAAAACTTGAAAAACTTGAAACTTATTCTATAAAATCTCAAGAGATTTTAAATCTATTAATAGAAAAATAATATTTTGGTGGGGGTTATTATGCAAGAATTAAAAAAGAATTTACAAAGCTTTGGAAAAACTTTACTTTTTCCAATTTCAATACTATCTTTTATGGCTATATTTTTAGGGTTATCTGCAGCACTTCAAAATCCTAATATTATAAAATTTATTCCATTTCTTCAAGGAAGTGGAATACAAAATTTTCTAGGGTTTATTAGAAAATTAGCTGGTATTCCTTTCGGACAACTTCCTTTACTTTTTGCTATGGCTATTCCTTTAGGAATGGTTAAAAGAGATAAAGAGGTTGCTGTATATTCATCTGTAGTTGGGTATGTTGCTCTTTTAGTTGGTATGAACTATCTATTAGGATTACAAGGATATAATCCTACTACTACTTCTATAAAATATTTAGTAGAAACTAAAGGAATGACAGAGGTAGAAGCTACACTACACAATTCACTTTTTACAAATGTATTAGGTATATTTGTATATAATATGAATGTTATTGGTGGTATTATTGCTGGAGTTTTTGGAGTTATCTTACATAATAAATTTAGACAGGTAGAGTTACATCCATCTCTTACTTTCTATAGTGGAAAAAGATTTGTTCCTATTATCACAGCTTTAATTATGCCTTTTATTGGTATGGTATTAGTATTTATTTGGCCTGTTATCAATAATATCATAATGAAATTTGGTAGTATAATTGCCAACTTAAATATCCTTGGGGTTTTCCTATATGGATTCTTAGAAAAAGCCATCAATCCTACTGGATTACATCATATTTTAAATCAAGCATTTAGATTTACAGCTCTAGGAGGAATGGAAACAGTTGCTGGACAAACTCAAGTGGGAGCATTAAATATTTACTTTGCTCAACTTGAAAATCATCTACCATTCTCTACTCACGCTACACAATATCTTGCTCAAGGTAAGATATTACATATGGTATTTGGAATGCCTGCTGCTGTATTTGCCATATATAAATGTGCTCTTCCTCAATATAGAGAGAAAGTAATTAGATACTTCTTACCTGGAGTTACTGCGGTTATATTAACAGGTATCACTGAACCAATTGAATTTACATATATATTTATCTCTCCAGCTCTATGGTTAATAAACTCTGTACTTGCTGGATTAGCATTTATGATTCCAGCTATGTTCGGAGCTGCTATTGGAAATATTCAAGGGGGAATAATTGACTGGTTTGTATTTGGAACTTTACAAGGAACAAGTACTAAATGGTATATCTATCTTTTCTTAGGACCTATGTTCGCTGTAACTTACTATTTTATCTACAGTTTCATTATCAATAAATTCAATGTTATGACTATTGGTAAAAGTGCTAGTGACTTTGAAGAGGTAGAAGAGAAATCAGAAAATACTACTTCATCACAAACAAACTCTCAAGAAAATAGTTTAGGTGCTGACATAGTAGCTGGACTAGGAGGAATAGATAATATAGTTGACGTAGATAACTGTATCTCAAGATTAAGAGTTGAAATTAAAGATAAAAGTAAAGTTAATCAAGAGTTAATTAAAAAATCTAAACCAAACGGAATAATTATTCCAGATGACCACAATGTACATATTGTTTATGGTGGTAGAGTAACTAAAATGAGAAACTTAGTAGATGACTATCTATTTTCTAAAAAATAAAATTTTCAAGTTAAATATAAGTTGGATTTTCATTTTTTTAAAAAAGTTTCTAATTCTATTTCATAAAAATGAAATTAATAAAAAACAACTGTTCCTAAATAGCTAAAATGGCTATCTAGATTGGATAAGTTATAGAAGGATTTAAAGAGGTTATAGATACATGTTTTTTACCTATGTATTTATACCTCTTTTCTTTTGAATAGGTCTTAAAATTGATTTTAGAGCTTCGTTTTTCTATACTTTTTTAGTCAGCATAAAGTTTAAACCTATATTTCTTTTGATTATAAAAAATTGTAGAGTACTCTAATACTTGTCCACCCTTTAAATAAGTAATACACTCTGCTAAAAGAATAGGCTCATTTCTTTTAAGATGTAAAGAAGAGGCTACATAATCATCTGGAATCTCTGCAGATATCTCTCTATCACTGTCACTTATCTCTAAGCCTTGACTTCTTACATATTCAAATTTTGAGCTCATTAAATCCTTTCTAGTGAGATTTGGAAGAAGAGAAATGGCTATATAACTTTGTTCAAATACAGCCGGAGTATCATCTATCTGTCTGATTCTTTCCATATACCATACATCTTCATTTTCATCTATACCTAAAAGTTTTGCTAACTTTTTATCAGCCTTTCTTCTTTCTAAAATAGGTACAATATTTTTAGGAATCAATCCCATCTCTTTTACCTTTTGAGTAAATCCTCTCAATCTATTAAGAGGCAACTCTATCTTTTTTTCTTTTCCTATAACAAATGTTCCTTTTCCTTTTACTCTCTCTAGAAATCCTTTTATTGTTAAATTATCTATCGCTTTTTTAGCTGTCATTCTACTTATAGAGTAATTTTTAGAAAGTTCATTTTCAGAAGGAATAATATCTCCAACTTTTAACTCTCCACTCTCTATCATCTCTAGTAATAAATTTTCTAGTTGCACATATAAAGGAATCAGAGAATTTTTATCTAACATCTTTTCCACCCTTTTCTTTTTAGTATATCATAAATTTTATAAAAATAGTATTTCAAAATTAATGTTCCTCATTTCTTTACACTCCCATTAGAAAGTGATATAATACTAGTAAAATAGAGAAAAGGAGAAGAATATGGGGATAAATAAAGAACTTACACCTAAAAAAATTGTAGAAGAATTAAATAAGTATATAATTTCACAAGATGAAGCTAAAAAAAATGTAGCTATATCTTTAAGAAACAGAGATAGAAGAAAAATGATAGAGGATGAAAATTTAAGAAAAGAGATTACTCCAAAAAATATTATCCTGATAGGTTCTACTGGAGTAGGTAAAACTGAGATAGCTAGAAGAATTGCTAAAATAGCCAATGCTCCTTTCTTAAAAGTTGAAGCTACAAAATATACAGAGGTTGGATATGTAGGAAAAGATGTAGAGAGTATTATAAAAGATTTAGTAGCTCTTACATATAGAAAAATGAAAGAGGAAAAATATGGGCTATTAAAATTATCATCTCTTGATGCAGCTATTGAAAGAGTAGCTAAAATTTTAAAACCTTATGACACTTTAAACGATGAAGATAAAGAAATTATAAAAAAAGAGTTAGCTGAAGGAAAATATGACCATACTGAAATTGAAATAGATAGACCTAAAAAAGATAATGATATTCCTATTATTGAAGTAATATCTGGTAGTGAAGATATCGGTGGACTTGTTGATCAGATGATGTCTACTCTTCCTGGAAAATTAAAAAAGATGACTACTTCTGTTCTAAATGCTCTAAATTTATTTTTAGAAGAAGAGGTTGAGAAAAAAATAGATTTAGAAGCTCTCGCTCAAGAGGTAGTAGAAAATGTAGAAAATAATGGAATTATCTTTATTGATGAGATAGATAAGATAACTGAAAGAGAGGGAAGTGGCAAGGGCGATGTTTCTAGGCAAGGAGTGCAGAGAGATATCCTACCTATAGTAGAGGGAAGTACTGTAATGACAAAATATGGTCCTGTAAGAACAGACCACATACTATTTATTGCTGCTGGAGCTTTCTCTCAAAGTTCTCCATCTGACCTTATGCCAGAGTTACAAGGTAGATTTCCTATTAGAGTAAAATTGCAAAATCTTGAAAAAGAGGATTTTGTAAAAATTCTTACTGAAGTAGAGTATAATCTATTAGAACAATATAAAGCTATGTTAAGTGTCGATAATGTAGAACTTACCTTTACAAAGGGAGCTATTGAAAAAATAGCTGAAATAACTGCTATTCAAAATGAGAAAATAGAAAATATAGGTGCTAGAAGACTTGCTTCTGTTGTAGAAGAATTACTAAGAGATATTATGTTTGAGGCTCCTTACAAAGAAAAGAAAAAAATCAGCATAGATATCAACTTTGTTAAAAAAGTATTGAAAAAAGAAATCGAAGAGGAAAGTTTAGACAAATTTATATTGTAGTAAATTTGTTTAAATTGTAATATAATAACATTCGTAATTTTATAAAATTCATATTTCAGATAAAAAAAATAAAAAAATTTTATTTTTCTGAAACTATGTCACACAATTGACACAATAAAATGGTATTATAATTACATAAAATCTTTCCCCAAGATGTTTTATATAGTGAGAAAAGGGCTTGGTTATTCCAAGCCCTTTTCTTATTATATATAAACAAAAATATAATATCAAATATTATATTTTTAGTTCTTTTATACTATCTATAACTGCAGTTGGTTGATACTCGCTATTTATTAAATCCTCTCTTTTAGCTTCTCCAGTAAGTACTAATACAGTGTCACAACCATTTTCTTGTCCACAAGCTATATCTGTATATAGTCTATCTCCCACTATTATAACTTTATCTTTTGAAACACTGTTTTTTTCTAAACAATAATCAAAAATTTCGTGATAAGGCTTTCCTAAGAATTTAGGTACTCTTCTAGTTGAATAGGAAATCATCTTTGCTATACTTCCACAATCTGGATAAAAAATTCCATCTTCTACTGGATAAACCATATCTGGGTTAGCTCCTATATAAGTCATCTCTGGGTCTTGTAATAATTTACAAACTGTTTTTATTTTTTCATAATTAAGTTCACTATCCAATCCTAAAACTACAGCATCTATATTGTATTTTCCATCAATCTTTTTAGAATTTTCAACTACAATAAGTCCCATCTCTTTTAACATCTCTTTAAACTTCTCAGTTCCCAATACATATATTGCTCTTTTATTTTTCTTCAATAGATATTTTCCTGTTATATATCCTGCTGTTACTATCTCCTCTTCTGTCACAGCTATTCCTAATTTTGCTAATTTTTCTACATATTGCATTCTTGTTCTAGATGAGTTATTTGTAAAAATTACTAATTTTTTTCCTTGCTCTCTTATCTTATTAATTGCTTCTATTGCTCCATCAATAACTCGATTTCCTAATATTAATGTTCCGTCTAAATCAAATAAATATAACTCTTTATCTTCCATTCTATTACTCCTTCTATTAAAAAGACTGTTATAATATTATACAACAGTCTTTTCATTATTAACTTAATTTTTCTAATGTCTCTAAAATCTCTCTTTTAGGAGTTGCTGCTGAATATTCTAATACTATATTTGCTTCAGGTGTATTTTCTTTTACAAGTGAAATAATTCTCTCATAATCTGCTTTCCCATCATATATAGACTTATGAAGATCTTTCTCTCCATCGTTATTATGAAAATGATAAGCTATTATATTTTCTTTTAATTCTGTTATAACCTTATCTAAATCCCAATTATTAGCTATTGCATGTCCTATGTCAATCAATGAATCAAAATTATACTTTTTTATTAACTCTATATACTCTTCTTGATTATATAGTATATTCTTTCCGATACCAACATTTTCAATAACTACTTTAACTTCTTTTTCCTTTCCTAGCTTTATAAGTTTTTGAATTCTTTTTTCTAATATACCTTTATCCATTACTTCTCCAGGTAATCCTTCATTAGTATGTAAAACTAAAAATTCTCCATTATGCTCTTTACAAATTTCAATTGATTTTTTAAAATCATTTTCCATTAAGTCCCATTTTTCATCAGAACAAGTAAGTCTAAAATATCTATATGAAGCATGAAAGGAAATACTTTCAGTTTTTAAACTTTTTAGAATAAATTCTAATTTCTTGCTATGTTCTATATCTTGATTCTCTATAAAAAACTCTACTCTCTTTATATTATTTTTTTCAAAAAAATTTCTTGTTTCTTCTATACTATCATTTACACAAATTAAATCACTTACATATATTTTTTTCATAAATAGCTCCTATTTCATTAGATCCATTATCTTTTTTTGAGCTTCTTCTAAAGCTTCTGCAGCTGTTTTTTCATTACTTAAAATAATATCTCTAGTATCTATTAAAATTTGTTCTGCTTGTAATCCATTACTTCCTGAGAAACTTGCCCATTTTCCCATATCCTCCATTTGACTTGCAGCAACACTCATTAATTGATTTTCAGATATAAACTTTTCTATTCCTGTTCCTTTTTGTTGAATTGTTGGTGGTAAATATCCTGTTCCTTTTGTCCATTTTTCTGTTGCTTCAGCACTTAATAAATATTTCATAAATTTCCAAGCTGCTTTTTGTTCTTCAGGTGATTTAGACATTATCATTAACATATTTCCACCTGCTGGCAATTTTCTCTCTTTTCCTTCAAATATTGGAAATTTAGCTCCTCTTAAATCAAATTTAGCTGTAGATTGGAAATTTTCTCTCTTTCCTATTGTTGTAACAACCATTCCTATTTTTCCATTTAAGAAAGTTTGAAAAGCTTCTTCGTTAGTTGCATGTACTGCTGTCTTATCCTTTACCATATCTGCTATTAATTGATAAGCCTCTGCTGATTCTGGGGTTGCAAATGTAGGAATTGTTTTAGCTCCTTCATATTTTAATATTTGTCCTCCATTTCCCTCTATTAATGCTTGTTGTGCCCAGTTATCAGCGTATTCTTGCATAAAGAATCCTGCATTTCCAGTTTTATCTTTTATTATTTTCGCTGCCTCAACTACTTCTGTCCATGTTTCAGGTAAATTATTAGGGTCAAGTCCTGCTTCCTTAAATAAATCTGCATTTATATACATTATTGGATTACTTATTGAATAAGGTATCCCTACTTGTTTTCCGTTTACTTGCCCTAATTCTAATACATTTTTTAGGAAATTTTCTTCAAAATATTTTGTATCTTCTGGAAAATATTTATCTACAATCTCTTGTGGCGTAGTATATTCAAAATTACTTTCTGCATAATTTAAATAAGAATATCCCATTTGAACAATAGCTGGATATTTTTTGGAAGCTATTGCCACTTGTAAGTTTTGTGTTAAACCTTTATACATATCTGGATTAAACTTTTCAATAACTTTAATATCTGGATTATTAGTATTAAAATTTGCTATTAACTCTTTTATAGCTGCTCCTCCAAAAGATTCTGAAGCAACATGCCAATACTCTATTTCAACAGGCTTATTTGCTATTTCTGTTCCCTTAGTTACTACTTCTCCATCTTTAGAACATCCTGCTCCAATTAAAAGTCCACTCAATAAAATTAGATTTAAAAAATTCTTTTTTTTCACTTTTTCCTCCCAATTTATTTTTTTAATTTTAATAATATTATTCTAATCTTCTAATTCTAAATTTCTTTCTGTTGCAATATCAAAGAATAACACATTATTTTTAGAAAATTTAACATATACATCTTCATATCTTTTGAAATCTACATTATTAGGTACAGAAGCAATTATTTTTTCATCTTTATCAAGTACTATTGATAGACATTTTTGACTTCCATAATTTTCAATTTTAGCTATATTTCCTTTCATACTACCATCAAATTTTTCACGATTTACTTTTATATATTCTGGTCTTATTCCTAAATAAATTTCTCTTCTATCTTTTAAAAACTTCTTCTTCTCATTATTTACTCTAATTTTATTATTTAAGTATATTACCTCATCTTCTACTATATTTACTCTTACTATATTTATTTGAGGTATTCCAATAAATTTAGCAACAAATATATTTACAGGCTGATTATATATCTTTTCTGGAGTGTCGATTTGTTGTAACACTCCTTTATTCATAACTGCTATTCTATGTCCTATAGTCATTGCTTCAATTTGATCATGTGTTACATAAATAAAAGTTGGTCTATATAAATTATGTAATTTTACAAGTTCCTCTCTTGATGTATTCCTCAACTGTACATCTAAATTAGATAATGGTTCATCTAATAAAAAGAAAGGTGATTGTTTTACAACTGCTCTACATAATGCCACTCTTTGTCTTTGCCCTCCAGATAATTCTTTGGGATATCTTTTTTCCAAACCATCTAATCTTAGAATCTTTATAGCTTCTCTAGCTCTTTTGTCAATCTCATTTTTATTTACTTTATTCATTCTTAGTCCAAAAGTAATATTATCCCAGACTGTTAGATGGGGATAAAGAGCATAATTTTGAAATACCATTGCTATATTTCTCTCACCTGAAGCTATATCATTTACTCTCTCATTTCCAAAATATAAATCTCCAGATGTTATATCTTCTAATCCTGCTATCATTCTCAGTGTTGTACTCTTTCCACATCCTGAAGGTCCTAGAAGTACTAATCTTTCTCCTGGATTTATATCTAAATTCAAATCTTTTACAACTTTAGTTTCCCCATAATTTTTACATACATTTTTAAATATTATTCTATTCTTCTCGCTCATTTTCTCTCCTCGTTCTATCCTTTTATTCCTGACTTTACAAAACTTGTCATTATCATTTTCTGGCATAAAATATATAATATTATTGGAAAAATTATTGTCATTCCTGCTATTGCCATTGTTACTCCCCAGTTATTTCCTCCTTCAGCACTTATAAACATTTGTAATGCCAAAGAAAGAGTATAATTATCTCTATCACTTAAAATTAACAATGGCCAGAAATATTCATTCCAAGAATTTATAAAAAATAGTATTCCCATTGCAACAATCGAATTTTTTATCATTGGAATTATTAAATAGAACAACACTCTTCCTTCTGAAATATTATCAATATCTGCCACCTCTAATAATGATTTTGGTATTCCTCTCATATTTTGAATCATTAAAAATATTCCCATTGCATCTGCCAATTGAGGTAGTATAACACCAAAAGCACTATTTAATAACCCTAAGTTAGATATTGTTAAATAATTAGGAATCATTGTTACTGTAAAAGGAATAAACATTGTTATCATCATTAACCCTATCAGTATTTTTTTCCCATAAAACTCTTTAAAAGTTAGCACATAAGCAGCTAGTATACTTGTTACTATCTTACCTACAGTTATCAGTGCTGAAATAAAAAACGTATTCCATATATATTTAAAAATAGGTACATTCATTAATATATATTTATAATTTTCCAATGTAGGTAAACTTGGTATTAATTTTAAAGGCTCAGAAAATATTTGCTCCATATCTTTTAATGAAATTGATACCATATATATTAATGGAAATATCTGTAATATTATTATTATAAAAAACATAATATGCCATTTTGTTTCTTTAGTTTTCATAGTATACTCCCTTTTCTAAAATTCTTATTTTCAAGCTTATTAGTATAAAGAAAAATAGTGTTGTCACTATTGCCAAAGCTGATGCTCTTCCTGTTTGAAAAAAAGTAAAAGCATACTGATAAATACTATAAACTAAGTTAGAACTTCCATTATTTGGTCCTCCTTGTGTTAAAACATTTATAGGAACAAACACTTGTTGTAATCCATATATCACAGTTATTATTAAAACATATAATGATGTTGAAGATGTCATTGGTAATACTATATATATGAAAATTTGTAAATTCGATAATTTATCTAATTTAGCACTTTCTATTAATTCAATAGGTACTTCTAAAACACCTGCTAATAATAAAATCAAATTATATCCAAATATCTTCCAAGCAGTTATTAAAGTTACTAAAAGGATTACCAATCCATTTGTTTTTAACCAAAATGGAGATTCTACTCCAAAAAGTTCGTATATTTTTGATATCGGTCCTACCATAGGATTGAAAACCCATAAAAATATCAACGATCCTACTACTAATGAAATTATACTCGGAAAAAATATCATTACTCTGTAAACACTCTTCATTTTAGTTATCAAGTGAGCTAGAATATAAGCGATTATATATGGTAAAATAAAATTTAATACAATTAAGAAAAATATATAAATAAAGGTATTTCCTAACGATTTATATATCACTCCATCTTTCATAATAGAAAGATAATTTTCTAAAAATACAAATTTCTTATTCTTACTTATCATGTTCCAATCAAAAAAACTCAAATAAAAAGTATTCAAAATTGGCCAAAAGATAAATATTGCAAAAATTGTACAGGCAGGTAATAATAATAATAAACTCAGTTTTTCTTTAATTTTTTTCATCTTTTCTCCTAATTTATAATTTATAAAAATTTACTTGATATAATTTTATTATTTACGTGTTAATTTAAAATTAAAAAAAAGTTAAAGATTTGTAAAAATATTTTTTACATTTCTTTAACTTTAAAATTTTTTATATCTAAACTATTTTCTTTCCGTGATACTCTTTAGCAGGAATAAGATTAGATATCTCATTTAAATTATCCTTAGTAACTTTTCCAGCTACTATGATGATTGTATCCTCTCCAGCTTCTTTTATCATCTCTCTCAAGATATTTTTCCCTTCTAATGCTGTTTCCTTTGTCCCAGAAGTAAGTATTCTATTCACTCCTAAATTTGCTAATTTTTTTACTTCTGTCACAGGATTTTCTAACTCATCTATTGCTTTATGAAAAGTTATAGACATTGGTTTAGCTAAATCTATCATATCTTTGATAGCATCATAATTGATAGTATTATCTCTATTTAGTGCTCCTATTACTACTCCCTTTACTCCTAACTCTTTACAAATCTTAATATCCTCTTTCATAATCTCTATCTCCTCAGGAGTATAGTAAAAATCTCCTCCTCTTGGTCTAATAATTACAAAAGCTGGAATATTCAATTTTTCAACTACCATTTTTATTGTTCCATAAGATGGAGTAGTTCCTCCTTCAGTTAAATTATCACAAAGCTCTACTCTCTCTGCTCCTAACTCTTGAGCTTCAAGAGCCTCTAAAAAACTTCCTATACATTTTTCCCTTACCATAAACGCCTCCTTTAAATATACTCACTCAATCTAAGTACAGCCTTAGCATAAATTTCTATTCCTATTTTTAACATATTCAAATCCATACACTCATCAAAACTATGTGGATTTCCTTTAAATTCTTTATAATTAGGTCCAAAAGCTACTGTGTTAGGCATAAGTTTAGCATAAGTTCCTCCACCTAAAGCTGCTGGTTCCTCATCTCTTCCTGTTATCTCTCTATATGTGTCTTGTAAAGTTTTAACTAATACTGAATCTTTTGAAAAATATAGTGTTGGATTATGATTCTCCTTAAAGAAAATTACTCTATTTTCTTTAGCCCTTTTACCTAATGTTTCATCTAAAATTTTCTCTGTAGTTGATACTGGATATCTAATATTAAATTTTACAGATATAAAATCATCTATTCTTTTAGTTATTCCTGCACTAATAGTCAAATCTCCAGTTTCTTTATTTTCACTTTCAATTCCTAATAATTTTCCATCTGTTGTTTCTCCAACATAATTTGACATAAATTTAGCAAATTTTTTCAAAGAATCATCTTCTTCTAAAATCTCATTTAAAAATAGATACATTCCTAAGATAGAATTTATACCTCTCTCTGGCGAACTTGCATGAGCTGCTTTACCATCAATAAAAACTTCTACTTTATCTCCATTATTTTTTACATTAAAACTACATTTTGATATTTTGCCTACACTTTCTAACCCCTTATCTAATCTTGGAAGAATCGAGTTTTTAAATACTATTCTTCCTAACTCTGGAACTACATTTGATCTTGTACCAGCTTCTATCTCTAATACTTCTGTTTTATTCCAATTTATCATCTTTCTAAAGGAAAAAGTATATATTCCCTTTTCAGAAAAAATTACTGGAAATCTTCCATCTGGGGTAAAAGCATATTTAGGAGCCTTTTCACAAGCAAGATAGTATTTTATATCCTCATCTCCACTCTCCTCATTTGTTCCAAAAATTATTCTAACTCTTTTATTAAAACCAGGGTTCTCTTCTAATATAGCTTTTATAGAGTAAAGAGAAGAAATAATAGGTCCTTTATTATCAATAGCTCCTCTAGCTATCAATAGATTATCTCTTATCTCTCCACCATAAGGATTAACACTCCACTTAGAAATATCTCCCTCTGGAACTACATCTATGTGTCCTAATATAGCAATATACTCATCTCCCTCTCCAATCTCTGCATAACCTACATAGTTATCTAAATTTTTAACTCTGAATCCCAATTTTTTAGCTATCTCTAGAGTCTTCTCTAAACCATATTTTAAGTTTTTTCCAAAAGGAGCATCTCCTGTAGCTTTTTCCTTAACTGTTTTTATCTTTATTATCTCTACTATATCTGATAATATCTTCTCAAAGTTATTCTCAATATATTCTTTTATCATAATACCTCCCTCTAAAAAGAAAGAGGTTATTGCAAAGCTTTATACAACAACCTCTTTATAATTAATATATTATCCCATCAATCCAAGAGCAAAGTCTAAAACTTTATCTCCTCTCATCATTCCATAATCAACAGTATTGATTACCTCTACTTTTTTTCCAACTGTAGCTGCTATCTTCTCTAGCTCAGCTTTTTTATATTTTACTTGAGGTCCTAATAGAAAAACATCGTAAGTATCTAAGTTCTCTTGAAATTTTTCAAGTCCAATAGCTTTTATTTCAACTTCTATTCCTTTTTTCTCTGCTGCTTCTGTCATCTTCTTAACCATTAAACTTGTTGACATCCCAGCTGCACAAAGTAATAATATTTTTTTCATAATTAAACACTCTCCTTAAAATTATTCCTCTGAATTTGTTTCCTCTTCTTTCTTAGCTGCCTTATCTAAGATTCTTAAAAATGGCAGATATATCATTGCACCTATTATCAGATTAACTATTTGCATAATAGAACCAGAGATATCCCCTACTGTTAAAAATCCACTAATCACGGCTGGAGTAGGCCATGGGAAAGCTATTCCAATTGGTCTAGAAACAATTCCTATTGTCATAGCTATATATTGAGTAGTTACCATTACTAATGGAATAATATTAAAAGGAATTAACATTATAGGATTTAATATTATAGGTAATCCAAATAATACTGGTTCATTAATATTAAATAGTCCTGGTACAGCTCCAATCTCTCCTACTGCTCTTATATGTTTACTCTTAGCAAAAATAATTATAGCTAGTAGTAATGATAGAGTAGCTCCAGCTCCTCCCATCCATATCATATCAAAGAATTGTTCTGTTATAACATGTGGTAATGGTTGACCAGCTTGCATAGCAGCTATATTTTCCACTTGATTCTCTAACCAGAAAGGTCTTACTATTCCATTTACCATAGAACCACTATTGATACCTACTGACCATAAAACTGATATAGCTAAAACAGTAAACATTGAACCTATATAAGAAGTTCCCAGTGATTTTAATGGTACAGCTAAAACTTTATATACAAAATCATGAATTGTTCCAAAAGATGTATGCTCCATTCCCACTCTTAAAAGTAATGCTAATGTTAATATTACAGCACCTGGAATAAGAGCTTCAAAAGATCTAATTACTTCAGGTGGAACTCCCTCAGGCATTTTTACTAAGATATTTTTTTGAATAAAAAATCTAAATATTATAACTGTTGCCACACCTATTAACATAGCTATAAACATTCCTTTACTTCCTAACCACTCAAATGTTATAACATTTCCAAACTCTGCTGTTTTTCCTAGTGGAGTAAGAATTAAAAATGATGCCATTGATAAAAGTCCTACTGCTATACTATCTAAGTCAAATTGTTTAGCTAGTTGTTGAGCTACTAAAAAAGATATATATACAGCCAACATTGAGAATGTAGTATTTACAGGGATATCAAATATATCTTTCCAATTTTCTCCAAGTAAGCTTGCCATACCTCTTTGATAAGCTGGTAATGGAAAAGCTTGAATCATTAAAAATAAAGACCCTATCATAAGAAGTGGCATTAACATTATAAATGCTCTTCTAATTCCATTAATATATTTATTTTGCTCAATCCAAGCAGCAACTGGTACTAATTTTTCTTCTAATATGCTGATTAATCTATTCATTTGTCCTCCCTATATTATATAATTATTCTATTGGTTTTTGAATACTTTTTTTATACTCTTCCATATACTCTTGAGAAATAGCCTCTATTTTTACGTTTCTAGTTCCTTCAATTGGATTAGCAATGTAGACTTGTGGTTTTTCATCAGAAGTAGCTGCTGCAAAAGTAAATTCTACATTTGTTCCTATTCCCCACTCACCTTTATTATTTAGTGCTATTATAGAAATTGCCCCAGCATGACCCCTTCTCTTTTTTAATTCTTCAGTAAAATCCATTACTGCTCCTTGAGCCGCCTCTTGTGGATGCTCTCCTTTTTTCATTCTTTGTACTACTTCATAAGATAGACATCCCTTCATAATATCTTCTCCAAGTCCTGTAGCTGCTGCTCCACCAATATCATTATTTACATAGAAACCTGATCCAGAAACAGGTGAATCTCCTACTCTACCTCTTTTCTTCATAAATAATCCACTTGTAGAAGTTGCCGCTGCCATATCACTCTCTTTATCTAGAGCTATCATACATACAGTATCATGTCCATCATATGGAGAAAGATTTTTTTCATAGATCTCCTTTTTTCTTTTCTCCCAAGTTTTTTTAGCTCTCTCTGTTAACATATTTTGCCTAACAAAACCATTTTTATGTGCATAAGCTTCTGCACCTGCTCCCACTAAAAATATATTAAATTTATCTTCACTTAATTTCCTAGCAATAGAAACAGGATTTTTATAATCTCTTATTCCAGCAACAGCACCAATAGAAAGAGTTTTTCCATCCATAAAAGCTGCATCTAACTCAACTTCACAATCTTCATTTGGAAGTCCTCCATAACCTACTGATTTATAAAATGGATAATCCTCTACTTGCATAATTGCTTTTTCTACAGCATCTTGACATTTTCCTTTTTCATTTAATATTTCAGCCCCTAGTTTTATAGCATCTCCTGCCATCCTCCAAGTAGCTATCATACCCCATTCTCTTTTCATTTATCATTCCTCCTAGAAGTTATTTATCTAATTTTTTGTATAGAGTAATCATCTCTTCTATTAATTCTCTTGCTAGTATAGAAGTCATTAGATGGTCTTGAGCGTGTACCATTAATAAATTCATCTCTATTCCGTTTCCATCTGCCTCATTACATATTAATTCTGTTTGCATTTCATGAGCTGCCAAGCTTCTCTCTTTAGATTGTTCTAAATACTTTTTAGCTTTTTCATAATTTCCCTCTTTAGCTTCCTTTAGAGCTTCAAAAGCTAAACTTCTTGCTTCTCCAGCATTTCCTACTATTGTCATAGCTATTTCTTCAATTGTTAAACTCATCATTACCTCCAGAAAATTTATTTTTACATTTTTATCATATATTATATATTATAAAAAGTCAAATTCAACATTTTTTGAACTTTTTTCGTTAAAAACTTTATTTGTATTTTTTAAATTCTTGATTTTTTACTAAATAAATGGTAAACTTACCATATATAACGAAAAAAAATAACTATATTTTCGTTTTATTTTTTTTTAAAAAATATTCAAAAATTCTAAAAAATTTTTTGGAGGACAATTATGGCTGAAACAAATGATAAAATTTCGCTATTCAATTTTGAATTATTAGGAAGAGATATTAAGATAGATTTTACAAAACATTTAACGAAAAAAGATAAAGAACTATTTCGCCACATTAATTTACAAAAATATAACCATATTCCTCTATTAAAATTTTTTCAAATCTACTCTTTAAATGATAAGGAAGAGGTTATAAAATTTCTCAACAATTTAATAAATAAAAATATTATAATTTCATCAAAGGAAACTAATTATTTTACTTGTATAAGTATTATTCAATCTTACTATATCAATAATAATATCATATATCTAGTTTTTTCAGATGAAATTACAAGCTCTTTTAAGAATGGTTCTTTTTTTGATAAATTAGGGCTTAGAAACATACTATTTTTAGAAGAAAAATTCTCCTATAGATTGTATCAGTTTATTTATAACTCTAAAGAGGAGATTATATATATTCCATTAGAAAAATTGAGAGAGATTCTTGAAATAGGAGAAACTTACCAAAGATTTTATGATATTGAAAAAAATTTATTACTACCTATTTTAGAAGATATTAAAAAAAATGGTGGACTTGATCTTGAATACCAAAAGATAAAAAATGGTGAACATAAAAGTGCAAAGATTTTAGGTATCAATATTATTAAAAAAGGATATCCTGATTTTAAAAAAAATAATGATACCTCTTTAATTATTGATAATTTAATGCTAAAACTTGGAAACAATATAAAAAACTTCTCTGAAATCTACTCTCTTTTAAGAAAAAATCTTGCTGAATATGGAGAGGAGTTTATTAAAAGTAAAGTTGATTATGTTTTAAAAAATTTCAATGATAACATTGAAGAAAATTTAAAAAAACTACTTACTGAAAAATCTATTGAAAGAAAACCAGATTATACATTAAAGAAATCTTTTAAAAATTTATTTGAATTACACTCAGAAATTTTACATTACCTTCATAAAAATAATCTTTCTCAATTATCTACCTATATGTTTTTAGTAAAGTTATATACCTTAAAAGATCAAGGTACTTTACTATTGACAGATAAAAATCTTACTATCAAAGTTCAATATAACAAAGATTCTGAGTCTGAGATTAATTTTTTTATAAATAAATAAAAAAATTCAAGAATGTCTTTCATCAAAGGTAAAAGTCATTCTTGAATTTTTAATAACCTGCAACTTTTATTTTTTACAATAAAAATATCCAACTCTATATGTTAAGCTCTTGCTCTCATAATTTCTAACCTTACTTATAGAGCTCTTTTCAAATCCTGTAACTCCTGTATTTTTTAGATGTCTTAGAGCTTCTATTGATGAAGAAAACTCCAACTCTATAGTTTCCTCTTTCCATTTTACTTTAGAAAAAAGGCTAGTTAATATTTCAATAACATTATCCAGTGTAAGGTACTTTAAAGATATTCCAAAATGCTCCTTTATCTCTTCTAAATTTCCATCTATATACATTGAAAATCCCAACTCATTTGTAGAGTGTGCTATTTTTTCTATACTCTTTGAAAAATTTTTCAACCATTGGAAAACAGAGCTAGAAACTGTTGTATCTATCTTAGGTATATCTATCTCCTCTATATCTCCCAATATAAACTCATCATATCTTACATTTTTTAAATATTTTTCAACATCATATATATCGTTTAATATAATTTTCTTAGGAGAAAACTTTTTTATAAACCTCTTACTAAAAAGCCCTGTTCCACATCCTATCTCAAAAACTTCTCTCTCTTTAGATACTCCCATCTCATCTAAAAACTCCACTAGAGTATCTGCTACTGATTTTTGAATATGAGCATTCTCATCATATGTATCAAACTTTTTTTCAAAATTCATATTACTTCACTCCAAGCTTTTATAAACTCAAAGGGATAGTGCCCCATATCTAATTCTCTGTATTTTATTCCACTCTCTTCACAATATTTTTTTTGCCTTGAGGCAGGAACAATTTTATCTCTTATTCCTATTATTATCTCAGTAAAAATATTTTCAAGAGCTGTATAACCATTTTTAAAGTATTCCAATTCCTCTAATATCTCTTTAAACTCTTTTTTAGGATTTTGAAACTCTTCACTTATCTCCATATTTTTATAAAATTTGATTAAAGACTCTGGAGTTAATGTGGAAAGAGTAAACTCAAAAATCTTTGGTGTTATTCCAAATTTACCTATTATCTCTCCATTCCCATTGATAGCAACTATCTTTTTAACCTTTGAAAAATTTTTAATTCCTCTATTTACTAGCACCCATTTAGTTAGATAATAACTTCCAAAGGACCAACCTACTAAAAATACATCCTCATATTTAGTAAAGTACTCCTCTAAATTATCTAATTTATATGGAAAATTTATGACTTTTATCTCTGTATCTTTTGGCAACTCCACTTTCTCTACTACACTGCTATCCATTCCCCAACCATTAAAAAATAGTATCAATCTCATACTTTAACTCCTCTACAAATTTTTCTATCTCTTCATAAGTAATATATGGATTTAATCCTATTCTAAACCTTGCTGTTCCCTTAGGTACTGTTGGCTCCTTCACCGGATATAGAAGATAACCTCTCTCTTTCATATTTTGGCCTATCTTTCCAATTCTTTCGTTATCTCCTATAATTATACTTATTATATGAGTAGTAGATGTAGTCTCTATTCCTCTTTCTTTTAATAATTTTAAAGTATGATTTTTTAAAAGTTCTAGTTTCACTCTTCTCTCATCAAACTCTTCCATTTTACCTAGAATAAAAAGATTCCAAGAACTATTTACTGGAGGTAGTGCAGTTGAAAATATAAACTTTCTGCTTTTGTTTATTATATAGTTTTTAAGATATTCCTCACAAATTACCATAGCTCCCACAGAACCTCCACCTTTTCCAAGGGGAATTACCAAAAAATCTATCTCACTGACAAGATTTAAATTGTAAGCTATACCATAACCATAAACTCCATAGGAATGAGCCTCATCTAACATTAAAGAAAAATTATATTTTCTTTTTAATTCCACTAATTTTTCAATATCAGCTACATCTCCATCCATACTATAAACGCTTTCAGAGATAACTAAAATATCTTCATATCTATCTGAATATTTTTGTAAAAGTTTCTCTAATCCCAACATATCCAAATGCTTATACCTTAAAAATTCAGCTCCACTATTGACTATTCCATCATAGATACTGGCGTGATTCAATCTATCTGTAAGTATTAAAGTATTTTTATCACAAAAAGTTTCTATAAGAGATGAATTAGCATCAAAACCAGAATTAAACATTATACAAGGTTTACCATATATCTCCTCTGCTCTTTTTTCAAGCTCCATTATCTCACTATATGAACCATCTATAAGTCTTGATGAGCTTGAAGAAAGTTTAGGTCTATACTCTTTATAAAACTCCTCTTTAAGAGTTACATCATTGGCTATTCCTAAATAATCATTAGATGATAGATTTAAAAGTTTTTCATCCTGCTCTCTCAATACTCTATAATTTTTTATCTCCTGTAATCTTTCTAATTCCTCTAATATTTTCTCTTTTTTCATAAGTCTCCCCTGAAAATTTTTTATTTATCTTTATTTCTTCTATCAATATACTCATCTATAGACTCTTTACAAATCTCTAACATCTTATCTATCTCTTCTTTTGTAATTATATATGGTGGCATAAAATAGATTACATTTCCTAATGGTCTAAGTAGTGCTCCTTTTTTTAAAGCTATCTTGTAAATTTCATAACCTGCTCTCTCTTCACTTGGAAAGAGCTCTTTACTATCTCTATCTTTTACAAACTCAAGAGCTCCTATCATTCCTATCTGTCTATACTCTCCTATGTATGGATGTCCTTCAAATACCTCTTGAGCTTTTTTTCTAAGATACTCTCCCTTTTCTTCTATCATCTCTAAGATATTTTCCTCTCTAAATATTCTCAATACCTCTAGAGCTATTCTACATCCTATTGGGTTTCCAGAATATGTGTGAGAGTGTAGAAAAGATTTTCCTTCAAGATAGTCAGCATAAAAGCTATCATATATCTCTTGAGTGATTCCTATTATTGCCATTGGATAATAGCCAGCTGTAAGTCCCTTAGACATACACATAATATCTGGAATCACTCCAGCGTGCTCCATAGCAAACATCTTTCCTGTTCTACCAAATCCAACAGCTATCTCATCTGCTATTAAATGGATACCATATTTTTTAGTAATCTCTCTCAATTTTTTTATATATATGGGAGAATAGATTTTCATTCCTGCTGCTCCTTGTACTACTGGCTCTATTATTACAGCAGCTATCTCATCTCTATTTTCCTCTATTAATTTTTCCATTCTTTCAAAGCACTGAGCTTCACAAGTAGAATAATTCTTTCCATATGGACATCTAAAGCACTCTGGTTTATCAGCTTTTAATCCCTCTTTTATAAGAGGTCTATATGTTTTAGTAAATATATCTACATCTCCTACTCCTAGTGCTCCTACTGTTTCTCCATGGTAAGCATTACTTAGAGATATAAATTTTGTTCTTTTAGGATTTCCACTTTGTTGATGATATTGAAAACTAAGTTTCAAAGCCATCTCTATACTAGATGAACCATTATCAGCAAAAAGAAATTTTTCTATCCCTTTTGGTACTACCTTTATTAACTCTTCAGCTAACTCTATCGCTGCTTCATGGGAAAAATTAACAAATAGTACATGCTCTAATTTATCTATTTGCTCCTTTATTACTCTATTGATTCTAGGATTACAGTGCCCAAAAAGATTTACCCACCAGCTTCCTACACAATCCATATATCTATTTCCAAACTCATCTTCTAAATATAATCCTTCAGCTTTTTTTATAATCATTGGTGGTAATTTCTCATAATCTTTCATCTGTGAACATGGGTGAAAGATATATTTTAAATCTTTTTCTTGTAAGCTACTTAATTTACTCATCTATTTTACCTCTATTCCTAAAAATTTTTCTAACTCTTTCTCTGGTATAGTTCTTTCTCCCTCTCTTATAATTAGACTATTTTTTATTCCACTTAGTTTTAAAACTATATCTATATTATCCTTTTCAAAATAATCTCTTTCAAAGTCATTAGTTACCTTATTAAAAACCAATCCTTGTATCTCTATTTCTAGCTTTTTCAACATCTCTATTGTAAGCATAGAGTGATTAATAGCTCCTACTCTACTACTACATACTAATATTACAGGTAATTCCATTTTTTTTATCAAATCAAAGATATAGAATTTATCTCTAATAAGAGGAACATATAGTCCTCCAGCTCCCTCTACTACCATATATTTATATCTTTCTTTTAAATTTTCCCAATCTTTCATTATATTTTCTATATCTATCTCTGTGTTCTCTAATTCACTAGCTAAATGTGGAGATACTTCTGCTTCTAAAGTATAAGTTACCATCTTGTCATCATACTCTACTTCTGCCATAGAACATACAAAATCTACATCTGGTGCTACTAATTTTCCATTTTTTCTTGTACAACCACTCTGTACTGGCTTATAGTATCCCCCATCTCTATCTTTTATTCCTTTGTATAGTAGTGAGCTCACATAAGTTTTTCCTATTCCTGTATCTGTTCCTATTACAAAAAATCCCTTATTTAATTTCATATCCATTTATCCTTACCATAGCCTTATCGCTCTCTATAGTAGTTCCAGTAGTTGTTAAAAAGTTTCCTGTAAGAGCAGAATTAATTCCAGACTTTATTCCTTTTTCTTGTAATTCTCCAAGCTTTATTCTTCCACCAGCGTATCTTAAATATGCCTCTGGTAAAATAAATCTATATATAGCTATCATTTTTAGAATCTCTCTTGGCTCTAATGGTTTATTATTTTCTAAAGGTGTCCCAGGTATTGGCATTAAAATATTAATAGGTATAGAGAATACTCCTAACTTTTGTAGCTCAAAAGCCATTTTTATTCTATCCTCTTCACTTTCTCCAAGCCCCCATATTCCACCACTACATACTTGTAATCCTACTTCTTGAGCTAGTTTTATAGTTTTTATTCTCTCATCATAAGTATGAGTAGTACATATAGTGCCATAAAACTCTCTTGAACTTTCTAAATTATGATGATAAGTCTTTACTCCAGCTTTAAAAAGTTTTTCTAAAGCTTTCTTATCTGATATTCCATGAGAAGCACAAAGAGAAAGATTTGTATTTTTTTGTAAATAACTATAGATTTCTGCTAATCTGTCACTCTCTTCACTCTCTCCATTAAGACCTCTTCCACTTGTTACTAAAGAGTATCTATTAGCCCCCTCAACTTCTACTTTTTTAGCTTCATCTAAAGCTTTTTCTTTAGATATTAGTGGATATACCTCTGCTCCTGTTTTAAAATGAGCTGACTGAGCACAATATTTACAATCTTCACTACACTTTCCAGACTTAGCATTAGTTATTGTACATAAGTCAAAAATATTTCCACAAAATTTTTCTCTTATCTCATTAGCTGAATTACATAACTCCTCTAATACTTCATTATCATCTATTGATATTGAAGATAGCTTTATTGCATCATCATATTCAATTTTCTCTCTATTCAAAACCTTATCTTTTAATTTTTTTATAAACTCTTTCATATTACCTCCTTGATTTTTTAATAAAAAAAAGCACACCCTTTCAGATGTGCTTAGTCTCAAAAGTGGTGCCTAGAGCCGGAATCGAACCGGCACGGTAACTAAATACCACAGGATTTTAAGTCCTGTGCGTCTACCTGTTCCGCCATCCAGGCAAGTTGCTCTCACAACAAAATTATTCTACTACATTTTTTTTATTTTGTCAATACTATTATGCTTGATATTTTATATTTCCTTTTACTATTGTCATATCAACTGAATAATCTGGATTTAATACTACTATGTCAGCATCTTTTCCCTCTTGTAAAATACCAGCATTCAATCCAAATTCTTTTGCTGCATTTGTACTTGTCATTTTTACAGCATCAAAAATACTATATCCTAACTCTATTACATGCTTAAATGCCTTATCTAAAGTAAGTACACTTCCAGCAAGAGAGTCATTGCTCACAAGTCTAGCTTGTCCATCTTTTACATATACATCTAACTCTCCAAGTTTATAGTTTCCAGCAGGTAATCCAGTAGCACACATAGCATCTGTTATACAAACTACTTTATCTACTCCTTTAGCTTTTATTAATAATCTTACAGCTTCTGGATGAACATGAATTTTATCAAAAATTATCTCTGCGTTAATATTATCATTTACCATTACAGCTCCAGCTACCCCTGGTTCTCTATGTGTAAATCCTTTCATTCCATTGAATGTATGAGTTGCATGACTTATTCCAGCTTTCACAGCACTTTGTACTTCTTCAAAAGATATTCCAGAGTGTCCCACTGAAACTACTACTCCATTTTCTTTTAAATATTTTATAGATTCTAATGCTCCTTCACCTTTAGCAGCCATAGAGAATAATTTTACTAATCCAGGTTTAACACTTAAATACTCTTCTATCTCTTTAACTCCAGCAGGTGTTATATATTTATCGTTTTGAGCTCCCTTATATTGAACATCAAAATATGGCCCCTCCATATGTGCTCCAAATATAGTTGCTCCTTCTATATCTTCATTTTGTAATTTTCCTATTTTTTCTAATACCTCTTTTAAAGTCTCTTTAGAACTTGTAAGTGTTGTAGCTAAGAAATTAGTTGTTCCATGCTTTACTATATATTTTGAAATAGTTCTAAGAGCCTCTTCTGTATTATCCATAGCATCTGCTCCACCAGCTCCATGAATATGTACATCTATAAATCCAGGTACAACATATTTTCCTTGAAGGTCAATTCCATCTTTTTCACTAATCATTGTACTTTCATAGATTTTTTTTATTTTTCCATCATTTAATACAATTACTCCATTGATTATTCTATCTGGTAAAACTATTTTAGCATTTTTTAAAACTATTCTTTCCATTAGATCCCCTCCCTAAATTATTTTGAAATAAAAAATCAAATTTTATTCTTCTTTATAATATTTTATTACATTTTTGAAATTTTCTCAATATATTTTTTATTCTTTTCCATAGAGAGTTTTCATCAGGAACATATTTTCCATACTTTATCTTTTTTCTTTTCATAAAATCTTCCTTCTATCTTTATTCTTCTACTATATCTTCTTTTATCTCTTCAAAATTTTCTTTTTCAATTTCTAAGTTATCCTCAAGTTCTACTTTCTTCGCTTTTTTTACTTGCTTTCCACTCTTTAAAATTTCTAAAACTTTCTCCTCTATTTGAGCAAAAAGTTCTTTTTCTACTTCTAATCTATTTTTTACATTCTCTTTTCCTTGTCCTAATCTTATGTCCCCAAAACTAAACCAAGTTCCAGATTTAGAAACTACATCATTATCTATAGCTAACTCAAAAATCTCCCCAACTCTTGTAATTCCTTTTCCATACATTATTTGAAAACTAGCTTCTTTAAATGGAGGTGCTACTTTATTTTTAGTTATCTTTACTGTTGTTTCATTCCCTATTACATCATCTCCCTGTTTTACACTTCCTATTCTTTTTACTTCCATTCTCACAGAAGCATAAAACTTCAAAGCTTTACCTCCAGTTGTAGTAGTTTGAGGTCCAAAACCAAAGCCTCCTATTTTATCTCTAATCTGATTTATAAATATCATTGTAGTTTTAGATTTATTTAAACTTCCTGTAAGTTTTCTAAGAGCCTTTGACATAAGCCTCGCTTGTAATCCCATCTGTTGATCAGACATCTCCCCATCTATTTCAGCTTTTGGTACTAAGGCTGCTACTGAGTCTACTACTATTAAATCAACTGCTCCTGAACGCACTAAAAGGTCAGCTATCTCAAGAGCCTGTTCTCCATAGTCTGGCTGAGAAATTAAAAGTTCATCTACATCTACACCTAAAGCTTTTGCATATTCTGGATCAAGAGCATGCTCAGCATCTATATAAGCTACTACTCCCTTATTTTTTTGTGCTTGAGCTGCTATATGAAGAGCTATTGTAGTTTTCCCTGAACTTTCAGCTCCATATACTTCTATTATTCTTCCCTTAGGAACTCCACCTACTCCTAATGCCATATCTATATTAATACTTCCAGTAGGAATAACCTCTATCTCCATATTTAGATTATTTCCTAATTTCATTATAGAACCTTCTCCAAACTCTTTAGATATTTTTCCAATAGCTTGTTCTAATGCTTTTTCTTTTGAAACTTCCTCTTTCTTTGCAGCCATATTACCACTTCCTTTATTTATGATATATCTATATTTATAAATAGTATATCACTTTATTGTTATTTTGTAAATATACTTTTCTATAAATATAGATAAGTTGTTATAATTGACTTTTATAAAAAAATATATTATACTTGTATTAATTAAGACTTTGCTAAATGGGGGGATATATTATGAAAAAATTATTGATAATCAGCTTATTTATTATTTCTGCTCTATCTTTTGCAGACAACAATCCTTATGATTATGTAGAGGATAAGCTTCAATTAAAATATGTAGAACTAACTGATGGTAAGAATAAATTAGATATTGATGATATCGATGTAGGTTCTTTTAACAATAAAATTTATGTTAATATGGAAGTGGAAGCTTTCTCTGGAGATGGTGGTTGGAGTAAGTTTGATAAAGCATCTTATGATAAAATTGCTACTCAAATAGCAGATGATATTAGAAAAATGACTAATACTTCTGATAAAATCGAAATAACATTAGTTCTAGAAAGAGAGATTGGAAAAGATATGCTTCTACATGAAGGAGAATATTAATTGTTTTTCTAAAAGGAATGGCTTAGTCCATTCTTTTTTATATTTTATATACTTAGGGAGAGAGATATGTATTTTAATTATTTAAAAAAATATTTTTTATGGATTTTTTCTATTTTAGTCAACTCATTTGGAAATTTTTTATTGATTAAAAGTAATATGGGAAGTGGTCCTTGGATTGCTGCTAGTATGGGAATAGCAAAATCCTCTCATTTACAGATTGGAGTTTGTACTATTATTTTAAATTTTCTAATATATATTCCAATTATTATAATTAGTAAAAAATTTAACTTTCTGAAACTTTGTGGTTCTTTTTTTGTAGCATATATTTTTGGAAGATTTTTAGATTTTTTCCTTAACCTTTTTGATTGGTTTACTTTAGAAAATATTTTTCTTAGAATTATTATTTTTCTTATTGGTGATACTGTTCTTTCAGCAGGCATATCTGTATATCTAAGATTAAATATTGCAATGAATCCTTTTGACCAATTTTTGCAAACAGTCAATGAATTTTTAATTCCTGATATGAAGAAAGCTAATCTTGTATATTTAGGTGTTCCTCTTATTTTAGCACTAGCTTTTGGTATCTATAATGGATTTGATTTCACTGGAATAGGTTTTGGAACTCTTTTTATGTTTTTATTAAATGGTGTTTTTATAAAATTCTTCCACAAAAAAATTCCTATTTCAATAGAAATACTATCTCCTAGAAGATATATTCAAAAACATTGATATTTTATGATATAATAATTATAATCAAATTTATGGAGGTAAATAGATGAAAAATATATTAGTTACTGGTGGAGCTGGATATATAGGAAGTCATGCTGTAGCTGAACTTTTAGATTCTGGATATAACGTTGTAGTAATTGATTCATTAGAAAATGGATTTATAGAGTTAGTTGATAAAAGAGCCAAATTTTATCAAGGAAATGTTCAAGACAGTAATATTATGGATAAAATATTTAATGAAAATAAAATAGATGCTGTTATGCATTTTGCTGGTTATATAAAGGTTCCAGAAAGTGTAGTTGAGCCAAATAAATATTATTTTAATAATACTTATACAGTAATGTGTCTTATTGAATCTATGAGAAAACATGGAGTTAAAAATATTGTGTTCTCTTCTACTGCTGCTGTTTATGGAGATGTAAAAGAGCCTGAACCTGTAGAAGAAACTCACTCTACTCTCCCAATTAATCCATATGGTATGAGTAAACTTATGTCTGAAAAAATAATTATGGATTGTGCTAAAGCTTATGGATTAAATTATTCTATTTTTAGGTATTTCAATGTAGGGGGAGCTCATGAAAAACATAATATAGGACAAAAAGGAGAAGGAATCACTGCTCTTATCCCTCTTATTTTAAAAGCTGCCAAAGGAGATATTCCAAAATTATCTATCTATGGAAATGATTTTGACACTAAAGATGGAACTGGTATAAGAGATTATATTCATGTAGTAGACTTAGTAAGAGCTCATATACTTTCACTAAATAAATTAGCTGAAAATAAAAGTAATATCTATAACTTAGGAAATGGAAATGGTTTTTCTGTACTTGAAATGTTAAATGCTGCTAAAGAAGTTACTAAAATAGATATTCCAGCTGAAATAACCGGTAGAAGAGCTGGAGATCCTCCTTGTGTTATAGCTTCTAGTAAAAAAGCTGTAGCTGAACTTAATTGGAAACCAGTTTATACTGACGTAAAAGATATTATTAGAACTGCTTGGGAATGGAATTTAAGAAATAAGTAATATAAAATGGAGGCTAAGCCTCCATTTTTAATAGTTCTCTGGGAACATTATTCTCTCTACACCTTCAATTATAATATGAAGTATCATCATATGTATCTCTTGAATTCTATCTGAAGTCTTTCCTGGAATTATAAACTCATAGTCACACATTCCCTTAAGTTTTCCACCATCTTTACCTAATAGAACACAAGTTTTCATTCCAAGTTTTTTAGCAGCTTCTACTGCCTTTATAACATTTGGTGAGTTTCCACTTGTAGAGATACCAAAAAACATATCTCCCTCTTTTCCATAGGCTTCTACTCCTCTAGAAAAAATATAGTCAAATCCATAGTCATTTCCTACACAAGTTATATGTGATGAATCTGAAATAGCTATAGCAGGTAATGCCTTTCTATCTCCTCTAAATCTTCCTGTAAACTCCTCAGCAAAATGTAGAGCATCACAATTACTTCCACCGTTTCCACAAATCAAAACTTTATTTCCCTTTGTAAAAACATCAGCCAACTCTTTTGCTACTTTTTCTGTTTCCCTTCTCTCCTCTTCCTCTTTTATAAAATTTTCTAAAAGAGCAAGTTCTATTTTATACGATTCCAATAAATTCATAAACACCTCCTAGTATTGAATTTTATAGTCTTGTATAAAGTTAATAAATTTTATTATTTGAATTAAACTCTTCTTATCTTTTGTAATTACAGCTTGATATCCATCTTTTACATCATTAACCTTATATATTACCTTAAACTCTCCCTTTTCAATCTCTTTATGAACAGAATAATAAGGTAAAATTACATTTCCAATCTCTTCTCTAACCATACCTTTTATTACTTCTAGGCTTCCATTTACATTTATCTTACTACTAAAAGTAACTCTATATTTATCCTCAATAGCAGCTATTGCCTCATTATTATTAGGAATATTTCTTCTAGTTATAAGCGGATCTTTTGCCACACTTTCCATACTATGATACTCTTTTGTACTAACTAAGACATATGGCATTTTTTCAATAGTTATTACTTCTAAGTTAGGGTCATTAATATGCTCTTCATCAATAATTAAGATATCTAAATCTCCCTCTTTTAAAAGTTTTAATAACCAACCTTTATCTCCAATTGTAAGTTCATACTCTATCTCTTCATGAGCTTTTGAAAATCCCTTCATCAATCTTGGAATAAGAGGTTCTCCTATTACAGAAGTTGCTCCTATTGAAATTTTTGCTCTATCTAAATCTATGATTCTTGATATCTCTTTTTCTGCTCTTTTTACTTTATCAAAAATATCCTCTGCCATTTTATATAGAGCTTCTCCAGTGTAAGTAAGCTTTATTTTTTTTGAACTTCTATCAAAAAGTTTGGCATTTAGTATCTCTTCAAATTTTTTTACCTGAATTGATACTGCTGATTGGTTTATATATAATTTACTAGCAGCTTTTGTAAAACTTTTTTCCTTAGCTACTTCATAAAATATTTTTAAGTAATGTAAATCCAAAGCTACCAACTCCCCAACTTTAAAATTATATATATAATCAATGAGATTATATCACATATTCTATCATAAATTTCTTATAAAGTATAATAATTTCTTTACTTTTTCTAATATTTTTTTATTTTTTTTATTAATCTCTTATATTATATTAAAATATTTTAGAGCATTTAATACTCCATTCTCATCTACTGAAGTAGTTACATAATTAGCTATCTCTTTTACATCTTCATTGGCATTTCCCATAGCAACACCTATACCTGCTGTCATAAGCATTGTCTTATCATTTCCACCATCACCAAAAGCCATTATCTCATCTTTTTTATAACCATAATACTCCATTATTTTTTCAATAGCTACATGTTTTCCTCCACCAGCTGGTATTACATCTATAAATGCTGGACTCCACCTAGTAGCTTCACAATTTGGTAATACTTTCATTAATTTTTCTTGAAATTCTACATTTACATATGGATTTAATTGAAATACCTTTCCATTTATAGCTCTTTCAATATTTTCTACTGGAGGTAATGGAACATTTACACTTTTTAAAAGGTTTTCTACTACATCATCTATATAATTTATATATGTATCTTTATCCTCTACAAAAGCACAAGGAAATTTATTCTCCTTCATAAATTCTAATAAGGATACTATATCCTCTTTACAGATATTATTTTCATATATAATTTCTCTATCCTTAGTAAAACAATATTGCCCATTTAAAGTTACAAAACCATCAAAATCTATCTCATGTACATTGTTTCCTTCACTTAATATTGATGGATGTCTTCCTGTAGCTACAAATACTTTTATTCCTTTAGCTTGTAGCTCTTTTATAGCTTCTAATGTAGATTGAGGCACCTGATGAGTTTTAAAACTTACTAAAGTTCCATCTACATCAAAAAATACAGCTTTTATCATATACCCTCCCATATTATTTCAAAAATTTAGGCTGTTGCAAATTCTAATGCAACAGCCCTCTTTGTCTTTTTATCCTTCTAAAAACTCTTCTAAATCACATTGAGAATTTAAAATTTCATAGAAATATGTTCCAGTAGTTTCTGCTACCTTTCTTGATTTTACAAAGTCCTTTTCTGTTAAACGTCTTATAGCCTCGTTTATCTCTTCTCTTGAATACTCTTTTAAAATATCCATAAGCTCCAAAGTAGTAAGATTTTTCTTAACCATCTCTACTTCACTACCATTAGCCATACAACCAAGTATAACTTTTTCTTTCTCTTCGTAAATATCTCCCTTAGCCTCAAAGTCAAGCACTGCTCTAAATATCTTTTCTTCTAAGTTCATCTACTTCATCTCCCTAAATTCTAAATGTATTATTGAAAATTCTTTAAGTTTTCAGTTAATTTATCCATTTTATCTTGATACTCTTTTTGAATTCTTTTTTCTCTTTCTAAGATATGAGCTGGAGCTTTAGAAGTAAATCTTTCATCAGCCAATTTAGCATTTACTTTATCTAAATCCTTTTGAACTTTTTCTATTTGCTCAGTTATCTTTTTAATCTCAGCTTCTACATTTAAAAGCCCTGTAAGTATCATATATACTTCTGAATTTCCAGTTACTCTAAATCCACTTTGCTCTGGCTTAGTTACATCCTTACCATAAGTCATCTCTTCTATTTTAGCTAACTTAGTAATAAATAGATAGTTATCTTCTAAAGTTTTTAACTCATTTTCATCAGAAGTTTTTATAACTACTTTTACTTCTTTAGCAGGAGATATTCCCATTTCAGCTTTAATATTTCTTAGAGAAGAGATTACCCCTTGAATATATTTGAAAGAGTTTACTACTTCTGGATTAATTTGAGCTTCATCCACAACTGGGAATTGAGATAACATTATAGTCTCTCCCTCTACCTTTATCTTTTGCCAAATCTCTTCAGTTATAAATGGCATAAATGGATGTAAAAGTTTTAATCCTGCTTCTAATACTGTCCATAATACATATTGAGCTGTTGTTTTAGATTCTTTTCCAGACTCTTCATTATTGTATAATCTTACTTTTGCAAGCTCTACATACCAGTCACAGAAATCTCCTCTTAAAAATTCATATACAGCTTTAGCAGCATCATCAAGTAGGAATTTATCAAGACAATCATGTACCTCTTTAGTAGTTTCATTTAATCTTGAGAATATCCACTCATCCACAAGTTCAAATTTTAACTCATCTTTATTTACAGATTTTACATCAAACCCTTCTAAGTTCATGATAACAAATCTAGCCACGTTCCAAATTTTGTTAGCAAAGTTTCTTCCCATTTCTAAAAGTTTTTCAGAGAAATAAACATCTTGTCCTTGAGAAGTGTTATAAAGCATAGAGAATCTTATAGCATCTGCTCCATACTCTTCAATTAAATTTAATGGGTCTGGAGAGTTTCCAAGAGATTTTGACATCTTTCTTCCTATCTCATCTCTTACGATTCCATGGAAGAATACATTTTTAAAAGGTATCTCTTTCATTTCATATAATCCAAACATTATCATTCTAGCTACCCAGAAGAATATGATATCTGCTCCTGTAACTAGTGTTGAAGTTGGATAGAAAGTTTCTAATTCTTTAGTTTTTTCTGGCCAACCCATAGTTGAGAAAGGCCATAATGCAGAGGAAAACCAAGTATCTAGTACATCTTCCTCTTGTACTAACTCTACATCTTTTCCATAGTGAGCTTTTGCTTGAGCATATGCTTCCTCTTCTGTCATAGCTACAAACATATGGTTATCTGGTCCATACCAAGCTGGTATTCTATGTCCCCACCATAATTGTCTAGAGATACACCAATCTCTTATATTTTCTAGCCAGTTGAAATAAATTTTTTCCATTCTCTTAGGAATTATTTTTATTTCCCCATTTCTTACCACTTCAAGAGCTTTTTTAGCAAGTGGTTCCATTTTTACAAACCATTGTTTAGAAACTCTTGGCTCAACAACAGTTGAACATCTATAGCAGTGTCCTACATTATGCTTTAAACTTTCTACTTTTACAAGTACTCCACTCTCTTCTAACTCTTTAACTATTGCTTTTCTAGCTTCAAATCTATCCATTCCAGCATATTTAGAATAATCATCTACTACATTTCCCTCTGGAGTAAGCATATTTATAATAGGTAGATCATATTTTTTACCTAAGTTAAAATCGTTAGGATCATGTGCTGGAGTTATTTTTAAAGCTCCTGTTCCAAATTCCATTTCAACATATTCATCAGCTATTACAGGAATCTCTCTTCCTACTAATGGAAGCATTAATTTTTTACCAACTAAGTGTTTATATCTTTCATCTTCAGGATGTACAGCTACAGCTACGTCAGCAAGCATAGTTTCTGGTCTTGATGTAGCTATTATAATATACTCATCTGAATCTTTTACTGGATATTTTAAGTGCCATAGATTTCCATCTTTTTCAGCATGGTCTACCTCATCATCAGCTAGAGCTGTTCCACATCTAGGACACCAGTTTACCATATACTCTCCTTGATAGATTAATCCATCATTGTATAGGTCAACAAATATCTTTCTAACAGCTTTAGAAAGTCCTTCATCCATAGTAAATCTCTCTCTATCCCAGTCAAGAGAAGCTCCTATCTTTCTAAGTTGGTTAGTTATTATTCCACCATATTTTTCTTTCCATTTCCAAGTCTCTTCTAAGAATTTTTCTCTTCCTAAATCCTCTTTCTTTATTCCTTGTTCAGCTAACATTCTCTCAACTTTATTTTGAGTAGCTATACCAGCATGGTCACATCCAGGTACCCAAAGAGTATTTAGTCCACACATTCTCTTATATCTTACTAATGTATCTTGTATAGAGTTATCTAGTATATGTCCCATATGAAGTATTCCTGTTACATTTGGAGGAGGTATAACTATTGAATAGCTCTCTTTTCCTTCTTCCATTTTACCAGTAAAATATTTAGAATCTTCCCATATCTTGTACCATTTAGACTCTATTTCCCTAGGGGAATATGTCTTATTTAACTCTTCCATTTACTCCTCCTCTATCTTCTCTTCTTTTATTAAAAGAGATTCTATATAGTTTAAAATATCTTCTTTTCCTGTATCATTAAGTGATGAGTGGAAAAACACATCATCATTGTGAAATTCCACTTTCTTTTTTATATCCTTTAAACATTTAAATTTCTCATTATTTGATACCTTATCCATTTTAGTAAAGATTATTTTGAATGGTATGTCATGATGTTCTAACCATACAAGCATCTCCATATCCTCTTCACTAGGTATTCTTCTTATATCTAATAGTACAAATACAAGTTTTTTTCTTGCACTTGCTACATATCTTTCCATTGTTTTTCCCCATTCAGCTTTCATCTCTTTGGGTACTTTAGCAAATCCATATCCTGGTAAATCCACTATATAAAACTCATTATTTACTTTAAAGTAGTTTATAAGCTGTGTTCTCCCTGGAGTTTTACTTGTCTTTGCTAATTTTTTTCTTCCAGTAATACTATTTATAAGAGAAGATTTTCCAACATTAGAACGTCCTACAAAGGCGAATTCCATATTTTTTAACTCCATTGGATAATCTTTCTCATATACTGCAGATTTTACAAATTCAGCTTGTTTTATCTTCATAATTTATCACTCTCACTATTCAGCAAAAACTAGCTTCTCTACATCTTCATAAGTAGTAGCAAAATGTATCTTCATCTCTTTTGCTATCTCTGCTGGAATTTCATCTTTATCAATTCTATTATCTTCTGGTAATATTACCTCTCTAATACCAGCTCTGTGAGCTCCTATAACCTTTTCCTTTACTCCACCAATAGCTAAAACTTCTCCTGTAATACTTATCTCTCCTGTCATAGCTATATCTTGTCTTATTTTTCTACCAGTAAGTACAGATATTATTGCAGAAGTTATAGTTATACCAGCAGATGGCCCATCTTTTGGTGTAGCCCCTTCTGGGAAGTGTAAGTGTATAGCTTTTTTCTCAAAGAAATCCTCTTGAAGAGGTTTATATTTATCTATATTAGCCTTTACAAAAGTATAAGCTACTTGTGCTGATTCTTTCATAACATTTCCTAGAGAACCTGTTAAAGATATCTCTCCTTTTCCTGGAATAGCCACTCCTTGTACCTCAAGAGTAACTCCTCCTACTGCTGTCCAAGCAAGTCCGTTTACTACTCCAAGTTTTGGTGCTTTCTCTTTTTGTTTCTCTGGTCTAAACTTAGGTTTTCCTAGATATTTTTCAAGAGTATTTGTTTTGATAACTATTTTTTTCTTTTTCTCTTCTACAACTTCTCTAGCTACTTTTCTACATAGAGTTATTATCTCTCTTTTTAAATTTCTAACTCCTGCTTCTCTAGTGTACTCATCTATAATTTTTAAAATTACATTGTCAGATAAAGAAAGTTCAATATCTTTAAGTCCGTTCTCCTCTTTAGCTTGTTTTATTAAATATTTTTTAGCTATATGTAATTTTTCAAACTCTGTGTAAGAAGAGATATTTACTATCTCCATTCTATCTCTTAAAGGAGCAGATATAGTTCTTAAATCATTTGCTGTTGCCACGAAGAATACCTTTGACAAATCAAAAGGCATATCTACATAGTGGTCTTCAAAATGGCTGTTTTGCTCTGGGTCTAATACCTCAAGCATAGCTGAAGCTGGGTCTCCTTTGTAATCATTAGACATCTTATCTATCTCATCAAGTAAGATAACTGGATTTTTAGTTCCTGCTTCTTTCATAGCCTTTATTAGTTTTCCTGGCATAGAACCTATATAAGTTCTTCTATGCCCTCTAATTTCTGCCTCATCTCTCACTCCACCAAGTGATACTCTTACAAATTTTCTTCCCATAGCATCAGCTATCGATTTAACAAGAGATGTCTTTCCTATTCCAGGAGGTCCAGCAAGACAAAGGATACTTCCTTTCATATTTGGATTTAATTTCTTAACAGCTAAGAAATCTAAAACTTTGCTCTTAGCATCTTTCAATCCATAGTGGTCTCTTTCTAAAACTTCACTAGCTTTCTTCAAGTCAACTATATCCTTTGTAGTTTTTTCCCAAGGTAACTCTATTACTGTTTCAATATAGTTTCTTGAAACAGTTGCTTCAGCAGAAAAAGGTGGCATCTTAGATAATTTTTTCATTTCACTATCTATTTTTGCTCTTACCTCTTTAGGAAGTTTTGTCTTTTTTATCTTCTCTACAAGCTCAAGCATATCATCATCTTGAGAATAATCTCCAAGCTCTTCTTTCATAGCATTTATCTTCTCTTTAATAAAATAATTTTTTTGAGCTTCATTCATTTTTGATTTTACTTTATCATCTATTTTTTTCTCTAGTGAAGCTATTTCCATTTCAGTAGTTAAAAGTTCAAGAATCTTTAATCCTCTCTCTGTCACATCTAAAACTTCTAATAGCTCTTGCTTTTTATCACTTTTTAAAGGAAGATTTGCTGAAACAACATCTAAAGCATTGTTAACATTTTTTATTCCTTTAAGATTTACTAAAAGTTCTGAAGAAACTCTTCCAGTAAGTCCCACATATTTTTCAAATACTCCTAAAACTTTTCTATATACAGCTTCAGCTTCTTTAGTACTTCCATTTGTACATTTTAATACTTTGTACTCAGCTTTATACATCTCATCTTCTACTTCTGCTGATTCTATCTCTACTCTATCCTCAGCTTCTACTAGAACTTTAATATTATTATTTGGCATCTTTACTATTTGTAAAATATTTGCCACAACACCAATTTTATGTATATCCTTTTCTAAATTTGGTTCCTCTTTAGAAGCATCTATTTGCATTCCTAATACAAGCTTTCCCTTTGTACTAACTGCTGCCTCTAAAGTATTTATACTTTTTAATCTACCTACATAAAGAGGGGTTACTATCCCTGGGAATATAATTAAATCCCTAGTAGGTAAAAAGAATGTTTTACTCATTAGTTGTCCCTCCATCTATTCTTTTTCTATAATAGCTTTACTTGAATCAAGAACAGCTTCCTCTCCTATCACTACTTTGTGAATACTCTCATCAGAAGGTACTTCATACATTAATTCTAACATAGTTTGCTCTATTATAGCTCTAAGTCCTCTAGCACCTATTCTTCTTTCTAAAGCAAGCTTAGCTATTTTTTTCAATGCTTCTGGAGTAAATTCTAACTCTACTCCCTCTATATCAAACAGTTTTTTATATTGTTTTACAATTGCATTTTTTGGCTCTGTTAAAATTTTAATTAAAGCTTCTTCATCTAAATCTTGAAGTGTAGTTATTATAGGTAATCTTCCTACAAGCTCAGGTATAATCCCTTGTCTTACTAAATCCTCTGGTAAAACTTTAGCAAATACCTCTCCTACTCTTTCCTCTTTCTCTTTAGATATCTCTGCTCCAAATCCTATTACTTTTTTATTTGTTCTAGATTTGATAACTTTTTCAAGTCCTTCAAATGCTCCACCTACTATAAATAGGATATTGCTTGTATCTATCTCTATAAGCTCTTGGTTAGGGTGCTTTCTTCCACCTTGAGGAGGAACTTGTGATTTAGTTCCCTCTATTATTTTTAATAAAGCTTGTTGAACTCCTTCACCAGATACATCTCTTGTTATAGAAACATTTTCTGATTTTCTAGCAATTTTATCTATCTCATCTATGTAGATTATTCCCTTCTCTGCTGCCTCAACATCATAATCCGCTGCTTGTAAAAGTCTTACTAGTACATTCTCTACGTCATCTCCTACATAACCAGCTTCAGTTAATGTTGTCGCATCAGCTATTGCAAAAGGAACTTTTAAACTTCTTGCTAAAGTCTGAGCAAGAAGAGTTTTTCCAGACCCAGTAGGCCCTATTAATAAAACATTTGATTTTTGTAATTCTACTGCATTCTCATCTGTTCTCTCTGCATTATCCAAAATTCTTTTATAATGATTATACACAGCAACTGCAAGAATTTTTTTAGTTTCATCTTGCCCTATTACATACTCATCTAATTTTTCTTTTATCTCTTTTGGTGTAAGTAAAGTTTCTTCTGATAATTCAGCAGGTAAAGCAGATTTTATATGCTCCTTTGATAACTCTAATATATCATAGCAACTCTCTATACATCTATCACATATAAGTGCTCCATCTATTCCACTAAATAGTTTTGAAACCTCATTTTCACTACTTCCGCAGAAAGAACATCTAGCTCTTTTACTCATCTCTTTTCTCCTTTCTACTTTTTAAATACTTGGTCAATTAAACCATATTCAACAGCTTCTTGAGCTGACATATAATTATCTCTCTCTGTATCTCTTAAAATCTCTTCAACAGATTTTCCACTTACATTCGCTAAAATTTGAGATAACATCTCTTTCATTCTTAAAATCTCTTTAGCTTGTATCTCTATATCAGTAGCTTGTCCTCTAGCTCCACCTAATGGTTGATGTATCATTATTCTAGAGTGCTCTAAAGCAAATCTTTTTCCCTTTGCTCCAGCTGATAAAAGAAGAGCTCCCATACTAGCAGCTTGTCCTATACATACTGTTTGTACATCTGGTTTGATATAATTCATAGTATCATATATAGCCATTCCTGCAGTTACTACTCCTCCAGGACTATTTATGTACATTATTATATCTTTTTCTGGGTCTTCTGCCTCTAAAAATAAAAGTTGAGCTACTATTGCATTGGCAACATTGTCATCTATCTCTGTACCTAAAAATATTATTCTATCTTTTAATAATCTTGAATATATATCGTAGGCTCTTTCTGACCTACCATTATTTTCTATAACAGTTGGATTATACATATCTACCTCCTTAAATAAATAATTCAAAAATCCCCTTCATACTTTTCAATTATTTATTTAAAAAACACAATATTATTTTAATGGTATAGGAAGCAGAGGTCTGCTTCCTATACTTTATAATTATTATTTTGCATTATTTACTATTACATCAATAGCTTTTTGCATTAAACATTCACCTTGAACTGTCATTTTGAAGTTATCATAGTTTTTGTGCTTGTTTAACTCTTCTTCTAATTTAGCTAAATCCATTCCATACATTTTAGCTATTTCAGTCATTTTTTCTTTTATTTCATCTTCAGAAACTTCTATTCCTTCAGCTTTTGCTATTGCTTCAAGTATTAAATCAGCTTTTACTTTTGCAGCTGCCATTGGAGCTATTTGAGCTTCTAATTTAGCTCTGTTCATTCCAGTCATTTGCATATACATGTCAAATCCTATTCCTTGAGCAGCTAATTGTTGTTCCATTTCAGCTATTCTAGCTCTTACCTCATTAGCTATCATAGATACAGGTACTTCTACAGTACTTGTTGAAGAAACTTTATCTAATAATTTTCCAATGTACTGATTTTTTACTCTATCTTCTTCTCTAGCTTTGATTCTTTCTTCTGTTTTAGCTTTCATATCTTCAACATTTTCGAATCCAAACTCTTTTGCTAACTCATCGTTTAATTCAGGAGTTACTAATTTTTTAATGCTGTTTACTTTTACTTTAAATACAGCAGGTTTTCCAGCTAAATTAGCTGCATGATACTCAGCAGGGAAAGTTACATTTACTTCTCCTTCTTGTCCAGCTTCATATCCTACTAATTGCTCTTCAAAAGTATCTATAAACATTTTAGAACCTAATTTTAAAACGTGAGAATCAGTTTTTCCACCTTCGAAAGCTACACCATCAACAAATCCTTCAAAAGCTAAATCTACTGTATCTCCCATTTGAGCTTTGTATCCAGCTTCTGTTTCTTCTAATTTAGATTTGCTGTTTACCATCATTGTAATTTCAGCATCTAATTTTTCTGGAGTCATTTCAAAAGTTTCTTTTTCAACTTCTAATCCTTTGTACTCTCCTAATGTTACTTCTGGATATACATCTACAGTAAATGTAACATCAAATTCTTCTCCTAAATTAGCTTTTACATTATTGATATAGCTAATAGGCATGATATTTTCTGCTTTAATTACTTCTTCGTAATATTTGTGTAACACTTTATCAGTTACTTCTTCTTTTACAGCATCTTTGAATTGAGCTTCTACTGTACTTACAGGTACATGCCCTTTTCTAAATCCTGGTACTTCTACCTTCTTAGCTAATTCTTTTAAAACCTCATCTTTTACAGGTTTTACTTCTTCAGCAGTAAGACAAATTTTTATCTCAACTGCAGAGTTTGCAACTTTTTTTAATTCGTGTTTCATTTTTCCTCCTTAAATCTATTTAGTAAAAATTTCATAAAAATCATCTTTTATTTTTATATCTTTTATTCTTATTTGAATAATCTCTTCACCTTTGTATATTACTTTTTCTGGATAATACACTATATCAAACTTTTGAATTTTTGCTTCTAATTCATTTATTTTATGTCCCATATCAAAAGCAACCATATGATAATTTTTTCCATTTTTTTTGATTATACCATTAAAGTGTCTTTCATTTACACCAAATTTTTTTATATAATCAAACGATAAATCCTTATCAATAAAAAGAGGATGATTATTATCTAAACCAAATGGTGCTAAACTCTCCATTGCTTTAAATAAATTTTCATCTATCTTTTCAATTGGAAGTTCCATATCTATTTTTAAAATTTTTTCTTCTTGTTCTACTTTTATCTCATCAATATTTTCTTTAAATATTCTTTCTACTTCTTTTAAATTTTCTTGTTTAACTATAAAACCTGAAGCTAAATCATGCCCACCAAAACGAACAAGCTTATCCTTCATAGTATGAAAAATATTAAATACACTAACTCCTTTAACACTTCTACAAGATGCTTTCCCAATATTATCTCTCAAAGCTACTAAAGCTATTGGCATATTATATTTTACACTGAGTCTTGAAGAAACTACACCAATTACTCCAGGATGCCATTTTTTTGAATATAAAAAAGCACATTTTAAGCTTTTCTTATCCATCTTTTTTATTTTATGGTCCGCTTCTTCATATATAGCTTTTTCTAACTCTCTTCTTTTTTTATTAGATTTTTTCATCTCTTCAATGATATTATATATCTCAAATTCATCATTTTTTAAAAAGAAGTCAGCTCCCATTTTAGATACACCAATTCTCCCTAAGGAGTTAATAAGAGGAGAGATGAAATAACTAACATCTGTAGTATTTATCTCTTTATTTTGAAATTTCAAGTATTTTAAAAGATACATAAGTCCTTTTACCTTTGTTTTACTTAAAATTTTCAACCCCTCTTTTATTATTATTCTATTTTCATCTACCATAGGAACTACATCAGCAACTGTACCTATCATCACTATATCCATATATTGATATAGTTTACCCATGTCAGCATTTAATTTTTCATATACACCTTGTGCTACTTTTAAGGCAACTCCTGCTCCAGATAAATATTTAAACTCATATGTATCACTAAGTTTGGGATTTAATAATAGTAACTCTTCATCTTCTTTATCTTTTGTAGATTTATGATGGTCAGTTACTATTACTTCTATTCCTAAACTTTCAGCATATTTTACATCTTCGATGGAATTTACTCCAGTATCCACTGTGATTACTAATTTACAGTTTCTTTTTTTCATGAAATCTATAGCTTTCTTGTCTAAGCCATATCCTTCTTCCATTCTATTAGGGATATAGTAATCTACATCTATTCCTATTTCACTAAATACCTTAACCAAAAAAACTGCTGCAGTGATACCATCAACATCGTAATCTCCATAGATAAAGATTTTTTCATTTTTTTCTTTTTTTGCTAATATTTTATCTACCACACTAGCCATTTTTTCAAATTTAAAAGGATTTCTAAAATCAGAAATCTCAGGGTTTATAAATTCATTGACACTCTTCTCATCTGAAAATCCTCTGTTCAATAATAAGGTAGTTAGTAGTTTGTCTTTATTCCATTGTATAGCCTTGGTATCAATTAGAGACTGAGGTAGTGAACTATATTCCCATTGCATCATATCACTATCCTTTTAAATCATTTAAAAGTTTTGATATTTTTATTGCATGCTCAATAGAATCATCTAGTTTTACTCTTATTTCTGGTATATATCTTATCTCTATTTCTTCAGCTACTCTTTTTCTTAGATACCCTTTTATCTGATTAAGTCCTTCTAATACTGTTTCCTTATCAACAGCTTTTTCTCCATTCATTTGTCCAGACATAATACTAAAATATACGTCTGCAAATTTTAGATCTTCTGTTACTCTTATATTTGTAACAGAAACTAATCCTCTTATTTTAGGGTTTTTTATCTCTTCAAATAGAACTTGAGATATTACTCTACTCATCTCTTTTTCTATTCCTGCTAATCTTTGTCTTTTCATAAAATAATCACTCCTTCATATCTTTTAGATTATTTTAGAGTTCTTTTTACTTCTTGCATTTCAAAAGCTTCTACTATATCTCCTTCTTTGATATCATTGAAGTTCTCAATTCCAAGTCCACACTCTTGTCCTACTACAACTTCTTTGGCATCATCTTTAAATCTCTTAAGTGATGCAAGTTTTCCTTCATACATTACAACACCATTTCTAAGAAGTCTGATATTTGAATCATTTCTAACTTTTCCATCTACAACAATACATCCAGCTACATTTCCAATCTTAGAAACTTTAAACACTTTTTTAATCTCAATTCTTCCTAGATATATCTCTTTATACTCTGGATCTAACATACCAGTTAATGCTTTCTCTATATCTTCAGTAATATGATAAATTATATTAGATGTTCTAATCTCTACTCCATTAACTTCAGCTTCTTTTATAGCTTTAGTTGTAGGTCTTACATTAAATCCTATGATAATTGCATTTGATACTTCTGCTAGCTTTACGTCACTTTCAGTAATTGCTCCAGAAGCAGCTTGAATAATATTTACTGCAACTTCACTTGTAGATAATTTTAATAATGATTCTCTTAATGCATCTACTGAACCTCTAGAATCAGCTCTTAATACAAGATTTAACTCTTTTAAGTTTTCATGATCAAATTGTTCTGATAGAGATTCAAGAGTTATAGTCTTCTTACTTGTTTCAGCTAATTTTCTCTCTTTAGCAACCTCTTCTACAATTCTTTTTGCATGTTGTTCATTTTGGATTACATACATAGTATCTCCAGCTTGAGGTACTTGTGTAAATCCTATTATTTCTGCTGGTTGAGAAAGTTCTACTTTCTCTACTCTTTCACCTTTATCATTTAATAGAGCTCTTACTTTACCATAAGTTTCTCCAGCTACAATAACATCTCCAATTTTTAAAGTTCCTTCTTGAACTAAAATATCTGCTATTGGTCCTACTTTAGGGTCAAGTCTTGATTCTAATACGACCCCTTTAGCTCTTTTCCTAGGATTTGCTTTTAACTCTAATATTTCAGCAGTAATAAGTATTGTATCTAATAAATCATCTAAATGTAATTTTTGCTTAGCAGATACTTCTACAAATTCAGTATCTCCTCCCCATTCTACTGAAACAAGCCCATGCTCCATTAGCTCTTGTTTTACTCTCATTGGGTTAGCTTCTGGTTTATCTATCTTATTTACAGCTACAATTATTGGTACATTTGCTGCTTTAGCATGTGATAATGCTTCTATTGTTTGAGGCATTACACCATCATCCGCAGCTACAACTAATATAGCTATATCAGTTACTTGAGCTCCTCTTGCTCTCATATCTGTAAAGGCTTCGTGTCCTGGAGTATCTACGAAAGTTATTTTCTTACCATTTTTTACTATTTGATAAGCTCCTATTTTTTGAGTAATTCCTCCAGCTTCTCCTTCTACTACATTACTTGCTCTAATAGCATCTAGTAAAGATGTTTTTCCATGGTCAACGTGTCCCATAATTGTTATTACAGGTGGTCTCTCTTGTAAATCTTCTACTCTATCTTCAACTTCAAGAGCAAATTTTTCTCCAAATTCTAATTCTACTTCTTCCTCTTGCTCTACTAAAGCATCATAGTCCATAGCTATCTCTTCTACTGTTTCAATTGATAACGGACTATTTATTGTTAACATTTGTCCTTTTAAGAAAAGTTTTTTAATTATCTCAGAACTAGCTACCCCTAATCTTTCAGCAAAATCGCCAAGAGTAATCTCTCCTCTGATCTTAATTATTTTCATTCCATCTTCTTCTATCGTTTCAGAACCAGCAGCCTCAACAGTTTTCATTACAAAATCTGTTCTTCTACCTTTTTTCTTTTTATTTTTCTTTCCTCTTTCTTCATCATTTCCATCAAATGACTCTTTTTTATTATTTTTCTTATTTTTCTTTGATTTTTTCGAAGCTCTTTCCTCTTCAAAAATTTCGTCTTCTTCTAAAAGTTTTTTATTCAAAGCTACTCCTTTTTCTTCTACACTTTCTTTTGGGGCAGTCATCTCTTCAAAATATTTTCTTACCCTCTCTACATCATCAACACTTAACCCAGACAAATTCTTTAAACTTTCTGCTGTCTCTAATTTTATCTCATCTTTTAGCAAAATTAAAAAATCTTTGCTACTCATTCCATACTCTTTTGCTAACTCATGTACTCTCTTTTTCATTAAGATACCTCCTAAATTTAGGTTAATCTATGAGTCCACGGGCCATCTTCTTACTTTTTACAGCAATTACACTGACTTCTTCTTTTCCAAAGATTTCACCAAGTTGATTTTTATTTCCAAAATACACATATTTTATATCTAATTCTTTTGCTTTTGCTAGAAGTTTTCTCTCATTTTTTTCACTTATATCTTCTGCAAGAACTAAAAAATGCGTATGTTCAATCTCTTCTAAAACCATATTCATTCCAAAAGATAAAGCCTGTGAGTTCTTCATTGCTTTCAAAATATTTAAATAGTCCTTTTCACCTTTATTTAATTGATTTAACATTTTCATTAAATCATCTGTACTCACTTTTATTTTTTTATGTTTTGATAATCTCTTCAGACATTCATGAGATTTACAAACATAGTATCCTCTACTTTGAGCTTTTTGCTTTTCATCAAAGTAATATCTATCTTCCCCTGGTTTTACAAGTCTAAAAAGGTCTTTTTTCTCCTTTTTTTCTCTGCAAATAAGACAAGTTCTTTCATGAACAATAGTACTACTATCCAATCCTATTCTCCTTCTTCTACTCTGTCTGCAGTTTTTATATCCACTCTCATTCCAGTTAATTTTGCTGCAAGTCTTGCATTTTGCCCATTTTTACCTATTGCAAGTGAAAGTTGTGAGTTGTCAACTATTACTCTAGCTGTATTTTCCTCCTCTACTACTTCTACACTTACTACTTTAGCAGGACTTAAAACTGCTGAAACAAATTCTTCAACAGACTCTTTCCAAACTACAATATCAATCTTTTCTCCATTTAACTCGTTAACTATATTTTTTATTCTTAATCCTTTTTGACCAATACATGCTCCTACAGTATCTATATTAGGATCTGCAGAATATACAGCAACTTTAGCTCTAGAACCTGCTTCTCTAGCAACTGCTTTTATTTCTATAAGTCCAGATGTAATCTCTGGAATTTCTAATTCAAATAATTTTCTTAACAATCCTTCATGCTTTCTTGAAATAACAATTTTAGGGAATTTATTAGTTTTTTCTACCTCTGCTAAATAAACTTTTATTCTCTCTCCTACTCTATAAGTGTCTGCTGGAGATTGTTCAACTGGTGGAAGAATAGCTTCAATTCCATCAAACTCTATAAATACATTTTTTCTTTCATCTATTCTTCTAATAATTCCATTTATAATATCATGCTCTTTTACTTTAAATCTATCATAAATATATTCTCTTTCAGCTTCTCTTACTTTTTGAATAACTATTTGTTTCCCATTTTGAATAGCGTTTCTTCTAAACTCTTCGCAGTTTACTTCTATTCTAATAACTTCTCCAATTTTTACTCTCTTTTTGATTTCTAAAGCATCATCGTAAGATATTTCAATAGCAGCATCATATAAATCTTCAGTAGGTACAACAGTTTTTACTTCATAGATTTTTACATCTCCAGTTTCTCTGTCAATTTCTACTTCTACATCCTCCTCTTCTCCATAGTTCTTTTTATAAGCTGCTAATAGAGCTTGCTCAACTGTTGAAAGAAGACTCTCTTTGCTTATACCTTTTTCTTTTTCTAACTCTTCCAAAGCCTCTAAAAATATTTTAGCGTCTTTACTTTTCATTGATTTCCCTCCTGAAACTTTTATTAAATTTCATCAAACTCATAAATAATATTTGCTTTTTTCACTTCTGAAAAAGGAATTTCTACAATATTTTCTTCTTCAATTTCTAAGAAGATTATATTATCTTTACACTCTGTGATTATTCCTTCAAAACTTTTCTTATCATTAATTTTATGTTTCAAACTAACTTTTATTTTTTCACCTTTAAATCTTATGAAATCCTCTATTTTCTTTAATGGTCTCTCTATTCCAGGAGAAGATACCTCTAAGAAAAATCTTTGTTCTATCAGCTTATCTACATCTTCATCGATTTTTCCACTAATAGCAGCACACTCCTCTAAAGTTATTTCTCCATTTAAATTTTCTACATAAATTCTAACATACCAATACCCACCATCTTGCATGTATTCAATATCCACAAGAGATAATCCCATTTCATTGACAACAGGTGTAACTATCTTTTCTATTTTTTCTATTATTTTTTGTTGGTTATCTAGTTTTTCCACTTAAGTTTCACCTCTTTTCTAATTTTTTACTACTAAAGAGGGAGTGGACATAAAAACCCACTCCCTTCTAAAAAACTAGCATACTACTTTATTCAAGTTATTATATCATATCTTTTTAAAAAAATCAATTATTACTCTTAAGAAAATTGACTATTTTAGATTATTTTATTTTTCTTTTTTATAAATTAAATATATTTTTAAAATTAATTTTACTGATGATTTGTAAATGGTGTTTTATTTTTTATTTTTTACAAGTTTAAATACATTCAAACACTTATAATTTCTCAATTAAATATATAAAATTAAATTTTTAAATGTTTAATATTCATTTTTTAAATAAGTATTGATTTTTTATAAAAATGTTGTATATTATTATTAAAGGTTTAAATATCAAACACTATGAGGAGGATATTTTTCATGGAAAAAAACGGAAAAAAAGTTGTAATTGGAGTTATAGGTTCAGATTGTCATGCTGTTGGAAATAAAATTATTCATCATGTTTTAGAGGCAAATGGATTTGATGTAATCAACGTAGGAGTTCTTTCTCCACAAGCCGATTTTATTAATGCTGCTGTTGAAACAAATGCTGATGCAATAATAGTTTCTTCTCTTTATGGACATGGAGAATTAGATTGCCAAGGTATGAGAGATAAATGCAAAGAAGCTGGACTAAATAACATTCTTCTTTATGTAGGTGGAAATATAGTTGTTGGAAAACAAGTATGGGAAGATGTAGAAAAAAGATTTAAAGCTATGGGATTTGATAGAGTTTATAAACCAGGAACTCCTATTGAAGATACAACAGAAGACTTGAAAAAAGATTTAGGAATTGCATAATTTAATTTAAAATAAATAGAGAGAGTGGTAATTATGAAAGCTTATTTAGCAATAGATTTTGGAAGTACATATACTAAATTGACAGCTATTGACTTAGATAATGAAGTTATTTTAGCTACTGCTAAAGATATCACCACTGTTGAAGATGATATAATGATAGGTTTTAACAAAGCTTTCAACAAATTAAAAATCGAAATTAATAAAAAAATTAATTTTGATGAAATTAATTTCGTTAATAAAACCGCTTGTTCATCAGCAGCTGGTGGATTAAAAATGGTCGCTATAGGATTGGTCCCAGAGCTTACAGCTGAAGCTGCTAAAAAAGCTGCTTTAGGAGCAGGAGCAAGAGTTATTAAAACTTATGCTTATGAGCTTAATAGTAGAGAATTAGAAGAAATAAAAAATACAGCTTTAGATATTATTTTATTGGCTGGTGGAACAGATGGTGGAAATAAAGAGTGTATTATTCACAACGCTAAAATGCTAGCTGAATTTAAAGTTAAGATTCCTGTTGTTGTAGCTGGAAATAAAGCTGCTACTGATGAAATAGAAAATATTTTAAAAGAAGCTGAAATAGATTGTTATATTACTGAAAATGTTATGCCTTTTATAAATAAATTAAATGTTGAACCCTCTAGAGAAGAAATTAGAAAAGTTTTTATGAATAAAATAGTAGAAGCAAAAGGTATGAAAAAAGCTGAAGAGTTTATAAAAGGAATTTTAATGCCTACACCAGCAGCAGTTTTAAAAGCTTCTGAAATTTTAGCAACTGGAACTGATGAAGAGGAAGGATTAGGAGATCTAATAGTTGTAGATATTGGAGGGGCTACTACTGACATACATTCTATAGCTAAAGGTGAGCCTACTAAACCATCAATTATGATTAAAGGACTTGAAGAACCATATGCTAAAAGAACTGTTGAAGGAGACTTAGGAATGAGATATTCTGCAATTGCTCTTTTAGAAGCTTCAGGAACTAGAAAAATTAGAAATTATTTACATGATTCTCTAAAACAAATTGATGTAAAAGCTCAATGTCAATTTAGACATGATAATATTAAAATGGTCCCTCAAAGTGAAGAGGAAATAAGATTTGATGAAGCTATGGCAAAAGCTGCTACTGAATTAGCTATGACTAGACATTGTGGTGTTCTAGAGTGTGTATATACTCCTATGGGAACTATGTTTAATCAAAGCGGAAAAGATTTAACTGAAACCCCATATGTTATTGGTACTGGTGGAGTTATTATTCACAGTTTAAATCCTAAAGATATTTTAAAAGCTGGAAATTTCAATGAGGAAGATCCTATCCATTTGAAACCAATAGCTCCAAAATTTTTAGTTGATAAAACTTACATACTATCTTCAATGGGACTTTTAGCTCAAGAATATCCAAATACCGCTATAAGAATAATGAAAAAATATTTAGTAGAAGCTTAACACTATTTTAAGGAATAATTAAGGAGGATTAATATATATGAAACTTAAATTTAAAAAATGGACCGAAGAAGAATTCTTCCAAGTGAGAGAAGAAGTTTTAAAAGGATGGCCTACTGGTAAAGATGTAGACCTTGAAGAAGCTGTTAAATACCATAAATCATTACCTGCATCTAAAAACTTTTCTAAAAAATTGTTAGATGCTAAAAAAGCTGGAATAACTTTAGCACAACCTAGAGCAGGAGTTGCTCTAATTGATGAGCATATTGAGCTTTTAAACTTCTTAGATACTGAAGGAGGAGCTGATTTATTACCAAGTACTATCGACTCTTACACTAGACAAAATAAATACGAAAATTGTGAAAAAGGAATAGAGGAATCTAAAAAAGCTGGAAGATCTCTTCTTAACGGATTTCCTGGTGTAAACCATGGAGTTACAGGATGTAGAAGAGTTGTAGAAGCTACTAATTTACCTTTACAATTAAGACATGGAACTCCAGATGCTAGATTACTTTCTGAAATAATGTTAGCTGCTGGATTTACTTCTGATGAAGGTGGAGGAATCAGCTATAATGTTCCTTATGCTAAATCAGTTTCACTAGAAAAAACTCTCATTGACTGGCAATATGTAGACAGATTAGTAGGATGGTATGAAGAGCAGGGAGTATCTATCAACAGAGAACCATTTGGTCCATTAACAGGAACATTAGTACCTCCTTCAATGTCAAACGCTGTTGGAATTCTTGAAGGATTAATGGCTGCTGAACAAGGAGTTAAAAATATAACTTTAGGATATGGACAATGTGGAAACTTAATTCAAGACGTAGCTGCTATAAGAGCTCTTGAATCACAAGCTGAAGAGTATTTTAAAGAGTTTGGTTATAATGATATTCAATTAACTACTGTATTCCATCAATGGATGGGAGGATTCCCAGAAGATGAAGCTAAAGCATTTGGAGTAATATCTAATGGTGCTTCTGCTGCTGCATTAGCTGGTGCTACAAAAGTTATAGTTAAAACTCCTCACGAAGCTATTGGAGTACCTACAAAAGAGGCAAATGCTGCTGGTATAAGAGCTACAAAAATGGTTCTTAACTTGCTTAGAGGACAAAAACTTTCTACTTCTCCAGAATTAGAAAAAGAGATAGAAATAATTAAAGCTGAAACTAAGTGTATTTTAGATAAAGTCTATGAATTAGGAAATGGAGATTGGGCTATTGGTATAGTTAAAGCATTTGAGCAAGGTGTTCTTGATGTTCCATTCGCTCCTTCAATTTATAACGCTGGTAAAATGATGCCTGCTAGAGATAATGTAGGAAAAGTTAGATACTTAGCTTTAGGAAATGTTCCATTAAGTAAAGAATTAGCTGATTACAATATGGCTCAATTAGAAGAAAGAGGAAAATTCGAAGGAAGACCTGTTACTTTCCAAATGACAGTAGATGATATTTTTGCCGTTGGAAAAGGAACTTTAATAGGAAGACCTGAGAAAAAATAGTTTTCATATATTAAATAAATAGTTATTATTTCAATAAAATAACTTTTATATAATTATTGAAATTTTGAAATTTTTGAGTTAAATTTAGTATTATAAATACAAAATAAAACATTTTAAAAAAATTTAGGAGGAATATATTATGAAAATTATAGATGTAGTTTGCTCAGCTGGAAAAACAGGATTTTACTTTGATGACCAAAGAGCTATCAAAGCTGGAGCTGGACATGATGGGATGTTCTACTTAGGAGAAACTGTTACTCCTGGATTTGAAACTATTAGACAATCTGGAGAATCTATATCTGTTCAATTAATACTTGAAGATGGACAAGTTGCTTTTGGAGATTGTGCTGCAGTTCAATACTCTGGTGCAGGTGGAAGAGATCCTCTATTCCTAGCTAAAGATTTTATACCAGTTATCGAAAAAGAGATTGCACCAAAATTAATTGGAAGAGATTTAAATAACTTTAAAACTCTAGCTGAAGAGTTTGATTCTATGCAAGTTGAAGGAAAAAGATTACATACAGCTATCAGATATGGAATCACTCAAGCTTTACTAGATGCAGTTGCTAAAGCTAGAAAAGTAACTATGGCTGAAGTTATTCAAGCAGACTACAACACTGGATTAGAAATCACAAAAAGACCTATATTCACTCAATCTGGTGACGATAGATATATGAATGCTGATAAAATGATAATCAAAGGTGCAGACGTTCTTCCTCATGCTTTAATTAATAACGTTAAAGAAAAATTAGGAGAACATGGAGAAATCTTACTTGACTATGTAAAATGGTTGAGAGATAGAATCTTAGCTAAGAGAGTTAACCCAGAGTACTATCCGATATTCCACATAGATGTATATGGAACTATTGGTGCTGCATTTAACTGTGACACTGTAAAAATGGCTGATTATATAGCTACATTAGTAGAAGCTGCTAAACCATTTAAATTAAGAATTGAAGGTCCTATGGATGTAGAGGATAGAGATAAACAAATCGAAGCTCTTGCAGCTTTAACTGCTGAGGTAGATAGAAGAGGAATTGAAGTTGAGTTAGTTGCTGATGAGTGGTGTAATACTTTAGAAGATATTAAATTATTTGCTGATAAAAAAGCTGGACACGTAGTTCAAATAAAAACTCCTGACTTAGGAGGAGTTAACAACATAGCTGACGCAATTCTTTATTGTAACAAAGTAGGAATTGGATCTTACTGTGGAGGAACTTGTAACGAAACTAACAGATCTGCTGAAGTTACAACTAACATAGGAATGGCTTGTGGGGCTCTTCAAGTTCTCGCTAAACCAGGAATGGGTGTTGACGAAGGATTTATGATTGTATTTAATGAAATGGCAAGAGTAGAAGCTTTAGTAAACAGAAGAAAAAACAAATAGTTTTCTTTTAAAAATATAATAAACTTAAGAAAAAGGTAGTTATATGACTACCTTTTTCCTTTAATTATAATGAGGTGAATTAAATGACATTAAAAAAAGCTGCTAAATGCGGAACTTTAGAATCTAATGACATATTTTTAATGCTTACTCCTTCTGAAGATGGAATAGAAATTGAGTTAGAAAGTACTGTTGAAAAACAATTTGGAGAACATATCAAAGAAGTTATAAAAGCTAAACTTTTAGAATTAGGAATTGATAGTGTTCTTGTACAGGCACAAGATAAAGGAGCTCTTGACTATACTATAAGAGCTAGAATTGAAGCTGCTGTAGCTAGAGGACTATAATCTTATAACTTTAATGAGAGGTGTATTATTGTGAAATTAAGAAGAACTATGCTATTTATGCCTGGAAATAATCCAGGTATGTTACAAACAGCACCTGTATTTGGTTCAGATGCTGTTATATTTGACTTAGAAGATGCTGTTGCTTTAACAGAAAAAGATGCAGCTAGAATTTTAGTAAGTGAAGCTTTAAAAACTATGAAATATGATACAGTAGAAGTAGTAGTTAGAGTAAATCCTTTGTCTACTCCATTTGCTGATAAAGATATTGACATTATAGCTAGGCTTAAACCTGACGCTATTCTACTTCCAAAAGCTTGTCCAGAAGATATAACTGAACTTGATAGAAGATTAAATAAAATAGAAGAAGAAGAAGGATTTGAACATGGAAGTATAAAAATCCATCCACTAGTTGAAACTACTTATGGAGTTGAAAAAGTATATGAAACTATAAAAGCTAGTCCTAGAGTAATTTCTGTTCTACTTGGTGGAGAAGATCTTGCAGTGGATTTAGGAGTTAAAAGAACTAAAAACTCTGATGAATTATTATATTCTAGAACTAAAATTATAAATGCTTGTAAGGCTTGCAAAGTTGATGCTATAGATACTCCATTTACAGACACAAACGATTATGAAGGACTTATGGCTGATACATTAAAAGCTAAGATGCTTGGATTTACAGGAAAATTAAGTATTAATCCTAGACAAATAGATACTATCCACAAAGGATATGCACCTTCTGAGGCTGAAATTACTCATGCTCAAAGAGTTATGGCTGCAAAAGAAGAAGCTGCTAAACAAGGACTTGGAGTTTTCTCATTAGATGGTAAAATGGTTGACCTTCCTATTATCAACAGAGCTATTCATACTTTAGATATGGCTAAATTAATGGGACTTATTGATTAATTATTGAGGTGAGGTGTTTTTAAATGAAAAATATTTTAGGAAGAGAGGTTCCTGATTTTATAGAAGGATATGGAAAAGTAACTCATTACAATGGGTATCTTGCTAATACAACAGGAGTGGTTAAGAAAAATTGTAATTTTAAAACTGTAACCCCTGAAGATAATAAATTATATACTGATTTATCAATATTGATGGATAAGCTTCCACTTAAAGATGGTATGACTGTTTCTTTTCATCACCACTTAAGAAATGGAGACTATGTTTTAAATTTAATAATGGCTGAAATTGCTAAAAGAGGATATAAAGATATCACATTAGTTGCAAGTTCTATTTTCCCTTGTCATAAACCTGTAGTAGAATATATGGAAAAAGGAATAGTTACTCAAATATATGCTGGATATATGTCTGGACCTGTAGCTCAAGCTATATCTGAAGGTAAATTACAAAAACCTGCAGTTATGCACACTCATGGTGGAAGAGCTAGAATAATGGAAACAGGAGAAGTTGAAGTAGATATTGCTTTTGTTGCAGCTCCAACTTCTGATGAATATGGAAATATTAATGGAGTAGATGGAAAATCAGCTTGTGGAGCTTTAGGATATGCTCATTCTGATGTAGAAAATGCTAAATTAGTAGTAGCTATTACTGATAATTTAGTTCCATTTCCAAATCCTACTATAGAAATCAATCAAACTTTAATTGACTATGTTTTAGTAATAGATGCTATTGGAGATCCTAAAGGAATAGTTTCTGGAACTACTCAAATAACTAAAAATCCTATTGGTTTAAAAGTTGCAGACTTAACTGCTAAATTTATAGAGCAATCTGGATATTTAAAAGATGGTATGAGTTTTCAAACAGGAGCTGGAGGAATATCTCTTGCAGTTGCTGCTGAAGTTAAAAACTTAATGAAATCTAAAAATATTGTAGGTAGTTTTGCTGCTGGAGGAATTACTGGATATATAGTTGATATGTATAAAGAGGGATTATTTAAAGCATTATTTGATGTTCAATGTTTTGATCTAAATGCTATTAAATCAGCTAAAGAAAATCCTAATCATATAAAAATGTCTGCTTCTATGTATGCTAATGCTAATAATAAAGGTTCTGTTGTAAATAAACTTGATATAGTTATTCTCGGTGCTACTGAAATGGATACTAATTTCAATGTAAATGTTACTACTGGTTCTGATGGTATTATCATGGGGGGATCTGGAGGACACAGTGATACAGCTGCTGGTTCTAAACTTTGTATTATTGTTTCTCAACTAGTTAATGCTAGAATATCTGTTGTAAAAGATAGAATTACTACTGTAACTACTCCAGGAGAAACAGTTGATGTACTTGTTACTGAAAGAGGTATCGCTATCAATCCATTAAGAAAAGATTTAATTGAAAAATTTAAAAACTCTAATTTACCAATTAAAACTATTGAAGAGTTAAAAGAAATAGCAGAATCAATGACTGGCAAAGAAAAGCCTATAGAATTTGAAGATAGAATTGTCGCTATTGTTCAATATAGAGATGGATCAGTTGTAGATGTAGTAAGACAAATCAAGAAATAATTTTTCATTATTTTTAATTTTTTTTCATTATTTTTTTGTTTTTGATTGACAAATTTTTTAAAAATAGTTAAAATACTCCTTGTGTTATAATTATATAAATTAAGGAGAAAAAAATGAGTCAAAATAATCATGTTAAAATTGAAGTAGCAGATCCTTCAGCACTTGGACTTTTAGGACTTGCTATTGTTACTTTCGTAGCTTCAGCTAATAAATTTGGAATTGTAAGTGGAGTATCACTTGTTATTCCTTGGGCAATATTTTTAGGAGCTTTTGTACAACTTATAGCCTGTTTAAACGATATAAAACATGGGAATGTATTTGGTACTACTGCCTTTGGTGGATATGCTTTCTTTTGGTTTGGAATGGCTATGGGTTGGATGATACAACTTGGAGTATTTGGTGAAACAATGAAAGCTGCTGCTGACCCAAAAGCTTTTGGATTCGTATTTTTAGGTTATTTAATTTTTACACTATATATGACAATAGGGTCTATTGAAACTAACAAGACATTACTTATTATTTTTATCTTAATAGATTTCTTATTTATAGGATTAGCACTTTCATCTTTTGGAATAGCTTATCATTACACTCATATGTTAGCTGCTATATCAGAATTATTAATTGCTCTTATGTCATTTTATGGTTCTGCTGCAAATGTATTGAATAAAACTTTTGGAAGAGAATTTTTACCACTTGGAAAACCATTAGGAATATTTAGAAATAGTGAAAGAAATAATATACAATTAGATAAATCTCCTATCTCAGTAGAGATATTTAATAAATAATTATTGACTTTTTTAGTATTTAATGATATAATATTTTGTAAATTTAAAATGTAGACCATCAAGAGAGATTGAGGGACTGGCCCTATGACATCTCAGCAACCTGCTTTTACAAGTGTGGTGCTAACTCCTGATAGATGGATGAGAAACTTGGACTTGACTTATGAGCCCTTCATCTATCTAGGTGAAGGGATTTTTTATTAATATTTTTGTTTAATTTTTAGGAGGAAAATAAAAAATGAAAAATTTAACTTATTTTACATCTGAATTCGTATCACCTGGACACCCTGATAAAGTATCTGACCAAATATCTGATGCTGTATTAGATGCTTGTCTTGCTGATGACCCTAGTTCAAGAGTAGCTTGTGAAGTTTTCTGTACTACTGGACAAGTTATTGTTGGTGGGGAGATTACTACTTCTACTTATATTGATATCCAAGATATAGTTAGAAAAAAGATAGATGAAATTGGATATAGAGAAGGAATGGGATTTGACTCTAACTGTGGTGTTTTAAACGCCATACATGCTCAATCACCTGATATCGCTATGGGAGTAGATGTTGGTGGAGCTGGAGACCAAGGAATAATGTTTGGTGGAGCTGTAAAAGAAACTCCAGAACTTATGCCACTTGCTTTAGTTTTAGCTAGAGAAATTCTTGTAAGATTAACTAAAATGACTAGAAGTAAAGAATTAGCATGGGCTAGACCTGATGCTAAGGCTCAAGTAACTTTAGCTTATGATGAAAATGGAAAGATTGACCACGTTGATACAATAGTACTATCTGTACAACACAATCCTGATGTAACTCAAGAGCAAATAAAAGCTGATGTTAAAGAGAAAGTAATAAGACCTGTACTTGAAGCATATAATTTAAATCCAGCTGATGTTAAAAAATATCATATCAATCCAACTGGAAGATTCGTTATAGGAGGACCACACGGAGATACAGGACTTACTGGAAGAAAAATCATAGTAGATACTTATGGTGGATACTTCAGACATGGTGGAGGAGCATTCTCAGGAAAAGACCCTTCAAAAGTTGACAGATCAGCAGCTTATGCAGCAAGATGGGTAGCTAAAAACATAGTAGCAGCAGATTTAGCAGATAAATGTGAAGTACAATTATCTTATGCAATAGGAGTAGTAGAACCTACATCAGTAAAAGTAGATACATTTGGAACAGGAAAAGTAAGTGAGATAGAGCTTGCTGAAGCTGTTAAAAAAGTATTTGATTTAACACCAAGAGGAATAGAAAAATCATTAGAATTAAGAAGTGGAAAATTCAAATATCAAGACTTAGCAGCATTTGGACATATTGGAAGAACTGACTTAGATATTCCTTGGGAAAAAACAAATAAAGTTGAAGAATTAAAAGCTATATTAAATAAATAGTAAAATTTGAAGAAGTTATGAGATTATATACTATAATTTTATAACTTCTTTTTTTATTTATTAAAATTAAAAATATTTTTTCAAAAAAATATTGACTTTTTTTTAAAAAAGGTGTATTCTTAACACATAGATTTAATTGTTATGGAGGCAGATTATGAAGTTTCACATTTTTGGTTTAACTGCACAATTTAATAATAACAATAATAATATGTCGAGGTTTGGACTTTAAGTAGTATATTTTCTGCTTGTGGTACAAATCTTTTTCGAGTTTAACTGATTTGTACCCGACCTTGTTTAATAAGCCATTCGGGTACAACCGAATGGCTTTTTTAATTAATAAATAACTGTTAAGACTAACTATTAAATGTCAAATCAAAAATAAAAAAATTTAATTTAAATTTGTTAATTTAGAAATTTACATCACAAAATGAAGGTTTAGTTAGAACCTTTTGACAGTATTAAAATTTATGAACAATTAGATTACTGTACTGTATCTTTCATTTGTTTTTTCTAAGTGAAAAATAACTCTAACTAATTTTTTACTACATGAGATATTGCTACATAATAATGTTTGCCTTCTACTCGTTTCTTTTTCAAATATTGAGAAAATGTTGGTTCCCAATAGCTTACATAGATGGCTGCATTAAACAAAGCAAACCTTAGGTATTTTGAGCCTCGTTTTTCCATCTTCGCATTGGAAGAATACATATTACCTGATTGATAGGTTGATGGAGATAATCCTGCGAAAGCTAGTAACTTATCAGGAGAAGAAAAATTTTTAAAATCTCCTATTTCTGCCAATATTTGAGCTCCTGTTAATAAACCTATTCCTGGAATTGTCAATATTGGAGAATTGATTTTATTCATAATAATTTTTATCTCTTCTTCAATTTCATTGATTTCAGAAGTTAATTCTTTAATTAGCTTAATCGTATGTTTAAGTTCTAAGGATTTTGCAGGCATATTCGAACCTATGGAGTTCTTTGCGGCTTCACGAATCAAGACAGCTTTATCTTTTGTATAATGACCTTTAGAGGTTGTATTAAGTAAATTTGTTAGTCTAGTTAAATGGGCTTTACTTATCGCATGAGCACTAGGAAACTCATATAAAAGTGCATAAATAGAGTTCATTTGTAAGGTTGGTACCAATTTTTCAAGTTCAGGGAAAAGAATTGTAACAAGTCTTGATATAGAAATTTTGAGTTTTGCTCTTTCTTGAACTTTAGTAAAACGATAACGAGTTAGTGATTTTAACTCTTCATTGTGGTATAATGTATTTGAATAGGGCTTTAAGCTCACATCAGACATTAACATACTTGCAATGATGCGGGAGTCAACTTTATCCGTTTTCGTCTTTCTAAGGCTTAGACTTTTTCTATAAAGATTTGAATGTAACGGATTGATAACATAGGGAGTCAGACCTTTATCAAGAAGATAACCCAAGATATTGTAAGAATAGTGTCCTGTGGCTTCAAGTCCTATTTTTACATTATCGAAATTATCTATAACAGATAATATCTTCTCATAAAGCTGATTAAAGCCTTCCATGTTATTAGCAATAGTAAATGATTTGAATAATACTTCTCCTTCAGAAGTCATAATATAGCAATCATGCTTATCTTTTGCGACATCAACTCCAACTAAAATCATACAAGCCTCCTTGAATAAAAAAGAATTTGATACTGTTTTAGACCACGGTAACTCTTTAAGATTGTAACCTCGTTCTAAATAAACCATCAAAGTGGTATCTAACTAATTAACAAATGAATAAAGAGCCTGTGGTTAGAGCCTTAATAAAACCATTAAAATGGTAGGAGTGATAAACTAATCCACAGTATCTAATAATAGTATATTACATAAAATTTAAAATAGATTAGTAATTAGTAAATTATTATATAAATATTATACGAGGAGTGATATATATGATAAAAACTTATGATTGTAAACTTGATTTATTTGAAACGGAAGTAGCTATAAAAAAAGTTAAGGACTTTTTTGAGAGAGCTCTAGCTTATGAATTAAACCTTACTAGGGTATCTGCACCTCTTTATGTTAGAAAATCTTCTGGTTTAAATGATGACTTAAGTGGAGTAGAAAGACCTGTAAAATTTGATACTCATTGGGATAGAAATGAAGAGTATCAAATTATACATTCACTTGCTAAATGGAAAAGAATGGCTCTTAAAAGATATAAGTTCCCTGTACATACAGGATTATATACAGATATGAACGCTATTAGAAGAGATGAAGATTTAGATAATATCCACTCTATGTATGTTGACCAATGGGACTGGGAGCTTATAATAAACAAAGAAGAAAGAACAACTGAAACATTAAAAGCTATTGTAAAAGATATCTACAAAGCTCTTAGAAAAACAGAAGAGTTTATCAATAGAGAGTATCCTGTATTTTCTACAAAATTACCTGAAGATATTTTCTTTATAACTTCTCAAGAATTAGAAGATGCTTATCCAGAACTTACAGCAAAAGAGAGAGAAAATGAAATTTGTAGAGTACACAAAGCTGTATTTATCTCTCAAATAGGAAAAACTTTAAGATCAGGTAAAAAGCATGATGGAAGAGCTCCTGACTATGATGACTGGGAATTAAATGGAGATATCTTAGTATGGAACCCTGTATTAGAACAAGGTTTTGAGCTTTCATCTATGGGAATTAGAGTTAGTGAAGAGAGCTTACAACTTCAATTAAAACTTGATGGCAAAGAAGAAAGAAAAGAATTACCTTTCCACAAATCTTTAATAGCTAAAGAGTTGCCTTATACTGTTGGTGGAGGAATAGGACAATCGAGAATTTGTATGTTCTTCTTAGAAAAATTACATATAGGAGAGGTACAAGCATCTATATGGCCAGAAGAAATGGTAGAGGAATTTGCTAAAATAGGAGCTCATTTCCTATAATATTATCTTAGTGAAAAATAGGGTCTATTGTAAAACTTTACAATAAACCCTATTTTTATTATTTACTATTTTTTTCTATTTTTCTTGTCCAAGTACAAATTAATCCAGTAATCACTATAAATATTAAAGTTATTATTGATGCTCTCATTTTTATAAATTCTCCACCATATAAAATTCCTAATTTAGAGAAAATTACATAGATATAAACTAATAATGCCATCAATATAACTGATACTGTATATCTATACTCCCAAGGCTCAATAGGAACCTCATATCTAACTGGTAAACTATACTCTTTTTTAGGAGGAATAATTTTATCAACTACATAAATTATGATTAAACAAATTACAAATAAAATTGCTACTACATATAGGAAATGTAATTTAAAGCTTCCTATAAATTGAGTATATCCATAAACTATTACAAAGAATCCCATACTTATTTTTGCTGCTAAAGCACTAGCTTTTCTACTAAATATTCCTACTAAAACTATTATAGCTATTGGTACACTAAATAGTCCAGCAACTTTTTGTATAAACTCAAATAACCCACCAGAAGATTTAGATATAAATGGAGCTACTATCATTGAAAATACTGCAAGAATAGTTCCAAAATATTTACTAATTTTTATTAAGTACTCCTCACTTGCTTCTGGTTTAAATAGTGGCTTATAAATATTTAAACTAAATATTGTAGAAGCAGAGTTTAAAGCTGAGTTAAAAGAACTTAATACTGCTCCAAACAATACAGCACCAAAGAAACCTGTCATATAAGTAGGAAGTAATTTATTTACTAAAGTTGGATATACTATGTCTCCACCTATTTCATTTCCATAGATACAATAAGCTATTATTCCAGGTACAACTAATATCAATGGAGCTACTACTATCTTTAATAATGCTGTTAACAGAACCCCTTTTTGCCCTTCTTTTAAAGATTTAGCTCCCAATGCTCTTTGAATTATAGCTTGGTTAGTACACCAATAATATAGAGCTGTTATTCTCATTCCTGTAATAGCTGCTCCAAAAGGTGCTTGTGAATCTTTACCTCCTATAGTATTTAGCTTTTCAGGTGCATGTTGGAAAATATATTCCATACCCTTTAACATACTTCCATCTCCTAAATATATAAATCCAAGAACAGGTATTGCTAGTCCTCCTATTACTAAACCAACTCCATTGACAGTATCAGATACTGCAACAGCTTTTAATCCACCAAATATTGCATATATACTTCCTATTATTCCTATAAGCCAAACAGATAAAACTATTGCACTCTCTTGTGAAATTCCAAATATTCCAGGAATATCAAAAAGTTTCATCATAGCTATTGAACCAGAATATAGTACTGTTGGTAAAAATGCTATTCCTAAAGTTAATAAGAAGAATATACTTACAATATTTCTAACTGATTTGTCATATCTTTCTTCCAAAAATTCTGGAACTGTTGTAATAGAACCTTGTAAATATTTAGGTAAAAAATATATTGCCAAAATAACTATACCAATAGATGCTCCAGATTCCCAAGCTATTACTGCAAGTCCACTTTTAAATCCCTGTGCATTAAGCCCTACCATCTGTTCAGTAGATAGATTTGTTAACATCATTGAACCAGCAATTACTGTTGCACTTAAACTTCTACCTCCTAAGAAATAACCACTCTCTGTTTTCAAATCGTCATCTTTTGTAAGATACCAAGAGATTACAGCAACTAGAGCTGTAAAGAACACGAAAGTTCCCAGTGTAAAAACCATATTCCTCACTCCTTAAAATTTATTAATATTGATTACTTAATTTAATTACCAGTTTGCTGTTCTTTTTGATAATGGGTCACTACACTCCATCATTCTATAGCAAGCTTTTAATAAAAGCTCATTTTTTAATTGTAAGTATTCCTCTTTAAAGAAAAGGTTTGTTGTTTCTTGAGGATCTACTTCTAAGTCATACATCTCCCCATATTCTTCATTCATAAATAAATTTAATTTATATCTCTTATCTCTATAGCTTTTAACCATTATTCCTCTATCTCTAGCATCATAGGTTACTATTGCAGATTTTTTTACCCTCTCTTTATCTATTTTTTGTAAAATATTTTTTAAGCTTTCTCCTTGAATACCATATGGAACTTCTTTTCCTATTAATTCTAAAATAGTTGGAACAATATCAATATTTTCTACTATTTCATCTGAAGTTACAGATTTTTCTACTCCTTTTCCCCAAAACAATAAAGGTACTTTTACTAAGTTATCATACATAAATGGTCCCTTTTGTAAAAGTCCATAATCTCCCATATACTCTCCGTGATCACTTGTAAAAATAATTATAGTATTATCTAACTCTCCCTTTTTCTCTAGCTCTTTTCTTATCTTTCCTATCTCTTGATCTATAAAAGTTATCATAGCATAATAATATCTTGTATATTCTTCTACCTTTTCATCAGAAAGTTTATGCTGCTCACCACCACCAGGCCAATATCCTCTTTCTCCTTGTCTCTTTAAGTATTCTGGTCTCTCATTACAAAATTTATCTTTTGAGATAGGAGAGTCTATTTCTACTCCATCATACATTCTAGCAAACTTTTCAGCTGGATCAAATGGATGGTGTGGGTCTACAAAATTTGTCATCATAAATAATGGTTTATTAAAATCGTGTTTTCTTATTGCTTCACAACTCTTCATTCCTATCCAATAAGTTTGATTAAACTCTTCTGGCAAAGGATTTATTCCATCATCTCCCTTACCTACTTCTAAATGATATCCATTTTCAGCTAAAAAATCTAAATATTTTCCCTGTTTATCATCTTCTGTAATATAAGTTTCATCAAAACCATAATAAGTCTTATCTCTTTCTCTTACTCTATCTCTTACTTCTACCTCTTCATAATTATTATCAAAATCTTTTAACTGAGGTCTGAAATGCATCTTTCCAACGCCTATATTGTAATATCCCTCACCTTTTAACCAATCAGCTAAAGTAATCTCATTTTCATCTAAACAAGTTCCAATATTCCAAGCTCCTGTATTCATAGGATATCTTCCTGTAAAGATTCCTGCTCTTGATGGAGTACACACTGGACTACTACAAAATGAATTTGTAAATACTGCTCCTTCCTTTGCCATCATATCCAAATTAGGAGTTATCACTTTAGAATTTATATATCCAATAGCATCAGCTCTCATTTGGTCAGTTGTTATTAGTACTATATTTGGGTTTTTTTTCAACTTTTTCACTCTCCTTCATAATACTTTTAAAATATTTACTATTAATAAAATTATCTATTCCATACCTCAATGCACCTTTAAGAATAATATTTTCACTATACTCCCCCTTAATTAGCTCTATCTCTTTTTCCTTTATTAATAAATTATTTTTTATTACTCTTCTCAATTCTTTCCAGAAAAAATCTTCTAAATAGGTTATTTTTCCAGTTATAATTATTTTCTCTACTCCTCCTAATATATCTAGCCATAAAATTAAAGAAGAAAGAGGTGTTATCATATCCATAATCTCTTTTCTAAACATCTTTTCATTTTTATTTGCTTTTTTTAAAATTTCTTCATAAGTTAAGTCTAGTCCATAATTTTTCTTTATCTTTTCCTCTATTCTCCAATTTGCCATAATAGTTTCAACACAACCTTTATTTCCACAAACACAAATTAAAGAATTTTCTGAAAAGTCAAAAGGAATATGCCCTATTTCCTTTGTTTCTAAATTTATTTGATTTTTTTCTCTATCATATCTAACTATTGTAGATCCTACTCCATTTTCTATATTAAGAATTGCAAAGCTCTCATTTTGATGTTCTTCAATTTGAGAGTAAGCTATCATATTTACCCCATTTTCTAAAAATACTGATATACCAAATTCCTCTTCAAATATCTCTTTTAAATTTATATTTTTCCAATGATAATAAGTAGATATTTTAGCAATTCCTTTTTCAGAATCAACTATTCCATTCATTCCTATACTAATTAACATTACTTCATTTTCAGATAAAATATCTCGTATTATCTTTTTAGTTGCTTTTAAAATACTAATATTCTCTTCTACTAAAAGATTAAATCCCTTTTTTTCATTTCCATCTACATCCATCAAAGATAGTACTACTTTATCTAATCCAAAATAAATGGTTAAAATATTTTTTATTATCTCTCTATTTATTTTTAAATATCTTTCCTTTTTTCCAACACTATTTTTTTCTACTACTTCATCTTCAAAAATCAATTTTCTTTCTATTAAATTAGTTACTAATTTGCTTACTCCCATTTTGGAAATATTTAAAAATTTAGTTAACTCATTTCTTGTAGCTTTTTTATTTACAAATATATAATATAAGATTTTTTCTTTATTATCTTTTCTCATATTTGTCACTCCTTATGTGCTAAGTATAACTCTTTTTTCATTTTATTTGTATATATAAAATATCATTTTTATTGTTTTAGAACAATCATTATTAAACTAATTTGTAAACTTTTTTACTAATTAAAGTTATTTCTCATTTCTATTAGTAAACTAAAAAAGGGGCTGTTACAAACACAGCCCCTTTTTTTCTACTTTCTTGTATTTTCTTTAAAAATTCTCATAATATTTGTAGCAGTAAATATTCCTACTGCCATAGCGCCAGCTATAATAAAAGTACTTATTCCTTTCTCAAGTGCAAGAGGATAATTTTTATTAATAAGATTATACATCATATAATAAATTCCACCTCCAGGTGCAAGAGGTATTAAAGCTGCTATTAATATAGTTGTTACTGGTGTTTTTAATTTTCTAGCAACTATCTCTGAATAAAGAGAAAGACATAACGTTGCTATAAAGTAATTTGGTCCATCTGTCAAATTATAATTTTTTCCTAAAAGATATACAACCCAACTTATTCCACCTGCTATCCCTGTGTGAAAAAGATTTCTATTTTTAATATTAAACATTATTCCAAAACCAATAGTAGTTATTATAGCTGCTATTATCTGCACTATCCAATTATTAAAATATATATCTATCATATTGTACCTCCTAATCTTAAGAAAATATTTAATGCTACTCCAGAACCTACAGCAATAGAAGTTCCTATCATAGCAACTTCCATAAGTCTAGACATACCTGTAACTAAATCTCCAGCAAAAATATCTCTCATAGAATTAATAAATGCAACTCCTGGTACTAATATCATTAATGTTGATATAATTGTAATTGATGCCCCTACAGTAAGTCCTGTATAATGAAAAAAACAGGCTACCACTGTAGCTATAAATCCACAAAGTAAATTAGTAAAAAAAGTTCCTAAATTAAGTTTATCTGAAATTTTTGAGAATATTGCTATAGCTAATCCAGATAAAAAAGAAGCTAAAAAATCATTTATATTTCCTAAAAAAAGTATGGAAAAAAATGAAGCCCCTATACAATTTCCTGCAATGTTTACTAAAAAAGAATATGGTTTTTCCTTAGTTATATTTTCTAGTTCTTTTTCTAGATTCTCAATATCATAATTTCCAATATTTTTTATTAGTGTAGAGACTTTATATACCTTATCAAGATTAGTATTTCTTGATTTTACTCTTCTCACTAAAGAAATAATTTCGCCATTTAAATTTTCAAAAGTTATAATTATACAAGTAAGAGTAGCAAAACATTGAGGATAAAATCCAAAATATTCAGCTACTGCACATACACTATTTTCAACCCTATATACTTCTGAACCATTTTCTAAAAGTGCTTCTCCTACATCTCCAGCAAGATTTAACACCCTATATTCAAATTTTTTATCCATACTCAACTCCTAAATTTATAATCTATTCAATAAATTATATCACGGGATATTAATACTGAAAAGAAAATTTAATAAATATGTTTAAATATAATTAACATCTTTTTTATTATTTTTTTCTAAAATATCCTTTTGATAATTTTTAGATATTCTCATCATATTTTCAATAAAATCCAAATAATATTTTTCTAATTCTTTATTTACTAAAATTTTACAATTTCTCTCTATTACTTCTTTTTCTCTTCCAGCATCTAAAATTTGTAAATTATTTTCCATTTTATAAATAATTACATCTTCCATTTGCTTCATTCTCTCTTCAAAAAGCTTAGTTATCTCTTTATCTATTCTATTTATCTCTTTTCTTGCATTTTCTAATTTATTCATACAATTACCTCTTTTAAAAAATTTTAAAAACTACACCCTCAATTTTTAAATTTTAGGTGTAGTTTTCTTTTAATCTCTTAATTTTTTGTTTTACATTCTTTCTAATGTTTTAATTCCAAGTAAATCCAATCCATCTTTTATAGTATCTCCAGCTACTTTAGCAAGTAATCCTCTTGAGAATAAAATCTCATCTTCCTGATTAAGTATTGGACAACTATTGTAGAAGCTATTAAACTTCTTAGCTAATTCAAATAGATAATCAGCTATTACATTTGGCTTAAATGTTTCAGAAGCTTTTATTACTGCCATAGGGAAGGCAGCTATATGATTAGCTAAAGCTCTTTCTTGAGGAGTTTTTACTAATATAGTTTTAGTAAAATCTATTCCTTTACCTTCCGATTCTGCCTTTCTTAAAATAGATTGAATTCTAGCATATGAGTATTGAAGATATGGAGCAGTATTTCCTTCAAAACTTAAAATTTTATCCCATTCAAATATTATTGGACTTTGTCTATTTTGAGATAGATCAGCATATTTTATAGCTCCTACTCCAACTATTTCAGCTATATTATCTTTTTCTTCAAATGATAAATCTGGGTTTTTCTCATTTACTATATCATAAGCTCTCTTTTTACCCTCATCCATTAGTTGCTCAAGTCTAATTACATTTCCTTTTCTTGTAGAGAATACTCCATCAGCAAATCTCATTATTCCAAACCAGATATGATGTTTAGGAACATTCCATCCTAACATATCTGTTATTTTAAAGAATTGTTTAAAGTGGTCTTGTTGTCTCTCATCTGTTAAATATATTATTTTATTAATATTATAGTTATCTTTTCTAAATTTTACAGTAGCTATATCAGATGTAGAATATAGGAAAGCACCATCTTTCTTTTGTACTATACATGGGAATAGGTTATCTTCCTCTGGGAAGAATACTACTTTAGCTCCATCATCTTCTACTGCTATTTTCTTTTCTACTAATTCTTCAATTACACCTTGCATCATATCATGATAGAATGACTCTCCATAATAAGTATCAAAATGAACATCTAATCTTCCATAAAGCTTTGCATACTCATCTAATGATACTTTTATAAATTCTTTCCAAAGAGCAAAGTTTTCTTCATCTCCGTCTTGTAACTTTTTAAGTTCAAGTCTAGCTTCTTCTTCAAGCTCCGGATGTTCCTCAGATTGCTTTGTAAACTCTACATATACTCTTTCAAGCTCTTCTATAGCATTAGTTTCATAAGCTTCTCTATCTAACCATCTTCTATATCCTATAATAAGCTTTCCAAACTGAGTTCCCCAATCTCCTATATGATTATCAGCTACAACATGATAACCTAAATATCTATAAATTCTTGCTATTGAGTCACCAATTATTGTTGAACGTAAATGTCCTATATGCATTCTTTTAGCTATATTAGGAGAAGAGAAATCTATTACTACATCTCCCTCTCTATTTAAGAAAGAAAAATCATAATTTTCTTCTCTAGATTTTTTTAATAGCTCTCCTAAGTATTCACTTTTTAAAAATATATTTATAAATCCTGGTCCAGCTATCTCTAATTTTTCTATTACACTATTCTCTACTAAATTATCTACTATTTCTTGAGCTATTGCTCTTGGATTATTTCCTATTATTTTAGAGTTCATCATAGCAAAGTTAGTTTGAAAATCTCCAAATTTTTCATTTGTAGCTACTGATATCTCTATTTTTTTTAATTCTTTATCTCCATATAATTTTTGTACTGTTTCTTCAAAAATTCTAGCTATCTCTTTATCTATAATATGCATCTCTTCACCTTCTTTTTCAACATATTTTGTGACATTTTCCTTAAAAATAAAAAAAAGGGACAAAGTCCCAAAAGAAAAGCTCCAACCTACCGTCTTCAATACAGTTTTAGTCGCCAAAACCATAAGTGGTAGTCAGTTACTAACAGCATACAGAGTCCGTAATCAACTTAAGCTCTAAGCTATTCGTGACTTTGCTGAGCTACTGAAAGCAGCGCCAACCCCGTGACGACATTAGGCCCAAAACCTCAAGAAATAACGAGTAGGTCAGAAATCTATTCTTATTAAGGAAATTATATCACTTATTTATAAATTTTTCAAGTATTAAAATTTTTTTCTTTTTTATTACTTTTCTATTTTTTCTTCTTCTTTATAAGTTACAGCAATATTTAGCTCATCTAATTGCTCTTTGTCAACAAAATTTGGTGCTTCTGACATTAAACATTGCCCTTTATTTGTTTTAGGGAAAGGAATGACCTCTCTTATAGAAGCTTCTTTTAACATTACCATTAGCCATCTGTCTATTCCAAAAGCAAGTCCTCCATGAGGTGGTGCTCCATATTTGAAAGCATCTACAAAGAATCCAAACTTCTCTCTAGCTTCTTCATAAGATAATCCTAATCTTTCAAACACTTTGTTTTGGATTTCAGGATTAAATATTCTTATAGAACCTCCTCCTATTTCAAATCCGTTTAATACCATATCATAAGTGTTAGTTCTAATACCTTCAGTTTGTCCACCTAAGAAAGATTCCATATCTTCTGCTTTGATAGAAGTGAATGGATGGTGCTCAGCTTTGTATCTTCCCTCTTCTTCATCATAAGTAAACATTGGGAAATCTACTACCCATAGGAATTTAAACTCATCATTATTAATTAAATCTAACTCTTTTCCTATTCTAAGTCTCATAGCTCCTAAAGCTCCATATACTACTTTTGCTTTATCAGCTATTATTAAAATTACATCTCCTGGATTTGCTTCAGCCTTAGCTATGATAGCTTTCATTTCCTCTTCTGAGAAAAATTTAGCTATTGGAGAAGTTATAGCTCCATCTTCAGCTATTTTTATGTATGCCATTCCCTTTGCACCAAAATATCTTTTAGCATGCTCTTCATACTCTCCAAGAACTTTTCTTGAGAATTTTTCAAAAGCTTTTGGAGCTGTTATACACTTTATAATTCCACCATTGTCAGCTACATCTTTAAATGCTTTGAATCCACAATTTTTAGCTATCTCTGTTAAATCTTTTAGCTCCACTCCAAATCTTACATCTGGTTTGTCAGAACCAAATCTTGCCATAGCTTCAGCATAAGGCATTCTTGGGAATTTATAATCAGCAACTTCTCCTGTTATTGCTGTAAATACATTCTTAGCTAATCCCTCTATTGTATTCATTACATCATCCATCTCAACAAATGACATCTCTACGTCTAATTGAGTGAATTCAAATTGTCTATCTGCTCTTAAGTCCTCATCTCTAAAACATTTAGCTATTTGGAAATATCTCTCTACTCCAGCTATCATTAAAAGTTGTTTAAATAATTGTGGAGATTGAGGTAATGCATAAAAAGTTCCTGGATTGATTCTACAAGGTACTAAAAAGTCTCTTGCTCCTTCTGGAGTAGATTTATTTAATAATGGAGTATCCACATCGATAAATCCCTCTTTATCCATATAATTTCTAATAGCCATTATCATCTTATGTCTCATTCTAAGATTATTTAACATCTTAGGTCTTCTGATATCTAAATATCTATATTTTAATCTGATATTTTCATTTAAATTATCCTCTGTTCCAGTTATTTGGAATGGTAATACATCACAGTTATTTAAGATAGTTAGTTCAGTAGCAAATACTTCTATCTCTCCAGTTGGGATATTCATATTTTTACTATGTCTTTCTCTTACAGTTCCTACTACTCTTATAACTGCTTCATTTCTTAATTTTTGAGCTTGTTCTACAACATCCTTTGGAGCTACATCTATATCAAAAACTACTTGAGTTTTTCCCTCTCTATCTCTTAAATCGACGAAAGTTAGTCCTCCTAAGTCTCTAGTTGTATCTACCCAACCAGATAGTGTAACTGTCTGTCCGATATTTTCTTTTCTTAATTCACCAAGATTATGAGTCCTGTAAATCATTCTTACCCTCTCCTTAATATACTTGAAAACTAAGAATTATTCTAGATTACATAACTCTTAAGTTTCCATACTCTAATTACAATATAATTATTATTTACTTTTTAATTATCTCAATAGCTTTTTCTAAGCTCATCTCTTCCTGTGTTCTAGCACTAAAATCTTTTAGCACCACAACATCTTTATTCATCTCATCTTCTCCAACAATTATACAGTATTTTACTGCTAATTTGTCAGCTTTTTTCATATGAGATTTCATTCCTTTAGAATTAAAATCAACAAAAGTTTTTATTCCATTATCTCTTAAAATTTTAGCTATTTTTAATCCAAACTCTTGAGTATTTTCTCCTAACCAAGCTACATATACATCTGGATTATTTTTAGGATAATCTTCAAGAAGCATCATCATTCTCTCTACTCCAGCAGCAAATCCTACAGCTGGTATATCCTTATCTCCTAACTGCTTTAATAGGTTGTCATATCTTCCACCACCTAATACAGTTCCTTGAGCTCCTAATTTATTAGTTACTATCTCATAAACAGTACTTGAATAGTAGTCAAGTCCTCTTACAAGTCTTGAATCTTCTACATATTTCACTCCAAAAATATCTAAATATTTTTTTACTGTTTCATAATGAGCTCTTTCCTCTTCATTTAATGAATCTATTATACTAGGAGCATCTTTAGTAAGCTCTTTACACTTGTCAACTTTACAATCTAGAACTCTTAAAGGATTTTTCTCCATTCTCATTCTACAATCTTCACAAAGCTCTTCTTTCATTGGCTCTAAGAAATTTAATAGCATCTCTCTATACTTAGTACGAGAAGCATTAGTTCCTACAGAGTTAATGTGCACCTCTAAATCTGTAATTCCTAATTTTTCTAATAGAGAGTAACTCATAGCAATAACTTCAGCATCTAATATAGGTGAGCTTTCTCCTAAAACCTCTACTCCTATTTGGTTAAACTCTCTTTGTCTTCCTGCTTGAGGTCTCTCATATCTAAACATTGAACCATTATAGTAATATTTAGTAACATCTTCTTTTCCATAGATAGCATTCTCTAGATACGATCTTACAACAGAAGCTGTATTTTCAGGTCTTAAAGTTAAGCTTCTATCTCCTCTATCCTTAAAAGTATACATCTCTTTCTCTACTACATCTGTTCCCTCTCCAATTCCTCTTTTGAATAAATCAGTCTCTTCAAATATTGGAGTTTTTATAAATGTATATCCATAACTTTCAAATATCTCTTGAGCTGTCTTAGATATATATGTATATTTTACTGCATCTTCTCCAAAAATATCCTTTGTTCCTCTAGCAGCTTTTATAAGTTTCATTACTTCACCTCTTCTATTTTCCCCATAATTTTTCTAACTTTTCTTTTATGAGTTTTTCATTTTTATTATCTCCAGGAATATAATATTTCCTTTTTTTATTACTATATTTTTGTTTTACAAAATTTCCTTGATAATCATGTGGATATAAATATCCCTTTGGATTATGACAAATATTTTGTGGAACAGCTTCCATATCTCCATTTTCAATATCCTCTAAAGCTTTAGCTATTCCCATATAACAAGAATTACTCTTAGTAGAAATAGCTATATAGATTACAGCTTGAGCTAAAATTATTCTAATTTCTGGCATACCTATTCTTTCACTTGCCATCATAGCACTATTAGCTACAAGCATAGCCTCTGGATTAGCCATTCCTATATCCTCACTAGCATGTACCACAAGGCGTCTAGCTATATATCTTGGGTCCTCTCCTCCAGCAAGTAATCTCCCTAGCCAATAAAGAGCTGAGTCTGGGTCACTTCCCCTCATACTCTTTATCATAGCTGAAATTAAATTGTATTTATCTTCAGCTTTATGATATGAAGCTTGTCTTGTTCTAAAGATTTCTAATACCTCTTCTAATTTCAAATCTGTACAACTATTTTTATAGAGCTCAAGATAATTTAAAGCTATTCTACTATCCCCTTGAGATATATCTAAAATACACTCTATTATTTCATCTGATACATCTTTTAACTCTAATTTTTCTATTCCTCTTCTAACTATTTTCTCAATATCTTTCCTCTCTAAAGCTTTAAATTCAAAAATCATAACTCTTGAAAGTAAGGCATTATTAAGAGAATAATAAGGGTTTTCAGTAGTAGCTCCTATAAGAGTAATAGTTCCATTTTCACAATGAGAAAGAAGAGCGTCTTGTTGCATCTTATTAAACCTATGTATCTCATCTAAAAAAAGTATTGTCTTCTTGCCATAAAACTCTATACTCTTTTTAGCCCTCTCTACTACTTCTCTCAAGTCATTTAAAGAAGCTGTAGTGGCATTTAAAGTTTCGAAATTACTATTGATACTTTTAGAAATTATCTCTCCTAGAGAACTTTTTCCACAACCAGGTGGTCCATAAAAAATTGAATTAGAGATATTTTGTCTTTCTATAAGTTTTCTAAGTATTCCTCCCTTTCCTAAAAGTTTTTCCTGCCCTATAAAATCCTCTAAACTTTGTGGACGTAACTTCATAGCTAAAGGCTTTACTACTTCATAATTATTTCCAAATAGATTATTTGTCATTCTATCATCTACCTATAAAAAAGACGTATTGAACCCAATACGCCTTTTACTCTATTTTACTAAGTATAATAAAAGTGCACTAACGATAAATAGTGTTGCTACAACTTCAGTTGCTCTAGCTAAAGGCCCTCCATCTTTTGATATTCCAAATACAGTGTTTGATGCTCCTAATCCCATACTTGCAGATGTTCCATGGCTCCTGTCTGGTTGTATAAGCACTAATACTATCAATGAAATGGCAAAGATAAATAGTAGAACTGTAAATAAAGTTTCCATCTTATTCCTCCCACAATTTTCTATAAATAATCTATTAGATTATACCATAATCACTCAATCTCGGTCAATAAAAAAACGAGGAAAATTCCTCGTTTTTATTTTATTTAACTATTTTCTGATTCCTAATCTAGCGATTAAGCTTCTGTATCCTTCTAGGTCTTTCTTAGTTAGGTAAGCTAGTAATCTTTTTCTTTGTCCTACCATTTTTAATAATCCTAATCTTGAGTGGAAATCTTTTTTATGAGTTCTTAAGTGCTCAGTTAAGTGGTTGATTTTCTCTGTTAATAGAGCGATTTGTACTTCTGTAGAACCAGTATCTCCTTCAAATTTTCCAAACTCTTTAATTATTTCTGCTTTACTTCTCATAGCCATTTTAAGTTTCCTCCTAAATTATATATTATCTAAGCTAAGTAATACGAGGCTAACCGTAAAACTGAGCCTAAATTCTTTTGTTATTATAGCACAGATTATTGATTTTGTAAAGTATCTTCAGTAGTTTTTTCTTCTACTATCTCCTCTACTTTTTCAGAAAGGATGTCTTCTCCTTTCATTATAGCTTCAAACTCTTCTCTGTTTAAATGTTCTTTTTCTAATAGAGCTTTAGCTACAGCATCTAATCTATCATAGTATTTGGTAATAGTATCTAAAGTCTCTTTATACATAGTTCTTACTATTTTTAATATCTCTTCATCTACTTCTTTACCTGTTACATCACTATAATATTTTTGTTGGAAGTAATCTCCCTCTTTTGTATTATCTAATAATATTGGTCCAAATTTTTCATTCATACCAAATCTTGTTACAATAGCATGAGCTATTGCAGTAGCTCTCTCAATATCATTGCTTGCTCCAGTAGTAATATCTCCAAATACTATTTGCTCAGCAGCTCTTCCCCCATAAAGTATTCTCATCTCATCTAAAAATTCACTCTTAGATTTATAACTTCTATCCTCTTCTGGTAGAGCCATTGTATATCCACCAGCCATACCTCTAGGTACGATAGAAATTTTATGAACAGGATCAGTATTTGGTAGTGCATAGTGCATAACAGCATGTCCAGCCTCATGATAAGCAGTTATTTTTCTCTCTTTCTCAATAACTTTTTTAGATTTTCTTTCTGGACCTATACTTACTTTTTCTGAAGCTTCTTCTAAATCTTCCATAGTAATCTCTTCTCTATTTTCTCTAGCTGCTAATATTGCTGCCTCATTTAATAAGTTTGCTAAATCTGCTCCAACAAATCCTGGAGTTTTCTTAGCTATTACTCTTAAGTCTACATCTTTAGACAATTTTTTTCCTCTTGCATGTACCTTCAAGATAGCTTCTCTTCCATCAATATCTGGACTATCTACATAAACTTGTCTATCAAATCTTCCAGGTCTCATAAGAGCTCTATCTAAGATTTCAGGTCTGTTTGTAGCTGCTAAAACTATAATAGTTTCCTCATTTCCAAATCCATCCATCTCTACAAGAAGTTGGTTAAGAGTTTGCTCTCTCTCATCATTTCCTCCACCTTGTCCAGAACCTCTTTTTCTTCCAACAGCATCTATCTCATCTATAAAGATTATACAAGGAGCATTTTTTCTAGCCTTATTAAATAGATCTCTAACTCTTGAAGCTCCTACCCCTACGAACATCTCTACAAATTCAGAACCTGACATACTAAAGAAAGGAACTTTTGCCTCTCCAGCCACTGCCTTAGCAAGTAAAGTTTTACCTGTTCCTGGTGCTCCTAATAGAAGTACTCCCTTAGGAATTCTAGCTCCAATATTTTTAAACTTCTCTGGTTCTCTTAAAAATTTTACAACCTCTTCTAACTCTACTTTTGCCTCTGTAATTCCAGCTACATCATCAAAAGTAACCTTAGATACATCTTCTCCATTCTCTTTTGCTTTAGATTTACCCACATTAAATATTTGTGGTCCTCCACCATTTCCCTTTCCCATTTTATTCATCATAAATATCCATACACCAATTAATAGTAACATTGGGAACCACGAGATTAAAACATTTAAAAGTAGTGGCATCTGTTGTGGTGGTACAGATTTTATAGCTGCTCCATTAGCTTCAATAGTTTCAACTAATTTTACATCTCCACCTAATCTATCTGTTATCATTCTAGCACTGAATACTTCTTTTTCATCAGCAGTATATCCATAGATATACCCCTCTTTTTCATCTACCTTCTTAATTTTTCCATCTTTTACAGACTGAACAAACTCAGTATATGAAATCTCATTGCTAGGAGTTTTACCAGTATCAGATAACATAGCAGGAAGAGACATTACCAATGTTATTATAAATAGTAACATTATGAAACCTTTAAAGTTAAATTTTCCACCTAATTGTTTAAATTTATTCTCTTCATCCTTATCTTTGTTCTTATTATTTTTATTATTGTTTTGAGCCATTCCCTCTTTTAATTTATTTCTTAGCTCCTCTTTTCTCTCTTTTACCTCATCTTCAAACTCTTTTTTTCTCTCTTCTTCATCAGATTTTACTTCTGCTGACTTTTTCTCCTCTTTTTTCTCTTCAACTTGATTTTCTTTCTCTTGTTGAATATCTTTTTCTTGCTCTTCTATCTTTTGATTTTCATTTTCATCAAATAAGTTCTTATCGTTCAATTATTTTGTCCTCCTTACACTTAGCTTAATACATCTTTTTTCTGTACTATTATATTTTTCATTTCCTCTTACTCCTGCTATCCACACAATATTACCATTATGAACTATAAGAGGAATAGAATCTCTTTTTTCCTTACCTATTTTTTCATTTATAAAAATCTCTTTTAACTTTTTTTCCCCCTTCATACCTGTTGGAATGATTTTATCTCCATCTTTTCTCCCTCTTACAATAAGAGTATCTCCTAATTTAAGATTTGTATAAAAGCAGTTTTTATTCTGCTCCCCTCTTTCTACGTACTCTGCTTCTATTATATAATCTCCATATTTAATCTTATTAGGTATTGTAAAAGTAACTTCTTCAATATTATTCTTAATGAGATTTATTTTTTGGATTTTTAATATATTATACTCTTTCTTTAAGATATATTGACTATCTAAAGAAATCTCTTGACTTCCACCTTTTTCTAATATACTCTCAATTAAAGATATTTTTTTTCTATTTACTTCCAACCCATATTTATATAGATATTTACTTAAAATTTTTCCTCTTATACTTTTAGGAAATTTTAAAATGCTCTCTATATTTATAGTTTCGTTATAAGAAAATTGTTCTATCTCTTTTTCTATGAAGATATTTATATCTCTTATCTCTTCTATCAAAGAAAAAATCTTATCCTTAAATTTAGGATTATATCTTTTCTCTATAAATGGAATCAAATCAATTCTTATACTATTTCTAGTAAACTCATTCTCTAAATTAGTACTATCTATACAATAAGAGATATTATTCTCATCTAAATAATTTACAATCTCACTTTTATATATCTCAGATATTGGACGAATATATCTATCCCTTTTAGTAGCTATTCCCTCTAATCCAGAAAGTCCTGTTCCTCTTGTAAGTCTAAACATAAAAGTTTCTATCTGGTCATCTTTATTGTGAGCCAATGCTATCTTATTACCATTGGTTTTTTCTAAAACTTCCTTATAAAAACTATATCTTGCTTCACGTCCTGCTTCTTCTAAAGATAGTCCCTTCTCTTTCCCAAGAGAAGTAATATTTATCTTTCTAGCAAAAACTTTTAGCCCTTTTGACTTTCCATAATTTATAGAAAAATCTTCATCTCTTTGTGCTTCCTCTCCTCTTAGAAGATGATTAATATGGACTAAGACAATATCAAAATCTATCTTCTCTCTTAGTTTAAGAAGCATCTCTACTAGAAAAACAGAATCAGGTCCTCCAGAAAAACCAACAACAATTCTATCTCCATTCTCTACCAGAGATTCCTTTTTATTTCTACTTGCTACTCTTTCAAACAAACTCATAAAATCACTCTTTTCATAAAATTATAACATATATCAAAGTATTTTTCCAAAGAATTTTACTTTTCTTCCCTATTATTTTTTATTACTCTTGTAGACTTATTTCTATAATCAAAGAACACATATATATCTTCAAACTCTTTAGTGAAAATATTATAACTAAATCTTTCTAGCTCGCTATTTTTATGTCCCTCTCTAATACTTTTATAGTTGCCCTCTCTAATAATCTCATCATAGAGCTCTCCATCTTTCTCACTTTTAAACCACTCTGGATAAAATCCTGTTTTTCCTAACATTAAGTAGTCATACTTTAAATACTCTACAAATATCTCTCTGTCTTTAAAATTTTTCTCTAAATAAAATTCATATAGAAGAGTGAAAAGTGTACTCTCTTTATGACTTACTTTTAAATAACCTTTTTTATCAAAATAATCAGCAATATCCTCATAAAATGAAAAAGCACTCTCATAGTGGTTCTCTATTAACCACTGTACACTCTCTGGAAATTTCTCAGAATTATAATAAAAATCTAATACTTTTTCAAGATTTTTTAATTTTACTATTTCAGCAAAACTTATAAAATCATTTGAAAAAACCTCATATGGTGGTTTAGAAAAATACTTATAATTATATTTTTCCCTCTCTTCATACATTTTTGTTCCCTTTAAAAGTTTTAAAAAACCAAGCTGTATCATCTCAGGTTTCATACTATGCACATAATCAAAAGAGTATCTAAATTTTTCATATGTTTCATAAGGAAGTCCTGCAATTAAATCTAAATGTAGATGAATATTTCTACTTATTCTTCTTATATTATACTCTAACTTCTCTAGATTATTTACTCTTCCTATACTTTTCATAGCTTGAGCATCTATTGTCTGTACACCTATTTCAAATTGAAAATATCCCTTTGGTACAGTTTCTAAAAAATCTAAAGTCTCATCATCAAAGATATTAGCATTTATCTCAAAGTGAAAAGTAATTCCCTCTCTATAATTTTCTAATAAAAATTTCCAGATAGCCATATACTTCTCTTTACTAAGATTAAATGTCCTATCTACAAATTTCAAAAGCTTTATAGGAGAATCAATAAATCTTTTTAAATCCTCTTTTGTTCTCTCAATAGAGTAATACCTTACACTTTTATCTATTGAAGACATACAGTACGAGCAGTTAAAAGGGCATCCTCTTGAAGATTCATAGTAAAATATCTTTGTTCTATCTTGTAACTCTTCCTCATCATATGGAAATGGAATTATATCTAAATTTTCTATAAGAGGTTCTATTCCATTATATTTTATCTCCTCATCCACTCTATATACTACACCTTTCACTTGTGAGATATCTTGAGTGAAAAAATTAAGTAAGATTTTTTCTCCCTCTCCTGTAAAGATATAATCTATCTCTTCATTTTCTCTCATAGTTTTTTCCCATTCATAAGATACCTCTGGTCCTCCTAGAGCTATCTTTACATTTGGAAGTATTTTCTTTAACTCTTTACTTAGAGAGAAAACATACTCTTTATTCCATATATAAGTAGAAAAAACTATCATATCTGGTTGCATTTCAAATAAATCTTTAATTATATTTATAAGTTGATTGTTAATATTAGTTTCATAAATATCTAATTTTATCTCACTATTTTTTTCTACATACTTTTTTAAATATCTTACTGCTACATTTAAATGTACATATTGACTGTTTATAGCAGTCAAAACAATTTTTTTCATCTTTTACTCCTTATTTTTTATTGTTCCTTTGAAAATTTAGATGCTCTCTATATGTTCTACTAAAAAAGTGACTTCCATCTCCTTTAGCCACAAAAAATAGATAGTCAGTGCCTGCTGGATTATATGCTGCTTCAACAGAATCAATAGCTGGATTACAGATAGGTGCTGGAGGTAACCCCTTATATTTATAAGTGTTATATGGAGAATCTACCTTCAAATCTTTATAATATATTCTTTTTTTAGCATAATCGAATACAAAGTTTACTGTTGCATCTGATGATAATGTCATTCCTTTTTTCATTCTATTATAAAATACAGATGCCATAACAGGTTTTTCACTTTTTACCATAGCCTCTCTTTCTAAAATTGAAGCCATTATTAATTTTTGATAAAACTCCTCTTTATCTGGATATTTTTCACTTGGAAACTTTTTTAAAAACTCTTTCAACATAGTATCTACTAATATTTTTTCATCATATTTTTCTGGTAAAAAATATGTTTCTGGATAAAGATATCCTTCAAAATTCCCATTAGGTGTTGGATAAGGGAAGGTTTCAGCTGCCCTATTTAACTCTGCATAAAACTCATCTCTATCTATATGACCTATTTCTTCTAAATGTTCTACTATCTGTTTTACACTAAACCCTTCTGGAATAGTAACTTTTACCATTCTTCCCTTTCCAGACTCTAATATATTTATAAGCTCTTCTAATGAATAACTTCCTTCAATATGATACTGACCAGCTTTTATTCCTCTTCCTCCATTTCTAAATCTCAAATACAATTTAAATATAAAACTATCAGAATTTGGAAGTGGTGCCAAAGACTTCATAAGAGGTTGATTTTTTTCTATTGTAAGTATTGTATTATATTTCTCTTTTCCTTTTACTTGAAAAAAAATATATACTCCCAATATTGTAAATAAAAGAATAAATATTCCTGCTATATTGTAATAAATTTTTTTCATCTTTTTCTCCTATCTAATTATTTTTCCTTAATTATTATAACATATATTCTATATTGTTAGAATAGAAAAATTATAAGTATTATGGTTAAGTTTCTTATATTTTTTAACTTTATTTTTTTATATAAAATTTTTTTATTTTTTTCTTGACATATTTTTGTTATTATGATATTATAATCCTTGTGATGAGCGATGCGGGAATAGCTCAGTTGGTAGAGCGTCAGCCTTCCAAGCTGAATGTCGCGAGTTCGACCCTCGTTTCCCGCTCCA
>ENA-ORVB01000009-ORVB01000009.1-human-gut-metagenome-genome-assembly--contig:-NODE-9-length-165105-cov-26.6464_pt1 | contig 165105 bp, 166 predicted proteins | sample MGYA00242090_ERZ509231 | MGnify/ENA primary metagenome ERZ509231 (study PRJEB26280, sample SAMEA2338798) | human gut metagenome | biome: human gut; feature: human-associated habitat; material: faeces...
GAGTAATATTATCTTACATCAGTTTGAAGGTTTACACAAACTTTGGGATACTCCCTTGATATAACCGCAATGGCTTTTCATAACTATATGATGTAAGTGTCAAAAGTATAAATTGTGTGCTTGCACAAATAAGCAATTTATACTTATTGACACTCTTATCATTATATATCTGCTAGATAGCTTTCAATGCCATCTAAGATACATTGAACAGCTTTTTTCTGATAGTTATTATCCTGAAGTGACCTTAATTCCTCAGGATTAGATAAAAAACCACATTCCACGATCACGATCGGATAAGGATTATCTCGAAACAGATAATACTCAGCATTTGCCTTTGCCTCCCTGTGATTGTTCGGATCAAGCCCCTTGATCAAAGCAGACTGGATATGATCCGCTAACTGCTTTGATTTTTCAGACCCTTGCGGATAGAAAACCTGAGCTCCATGGACATCACTGCTTGGATAACTATTCTGATGAATGCTGATCACTGCCATAGGATCATTCTCAAAAATGAGCTGCTTTCGATTGGATAGATCACTTCGTTTCTCATTTTCTTTCGAATCCGCAAGATTATAGTCCCCATTTCTTGTCATATATACTTTATAATTTTTCTTTTCCAGAAGTTTTTGAAGCTTTAATGCAAGAGAAAGATTGATATCCTTTTCTAAAATATTCGAATTTCCAACCTTCCCAGGATCAGAACCGCCATGTCCGGCATCGATACAGATCACATTTTGATTCTTGATAGTCTGTGCAACAAAGATAGGGAATGTAATAGAAGAAACAGATAATAAAACGACGATCAGAAGAACACCCCAGAAGATGAAACGATGTTGTTGATTCATAGAAAGAACATCCTTTTTCTTTTTATTATATGATGTAAGTGTCAAAAGTATAAATTGCGTTTGTGCTTGCACAAGGAAGCAATTTATATTTATTGACACGCTTGAACAACGAGAACGGAAAAAATGGTGTGAATACGCCATTTTATGGGAGTTCGAGGTGTTCGAGGATTGCGGAATTGCGGAGCAATGGAACAATCCGGGTACATCAGAGAGTGGCAAAATTTATTTTGACACTCTCATCATTATATGATGTAAGTATCAAAAGTATAAATTGCGAAGTCTCAATGGTGCAATACTTTATTTTTTCCATATTTAATGTTATAATAAATCCAAATGACTACATTTAATCATTGAAGAAAGATTAAAAGTCAGGAGAGTTTAATATGGAAACAAGACTTGTAAAAATTAATAATATGGAAGATTGCAAAAAGGACATGGAAGAAGCAGGAGAGCTGATCAAAGCAGGCGAACTTGTTGCATTTCCAACAGAGACAGTCTATGGTCTTGGAGGGAATGGATTACTTCCTGATGCGGCAAAGAAGATCTATGCAGCGAAGGGAAGACCTTCTGATAATCCATTGATCCTTCACGTATGTGATATGCAGATGGTAGAATCTCTGGTCAAAGAGATTCCAGACAATGCAAGACGTGCGATGGAACATTTCTGGCCGGGACCTATGACGGTGATCTTGCAGAAAGCGGATCAGGTACCAGATTGTGTGACAGGCGGACTTGATACAGTAGCGATCCGTATGCCGGATCATCCAGTTGCATTAGAGCTGATCAGAAGATCAGGAGTGCCGATCGCAGCACCAAGTGCGAATACATCTGGGCGTCCAAGTCCGACAAAAGCAGAACATGTCATGGAAGATCTTCATGGAAAGATTCCGATGATCTTAGATGGGGGAGCTGTTATGGTAGGTGTAGAATCAACGATCATTGATTTTACAGAAATAGTTCCAGTGATCCTAAGACCAGGATGGATCACAAAGGAGTCCATGGAAGAATTTCTTGGGTGTGAAGTATTGATGAATACATCTTTAAAAGCAAGCGATCACGGAATTCCAAGAGCACCTGGAATGAAGTACAAACACTATGCACCAAAGGCGGAGATGGTGCTTGTATTAGGCGATGATCAGGAGAAAGTCGTAAATCATATCAATCAGCTTGCGAAAGAACAAAAGGAACAGGGTAAGAAGATAGGAATCATTGCATCGGATGAGACAAAAGACCTCTATCAGGCAGATGAAGTTATTTCTGTAGGACAGAGAGCACATCTCGAGACAGTAACAGCACATTTATATGATGTATTAAGAGAATTTGACCATAAGGATGTTGATATGATCTATTCCGAAGGATTTGAAGGTGAACCCTTAAGTGAGGCGATCATGAACCGTATGGTAAAAGCAGCAGGACATGAAATCCTCCGTATTTAAAAAGGAGAATATTTTGAAGAAGATAATAATGGTGAGTACGAATAATACGTGCCGAAGCTTTATTGCAGAGTCGATCCTTCGCCAGTATCTTTTGGATGCAGATCAGAAGAATGTTGAAGTGATCTCAAGAGGGCTGGTCGTATTATTTCCAGAACCTGTCCATGTCAAAGCAGCAGACATGGTAATAAAGACGTGCGGGATTGAAAGTCTTGATTTTCGGTCGGCGCAGCTTACGCAGGAAGAAGTAGAAGAAAGCGATCTGATCTTAACCATGACAGAAGAGCAGAAAGATAAGATTTTAGAAGAATATCATGGATACAAAGAGATCGCGACATTGAACGAATATGCCAGAGTGGAAGGTGCGATCATTGACCCATACGGCATGGAAGATGACGACTACGAGCGCTGTTTTGAACAGATTGCCCGTTTAGTTAAGAAAATATGGCAAGAAAGACTAGGAGGAAACAAAATGATAGGTATTGGTAGTGATCACGGTGGATATGCATTAAAACAGGCAGTTATCAAACATCTGGAAGAAAAAGGATATGCAGTGAAAGATTATGGATGCTATTCAGAAGAATCCTGTGATTATCCAGTTTATGCAAAAGCAGTAGCGAATGCAGTCAAAGACGGAGAAGTAAAACAGGGAATCTTAATCTGTGGAACAGGAATCGGAATTTCTATTACAGCGAATAAGATTAAGGGAATCCGTGCAGCACTTTGCAGTGACACATTCAGTGCACACGCAACAAGAGAACATAATGATGCAAACATTCTTGCAATGGGAGCACGTGTTGTTGGAGAAGGTTTAGCACTTGATATCGTTGATACATTCCTTGAGACAGAATTCTCAAATGATGAGAGACACATTCGTCGTATCAATATGATCGAAGACTAGAAGAGAAAATCAAAGTTATATAAAAATAAGATATAAGCCATATGAATAAAGAAGATATGCAGACAGTTTTTTAGAAGTGATCAACAGTTTGCATGTCTTTTTTTGTATACAAAATCACTTTGAAGATGATAAAAAACAGTTAAGATTCAGTTAAGAAGCAGAAAAAAATTATCATATCTTAACACAAAAAAACTGACTAACGTTCATTTGTATACACTGAAAACCCTTATGTTTTGGTGCTTTTTACTAAATTTAGAAGTGGTTATTTGTAAGTATTAAACAAAAAACAAACACAATCTTAACGGAAAAAGAATTGACAAATAAAAATTTGAGGCATAAAATAGCTTTCAGAACAAGGGTGTTTACGATGTATTGTGTAAGCACTCTTTTACTTTTGCAGGAATTAAACCCTTGGATCTCTGCAAAAAATTAAAATTAAAGAAGGTGAGGAGAAAATGGGTTCATTGGGAGATTATCTGATGGAAGAGCTGTCACTTAAGACAAGCTTTACGATCCCCATCGGTGGAGGTATTCCAGTACCGCAGTCAGCCGTAACAACATGGGTGATCATGGCAATCGTAGTGTTGCTCTGCATCATATTCGTACGGAACCTGAAAGTCATACCAGAAGGACCGCAAATTTATGTGGAAGCCTTAGTTGGTTTCATCTATAACTTCATCGGTGGTCTGGTCGGCGAAAAAGGGAAACGTTACATACCGTTTCTTGGAACAATTCTGATTTATCTTGGCTGTGCAAATATTTCGGGATTTTTCAGAGCGAAACCGCCAACGAAAGATCTGAATGTTACCGCAGGATTAGCGATCATCAGTTTGTTTTTGATCATATATTCCGGAATCCACGAGAAAGGATTGAAGGGATATATACACAGTTATGTGGAACCTATGCCAATGATGGCGGCCATTAACATCCTTGAATTATTTACAAGACCGTTATCACTGTGTATGCGACTTTTTGGAAATGTCTTAGGAGCATTCGTTTTGATGGAATTGATCACACATATCGCACCAGCAATCGTGCCATTACCATTTAGTTGTTACTTCGACTTTTTCGATGGATTGTTGCAGGCATATGTATTTGTATTGTTAACATCACTGTTTATCAGTGAATCAATTGAGTAAGATGTATCATGACAGATACACAAATTTAATTTTTATTTAAAAGGAGATTAGAATTATGGGATTAGCAGCTATTGGAGCAGGAATTGCAGTATTAACAGGTTTAGGAGCAGGTATTGGTATCGGTGTTGCAACAAATGGAGCACTTGGAGCAATCGCAAGACAGCCAGAAGAAGCTGGAAACATCAATAAAACATTATTACTTGGTTGTGCATTAGCCGAAGCTACATCAATTTATGGATTAGTTGTTGCGATTCTGTTAATCGTAATGAAATAGAAGTAGGAGGCGGAAGATATGTTTCTGAAATTAGACTGGGGCATTATCTGGCCGATCGTCAACATTGTCGTATTTTATCTCTTGCTTAGAAAATTCTTATTTGGTCCAGTCAGTGAGGTCATGGAGAAAAGAAAAAAAATGATCTCAAGTGACTTAGATGATGCAGCACAGACGAAAGCTGAAGCAGAAGAGATCAAGCAGGAATATGAGAAAAACCTTGCACAGGCAAAGGATGAGGCAGGACAGATCGTTTCCGACGCAAGAGCAAGAGCCAAGAATGAATACCAGAATAAGATGGATCAGACAAAAGAAGAGATTGCTCTTATGAAAGAAAATGCCCGTAAAGATATTGAAGCTGAGAAACAAAAGACGATCGCAGGTCTTCAGACAGAGATCGCAGGTATCGCACTTATGGCAGCTTCGAAAGTTGTGGAAAAAGAAGCAAACGACAAAGGCAACGAGAAGCTTTTGGATGATTTCCTGAAAGAGGCAGGTGTCTAGCATATGAAGAGAATTTCCATGACGTATGGACAGGTATTGTTTGAACTTGGGATCAAAAAAGAAAGTTTACAAAAAGCACAGGACATGCTTCATGAAAATGAAGAGCTTTTAAGTGCATTAGAGAATCCAACGATCACAAAGAAAGAAAAAGAAAATGTGGTGGAAAAGTTGTTTTCTGATGATATAAAAAGTTTCTTAAAAGTTGTATGTGATAATGATGATATCGCTTGTTTTGACGAGGCAGTTGAGTATTATGATGAACTAAAACGCAAGACAGATAAGATCATTAAGGCAGAGTTTGACTATGTGACAATGCCAAAAGACGAACAGCTTGAGCGAATCAAACAGTATCTTATGAAACAATATCAGGCGGACAAGGTAGAGCTTACTTTAAAAGAAGAGAAAGACTTGATCGGTGGTTTTGTACTGAAAGTTGGAGACCACGTTTATGATAACAGCCTGAGTGGAAAAATGAGAAAATTACAGCAGAAACTTACATGGAGGTGAGGATCAGGTGAGCAGTATCAATCCAGAAACAGTCGTTTCTGTATTAAAAGATCAAATTGAAAACTATGACCAGAAAACTGAGGTCAAAGAAGAAGGAAGAATCATTCAGATTGCAGACGGTATTGCAACAGTCTATGGAATGGACCAGGCAATGTATGGAGAACTTGTTATTTTTGAAACAGGTGTCCACGGACTTGTACTGAATGTTGAAAGAAACTGTATCGGTTGTGTTTTACTTGGTTCCGATCATGGATTAATGGAAGGATCTAAAGTAGCAAGAACCGGTGTACAGGCAGATATCCCGGTTGGAGATGCTATGATCGGACGTGTCGTTAATGCGATCGGAGAACCAATCGATGGAAAAGGTGAGATTAAAACTGACGAGAGAAGACCAATCGAACATGAGGCAGCAGGAGTTATCGACAGAAAATCTGTTGACCAGCCATTACAGACAGGTATCTTAGCGATCGACTCTATGTTCCCAATCGGACGTGGACAGCGTGAGCTGATCATCGGTGACCGCCAGACAGGTAAAACATCGATCGCAGTTGATACGATCTTAAATCAAAAAGGACAGGATGTTATCTGTATTTATGTAGCGATCGGACAGAAAGCATCAACAGTATCACAGATCGTAACAACATTAAGTAAACATGGTGCTATGGATTACTCTATCGTAGTATCCGCATCTGCAAGTGACCTTGCATCTTTACAGTACATTGCACCATATGCAGGAACAGCGATCGCAGAGCATTTTATGCATCAGGGAAAAGACGTTTTGATCGTATATGATGATCTGTCTAAGCACGCCGTTGCTTATCGTGCAATTTCCTTACTGCTGGATCGTCCACCTGGACGTGAAGCTTACCCTGGAGATGTATTCTACTTACATTCAAGATTACTAGAACGTTCTTGCCGATTAAGTGATGAACTTGGTGGTGGATCTATCACAGCATTACCGATCATCGAAACACAGGCAGGAGACGTATCCGCGTACATTCCTACAAACGTAATCTCTATCACAGACGGACAGATCTTCCTTGAAAGTGAGTTATTCTTCTCCGGTGTAAGACCAGCGGTCAATGTTGGACTTTCTGTATCCCGTGTAGGTGGAGCAGCACAGACAAAGATCATGAAGAAAGTAGCCGGAAACCTTCGTATTGACTTAGCTCAGTATCGAGAACTTGAGGTATTTACACAGTTTAGTTCAGACCTTGACGATGGAACAAAAGCAACATTAAATTATGGATCTCATCTGATTGAACTGCTAAAACAGCCACTGTACCATCCAATGGCATTACATAAACAGATTTTACTTCTGTTTGCAGCAGGTCATAAGATGTTAAATGATGTTCCAGTCAAAGAATTAAAGGCAGAGACAGAAGAAATGACAGCATTCTTTGAACAGAAATATCCAGAGACAGTGAAGAAGATCGACGAAGGCAAAGTCTTAACAGATGACATTGCAAAAGAGATCCAAGAGGCGATAGAAGCCTATTTAAAGTAGGTGATCACTATGGCAAATATCAGAGAAATTAAAACAAGGATGAACAGTATCGAAGATACATTAAAGATCACAAATGCGATGTATCTGATCTCATCTTCCAAATTAAAGAAAGCAAGAAAGCAGTTAGATGCCACAACTCCATACTTTGAAATGCTTCAGGCAGCTCTGCTTGATATCATGGCACATACGCCAGATCTTCAGCACATTTTCTTAAACAAAAGAAAGAAAGAACATCCAAAAAAAGGATATCTTGTGATGACTGCAGACCGTGGACTTGCCGGGGCCTATAATCATAACATTACAAAAATGGCAGAAGAGAATATTAATGAAGATGATAAACTGTTCGTGATCGGATATATGGGACGTAATTATTTCGGACGAAGAAATGCAGCCCAGATGGACGAGGATTTCTTCTATACAACACAAGATCCTACGATCTACAGAGCAAGAAGAATTGCAGAAAAAATGATCGAGGAATATGTATCAGGAGAACTTGACGAAGTCTATATTATTTATACTAAGATGATCACATCCATTACCTCAGAACCAAAGATGATCCGTGTGTTACCATTAAACCCAGATCAGTATGAGTTTGCAGGAAAAGGAAAGAGATCACATATGACAGAATTTCAGCCATCCGTAAAGGCGGTGCTTGACCGCCTGGCACCAAACTATATCAAAGGACTTGTCTATGGTGCGATGGTAGAATCATTTTCCAGTGAATTAAACGCCAGAATGATGGCGATGGAAGGTGCAAGCAAGAGTGCGAGAGAAATGATAAGATCACTGGGACTTATGTATAACCGTGCTCGTCAGGCAGCGATCACTCAGGAGATCACTGAGGTGTGTGCCGGAGCTAAATCATTAAAGAAAGAGTAACAGTGAAGGAAGGGAAATAAAATGGAAAAAGGAAAAATCGTACAGATTCTTGGTCCAGTAATCGACGTAGAATTTGAAACTGAACAGCTCCCTTTGATTCATGACGCCTTGACCGTTGTTAATAAAGGAAAAGAAGTTGTTATGGAAGTGGAACAGCATATGGGAAATCGTACTGTACGCTGTATCTTATTAGCAGCCAGTGAAGGACTTCACAAAGGAATGGAAGTCACAGCAACTGGTGGACCAATCAAAGTTCCAGTTGGAAAACAGACATTAGGACGTATGTTTAATGTACTTGGAGAAGCAATTGATAAAGGAGAACCTGTAGAATCAGAAGAAAAATGGGCAATCCATCGTGAACCACCTAAATTTGAAGACCAGAGCCCTGTTGTAGAAATGTTTGAGACAGGTATTAAAGTCATCGACCTTTTAGCTCCATATGCAAAAGGTGGTAAGATCGGTCTGTTTGGTGGTGCTGGAGTTGGTAAGACAGTCTTAATTCAGGAACTGATTCATAATATCGCAACAGAACATGGTGGATATTCCATCTTCACAGGTGTAGGAGAACGTTCAAGAGAAGGAAATGACCTCTGGAATGAAATGACAGAATCCGGAGTTATCAAAAATACAGCCTTAGTCTTTGGACAGATGAATGAGCCACCTGGATCTCGTATGAGAGTTGCCCAGACAGGACTTACAATGGCAGAATATTTCCGTGATCAGGAAAAACAGAACGTGTTATTATTCATCGATAACATTTTCCGTTATGTACAGGCAGGATCAGAGGTATCAGCGCTGTTAGGACGTATGCCATCAGCCGTAGGTTATCAGCCAACACTGGCAAATGAAGTTGGTGCTCTACAGGAACGTATCACATCTACAAAGAACGGGTCTATCACATCTGTACAGGCAGTTTATGTGCCAGCCGATGATTTAACTGACCCAGCGCCAGCAACAACATTTGCCCATCTGGATGCAACAACTGTATTATCAAGAGCGATTTCTGAACAGGGTATCTATCCAGCCGTAGACCCACTGGAATCAAGCTCTCGTATCTTAGAGCCAGACATCGTTGGAGAAGAACACTATGAAGTAGCAAGACGTGTAGAAGAAGCACTTCAGAGATACAAAGAATTACAGGATATCATTGCGATCCTTGGTATGGAAGAATTAGATGAAGAAGATAAGATCACAGTATACCGTGCAAGAAAGATTCAGAAATTCTTATCTCAGCCATTTAACGTAGCAGAAACATTTACAGGAATCCCTGGTAAATACGTTCCTGTCAAAGAAACGATTCGAGGATTCAAAGCGATCTTAGATGGAGAAATGGATGAATATCCAGAACAGGCCTTCTTGATGGTCGGAACAATTGATGATGTAAAGGAAAAGGCAAAAGAGGTGATGTAAATGGCAGAAACCTTTTATTTTGAGATCATTGCCAGTGACAAAAAGTTCTACAGCGGAGCTTGTGAACACGTCATTTTCCCAGCAGTGGACGGACTTTACGGTGTATTAGCAAACCATGAAGATACAGTAACGGCCGTTGTTGCAGGAGAGCTTCGTTTTAAAGTTGATGGGGAATGGAAAGTTTGTGTTGTTGGTGAAGGATTCGCAGATGTCACCAGAGATTTCGTAGTCATCGTGGTAGATACGGTGGAACGCCCAGAAGACATTGACATCATCCGTGCAAGAGAGGCCAAAACAAGAGCAGAAGAACGACTCAAACAGAAACAAAGCCGTTTGCAGTACTATCATACACAGGCAGCATTGTCACGTGCTATGGCACGACTGAAAGTTACATCAAAATATGTGAAAAAATAGAGTCTGAGAAGACAAATATAGCTAAATGAGAAAAAAGATCAACTATCCAGTAAGTGGAAAGTTGGTCTTTTTTTTGTACAATCTGCATAAAAAATATCAAGAATACTGCTTGACTCTGCACTGAAAGGATAGACTACACTACAAATATACGAGGTAGAAAATAAAATGTGCAATATGCAGAAAGGATGAAACTATGAATTTTGAATTAACTCCACAGCAGAAGGCAGTTCAGCAGAGTGCAAGACAGTTTGCTCAGACTGTATTACAGGAAACAGTTCTTGAAGATGATGCAGCAGGACGTTTCCCAGAAGAAGCATATAAGAAAATGGGAGAAATGGGATTTGTCGGGCTTCCATTTCCAAAAGAATATGGTGGTCAGGGAGGAGATTATTTATCCTATGTATTAGCATTAGAAGAAATCTCCAAGATCAATTCATCTGTAGGAATTGCTTATTCTGTATGTACTTCATTATACTCTGGTGCTCTGATCAATGATGGAAATGAAGAACAGAAGAAAAAATATCTGCCAGAAGTTCTGTCTGGAAAGAAAATGGGATCATTTTGTTTAACAGAACCAGATGCAGGTTCTGATGCAGCAGGATGTAAAACAACAGCGATCTGGAATGGAAAAGAATATATCCTGAATGGATTAAAATGCTTCATTACAAATGGACCATTAGCAGATTACTATATGGTAGTTGCTCTTACGAATCCAGAATTAAAGACAAAAGGATTAACAGCATTCATCGTAGAACGTGAATGGGAAGGTGTATCCATTGGTAAGATCGAAGATAAGTGCGGAATCAGATGTGCACAGGTATCTGAAGTCATCTTTGATAATGTAAGAGTTCCAAAAGAGAACATGCTCGGAGAAGAAGGAAAAGGATTTGCTGTTGCAATGAAAGACCTGGATGGAGGACGTATTGGTGTTGCAGCCCAGGGACTTGGAATTGCCAAAGGAGCTTACGACATCGCATTTAATTATTTAAAAGAGAGAGAACAGTTCGGAAAACCATTATACAAGAATCAGTATTTAGCATTTAAGATGGCTGAGTTAGAGACAGAGATCGAGATGGCTCAGTATATGTTATACAAAGCAGCAACAGATAAGCAGGAAGGCAGAAGCTACAGTGTACCAGCGGCTAAAGCGAAGATGGTCTGTACAGATGCAGCAATGCATGTAGCCACAGAAGCTGTACAGATGCTGGGTGGAAATGGATATATGAAAGAATATCATGTAGAAAGAATGCTGCGTGATGCTAAGATCACACAGATCTACGAAGGAACAAATGAAATTCAGAAACTTGTCATCAGCGGAAATATGTTTCGTAAATAAGAACAAATAGGAGGTGTCGAAATGAAAAAAGCATTGGAAGGAATTAAGGTAGTTGATCTTACTTCAGCTTTAAGTGGACCGTTTTGCACGATGATGTTAGCTGATTATGGAGCGGACGTATTAAAAATCGAGCCTCTACACGGAGATCAGTGCAGAACATGGGGTCCAATTGATGAAAAGAGCGGAGAGAGCGGATTTTACTGTTATGTAAACAGAAATAAAAAGGGTGCAACATTAAACCTGAAATCTGAAAAAGGAAAGCAGATGTTTTATGATCTGGTAAAGGATGCAGATATTCTTGTTGAGAATTATCGTGGCGGGGTTACAAAGAAGCTGGGGATTGATTATGAGACGGTAAAGAAGATCAATCCATCCATTATCTATGCATCCTGTTCCGGATTTGGACAGTATGGACCATTAACACACAGAGCCTGCTATGATATCGTGGCGCAGGCAATGGGCGGAATGGTGAATCTGACTGGTTTTAAAGATACAGATCCAGTCAAAGTTGGTCCATCTGTCGCAGACCATGTATCAGGGATTTATTTAACAGTTGGTGTATTGGCAGCCCTTCATCATCGTGATATGACCGGAGAAGGGCAGCAGGTTGATGTATCTATGTTTGATACAATATTCAGTCTTCTTGAAAATGCCTTAGTGAATTATACAATGGCAGGGGAGATATCGCAGAGAAATGGAAACATAGACCCATCCATTGCTCCATTTGATATTTTCCCTTGTAAGGACGGATTTACAGCACTCGGGGTAGGAAATGACAGATTATTTGATACATTTTGTCATACGATCGGACATGAAGAGCTGCTTGGTGATCCAAGATACGAAACCAATGATCTAAGGTGTAAGAATTACCTGCCGGAACTGCAGGAACTGATCCGTGGATGGTGTATGGAACATACAAAGAAAGAGATTGAATATATCATGGATGAAGCAGGAATTCCATGTGGACCGGTATTAGATGTAAAAGAAGCGATCGAACATCCACATACACAGGCAAGAGAGATGATGGTTCACTGCGAACATCCTACGGCAGGAGATCTTTATTTTCAGGGATGTGTTACGAAGATGTCAGAAACTCCAGGAGTTGTAGAAACGCCTTCCCCACTTCTAGGAGAGCATAACAGAGAGATCTTTGGATTAACCGAAGAAGAAGAAGCACAGTTAAAAGAAGAAGGCGTAATTTAATTACTTTTATTTCATAAGGAGGAGCAACATGAGAAAAGTATCTTATTTAAGTTACAATATGACGACAGCGGATGCAAATAATCCAGATGGAATCGTACCAGTTGGACGTCAGTTTGACTTTATCGGAGATGTTGAAACAGAAGAAATGATCTTGGTAGATGGAGATGAATCTCTCTGTCTGGGATATGAAGATGTAAAGATCTATCAGGATGTGTATGTAGGAGATATGATGGAGTACAAATCTACTTTAACACATATCGGAAATACATCAAGAGACTGCAGGATCGAAGTATTTAAGCTGGCTACACCAGCATACAGAGCTGGGAAAGAAGACTACAAACCAGGAGATATGGTATGGTTTGATGAGCCTGTATTATGTACAGAAGGTAATGTAAGACTGGTTGTTAAGAAACACTTACAACGTGGAGAACAGCCAGATGGAGCAGTTATTGATCCATGGCGTCATCTGGATGATTTTCCAGAAGATGAATAAAGTACATAAGACAGATTGAAAGGAGAAAGAATGATGAAAGATACAATCACTTTTCGTTATAGAATGTCAGACCGTGACGTATTTTACGGTGGTGGAGTTGTAAATGGTGCCAGAAGTATCACACTGATGGAAGATGCAGCAAAACGTTTGATGGCAAAAACATTTGGAAATACAGGAAGATGTGTAGAAGTTAAAAAAGTTCGTCTTTACACACCATGTTTTGCTGGAGATTATATGGAATATATCGCTGGAATCAGAAAACAGGAAGGAAATAAAGTACTGATCGAAGTCCGTTCTTTTAAGATAATTGAAGTACCAGCAGATCCTCCATATCCAAGTTCTATTGATGTTCTGGAAGATCCACCATTATCAACAGTTGTACAGTTCTGGTATGAATATTCGATCTTATAAAGCTCATTCATAGTATTAATAAATAATAAACCTGGCAAAAAGGCTGTAAATTCTTTGGGGTAAGCAAAGAAATTTACAGCCTTTTTGGTGTGCATTCTTATTTTGTATAACAAATATTAATTTATTTACTCTCTTTCTCGACAGGGATAATGATCTTGGTCACCCTGCGAGTTTCATCGTTGACATCCAGAGGGGAAAGGATGAATTCTTCTGTTGCTGGTCCTGTAACAGTGTAGCCATTCTGGCGGATCCATTTCATCATCTGGATATAAGAAGTCGGGATATCCTCATAGTTACCGATATGGATCATGGTTACGGCATCAAAATCCCCGAAATCACGAATATCATCGGTAGAAGAAGTATCCTCGATATGGACTGCAAATTCGACCATGGAGTTTGCTGAGAGGAACTTGTTCATGATATTATCTTCATAAAATGTCACATAAACAGGTCCCATGATCTTATGTTTGGAATGCTCTGCTTTCCGAAGAATGGAGATCCATCGGTCTAAGGACATCTCAGAGTAATCATATCCTTCCATCTCAGAACGGTCATACATTAAACTGATCTTAGGAATATGTTCAATAGAGATTGCAAGGTCTTCGGAAGGAAGAGAAGAAGATGCTTCTAGAATATCAATTCCATTTTGAATCTTTTGGAGCAGATAGCTGCATTCGGTGTACTGATCGATCCGCTTCATGATATCATCTCGCATCGTCTCAAGATGTGAATTGATATTCGCCTCAAGGGACTGAGCATCGTTCTCAGATATGATCTGCCGGATATCTTTTAATGGAAAGCCCATTTGTTTTAAAGTTTTAATGATCATCAGATTGACGATCTGTGATTTTGAATAATAACGGTAGTGCGTACTGTCGTCTCGATAGTCTGGTGTGAATAATCCGATCTCATCGTAATAGCGTAAAGTCTTCTGGGGTATATTACAGAGGGTCGATAATTCGCCGATACAGTAGCGCGCTTTTTTAGCTGACATAAATTACCTCCGATTCATAAGCAATAAGAATGCGAATCATAAAATAAATATTACCTATCTGTTCATTATATCATAAAAGATGGATAAATCATAGATGATTTTATTCAAAATGCATAAAAATAAAAAGATAATTCTTATAGAAATTGTATAAAATACACAGAAGAATAAGAGATATATCCTAGAGGATATATCTCTTATTCTTGACTTATATGAGGAAGATATTATTAGCGAAATGTATTTATTTTGCGTCACATTTCAATACGGCATTTAATAATACGGAAGCACCCTGTGTGCACTGTTCTGGAGATGTATATTCAGGTTCACAGTGAGAATGTCCGTCTTTAGATGGAACGAATACCATTGTTGTAGGAAGCATATAAGCTGCGAACTGAGCATCATGTCCAGCACCGGAGTTGATCTTCTGGTTAGAATATCCAAGTTCATCAACAGATTCCTGAACGTAAGAAACAAGTTCTTTGTCATAGTAAACAGTATCACGTGTCCATGCAATTTCATAATCAGTCTTGCATTTTACGACTTCTTTAGGAATATTTTCAATTACTTTGACAACCTGTTCGATTACTTCTGGTTTTTCATGACGTGCATCTAATGAGAATTCTACATAATCAGGAATTACTGTATGTACGTTTGGATGACAGAAGATCTCACCTGTTGTGTAAACAAGTTCTGGATCTAATTTGTCTAATTCATCATGCAGGTACTGAAGAACTTTAGAAGCTCCATATAAAGCATCTTGACGATACTTCATAGGAGTTGTTCCTGCATGGTCAGACTGTCCATAAACTTTGATCGTGTAGTTAACCATTCCAAGAACGCAAGTAACAACACCAATGTCATTTCCAGCGGCTTCAAGGATAGGTCCCTGTTCGATATGTAATTCGAACATTGCTTTGTAATCTTTGTTATTTAAACGGTTTGCTTTGTCACCTTTGTATCCAGATGCATCAAGGGCAGCACCGAATGTCTTTGTAGCATCAAGAACAGAAGTAGATTTTAACATATCTTCATGTTTGAAGTTTACACGGATATCTTCTGGAAGATAGTCATAGCAGATAACACCGGAAGACATCATTGCTGGTGGATATAAGGATCCTTCTTCATTTGTCCAGATCATAGCTGTTAAATTATGTTTATGAGGGATGTTCTGGTCAGCAACTGTTTCAAGAACTTCCATAGCTCCCATAACACCTAAGATTCCGTCATAATTTCCACCGTTCTTTACGGAATCACAGTGAGAAGCCATTACGATTCCAGGAAGATCTGGTTCACTTCCAGGAAGTGTTGCATATAAGTTCGCCATATCATCAAATTTAATTGTAGCTCCGATCGCTTCCATGCGGCGTACAAACTCACCTCTTGCCTGCAGTGCTTCTGGAGAAAGGGAATAACGAGTGATTCCGCCGTGTCCGGCATCTCCGAACTGACTCATTGTTTTGATCTTGTCTGTCATTCGTTCTAAACTGCATTCGTACATAATAGTTACCTCCTAAAGATTGATTTACTTTTTTAATAAATTTAATTTGATCACGTTCCAACATACCATGGCGGTAATGATACCAGATGCGATCGCTCCACCTGTAATAACTGCTTCTAAGCCACGTTCGGCAAACATTTTAAAATTCGTCTGAATGGCATTTCGCATCATACAATAAAGTGCGGCTCCTGGAATCAATGGGATCATGCCTACTACCAGATAAAGAGTGGAAGGTGATTTCGTTTTACGTGCCATAAGTTCGGAATAGATTCCGAGAAAAAAAGCTGCTGCAAAATATTGCCGTTCATAGTGAGATATAAAGGATCCGCTGATCAGATATACACACCAGGAGAGGCCTCCGCCTAAGGCTGTGAAGAACAGCCATTGTCCGCGTAGATTAAACAAAAGCGCAAACCCAAGAGATCCAAAAAATGCAGCAATGATCTGTATATATGGATTCATGGTACAAGCCTCCTTTTACAGCAGATAGTAAGCAATGGCAAAACCAATGGCGATGGAAGAAGAAATAAATAATGCTTCCAAAAGCCTTGTTAAGCCGGATAACATGTTTTCTGAGATCATTTCCCTGATACAATTGGTAAACATCAGTCCAGGAATCAAGATCATGATATTTCCAATGCTTATCTTATCCAGAGAAAACATTGCGTTTGTATAAACACAGGATGCGGCCATACAGCCCGATACTGTTGATAACAATACAACCAGAAGAAAACGGTTTAGAGGCAGCGGTTGAAGGAGAAGTTCGACACACCGTATGCCGATTCCGATCATACCGGAAACGGCGGCATCAGGAAGGCTGCCTCCAAAAAATATTGTGAAAGAAGAGGAGATCAAAGCATATATGAGCATGGAGGGTATTGGACCATACTTTGGCAGCGCTTTGATCTGCCTGATTTTTTGATCGACCGTTTTCATATCCGGAAGAGTGGAACACATCCTTCTGGATAAAGCATTTAAATAGAGTAATTCATATAGATTCAGGGAAAGGTTATGAATCCGTCTCGACAAGGTGATCGTGCCAAATTGCTTGGAGGAAATTGTAACAACGATCATGTAAGTCATGCAGAAGACTTCGGTCGTTTCCGATCCATATGCAGTACACATACGATAGATCGAATTTTCGACGCGTTGGACCTCAGCTCCGGAGACGAGCATTCGGCTGCCAATCTCCAGAACATTAAAGAGCATGTGTTCAGCTTGTTTCGGCGTAAGTCGTAATTTCTTTCTCTTCATAAGAATCCTCTGATTTTATAAAATTATGTTAAGTGTTTGTATTATAGGGTTTAGTGTTTTCTTGGGCTTCGTTTTACGTATTCACCGAGTCCAGGTGTTCCGACAAAGTCTCCATTGTCATATACAACATTTCCACGAAGGTAAGTACGGATTGGATAACCGTGTAACTGTTTTCCTTCCCAGATTGTATGATCCAGATCAGAGTGCATATTATCAACGCTGATCGTGAAGTCTTTGTCTTTGTCGTAGATAACGATGTCAGCATCTTTACCTACACTGATAGATCCTTTGTTGTCGCATCCAAAGATCTTGGCTACGTTTGTAGAGCATAATTCAACAGCTCTCTCAAAAGTGATCTTTCCGCTATTTGCGGCATCCAGCATATATGGATATAAGTTTTCTACACCAGGGCACCCGTTAGGGATCTTTGTAAAGTCATCTTTACCCCAGTCTTTTTCATAACTCTGGAATGGGCAGTGGTCAGTAGCAACTGTATCGATCATTCCATTCTTAATTGCTTTCCATAAAGCATCCTGACTTTCCTGTCCTTTCATAGGAGGAGAGCAGACGAAGTTTCTTCCATCTTCGCGTTTGTATACGTCGCATGTAAATTCCAGATACTGTGGACATGTTTCAACGAATACGTCAGCACCTTCTTCTTTGGCTTCGATACAAGCTTCCAGACCTTCTTTATCTGCCATATGAACCAGATATAAAGGAGCATCTAAATGCTTAGCCCAGTGAACAGCACGTTTGTCGGCCTCAGCTTCTACGAATTCAGGACGGCTCATGTAATGATACCAAGCGCTTGTTTTACCTTCACTTAAGAATTTCTCTGTATAATAATCGATCAGATCAGGGTTTTCAGCGTGGATATTGATCATCGCTCCAAGTTCTTTTGCACGAAGCATCAGTCTTGCAAGCATTCCGTCATCTACCATCATTCCTTCTTTTTTGTAAACAAGGAAGCATTTGAAACTTGTGATACCTTCAGCAACTGCCTTTTCCATTTCTTCAAGGATCTCACCTTCATTTAAATCAGTGATGCAGCAGTGCATTGCATAGTCTACGCAGGCTTCTTTCTCTAAAACTTCTTTCTTGGAGTTAACTAATCCGCGGATCGTTTCTCCTTTGTGCTGTACAGGATAGTCAAAAATCGTTGTGACACCACCACAGGCAGCAGCACGAGTACCTGCCATGTAACTGTCAGCGGAAACAGTTCCACCAAATGGCATAGCCATATGTGTATGTGCATCTAAAGCACCAGGAAGAACTAATTTACCAGCGGCATCATAAATTTCTTTCGCATCTGCTTCAATATTTTGTGCCATGGCAGCGATCTTTCCGTCTTTCACTGCAACATCGCATAAAAAACTTTCGGTAGAGGTTACGACGGTTCCATTTTTAATGATCAAATCGAATTCTTTCATATTACTAAGACCTCCTTATCAATGTGATATTTCTTATTCGTACTTAGTTTTGATTTTGATTTCGTGTTCTTCACGTCCAGGTTTAATAACGATCTCACCAGGAGTGATACAATCCATAACAGGACAGACATTCAGGCATAGATGACATCCAACACATTTATCTGTATTTAATCTTGGACGACGAGCTTCCTCATCCCAGTCAATTGCCTGATGTCCACCATCAAAGCATGATACATAGCATCTACCACATCCAGCACAAGCATCTTCATCAAATTTAGGAAGCAGTTTGAAACTTCGATCAAGATCTTCGGCAGGAACAATATTAGGAAGGGCAAGACCTACCAGATCAGAAAGTTTTTCAATACCATTATCTTCCATGTAATGAGATAATCCGCTGATCATGTCTTCAACGATGCGGTATCCATACTGCATAACTGCCGTAGTTACCTGAAGGTTAGAAGCACCAACAAGGATAAACTCTAAGGCATCTCTCCAAGTTTCGATTCCACCAACACCAGTGATAGGCACATTAACCAGATCTGGATGCTGTTTCATCTGTGTAATGAAACGAAGAGCAATAGGTTTAACTGCAGCTCCTGAGTATCCGGAAATAGAAGATTTACCGTTTACAACAGGCATAGCAGTGATATTTTCGATATCAATATTTGTGATCGCTTTCACTGTATTGATGGCAGCGATACCAGCAGCACCACCTTCCATAGAAGCAATCGCAGGAATTTCCATATTTCCAATGTTTGGAGTCATTTTAGCGATGACAGGAAGATGTGTAGCAGCTGTAACAACTTCACAATAATGTTTTACTAACTCTGGATTCTGTCCAACGTCAGATCCCATGGCATGAGATGTCATCTGAGGACAAGAGAAGTTACACTCGATCATGTCAACACCAGCTTCTGTAACAGCTTTTGCAAGTGTTGTCCATTCTTCATCATTACTTCCCATGATACTTGCAACGATGACTTTGTTTGGATAATCCTGTTTTAAGCGGCGCATATATTCCAAGTTCACTTCTAATGGCTTATCAGAAATCTGCTCCATATTCTTGAAACCAACCCAAGGAGTTCCTTCTTTTGTAGTGATATCAAAACGAGGAGAACACTCGTCTGGGATAAAGATACCAATTGTTTTATAATAAATTCCACCCCATCCAGCTTCAAGGGCTTTTGCACACATTTCATAGTTACTTCCTACTGGAGAAGAAGACAGGAAGAATGGGTTTTCACATTTAACTCCTAAAAAATCAATAGATAAATCTTTCTTTAATGACATAATCAATGCCTCCTTTCTATTTGTTCAGATATGCAGCGATCATAGCAGCAGCATCTTTACCTTCAGCAACAGCCTGTACAACAGTCTTTCCACCATTTACCATATCTCCACCAGTAAATACTTTTCCGCCAGCTTTGATATCTTTTGTAGTGTCACAAGCAGCCTGTCCAATAGCAAATACAACCTGATCAGCTTTCATGGTAAGTTCGGATTCATTGTCACGTCCATTAAATTTCATTGCAGTTACATGACCTTTACTACCGATGATCTCACCTGGTGCAAATTCCTGAATGATAGGAATTCCCATGCTCTGTACAGCCATAACTTCATCAATATCAGCAGGTGCTTCTTCAATTGTTCTTCTATATACGATTGTAGCTTTTGCACCCAGCTGTTTTGCTGTTGTTACACAGTCCATGGCAACGTCACCACCACCGATCACTAAAACAGTATCTCCAAGAGTCATGTTTTCTTTATTTAAGCGGGCATCTTTTAAGAAATCGATCGCACTTACAACACCATCAAGATCTTTTCCTGGGATATCAATGACTTTAGATTTCCATAATCCTGTTCCAACGAAGACTGCATCATACTCAGCTTTTAATTCTTCTAAGCGTGCAGCATCGATCGTTTCATTAAATTTAAATGTTACACCAAGTTTTTCGATTGTTGCAATATCGAAATCAACAACTTCCTGAGGTAATCTGGAAGGAACGATTCCGTATGTTAAAACACCACCAGCTTTTTCATTTGCTTCATAGATTGTTACATCATATCCAAATAATGCTAACTCTCTTGCGCAAGCTAAAGAAGCAGGACCAGCTCCAACACAGGCGATCTTTCCATCACGTTTTTCTTCTACATGAAGGAATTCCATACCCTCGCGTTTTTCCATTTCAACTAAGAATTTCTGAAGCTTTCCGATTTCGATCGGTTTATCAATTCCAGTACGGCTGCAAGCCTGTTCACACAGCTGACCATAAGGACAGACTTCTGCGCAACAACCAGCTAATGGATTGTTTTCACGGATTGTTTCAGCAGCACCTTTAATATTTCTAAAACGCAGGGAACGGATGAATTTTGCTGGATCCGTTTTTGCTGGGCAGCTTTTGCTGCAAGGGGCATCATGGCAGAGAAGACATCTGGATGCTTCTTCCATGGCTGTTCTTAAATTGTAGCCCTGTTTCATTTCTTCTGCGTAAGCTTTTTTAATTACTTTACTCATTTTTATTTCACGCTCCTTTGAAAATTTGTTTCACTCTTATTTCTTAATTAATTATCTTTACCAAATTTTGCTGCCAGAAATCTTCCAGAATAATCGCAGCATACACCGAGAATATTTCCTAAGAAAAGGCAGATGCAAAGCATTTTCCAATCTCCGCCACTGGCAAAAGCAGAAAAACCGCCCATGAAAGTGTTAGGAACCAAGGATAATAGATCGATTTTTGATTGATAGCAGATCAGCCAGGAGAAAGCTCCAGTTACGATCGCACCAAACAAAATGCCACTGTTGATATTTCCTGACATGATAATACACATACCCCAGAGAAGACCAACATAGTTACTGCACATGGATTTAATAAAACCGGTTTTTCCACATCCGGCTGAGAAATAAGAAGTACAGCCGACGAAGCCCATCCAGGTAGCAAGTCCAAGAACTGAACCGATACCTTGCCAGAGTCCGCAGAAAATTCCAGTGCCAAGTGCATTTGCCATAACTACACTCATATGAAACTCCTTTCTTTATTTTTCTCCACGAATGACTATGATTGTATTTTAAGGGATACATGAGATGGAATGTAAAGAGCTTATTTTCTGAAAATGAGAAAAAATATCAAGAAAAAGAAAAAAGTTTACACGTAACAGATTGTTTATAAATACAATAATTGGAAAAAGATTGACAAAAAAACGACGATATTTAGACAATATGTTTAATAACTTGCAGAAAAATTGTGCATTACTTATAAAAAATAGACAGAAACAACTCTCCAGTTAGGGGAAAGTATTTCTTGCTTCATTAGAAAAATAGCAATTAAATTTTCTATATAATAGAAAGAAATTATAAATAATAGAAAAAATGCAAAAATGTATTGACAAAAATACAATCCAATGTTACCATCACAGTACAAAGTAACATTTAGAAAATGATTCTGAATAATAGAACACAAAAAATGGAGGTAAGAGCTATGATCGGAAAGAAAGTTGTACATCACATGATGATGAGTGAGAAAGATGCTCACTATGTAGGTGGACTCGTTAATGGAGCAAGAATCGTTGTTCAGTGGGGCGATGTAGGAACAGAACTGATGGTATATGCGGACGGAGATATTAGTTTGTTCTTAGGATACGAGAAAATCGAATTTACAGCACCAGTCTACGTAGGTGACTTTATGGAATATGTAGGATGGATCGAAGAAGTAGGAAACCAGTCTTACAAATGCAAGTTTGAAGCATGGAAGGTAGCAACAATGCTTGATCGTACAGATGCGGATATGGAAGGAATCGAGCATACAGCTGCAACAGCATGTGAACCACCAATTCTTTGCGCAACAGGAACAGGAAGTTTATATATTGCGAAGAAAGACCAGAGAGGACCACAGGAAGAATCATTCAAAGACTTGAAACATCGTGCATAAGATTTTAGATTGAGAGTTATATTATAGAAGAAAGAGAAAAGATCAAGAGACGGATTTAGTCAAAATACCGTCTCTTTTTTCGATTATATATGAAGTGTTTCAAAGTTTAGAAAAAAGTTCGAGATAGAAGAAAAATATTTTGCATAGTGAAGACGGGGTTTGATATAATGATAGTGATCAAAAGAGGATATAAAAACAGATAAATGGGAGGAAAGTCATGGCACAGGAACCAAAATATCCAGTGCAGACGGTAATGAAAGCACTGGAATTGTTAAATCATCTTGCAAAGAATACAGGGAATCTTGGAGCAGGAGTCAGCGAATTAAGCGATGCATTAGGAATAGGAAAGAGTACAGTCCATCGTTTATTAGATACACTGCAGTATTATGGTTATATTGAAAAGAGTGAAGAAACAAACAGATATCGTCTTGGCTGGGAATTATATAAAGTAGGACTGTCAGTTCCAGCACAGAACCAGTTATTTAATATTGACCGCACGCATTTATTAGAACTTGGAAAGAAATTAAACGAAACGATCGATTATGGAACGATCAAAGGAAAAGAAACGATCATTATTTCCAAGATGGAATATACGAGCAATGGCATGAACAACAGTGTAAGCCCGGGCGAGTATGAATCCATTCATGCAACAGCACTTGGAAAAGTGATGATCAGTGAGATGAGCGAGGAAGAGATTTATAAGTTATTCGAAGATAAAGAAGAACTTCCAGCATATACACCACATACGATCTTAACTGTCAGTGAGCTGATCCATGAGGCAGAGAAAGTGAAGAAACAGGGATATGGGGTCAATGACGAAGAATACTGGATCGGGATGTATTGTATGGCAGTGCCTGTAAGAAACTACACAGGAAAGATCGTGGCAGCAGTCAGTGCAAGTATTCCGGTATTTCGTGTGGATGATAAGAAGAAGGAATTTGTGTTGGATGAACTTAATAGGACTGCTGGGCAGATATCTAAGGAGCTTGGGTATCTGGGGTAAAGAAATAAAAAGGTATCGAATTTAGAAAGTCTTAGATTCGATACCTTTTTCATATATGGACGAGATTAAATTATTGATCATTTGGATGTAATACAACTTTTATAGCTTCCCCAGATTTAGTAAGGGCAATCCCTTTATTAATTTCACTAAGTGGTAGAATATGAGTAATAAATTTCTCAGCTTCGAATTCATCAGAAATTGCAAGTTCAAAAGATTTTTGCACTTGCATGCTATTAGAACCATAATGCCCATAAATCCAAAGACCATTATAATGGATATAATTTGTATCAAGTTCTGTTAAAGCCCCTTTAGTAACGCCACCGAAGAAAACAACAATACCAGTTCTTTTAGCCATAAAGATTGCCTGTGCTTGGGCTTGCGTGGATGGATTTGCGGATATGACTTTATCAGCACCTTTGCCATTAGTAAGTTTCCTTACAACGTCTATTGGATCTTCATTTAAACTGTTGATCGTGTGATCGACACCGAATTGTTTTGCAGTTTCTAAACGGTTATCGTTAATTTCAATCATAATAACTTTTTTAGCACCACGTAGTTTTGCAAGTTTTGCGTGGAAACATCCGATTGGTCCAGCACCGATGATGACGATTATGTCTCCAAATCCAACATTGATATTTTCCTGACAGGCATAGACAGATGATAAAGGTTCACCAAGAGAAGCACGGTCATAGCTGATTCCGTCAGGAATGCGGTAGATAACATCACGTGCAATCTGTCGTTGGAGAACAGTATAGTACTGCGCAAAACCACCAGGACGATCTAAATTATTTCCAAGATTTTCACACATTTCACTATGGCCAGTTCTACATGGTTCACATTGCATACAATGATCAGCAGGATAAATATACAGACGGTCACCAACTTTATATTCGGTGCAGGAAGGAGAAATCTCATCGATGATACCAGTAATCTCATGACCATAAATATGAGGGTATTTACCAGATTTGGAATCAGTTGTAAGATTGCGAATATCAGATCCACACAGACCAACTGCCATGACTTTCAAAACAAATCCACCTTCAGGACATTCCGGTTTTTCAATTTCTTCAACTCTTATATCATTGGGACCATACATTAAAGCAGCTTGCATAATTTTATTCCTCCTTCTTACTTTCCATAACGGTTTCTGCGGCTTCCTGGATGATTATTATATAACTCTTCCAGATCACTATCAGAAATATTGTGAACAGGACCAATCTCTTTTGTTAAATGATAGATTCTTAAAACTTCTTCTGCAGCTTCAATAATCTTAACAGCATCTTCCAAAGTTTTTCCAACAGCGATACAACCATGATTTCCAAGCAAGATCAGATCGTGGTCTTTGATTGCATCTTCAATTCCATCTGCAATATGAATTGTCCCAGGTAATCCATAAGGAAGACATGGGATTTCTTCAAATACTAGTGAAAACGTAGTTGAGCATTTTAATTTGATATCCTTTCCGCAGTAAGCATAAGCGGTTAAGTAAGGTGCGTGGATATGAGCAGCTGCATTACAGTCAGGACGGGCTTTTAAAGCAGCTTCATGTAACAAGATCTCACTTGATTTTTTTACAGTTCCTTCAATTTGTTCACCATTTTCTGTATTTACAACAGCAATTTTATTTTCATTAAGAAAACGCTTTCTTGTTCCAGAAGGTGTGATATACATTTTTCCAGTTTTGCGATCAAGAATGGAAAGATTTCCTTCTAGCGTGTTAACAAGTCCTTTTTCATCCATAAGTTTTGCATAATATAAAACTTCTTTTTTCAATTCATTATTTCTATCTGACATTTTAAAAACTCCTTTGAGACATTGACAAATTATTTAAGGATCAGCTGATATTTGTATTGTACAATCAAAAAAACATAATGTAAAATATGTATTATAATAAGAAAACAAAGGTTTTACCTATGAATTAGGAGGGCATATGACATTAGCACAATTAAATTATTTTGTAAAAGTCGCAGAAAATGGTCATTTAACACAAACGGCAAAGGAACTTTTGATCGCACAGCCAAGCCTTACACAGGCAATCCGAAAATTAGAAGAAGAATTGGGTTTTTTATTATTTGAGAAAAAAGGAAGAGCTTTATTTTTAACAAAAGAGGGAAAAGAATTTCTTCCGTATGCAAAAGAAGTTGTGGAAGCTTCTAAAAAAGCAGAGCAGACGAAGAAACATATTTATCAGAGATATACAGGAAATATTCGATTTGCATATACAAGACCAATGCCGCCTAATTATATTCCAAATCTTTTAAGAGAGTTTTTTAAAACAAATAAAAAAATAAATATTGAATCCTATTCGGCAGCAACAGCGGTCATATTAAATGATTTAAAGGAGGATAAAATAGACTTTGGATTTTGTTCAGGTGGGAAAGAAGATCCAGAGATTCAAATGATACCTTTGATGGAATATCCGATCAAACTGGTTGTAAATCAGAAAGATCCATTATGTGAAAACAAACAATTGCATCCGTCAGATCTGATGAGAGAACCAGGAATTTCTTATACAGAAGGGTCAGCCATGGACCGGGAGATACAGAGATTTTTTAAAGAGCAGGGGATTACTCCAGATATTCACTACCGAACATCCTCTGAAGAAATTCAAAATTTCGTTGTCTGTGGACTAGGGTGGGCATTTATCGCACAGAATGGAACTCCAATGATGAGTGGCTTGAAAATTATTGAAATGTCAGAAATGAGGCTCAAAAGAGTAACGTATCTAGCTATGCGAAAAGACAGAGAATTGAGTAAAAATGCACAAAAATTTTTGAATTTTGTACTAAGCTATAATGAAAAATTTCTATAAATTTGTACTTGCAAAAAAAATAAAAGTCATATAAACTACAAACCAGAGACTTTTGACATGACATATTATGACAGGAGGCACGCAAAAATGAATCAGCGTAGTACAAAGATTGTACAGTTGTTAAGTAAGGGAAAAGATGAGATTACAGTCTCAGGATTTGCGGAATATTTTCAGGTATCACAAAAGACCATTCGCAATGATATGAAAGAGATCAATGAAATTCTCGATAAGAACAAGAGGGGCACGATTGATATAAAATCAGGTGGGCTTGTTTCTATTCCTGCCGATTTTAAAGATTCTCTATCGTTGTTGTTAGAAGGCAATTTTTATAATTACAAATTATCAAAAGAGGAACGAAAAAAGGTTGCATCAGCAATTATTGTGAATTCTGCAGATTATATCACGTTGGCAGCAATCGCTGATAGACTGATGGTAAGTAGAGCAACTGTGATCAATGATTTAAAAGAAATCAAAAAGTTTATACGTAAAGGCAATCTTGAAGTAATATCACATGCGAACAAAGGGCTTCGTATTGATGGATTAGAAAGCGATAGACGAAGATTTTTGTTTGAATTATTACGTCCGACGTTAAGAAGCTATGATAATCACAAGAATATTATTTCAGAACATGTACATGTTCAGTCTGGAGATATCAATATCATTCAGAAGATCATAGCAGAACAGGAACGATGCTATAAGAAGTTCCTTCCAGATAATTCATTCAGGGAGATCCTGCTGTATTTAAGAATTCTTATTAACAGGAATAAGCTGGGAGAATTTTTAGAGCTACAACCCGAAATCAACAGTGACAATTATATGTTCTCTATGGATATTTTAAAATATATATCACAGTATTGTGATGTTGTGATCAGTGATGATGATATCAAGAATTTCAGCACATTTCTTGATGAAGTAAGATTTAAAAATAACGGAACATTTAATAAAAATACAATGATCATCCAGATGATTACCAGACAATATATTTCAAGCATTTCTGCAGAACTGGGAATTAATTTGAATGTTGATTATGATTTTTTTGAAAATTTATCGAATCATTTGGAATCTATTTTTTCAGCACCTCCAATGGATTATCCGGAAGCGGATATTATTGATGAAGTGTTGGAAGACAATCAGGATGTATTGGATGTCGTCATTGATCAGATGCCAGTAATTTATAAGTTTACAGAGCGTAAGCTTACAGAGATTGAAGTGAAATATATTGCAATTCATGTATGTGCGGCTATAGAGCGTAAGAAGAACAAGGAAGTATCATTTAGGGTCATTGTTGCATGTCATGCGGGAATCGGTACATCTATTCTGTTATTAGAGAAATTAAAACGTCATTTTAAATTTAGGGTAGTGGATGTGATTTCTGCACATGAGGCAATCAATATTAAACCCAACGCAGCAGATTTTGTTATATCCACAGTACCGCTTGATAGTTGCTCATTGGAGTATGTTGTAGTTTCAGCAGCATTTAATGATGCTGATTATATTCGTGTAGGAAATCGAATTGATGCATTGAGAAACAGTCGTAACATTCCAGATGGAACAGAAGATGATAAATTAAATGCGGCAGAATTGTTGGAAGAAATCACACTTGTGATCAATGAACTGGTGGAACCAAAAGATCAAGCAAGAGTTGTAATGAAAGAACTGCGTAAAGTCGTAAGAAATTATTTCAAACAGTCTATTGAGAATAATGCGAATATCATATCGCCATCCTTACATCATCTGTTGCGAGCATCTGATATTGAAGTTGATGTAAAATGTACAGACTGGAAAGATGCTATCCGAAAATCAGCTAAACAGCTGGTAGAACAAGGTTACATAGAAGATCGTTATGTTGATGCGATGATCGAGAGTGTTAATGAATACGGACCATATATTGTATTATCGCCAGGATTTGCGAAGCCACATGCGAAAGTAGAAGAAGGAAGTATCCGTCTTGGAATGCATTTGATTCGTTTAAAGAATCCAGTGCCATTTGGAGTAGAGGAACTAGACCCGATCGAGTTTGTATGTTGTTTAAGTGCAATTGATCATAGAAGTTATTTAAAAGCATTCTTTAACATTGTCAACATGCTCAAAGATGAAATATACCGAAAAAAATTACATGAAGCAGCTGATGGGGAAGAGATAGCACGCATCATTGAACAATATGAATATAATATTGTGGAATAAAATAGTATAGATCAGTCGAATTTATTTCTAATTGTGGGAAATAAATTCGACTGATCTATTTTATTTCTGAATTATGGAAATGAATTGTACCAGAATAAAAAATTTCCGAAAAAGAGAAAAACCTTTCACTGTTTTTTGTCTAATGTGCATGGTACTATATGTATTGTAAACAAGAGATAAACAAATTGGCCAAAGAAATCTCGTGAACAAACGAAAAATATGGATAAGAAAACGGAGGTTAAAAATGGAAGTAGTATTAAAATTCTTTCAGGGATTTATTAACATGGGGGCGAGTACATTATTACCATTCGTCATCGCGATCTTAGGTATTTTCTTTGGAATGAAGATTGGTAGAGCGATCAAAGCTGGTCTGTTAGTAGGTATCGGTTTCCAGGGATTAGTATTAGCAGTTAACTTGTTGATCACATCAGTAACACCCGCCATGCAATATTACAAAGATCTTGGATCTGGTTATGACACATTAGAGATTGGATTTGCAGCATTAGGAGCAGCATCTTGGACAACACCATTTGCAGTACTTGTAATTCCAGCGATCATTATCGCAAACTTGATCTTGGTTAGATTAAAAGTAACAAAAGTATTAAACGTAGATATTTGGAACTTCATGCATTTCTTAGTACCAGGTGCTTTAGCATATGCGTTAACAAAGAATGCAGTTATCGGATTTATCGTAGCATTTGCCTGTGGTATGGCAGTTTTATTCTTCGGACAGTGGATTGCAAAACCATGGCAGGAATTCTTCGGACTTGAAGGAACAACATGTACATGTCTTTGCTTCGTAGCATGGGCTTACCCAATCTGCTACCTGTTAAATAAGATCATTGACAAAATTCCTGGTCTTAACAAAGTAGACGTAGACATGATAAAGATCGGTGAGAAATTAGGAATCTTCGGTGACCCAGCCGTAATCGGTATCTTCGCCGGTGTATTCTTAGGAGTTATCACAAAACAGAGCCCAGCTGATATCGTAACAATGGCTATGGGAGTTGCAGCAGCAATGGTATTAATCCCAAGAATGGTATCAATCATGATGGAAGGATTATCTCCATTAGGACAGGCAGCAAGCGAATACGCACATAGAAAAGTTGGTGAAGATGCAGACATCTACATCGGAATGGATATCGCACTTGGACTTGGAGATCCAGCATGTATCACATGTACAGCTATCATGATCCCAGTTACAGTATTATTAGTATTCCTTGTACCAGGAATGAGATTCTTCCCATTAAGCTTATTAGCAGAAGTATGCTACATGACACCAATGGTAGTATTAAGCAGTAAAGGAAATCTTGTAAGATCATTGATCGGTATGACACTTATGATGTATTTAACACTGTTCTTTGCTAATATGTTCATTCCAGAAGCAACACAGATGATGTCCGTAACAAACGTACACTTTGCAGGTACAGTAACAGCATCCCACTTTGGATGGAACCCAGGTAACTTAATCGTATCATTCATCCATAGAATCATGATGATGATCGGATAATAGATAGACTTGATATAAGAGGAGAAACTAAAATGGCAACAAAATATTTGGTGATACAGGGGACAGCAAATAGTAGTGAAGAAGCGATCACGCTGTGTGGAGAAGCCCTGCATAAAGCGGGAATCGTAGGAGAAGATTTTGGAAAAGCTTGTGTAGAGCGTGAAAAAGATTATCCAACAGGACTTCCAACAGAAATCCCAACAGCAATTCCACATGCAAAAGTATCTGGAATTAAAGAGAACGCAATTTGTCTGTTAAAATTAGAATCCCCTGTGATATTTCGAAGATTAGATGATGATACAGAGCAAGTAGAAACTGATCTGATCTTCAACTTGGCGATCAAAGATTCCAATGAACATTTACAGGTGCTTCAAAGAATGATGGAATTTTTAAATAACAAAGAAGTACTATTAAAATGCAAAGAACTTTCAAATGAAGAAACAGTAGCATATTTAACTGAGCAATTAGGATAGAAAAGGAGATAAGTATCATGGCAAAAGAAGTTAAAGTATTAGTAGCTTGTGGAAGTGGTGTAGCAACATCAACAATTGCACAGGAAGAAATCAAAGATATCGCAAAAAATGCAGGAGTAAAAATCCGCCTGATGAAAGGTACGATCTCTGAAGTTCCAATGAAACAAAAAGACGTAGATGTAGTATTTACAACAGCAAACTATCGTAACCCATTGGAAAAACCACACTTAAGCGTGTTCGGTCTTGTATCCGGAATCGGTAAAGATGCTACAAGAAAGAAAGTTGCAGATTTACTTCAGAAACTCGCAGAAGAATAAGAACAGGAAAAGTTTAAGAAAGGACAAGGTGTTATAAGATGAAAGCAGGAGTTTTACATGCTAGAGAAGATATCAGATACGAGGAAGTAGAGACTCCAGTACCGAAAGCAGGAGAAGTACTTGTTAAAGTAAAATATTCAGGAATTTGTGGATCAGATGTTCCACGAGTAAATGGAGACGGTGCACATTTTTATCCAATCATCCTTGGTCATGAGTTTTCCGGAGTTGTGGAAGAAGTGGGAGAAGGAGTTACAAAGGTAAAGAAAGGCCAGCGTGTAGCTGGCGCTCCCCTTGTTCCTTGCATGAAATGTGAAGACTGCATGAAAGGTGATTATGCATTATGTAAACATTACAGTTTTATCGGAACAAGACAGCCAGGAAGTTTTGCAGAATACATTTGTGTTCCAGAACAGAATGCGGTTCCATTTGATGACAGTGTGTCATTCGAACAGGGAGCATTATTCGAGCCGGCAGCAGTTGCATTACATGGACTTGAGTGCCTGCCATATGAAGGTGGTAAGACGGTAGCGATCCTTGGTGGAGGAACGATCGGATTACTCGTTATGCAGTGGGCAAACATTTATGGAGCTGCCAAGACCGTTGTATTTGACATCGACGATGATCGAATCAAGCTTGCAAAAGAAATGGGAGCTTATGATGGAGTCAACACATTAGAAGAAGGCTTCATGGAAAAAGCAATGGCAATGACAGATGGAAAAGGATTTGACTATATTTACGAGACAGCAGGAAGCACCATCACAATGAAAATGGCATATGAACTTGCCGCAAACAAAGCAGGTATCTGCTATATTGGAAAACCAACCAAAGAGTTAACATTCACAGTAGAAGAATGGGAGAACATGAACCGTAAAGAATTCACAATGACAGGATCATGGTTATCTTATTCAGCACCATTCCCAGGACATGAATGGGATTGCGTCGCACACTATTTCGCAACAGGTCAGTTAAAAGGCGAGGAAGCCTTGATCTTCAAGAAATTACCACTTTCCAGAATTGCAGAAGGTTTTGAAATGTTCAAGACAAGAGGAGCAGTTAAAGGAAAGATCTTAATCGACAGCGAAGCATAGCAGTCAAAAATCCATATAATAACATATAACTGATAGATTACAAAGTGAAGAGTAGGAAGAAAAGAGGTAAGCTATATGCGTACTATGAAGCTAGCACCATCAGTTTTTGGCGCCGGTATTGGAAATTTAAGTCAACAATTGAAAATATTAGAAGAAAATAATGTCGAATTATTACATGTTGATGTGATGGATGGACATTTTGTAGAGAAAATGGCATTTGGTCCAGATCATATCAAAATGTTAAAAGAACTCACAACAATTCCTCTGGATGTACATTTGATGATTGAAAAGCCGGAAAGAAAGCTGGATACGATCATTGATGCCGGAGCAGATATCATTACAATTCATCAGGAATCAACAACAAGACTTTACAGCTGTATTGAAAAGATCAAAAGCCATGGTGTGAAAGCAGGAGTAGTTTTAAGTCCAGCAACCAATGAAGATACATTAAAATATGTGCTGGATAAAATCGATATGATCCTTTTAATGACGATCAATCCTGGAGAAGCAGGACCGGGATTCCATGAAGAACTGCTTACAAAGATCAAAAACGTTCGTGAACTGATCGGAGATCGAGATATCGATCTGGAAGTTGACGGAGGAATTGACAACACAAACATTGCAAAATGTAAAGAAGCAGGAGTTAATGTTTTTGTATCAGGAGGATATGTATTCAAAGGCGATATTGCCGAGAAGATCAAAACACTGAGAGAAGCATTAAAATAAGGAGAAATAACAATGAAAGCATTAAGATTTTATGACGTACAGGATTTAAGATATGAAGATGCACCCGACCCAGTCATCGAGAAACCAGATGATGTCATCGTAAAGGTAAAAGCAGTCGGAATCTGTGGTTCCGATATTGCAAGATACAGAAACCTTGGACCATATGTACCAGGAAATGTATGGGGACATGAATTTTGCGGTGAGGTTGTTGAAGTCGGAGAAGGTGTTAAGAATTTAAAACCGGGAGACCGTGTCGTAGGATGCCCAAACATGGTATGCCACGAATGTGAATACTGTAAGAGTGGTCATCCATCCAGATGCGAAAACTTAAACACAATTGGAGCTTATGTACCAGGAGCTTACGCAGAATACATCAAACTCCCAGAAATCAACTTTGTAAAAATGGCAGACAGCATGAGTTACGAACAGGGTGCTTTAGTAGAACCAGCGACTGTTGCGATTCATGGTCTGTATCAGACAAGTATCAAAATGGGATACGAAGTAGCTGTTGTCGGATGTGGAAATATCGGTCTGATGGCAATCGCATGGGCGAAAGCTTTCGGAGCAAAGAGAGTATTTGCAATTGATATTGACGATGCACAGTTACAGTTAGCAAAAGAATTTGGAGCTGACGTTCTGATCAATTCAACAGATATCGACTTCCATGATGAAATTCGTAAATATGGAAATGGAGTTGACCTTGCGATCGAATCCGCAGGAAATCCATTTACAGCAGCCAGAGTTTTAGGTTTACCTCATAAAGGAGGAGAGGTTGTCTACATGGGAATTCCATATGCAGACGTACCAATCCCTAGATTTTACTTTGAACGTATCATGAGAAATGAATTACATGTCATCGGTTCATGGTGTACGATCTCTGCTCCATATCCAGGAAAAGAATGGACAAATGCAGTAGAATACATCGGTTCAGGTAAAGTTGACGTCCTCGGTATGGTAACACATCAGGTAAACTTAAGCGAAGGCCCAGAAATGTTTAAGAAGATCATTGCTAATCCGAAAGGATATGGAAAAGTCTTATTGTATCCAGAAGAAGACAGATAGGAGGAAATACGTTATGAGAATGAATACGATCATCGAAGAATTAGACAGATCTTCAAAAACGATCGCTCCTGAGAAACTTCAGGAAGTGATCAAGAAGATCAAAGAACATAAACGTATTTTCGTCTATGGGACAGGACGTTCAGGATTAATGTTAAAAGCATTTGCAATGCGCTTGATGCAGATCGGATTAAATTCCTATGTTGTCGGCGAGACAACAACGCCATCTGTTCAGGAGGGTGACCTCCTGATCGTGGCTTCTGCTTCAGGAGAGACAGGAAGTGTATGCATGACAGCTGAGTCAGCAGTGAAACAGGGAGTTGACTTGATCGTGATATCTTCTGCACCAGAATCAACACTTGGAAAGATTCACGCACCAGATATCGAGATTGAAGCAGCAACCAAATTTGCGACATCCAAGGTCAGCGTACAGCCGCTTGGAAGCCTGTTTGAACAGATGCTTTTAATGGTATTTGACACGATCATCCTTGAGATGAGCGAGGAAAAAGAAGGAAGCAATGAAGATATGGCAAAACGCCATGCAAGTTTAGAATAGATATTCATCAAATTAGATATTAACAGATTCAGGTATTGATAAGTATTAGGTATTAACAGACAGAAAGAAGGAGAACAAAATGCAGAATAATGTAGGATTACAGACAGCATATTGGAGTGGAACAACACCAGCATTAGATATTCACCAGATCATTGAGCTGACAAAAAAGGCTAATATGGATACGATCGAATTAAAAGCAGGAGATTTTGTTCCATTAACAACAGAAGGACGAGCAGCACTTAGAAAAGAAATCGAAGATGCAGGGCTTTCTATTACGATCAATGGAACAGGTTTAAGACCAGAAAGAGACGTATCAAGTTCTGACGAGGAATCGCATAAAGCAGGAATCAAACATTTATGTCATATGTTAGATTTAAGCAAAGAAATGGGAGCAAAACTGTTCTCCGGAATTCCTTATGGATTGTGGAATACACGTCCAGGAGCAGATGACGATGCGATTGAAATGAAAAAGGAACGCAGAGCCAATGCGATCAGAGGACTTAAAGAAGTTGCAAAACACGCAGAAGAAGTGAAAGTTGTGCTTTGTCTTGAAATCGTAAACCGTTTTGAACAATATATTGCAAATACAGCAGAAGAAGGAATCGCGATTTGTGAAGAAATCAACAATCCATACTGCAAACTTCTGTTAGATACATTCCATATGAATATTGAAGAAGACTATATCCCAGATGCGATCAGAGCAGCTTCTGATAAAGGATATTTAGGGTACATACATATCGGAGAGGCAAACCGAAAGATCCCAAATGGTGAAAAGAAAACAAACATTGACTGGAAAGCAATCGCAGCAACGATTAAAGATATCGGTTATGAAGGACCATTTATTATGGAACCATTCGTACTGGAAAGTTCATCTAGCGCTAAGAGTATTTCTTTATGGAGAGCGATTAAAGATGGTACAGATATTGATGGACTTGTAGCTGATGCAGCAGCAGGTGTCAAATTCTTTAAGAGTCTGTAATCGAAGCAATGGAGGAAATGATATGATCACGACAGTAACATTAAATGCATCCATTGACAAAGCTTATCATATGACAGAAAAAATTGAAAATGGTACTGTTATGCGTGTCGCCAAAACAGATAACAGTGCTGGAGGAAAAGGATTAAATGTTGCAAGAGTTATTAAACTCTGTGGCGTTGACTCAAAGGCAACTGGTCTGGTTGGCGGATTTAATGGACAATATCTGGAATCACTTCTGGACGCAGATGGAATCAACCATGAATTTGGGCATATCCAGGGAGAAACAAGAAGCTGTATTAATATTTTAGATCCAGGATATGGATCAACTGAATATTTAGAAGGCGGATGCAATGTCACAAAAGAAGAAGAAGCAGACTTCCTAAACAAATTTCCAGAAATCATAAAAGACAGTGACGTTGTAACAATCTCTGGAAGTGCTCCAAAAGGCATGGGCAAAGATATTTACCAGAAACTGATCAAAGTGATCAAAGATCAGGGCAAACAGGTCATTTTAGATACAAGTGGCGAATACCTTGAAAAAGGACTGGAAAGCCAGCCGACAATGGTGAAACCAAACGAAGATGAGATTGAATTATTATTCCATACAAAGATTCAAAGTAAAGATGAAGTTATTACATACGCAAAAAGAATTTACAAAGAAAAGGGAATTCCTTATGTCGTTATCTCACTTGGCGGAGATGGAGCATTGTTAGTTTGCGAAAAAGGTATTTATCAGGGCAAACCACCAAAGATTGAAGTTGCCAATACAGTTGGATGTGGAGATTCCATGGTAGGAGCATTTGCAGTCGCACTGGAGAAGAAAATGGAACCGGAAGCAGCATTAAAATATGCGGTTTCTGTAGCATCAGCAAATGCATTATCTCCGCATACAGGAAGATTTGATCCAAAGGACAGAGATGAGATCATTGAGAATGTTGAGATCATAAAATTAGCATAGAAAGGACATGGTTATGTTAGTAACATCAAAAGAATTACTGTTAAAAGCACAAGAAGGCGGATACGCTGTGGGTGCATTTAATGTAGAAAATATGGAAATGGTACAGGCAGTTTTAGCAGCAGCAGAAGAATTAAATTCACCAGTTATCATGCAGACAACACCATCTACAGTAAAATATGCAGGCCTTGATTATTATCTTGCAAATGTGGAAGCTGCAGCAAAAAGAACAAAAGTTCCAGTTGTTATGCATTTAGATCATGGAAATAGTTTTGAACTTGCAATGCAGGCATACAGAACAGGATATACATCTATCATGATTGATGGATCTCATGAATCATTTGAAGATAACATTGTAGTTAGCAAAGCAGTTGCAGATGCATGCCATCCTGGAAAAGTTCCAGTAGAAGCAGAACTTGGAAAAGTTGGTGGAAAAGAAGATGATCTTGATGGTGGAGATGATAATCCATATACAGATCCACAGGAAGCAAAAGAATTTGTAGAAAGAACAGGCGTTGATTCTCTTGCAGTCGGAATTGGAACAGCACATGGTGTATACAAAGGAGAACCAAAACTTCAGTTTGATATCTTAAGCCAGATTAGAGAAGTTGTAGACATTCCGCTAGTACTTCACGGAACAAGCGGAGTGCCAGATGAAGCAGTGGAAGAATGCATCAAACGTGGAATCTGCAAAGTAAACTATGCAACAGATCTTCGAATTGCATTTACAAATGGATTAAACAAATATCTAGCAGAAAATCCAGATACGATCGATCCTAAGAAATATAGTGCAGCAGGAAGAGAAGAAGTAAAGAAATACGTCATGAGTAAAATGAAAGTTTGTGGAAGCGTAGGAAAAGCATAAATCAGAGGAATGTTTGGAAGTGTAGGTAAAATATCAAATGGAATATATTTTAAATAATGAACAACTTACAGTAACATTTACTACAAAAGGTGGAACAATATGTTCCATTGAAGATTCTCAGGGAATTGAATATCTCTGGCAAGGTGATGCAACGTATTGGAGTGGGCAGGCACCAATATTATTTCCAATCTGTGGTGGACTAAGAGATGACAAAGCCCTGATCGGAGATGATCTGGAAACACAGATGCCAAGACATGGGATCGTAAGAAAACGTGAGTGGGAAATGATCGAAAAAGACGAAAAACATATCGTATTTGAGATAACATCCAATATTGAAACAAAAGTGATGTTTCCATATGATTTCCGTCTGCTGGCAAAATATACTTTAGAGGGAAGATCATTAAAGATCACATATGAAGTAGAAAATACGGACACGAAGAAATTCCCATTCTTTACAGGCGGCCATCCAGGATTTAATTGTCCATTGGTTGCAGGAGAAGAATATACAGATTATGAAATCGTGTTTGAACAAAAAGAAACATGTACAGTTCCAACACCAGTACCAGAGACAGGTTTGGTTGATATGAAACACAGATCTGTATATCTTGAAGATTCAGATACAGTAGAATTGAATCACGAAATGTTTGAAATTGATGCGGTTATCTTTGATGAACTGAAATCTAGAAAATTAAAACTTGTTTCCAAGAAAAGCGGAAAAGGAATTGAGATGGAATACAAAGACTTCCCATACTTAATCCTATGGTCAAGTGCAAATCATGGAAATTTTGTGGCAATCGAGCCATGGACAGGACTGTCAACATGCAGTGATGAAGGCGATTGGTTTGAAGAAAAAAGAAATGTACAGAGTGTAGAAGCAGGAGAGAGCAAAGAATATAGTTATTCAGTTTCTGTATTGTAAATGAAAGAAAAGATAAGGGCTGTTGCAGGAATGAAATCTTGCAATAGACCCTTATTTTTGAAATCAGGAGGCATAAATTATGAAAATCAATATCAAAGAATTCACAGGAAATTGTAGTTGTGGAAGGGATCATCAGCTAGTCGTAGATGACGTGATCTTGGAAGAAGGAGCTTTAAAAAAGATTCCAGAAATCTTAAACAAAGAACCATATGAGCAGTATAAGCATCTCGTTATGGTATGTGATGACAATACTTATGAGGCAGCAGGAAAAGAAGTAGAAAGATTATTAGGTGGAATTCCAGTGATCAAACTGGATCCAGAAAACCTGCATGCTAATGAGATTGGAGTAGCTAAAGTCAAAGAACAGTTAGATCCGATCAAAGAAGTTGACTGCATGATCGCAGTCGGATCAGGAACAATCCATGATCTGACAAGATATAATGCATATGAAAGAAAGATCCCATTTATCTCAGTTCCAACCGCAGCCAGTGTTGATGGTTATGTATCTACAGTTGCAGCTATGTCATGGTATGGATTTAAGAAGAGCATGATTGCAGAATCTCCTATTTTAGTCGTTGCAGACAGCCGTATCATCACAGATGCACCAATGAGACTGACAGCATCCGGAGTTGGAGATCTGTTAGGAAAATATACAGCTCTTGCAGACTGGAAGATCACAAATATTCTGGATGGAGAATATATCTGTGACCGTATCTGTGAGATGGAATATGATGCACTGGATAAATTAAAAGAATCCTTAGACGGATTAAGTAACAGAGATATCAACGCATATGAAGAATTGATGTATGGATTATTATTATCAGGACTTGCCATGCAGATGACAGGACATTCCCGTCCCGCATCCGGAGCAGAGCATCATATGGCACATTTCTGGGAGATGGCAGTGATCAATGATGAGATCGATGCATACCATGGAGAAAAAGTAGGAGTCGGACTGATCCAGGTAAGTGACATCTACCATGAAGCAGTAAAATATTTAAAAGAGGGCAACTTCAAGGTAAAAGATCATGTGGATATTGAGACAGACCTGATCGAAAAGACATTTACCAATAAAGAATTATGCGAAAGCATTAAAAAGACAAATGATCCAAATCTGTTAGATCTGATCGATCCAAAAATATTAAGAGAAAAAACAGAAGAGATCATCAGAATCATAGAAGAGATTCCAAAAGCAGATGAGATTGTTGCAATGTTAGAGAAAGTACATGGAGTAAAAAGCTTAGAAGACATCGGATTTACACCGGATATGAAAGAAAAAACAGCAAGAGTTGCACCATATATCCGTGACCGTATCACATTTATGAGAATTCTGAAATTCTATGATTTTTATGATGATGTGATCAAATAGGAGGGCAGCTCATGTTTGAAAAAATCAAATGTTTTATCCTTGATATGGATGGAACGATCTATCTTGGGAATGAACTATTCCCATTCACCAAAGATTTTTTAAAGAAAGTAGAGGAAACTGGAAGAGAATATTATTTCTTTACCAATAATTCATCAAAAAGCCAGCGGGCTTATATTGAGAAACTTGGGAAGCTTGGGATACCGATCAAGAAAGATCAGATGATGATCTCAAGTCATGTGATCATCAAATATCTTAAAGAACATTACGATGGAAAGAGTATTTATGTGCTAGGGACCCCATCCCTGATCCAGGAATTTCAATATTTTGATATGAACCTGACAGACGAAGATCCAGATATCGTAGTCTTAGGATTCGATACAACCTTAACTTATGAAAAGCTTTCCAAAGCATGTCATTATATCCGAAATGGTTGTACATACTTTGGAATCAATCCAGACTGGAACTGCCCGATGGAAGGTGGAACATTTATTCCAGACTGTGGTTCCATGGCAAAATTAATTGAGGCTTCAACGGGAAGATTTCCAGAATTCTTTGGAAAACCGTCGAAACATACACTGGACTATATCATCCAGGAAACGGGATACGAACCGGACGAGATCGCTATTGTAGGGGACCGGCTGTATACCGACATCGCAGTTGCAGATCAAAGTGATGTAATGTCAATTCTTGTGCTAAGTGGAGAGAGTACAAGAGAAGATGTAAAAACAAGCGATGTAAAACCGAATGTGATTTTAGAAGATCTCTCTGAGATCACCAAAATGTTATAACGCAAAAAGGACACGGAATGATCACTACTAGTTTCGTGTCCAATTTTATCTTAAAAAACATTATTAAAATTTTAATAGCAAAAGTTATAAATTGATATTTTTTCGTGTACGAGCAACATTCGTAGAATCACGAGAAATAAGTTTTGATTTGTATTCAATACGGATCACACATTTATCATCTTGAACAAAGAAGTCATCCTTTTCTTGAATCTTTTCATAGATCATATCAAATGCTTTCTTTCCTTTGTCTTCCATGTAATGCTCCACGGTCGTTAATGAGATTGGAAGCAGACTGGAAGCAAAGTCATTGTCAAACCCACATACACTGAAATCATCTGGAATCTGATAGCCTTTTTTAAGGATCGCATCCATGATCCCATAAGAAACCATATCGTTGTTACCGATGAATGCAGTAAGATTTGCGAGATTTCTGTCATCAAGACATTCATTGCATAATTGATAACCAACGCCGTGTTCTAAGAAAATATTTTTACGTTCAAGTTCTGGATCGATTTTGGATTCTTTTACAATGATATTATAAGGTTCATTCATACAAAGTTTCTTATAGGTGTTCTGAATTGCTTTTAAACGTTGATAACGCATGGCAAGAGACAGGCTTTTACCAATCGTGGTTGTTAAAAATGCGATATTACGGTGTCCAAGTTCATATAAATGTTCAGCCATCAAAACTCCAGCAGTATAGTTACTTGTCTCGATGACATTCAGATCAATATCTGTTGTTTTATCTCCGATAACGATCACGGGATATTTCTTAGCAATCTTTTCTAAAAACTGTGGGCATTGGGGCATCATAGTAAAAACAATACCACTGACATGTAGTTTGATCATATCCTGAAGGAACTCTTTTTCCAAGGTTTCATCACGAAAAGTCGTGATGATCAAAGTTTTAAATCCTTTTTGATAAGCAGCCTGCTCAATGGATTGTGCGATCGTAGAGTAATAAGAGTTTGATATGTTAGGGCAAAAAATAGCAATATATTTTGCGGATCTTTGAGTATTGTAAGCGGGTGTACCATTCTTTTTTGGGGAAGAAGAAATCTCATATCCTAATTTTTTCGCAGAGGACAGAACCTTTTCAACCGTTTTATCGGAAAAAGAAACTCCTTCGCGTTTATTTAAGATCATGGAAACAGAACTTACGGAAACACCTGAATCATTTGCAATGTCTTTTAATGTAACTTTTTTATAATATGACATAAATCCCTCCTGAATAACATTAAAAGTTTAATAAAAAACAGAAAGAAACTATTCAAAATAGACAAAAATTGATGAGAATTATTAGTCAATAATCTGTATTTTTATTAAAACAATTAAAAATAATTGAATAAAACAATTGAAAAAGTTAAAATTCAATTAAAGAAACAGAGATATAAAAATTAAAAGTTTAATTAATTTTAACACATTTATTATTCCGGAACAATAAAAATGTATTCTCGAGAGCGTGATATGAAAAAGGAGGTTGCATTTATGAAAGTTATTCAGATTTCAGATTTCCATTTAAGAGGTGATGGGAAATTATCTTTCCAGAAAGCAGATACAATGAAAGCCTTGCATCAGACGATCGATTATTTTTGTTCAATGAAGGATTATGAATTACCAGAATTTTTTGTAGTGACTGGGGATTTGTCTGAGGGTGGAACAAGGGAAGGATATGAGTTTATGAGAGAGGGACTTAGAAAACTTCCAAGACCAGTCTACATTGTTCCTGGGAACCATGATAAAAGAGACTTCTTTTTAGAAATGTTTACAGAGGAAACTCCGGTAAAAGAGGATATCAAACCTTATATCTGCTATACAATCGATGAATATCCAGTTCGGGTGATCGTAATTGATACAAGCAAACCATCTTGTCATTCGGGTGGATTAAGCGATCGGGTAGCAGAGTGGCTGGAAGAAAGAATTACAGAATATCCTGAGAAACCAACATTAGTATTTACACATCATCCACCATTTGTAACAGGATTGCCAGCAATGGATGAAGGATTTGATCAGGCAGACAGACTTGCACAGATCTTAAATAAACATGAAAATGTTACGTTATGTTGTGGTCATATGCATACTGCTATTTTTACATCATGGCATAAAATTCCATGTGTGACATGTCCACCGATCGCAATGCAGATGGAAGTTGATTTTAGGGGGAAAAATGATATAAATCTTACAGAGGAAGAGAAAAAAGAGGAATTTAAAGGTGGAGGAGATCGCTTCTTCCTTGGAAATCCAGGATATTTGATTCATGATCTTCAAGGAGATCGCATTAATACACATTATCAGACAATTCCAACGGGTGCTGATTATTCAGGACCATGGCCATTTAAATACTATGAAGGGGAAGAAGATTAACAAGAAGGAGGATAAAATATATGGAAAAAAATAATTTTCGAAAAATTGCAACGATCACATTGTTTGAAAGTGCGGTGCAATGGTATTGTTTCTTATTATATGGAACAGCAGCAGGAACTGTGTTTCATAAAGTGTTTTTTTCACAGACGGGAAATGGAACAACAGCGCTGATCCTTTCTTATATGTCATTTGCGATTGGATATATTGCAGGTCCATTTGGTGCGATTTTCTTTGGACATATTGGTGATAGAAAAGGTCGAAAAGTTACGATGTATGCATCTTTATTGATGATGGGAATTTCGACATCGATCATCGGAATCCTGCCGCCAGCAGCAAGCGCAGGAGTCGGAGTAGTTATCGTTCTTCAGTTAATGCGTTTGGCACAATGCTTTGGACGTGGTGGAACATGGGGTGGAGGAATCTTAATGGCATACGAAAATGTGCCAGAGAATAAGAGATCTTTCTATGCAGCGATTCCACAGATCGGTCTTCCGATTGGATTCGGATTATCTTCTATTTTGATCGCAGTACCAACATTGTTATTACCAGAAGATATTTTCTTTACATGGGGATGGAGAATTCCTTTCTTGGCAGCAATTATCTTGACAGTGATCGTTATCCGTCAAAAAGGTGAAATGATGGAAACAGAAGATTATAAGAAGGCACAGGCAAAATTAGAGGCAGAAGAAGCAGAAGGAAAGAAACATAAAGTTGGATTTATTCCAATGGTAAAAGGATACTGGAAAACATTACTTCTTGGATGTGGTACAAGATGGGTGGATGGAACATTTTATAATATTTTTATCGTATGGATCTTGTCCTATTGCATTAACTGGCTTGGAATGCCACTGATCCAGACTTATATTATTACGATCATAGCATGTATTTTTAAGATTCCATTTACACTGTTTGGTGGATGGTGCGCACAAAAATTGGGAAATACAAGAACATTTGTAATTGGAGCTTTAGCATCAGCTGTTTTGAGTATTCCTACGCTGAAAGTTATTGAATTAAGCAAAGGAAACCTTGCGATCACAATTATTGGAATCGTTCTTGGCTGGAGTATTGCGTATAACCTGATCTGGGCTGTTATCAGTTCTTTATGGTCTTCTTACTTTGAAACAGAAGTACGTTATTCAGGAATTTCTTTTGTATATCATGTGCCAAGTTTCTTAGTAGCTGGGATGGTACCAACAATCTGTACATTGCTGATTAACTATGGAAAAGGTGATACGATTTATGTAGGTATCTATTCTACAGTTGTAGCGCTGATCAGTGCTGCATGTGCATTGGCTCTAAAAGCTCGACATGATCGAGGAGAGAAATAAAGAATGAAGGGATTTGCAGGGGAATCATATGTTTGAAAAAATCAAATGTTTTATTCTTGATATGGATGGAACGATCTATCTTGGGAATGAACTATTTTCATTTACGAAAGACTTTTTAAAGAAAGTTGAAGAAACAGGGAGAGAATATTATTTCTTTACGAATAATTCTTCGAAAAGCCAGCAAGATTATATTGAGAAACTTGAAAGGTTTGGAATCAGGATCAAAAGGCAGCAAATGATGACATCCACACATGTGATCAGTCGATATTTGAAACAACACTATGAGGGAAAAAGTGTTTATGTGGTAGGAACCCCATCCCTGATCCAGGAATTTCAATATTTTGGTATAAATGTGACAGAAGAAGATCCAGATATTGTAGTTCTTGGATTTGATACAACCTTAACTTATGAAAAGCTTTCCAAAGCATGTCATTATATCCGAAATGGTTGTACATACTTTGGAATCAATCCAGACTGGAACTGCCCGATGGAAGGTGGAACATTTATTCCAGACTGTGGTTCCATGGCAAAATTAATTGAGGCTTCAACGGGAAGATTTCCAGAATTCTTTGGAAAACCGTCGAAACATACACTGGACTATATCATCCAGGAAACGGGATACGAACCGGACGAGATCGCTATTGTAGGGGACCGGCTGTATACCGACATCGCAGTTGCAGATCAAAGTGATGTGACATCAATCTTAGTGCTAAGTGGAGAGAGCACAAGAGAAGATGTAAAAACAAGCGATGTAAAACCGAATGTGATCTTAGAAGATCTCTCCGAGATCACCAAAATGTTATAACGCGAAAAAAGATACCAAATGATTCACTACTAGTTTGGTATCTTTTTTCATATTCCTTTCCTGTTGTGTTTTACGTCACGTATACTATAATTATAATTGAAGAAAGAATTGATTTCCAGAAATAAAATTACACATCACGAGAGGAAAATGATATGAATTTTGGAATTATAGGATTTGGCAGAATCGCCAGAAAGTTTGTACAGGCAATTGAGGCAACAGATGAAGGAAAGATTTATGCGATCAGCTCACGTTCAGTTTCCATGGATGATCCATATTTAAAGGAACATCCAGAAGTCAAAGTATATAAAGATTATGAAGAACTGTTAAATGATCCGCAGGTAGATGCAGTTTATATCGCACTCACACATAAATTTCATAAAGAATGGATCTTAAGATCATTGGAACACCATGTTCCAGTATTAAGTGAGAAACCGTTAGTGTTAACATCCACAGATGTAGATGAGATTCAAGAAAAAGTAAAGAAAACAAATACATTGTGTACGGAAGCATTAAAAACAAAATTTAACACAGGGTATGATCATCTAAAAGAAGATCTGAAGAAAATTGGAAACATTCAAACAATTTATGCAAATTTCTGCTCAGATTCATTAGAATTGCCTAAGACATCATTTTTATTTGATAAAGAACAAGGTGGGGCATTAAATGATATTGGAAGCTATGCGCTTGGATTTATTCTGGGAATTCATGAAGAAGAAATTGATAAGATAGAAACTGAGAGAAAAGATATTGAAGGTATCAATTATTATTTCAAATCAAAGATTTATTTTAAAGATGGATGCATCGCAACCGCCGAAGGTGCAATCGATCGAGAAATGGATAGATATGCAAAAATCGTCGGAACTAAGGGAGAGATCATGATTCCAAATTATAACAGGATCATTGATTATACGATTCATTGGAATAACGGAACAACAGAGACGAAAAGTTATTCATTTAAAGGAAATGATATGACAATGCAGATACAGAATTTTATGGAAGATGTGGAAAATGGAAAGGTACAGAGTGAGAAACATTGTCTGGAGGATACAAAGAAGATTCTGGAAGTTAGTGAGATGATATCGGCATAGTAAAATGCAAGAATGTAAAATTTAATGAAACAAAATCGCTGTGTGATGGTCTATAAAGGCTGTTGCATAGCGATTTTATTTTATTTTATTTCATAGAATTAAAACTTTTTAACAAATGATTCCGTATATAATAATGTACAGTACAAAAAACCAAGAAATGAGTGGCATGCATGCTAATAGAACAAAAGTTGATCAAAAGAATAAAGAAAAAACAAGATAAAGAAGCAGCCAACGCACTGATCTCATATTATTACAAAGAAGTCTATGCATATGTATACCGACAAACAGGAAATGAAGAACTTACAAAAGATTTGACACAGGATATTTTTATACAGATCTTGCAAAAGATTACAATATTTGATCATAAAAAGGCTTCATTTCGGACATGGATGTATAGGATCGCATCGAATAAGATATGTGATCATTATCGAAGCAAGGTACATCGTTTGTCATTAAAGCAAGAACAGATTGATATGACAGATGAGAATCTGGAACTTCATAGTGGTAATTTAGGAACAGCGGTCAGGGACTTGTCCGAGTTGATCATCCATAAGGAGCTGATAGAGGACATTATGGAAATTGTTTCGCTATATAAGCAGGAGTGGCAGGAGATTTTTTATATGAAATGTTTTGAAGAAAGGACATTTCAGGATATATCGCAGACATTAAATATTTCCGGAAACACAGTGAAATCAAGATTTTATAAAATGATACGACAAATAAAAAGCGAGGTGGACTATCAGTAATGAAAAAAGAAAATAATCAGGAATTTTATGTAGAACAGATGGACGTTCATTACCCACGGCGGTCAGAAATACAGAATGAAATTGAAGACATCATTTTAAAAGGTATGCCTCAAAAGATTTCATTTCTAAAAAGAATGAAAAAGATTTATCTAGGACCTGGGTTAAGAGTCATTTATTATAAAAATCTTTCTGTATTTTTTGCGACGTTCATAATTTATTTTGCCGTGTGTCTTGGACTAGTACTTTCCTTTGAGGAGGAAATCAGACAATTTGGGGCAGCTTTTTTGGGAATGCCCGTTTTCTTTCTATTGTTTTCTTACTTTACTTGCTATATGGACGAACAGACACAGATCAATGAATTAAGAAATACGATGTATTATTCGATGAATTATATTGTGAGCCTTCGCCTATTTTATACAGCAGTCGTATTATCTCTGGTGAATACCAGCTTTTTATTCCTTAGTGGGATTAGGGAGAAAGCAATCTTATCGGTTGGAGTTGTTGGAGTTTCAAGTATGCTGGTCTTTGCGATCATTGCTGTATACATTTATCACAGATGGAATAACTATAAGTGCTTTGCGGGTCTTGGTGCAATATGGGTATTACTTTTTGCAGCGATCATGCGATTACCGGAAACAAAGATTTTATTTCTTTTTGAATATATTCCATTAGGAATTCAGATTGCAACAATGATCGTGTGTTTTGTGGCTTTATTTATTTTGGTTGGAAGAATGGAGGAGAAGGATGCTTACACTTTCGCATATTAGAAAAGATTATGGAAAATTCACAGCAGTGGAAGATATTAATCTGGAACTTGAAAATGGTTTATATGCCATGCTCGCACCAAATGGTGCAGGGAAAACGACATTGATCAAAATGATCACAACACTTTTGTATCCGACAAGCGGAGAGATTTTATACAATGGAATGGATATTTATAAAATGGGAGAAACATACCGAGATGTGATCGGTTATCTGCCACAGCATTTTGGATATTATAAAAATAATACACCAACGCAGTATCTTGATTATCTTGCAGCGTTAAAAGGAATTTCCAAAGAAGCTGCAAGAGAAAAAATTCCAGAATTATTGGAGTTAGTAGGATTAAGCGATGTCTCCAATAAGAAAATGAAAAAATTCTCTGGTGGAATGATTCAGCGTGTAGGGATCGCACAGGCAATGTTAAATGATCCAAAAATTCTTGTATTAGATGAACCAACTGCAGGACTTGATCCAAAAGAGAGAGTAAGATTTCGAAATATATTATCCGTATTATCCAAGGATCGAATAGTGATCCTTTCAACACATATTGTGTCAGACATTGAATCCATTGCAAATCATGTCATTATGATCAAAGAAAAACAGTTATTAAAAAATGATACAGTTCCAAACATCTGCAAGGAGCTTGAGGGGAAGGTATTTGAGAAATCGATCAATGAATCCAAGATCCAAGAATTTGAACAAAAACGAATCATTTTATCCATGCGACAGGAATCAGAAAAAATGATGGTCCGATATTATAGTGAGGAAGAAGATAATAATGCAAGACCGTGTACACCAAACCTTGAAGATGTATTTTTAGTCACTTACAGGGAGGAAAAATAACATGCGGATCATAATCAATGAATGTAAAAAAATATTGGATATTCGAATCATACTGTTATTATGTATGTTCTCTATTTTATACTATATGACATTTACACAAATATATCGATATCCAACTGGAGGACAGTTAACAAATACAAAGTATGACATTCCATTTACGGCAGAACTAGTGAAAGAATGGGGACCAAAATGGAAAGTGAAAGATGAAAAACAATACCAGGAGAAACATCAGGAATTAGAAAGAGGTTTTGCAAAGATCATAAAACAAGATCAAGAGCTTTCAAAAAGAGGGATTGTGGATTATGAAATTTTTAATAAAAAATATGAAGAACTTGGTCAAAAAACAACTTTATCAAAGCAGGAAAAAGAACTTGGTAAAATATTAGAAAATTATGTGTTTTATAATGATAAGACATCAAAAATTTTTTTGGATATACAAGCTTTAGAACATATCAGAGAGTTTCAAGGATCTGAATATGGAGTTTCGGATAAAAAATATAAAGAATTAAAAGCAGATGGATTTTTTGATGGAACGAAGTTATATCAAAAGGCAATCGAAAAGAGGGTAAAAAGAGATTACATATCATTAGTACATGAGGGAGTGTTTTACATTTTGCAAGAAGATATGGTAACGATCGGTGGTTTGATCATGATCTGTTTTTTTGCATTGATCATTCCATATCAGCTAAAACAACGTTTAAGACAGGTTATTCCGATTCTGGCAACGACGAAAACAGGAAGAAGGATTTATCAGATTCAATTGATAGCAAGTGCACTTGCTGCACTCTTTGTTGGAATTCTTCAAATGGCTGTATATGGGATTATCTGGCATTTGAAGGGATTATCGGTATTTTGGAGATGTGAGAGTTGGGGAATCGCATCAAATTCTTACTGGTGCGATAAGCTTTCTTTTGGAACTTATATGTTACTTTATATGGCCCTGATCTTATTATTTGCAATCGCAAGTATTGTGATCATTGATTTTATCGGCAGAACAATTGGAAATTATATGGGAGCTGTTGCGGTTTCAATTCCAGTATGTGGGGTGATGATGTTTCTTATGAGGAAAATTTATTATATGCTCTTTCTGATCACAAATGATCAGGTTCTGGCATACTGGGAATTATATGCACTCGCCCTATGGCTCATAGTGATGCTTCTGTTTTATAAGATCAGAAGTAAGCGATGGAAAAAGGTGGATTTATGAGAATTTTTAAATTAGAGTTTCAAAAGATCGTAAAAAATCCAATGCTTTGGTTATTGGCAGTGATATTTTGTCTTGTGAATTGTTTAATTATTTACAATGAGGCGGGAAATAAGGATACATCCAAAGAATTAGTGATCATGCATGACATTATTAAAAAAACAGATGATACAAACCACTCACGTCAAGCTAAAAATAGAAATGAAAGAAAGCAGTTATCCGAGGTATATCAAGAATATTACAAAGAAAATATCGACTTGTATGACAAACTTGATATGACGAAGATCCTAAAACAAAAAGAAGAAATGCTTCAGTATCACCCCAAGGGATTTATGAAGAAATTCGTAAAAGATAACTATGAGCATCTGCAAAAAAGAGTGGAGGAGATCAAATCTGATAAAGAATATAACGATGCTTTTTATCCAGGACAGTATTATGAGATCCATTCGTTATTATATTCAAAGTTAGGGAAAAAATTAATCGTGGAAATGAGTCTTTTGATGGCACTCAGTATTTTGTTTATCATGGATTATGAGAGACTGCAAAAGACAAATGATCTTGTAGATGCAACCAGAACTGGGAAGAGAATCATGGATTATAAAGCTTTTACGGGGACGTTAAGTGGAATTTTATTTTCAGCGATACTATGCAGTGTTACATGGATTTATTTTTTTTACTGCGTATCATTCAAAGGACTATGGAATGTCTCGGTTGCCTCCACACTAGTTGCAGAAAAAAGATATTCGGGATGGTTTTATCCATTTGTTACATTCTTTAAAATAACACAGATACAATACTTGATTCTAACACTTACCGTATATCTTGGAATCATCCTGTTGATCGCACTAGCAACGATCGCAATCCAATTTTTGCTGAGGAACAGTTATTTTTCATTTATTATATTAATTCTCTTAAACATGGCATTGTTCCTAGGTGCTTACTATTCGAATGTAACATTTATGAATGTTATATTACGCCTGCTAAACCCAACAAATCTCTATATTACAAGCGGAGCTTGGTTTATGGAAAATGACATTACATTGTCATTTGCAGGAAATGAATTCTGGATCATAGGAGTGACGGGGGTATGGATGACTTTGTGTGTTAAAATAGCAAGAAATTTTAAGTTGTATGACAGAAATGTATCGAGTATTCATAAAAATATAAAGAAAGATAGGTGTACGAAAAACGAATTTCATTGACGGATTTTTTGCAAAACGCTGATCCGCCAACACTCCTGCACAACTCACTGCGTTCAAACAGTGCCCGTGTTGGCTGCGATTTTGCAAAAAATCCTATGAAATTCTATCATTTCGTACACCTATCTTCCTTTATGTTTTTATGAATACCTGAAGACATTCCCGTATACAATTAATATTTTCAAGACAGAAGAGTGGATGTTTTACTATGTTGGTTTACATCTTTTAGATGATTGATAACTACAAATTCAAATAATCCCGGATAAAAAACGCTGTCATCAAATGAAATCTCTCCACCGTATCGTCCAACTTCAAATTCCAATGATCCTCGATCACGCGTATTCGATAAGTAATGGTATTTCGATGACAAAACATATTCGAAGCCACATGCTGAATACTCCCATTACAAAGCAGATACTGATGCAATGTCTCCAGATAATTTGTATCATGAATCTCATCATACTCTTCAATATTCTTCAAATACTCATCATGATAAGCCATCAAAAGATTTTTATCATTCACAGAATGAAGAATTCGAAAGAATCCCATCTCCTCAAACCGGGCAATTTCTTGTCCATTATTCGCAGCATAAACAAGAGCAGCCAGAGAACGTTGATAACTTACACGAATCTCACGAAGCGTGTGGACAGAACTTCCAATCCCTGCATAAATCTGCATTTTTTTAAACGAACTTTCCAGTGTAGAGATTAAAGAAGATATTTCGTTATAAATCAATTCTTCTTCCATGTCATGAAAAACAAACAAAAAATGATTCTTATAAAAAGCAATATGAATATCCAGATCGTTTAGTTTGATATAACTTTCCATCAAAAACAGCAGACGTAATTTAAGATCATCAGAGATCGCTTTCTTATTACATTTCATTAAAGCAATCTCATAACAATCTTCTTTCTCAAAATGATTGTCTTCAAGAATTCGCAAAGCATCATAATGGTGCAGGGAATCTTCTTCAATAAAAGATAAAAATGCATCCGTGATTGAAGTATCTTTCTGTGTATCCATAAAGATCTTATTATAATAATCTCTCGTAATAGCATAAATATGAACTTTCCAAGGCATCTCGATCAATGGATAGTTGTGTTTGTCGCACAATGCTTTAATAGAATCAGTGATATCTTCGGAAAGAATATATTTTCCTGTATTTAAGATCATCCCGCAAGTATGGCTTTTGATCATCGTTTCAATAAAATCATAAAGAGAAGCCTCATCCTGACAGTTGATCCCTGTCGTGATGATCAGTTCTCCACCCTTTAGAAAGTCGTGGGTAGAACTGTCTTCAGAGACATAAACCCAGTTCATGATATGATCGATCCCGGCTTCACCTGCGATCATGGAAAGATGATATTGTTGTTTGGTCTGTGTATATAATTCATTTAATGTAAGAGGCATAATTAACGTTTCCTTTGAAAATAAAAATTTAGTCAGAATATTTTTGTTATGTAAAGCTAGTTTATCATGTTTGATACCATTTGTGCAACGAACACAAAGGATCAAAGGAAAATTGTGATAAAAGAATATAGGAAAATAATAAAAAATATGCAAAAATACAGTCAACGGGTACAACAAAGGTGTTGAACAAAGCATCCTTGTTGTACCTTTTTTATTTGCAAATGAATGTACAAATAATCATCATTACAAAAACAAAGACAAATCAGAAGATCAGTTTTCAAAATAGAGGAGGACATGAATATGTTAAGAACAGATTTACCAGAGATCATCACTGAAACATTACCAGGACCAAAAGCACAGGCAATCATCGACCGAAGAGAAGCAGTGAATCCATCTGCGATCAAATGTGTTTATCCGGTTGTGATCGAAAAGGGTGAAGGAGCTATGATCCAGGATGTTGATGGAAATAAATTCTTAGACTGGATTGGTGGAGTCGGAGTGTTAAATATTGGATTTTCACAGCCGGAAGTTGTAGAAGCAGTCAAAGCACAGGCAGAGAAATATTTCCATGGAATGTATAATGTAGTCACTCATGAAGGATACGTTGCATTATCTGAAAAATTAACACAGATCGCACCGGTCAAAGGTGATAAGAAAAAAGTATTCTTCGCAAATAGTGGTGCTGAAGCAGATGAAAATGCAGTTAAGATCGCAAAAGCATTTACAAAACGACCAAATATCATCGTATTTTCCGGAGCGTTCCATGGAAGAACTTTGATGACGATGTCTATGACATCTAAAAAAGCATATGCGGTTGGAATGGGACCTTTCCCAGATGGTGTTTATCGTGCACAGTTCCCATACTACTATAGAAATCCAGAAGGAATGCCACAGGAAGCGGCTTTAGATTATTATTTAAATTCTATCAAAGATGTTTTTGAACAGTGTGGACCAGCAGATAGTATCGCAGCTATTGTAGTGGAACCATTACAGGGTGAAGGTGGATTTATCCCAGCACCGATCGAATGGGTAAAGGCGGTCAGAAAGATCTGTGATGAAAATGGAATCTTGTTAGTTGCAGATGAAGTCCAGACAGGATTCTGCCGTACAGGAAGAATGTTTGCAACACAGTACTGGGAAGAAGCAGGAGTACAGCCTGATATCTTAGCAACAGCTAAATCTATCGCAGCAGGGGTTCCATTATCAGCGATCGTTGCGAGAAAAGAAATCATGGAAGCTCCAGCACCAGGAACGATCGGTGGTACATTCTGTGGCAACCCATTAGCATGTGCAGCAGCATTAAAGACGATCGAGATCATGGAAAGAGATGACCTAGCAGGACGTTCTTGTGAGATCGGAGAAAAAGTATCCAAGAGATTTAATGAATGGAAAGAAAAATATCCAGTGATCGGAGATGTCCGTGGACTTGGTGGAATGATCGGACTTGAATTTGTCAAAAATCAGGAGAGCAAAGAACCATACCCAGAATTTTCTGCAGCAGTCATTAAGGGATGTGCCCAGAAAGGACTGATGATCGAAGGAGCAGGCACATATGGAAATGTGATTCGATTCCTTGCACCACTTGTTATGACAGATGAACAGTTAGAAGCGGGACTTGATATTTATGAATCTGTGATCAAGGAATTATTAGAAAAATGATCACACAAAAATGAAAAAAATTATTCAAAAAAATAAATAGCTATTTAATAAGAAGAAACCAGAGAAAAATTGATGAAAAATTCAATTTCTCTGGTTATTTTTGGTAAAAATAGATAAGAAACAAAAAATATGGTGGTTTGCATTTGTAAAAAATGTTATAATAATCTTTGTAAAAAGATTTCGCAAGAAGGAGGAAATATCTATGCATAAGTATGGACCAGTGATCAAGATGTTATCATTGGTGACTCAGATAGGAATTACGATGTTGACTTCTGTTTTTTTATGCATGGCGATCGGAATGTGGATTGATAAACATTTTTCCACAAATCTATTTCTTCTTTTTCTGATTCTTGGTATTATGGGAGGAATCAGAGGAGTATATTCTCTGATTCACAATATACTAAAACAGGAAGATATGGAGGATAAAGATGAGAGATAAATTAAGACAGCTAGACGAGACATACCTAGATCTTGTGATCGGAATTCTTTTGTGCGGAGTGTTATCTGCGATTTTGGGTATGATAATAACCAGAGGTGATCTAAGATATCTGATCGGAGCTATTGTGGGAACGATCTTTGCTCTCGTGATGATCACAACGATGATGGTAAGCATCCAGAAGTCCGTACAGATGGATACTCATCAGGCAAGCCGGAATATGATCAAGAGTGCGTTGATAAGATATGTAGCGACATTGGTTATTTTATACGTGATGATCAAACTTAGTATGAGTGCTTTTATTGCTGCATTGGTTGGATTCTTAAGCAGTAAGTTTGCAGCATTTTTACAAAAACCGATTCACGAGCATATCACGCGCAGAGTTTTACAAGAATAACGTGAATCACATTTTCCGGGTTTCTAACATGGAGAAAGAGAAAATCGGAGAAATGGAAAATATAATAAAAAGGAGGTTGTGCCATGGGAATTATGAATGCCCCCATGATGTTGGCAGCATCATCCGGTGATGACGTTGACTTTATGGTGCATGGGCTGATCCCGCTGAAGTTTTTCGGGCATAAGGTCTGGATCACGACAACGCATGTGACGACGCTGATCGTTATGGTGTTTATCATCGTATTAGCATTGATCGCAAGACATGCAGTTCTTCACGGTGATGAGAAGCCGTCAGGACTTCAGAATTTTGTGGAGATGATCGTTGAGATGCTTGATAATCTGGTAAAGGGAAGCATGGGAAGACATTGGCGTCCATTTGTAAATTACATTGGAACGATCATGGTCTTTATCTTTTTTGCAAATACATCTGGATTATTTGGCTTAAGACCACCGACAGCGGATTATGGGACAACGCTTGCGTTAGCGTTGATCACGTTTGTACTGATTCAGTACAGTGCATTTAAGACGAGTAAATTACATGTATTTACAGATCTTTTCAAACCGATCCCAATCTTATTTCCAATTAACCTGATCGGAGAGTTTGCGACACCGCTTTCCATGTCTCTTCGTTTGTTTGGAAATATTATGGCGGGTACGATCATGATGGCATTGTGGTACGGATTGCTGCCATGGCTTGCGCAGCTAGGTATTCCAGCATTCTTGCATATGTACTTTGATCTGTTTTCAGGAGCGATCCAGACATTTGTATTTGCGATGCTGACAATGACATTTATCACAGATAAGCGGGAAGCTTAAATTTTAGCGACAAAATTTTATGTAGTTTAGGAGGAAAAAACTATGAATATTTCAAGTGAAGCATTTGTATTAGGGTGTTCTGCGATCGGAGCAGGACTTGCACTGATCGCAGGTATCGGACCTGGTGTTGGACAGGGATACGCAGCAGGACAGGGTGCAGCAGCAGTAGGACGTAATCCAGGAGCGAAAGGTGATATCACATCTACCATGCTTCTTGGACAGGCGGTAGCAGAGACAACAGGTCTTTATGGTCTGGTTATTGGTTTGATCTTATTATATGCAAATCCACTGTTTGCAAAACTTTAATAAAACAAGCCGAAGGGAGGCCAAGGCGTGGACGGAAGAATATTTGGATTAGATATTCAGCTTGGCTTTGATGTGATTATGCAAGGAATCGCAGTGTTCATCATGTTTGCACTGCTTTCCTATATTCTGTTTGAACCGGTTCGCAAGATCTTAGAAGACCGTAAGAACAGAATTGCAGATGAGATCGATCAGGCAGCAGCCGATCAGGCAGAAGCTGCAAAGTTAAAAGCCGAATACGATCATAAACTAAAAAATGTTGAAAAAGAAGCAGATGCCTTAATGGCACAGGCCAGAAAGAAAGCACTGAAGAGAGAGGAAGAGATTGTTGCAGGAGCGAAAGAAGAAGCTGCAAGGATCATAGAAAGTGCGAATCATGAGGCAGAGCTTGCAAGAATCAATGCACAGGATCAGATGAAGCAGGAGATGGTCAAGATGGCAGTCTTAATGGCTGGAAAATTCATCCAGAACCAGATGGATGAGAAAGACCAGAATGCTTTCGTTGATCAGACCTTACAGGAAATGGGTGATAAGACATGGCTTCAAGAGTAGATAAGATTTACGGGGATGCCTATATTTCTGTGAAAACAGATGAGGACGATCTTTTAGAAGCTTTGGAAGAGGCGAAAGCTGTCAAAGAAATCTTAGATTCCAACACAGATTTCGTGAATTTCCTAAATCATCCCCAGATCACAAAAGAAGAGAAGATGGAGGCAGCAAAGAACGTTTTTGATGGCCGGGTTTCTGATGATATGACAGGATTTTTGATGATCATCATCAAGAAAGGACGTTTTAAAGAATTTGATGGAATCTTTACTTACATCATTTCGAATATCAAACGTCAGTTAGGAATCGGAGCCCTACATGTAACGTCAGCAATGCCGCTGTCACAAGAACAAAAAGACAAGATCTTAAAGAAAGTCATTGCTTCTTCAGAATATCAGAAGTTAGAGGTGACTTATGAGACAGATAAAGACATCATCGGTGGATTGATCCTTTGTATGGATGATCGGATTGTGGATAATTCCATTCGTACAAAGCTTGATTCGATGGGCAGATATCTGTCACAAATACAACTATAGAACAGGAGGAAGATAAGCCCCATGAATTTAAGACCAGAAGAGATCAGTTCTGTGATCAAAGAACAGATCAAACAATATTCAACAAAGCTTGAAACCTCTGATATTGGAACGGTAATACAGGTTGCCGATGGAATCGCCAGAATCCATGGATTAGAGAAAGCGATGCAGGGAGAACTGCTCGAATTTCCAGGGGAAGTTTATGGAATGGTATTAAACTTAGAAGAGGACAACGTAGGTGCAGTTCTCTTAGGTGACCGAAAGAATATTAACGAAGGCGATATTGTCAAGACAACGGGCCGCGTGGTAGAAGTGCCAGTTGGAGATCAACTGACAGGACGTGTCGTAAACTCCTTAGGACAGCCAATTGACAATAAAGGTCCGATCGAGACAGATAAATATCGTCCAATTGAAAGAGTTGCGTCAGGAGTAATCTCAAGAAAATCCGTAGATACTCCGATCCAGACAGGAATCAAAGCGATCGATGCGATGGTACCGATCGGAAGAGGACAGCGTGAGCTGATCATCGGAGACCGTCAGACAGGTAAGACAGCGATCGCGATCGATACGATCATTAATCAGAAAGGACAGGGTGTTCACTGTATTTATGTGGCAATCGGTCAGAAAGCATCTACAGTTGCTAATATCGTTAAGACATTAGAAGAGTTTGGTGCGATGGATTATACAACGATCGTAGCATCCACAGCCAGTGAATTAGCACCGCTTCAGTATATCGCACCATACGCAGGATGTGCGATCGGTGAAGAATGGATGGAGAGAGGAGAAGATGTATTAGTTGTATATGATGATTTAAGCAAACATGCAACTGCATACCGTACACTTTCCTTACTTCTTCGCAGACCACCTGGACGTGAAGCTTATCCTGGAGATGTATTCTATTTACATTCAAGACTTTTAGAGCGTGCAGCCAGATTATCTGATGAATTAGGTGGAGGATCATTAACAGCCCTTCCGATCATCGAGACTCAGGCAGGTGATGTATCTGCATACATTCCAACCAACGTTATTTCCATCACAGATGGACAGATCTATCTGGAAACAGAGATGTTTAATGCAGGTTTCAGACCAGCGATCAATGCCGGACTTTCTGTATCACGAGTTGGAGGATCTGCACAGATCAAGGCAATGAAGAAGATCGCAGGACCAATCCGTACAGACCTTGCACAGTATCGAGAACTGGCAGCATTTGCCCAGTTTGGATCAGAGCTTGACGATGATACAAAAGAACGATTAGATCAGGGTGAGAGAATCAGAGAGATCTTAAAACAGCCACAGTATCAGCCATTACCAGTTGAGAAACAGGTTGCGATCATTTATGCAGCAGTCAAGAAACATCTCTTAGACCTGCCAGTAGATCAGATTCTTGATTTCCAGAAAGAATTATTTGAACTGATTGATACAAAATATCCAGAGATCTTTACAAGCATTGCCGAGACGAAAGTCATGGATGATGCGACAGAAGAGAAACTGATCAAAGCGATCAATGAAGCAAAAGAATCATTTAGAAAGTAAGGTGATCTGTCATGGCATCGATAATTGATATTAAAAGACGAAAAGCCAGCGTCGAAAGTACCGGACAGATCACAAAAGCGATGAAACTTGTATCCACGGTAAAGTTACAGAGAGCCAAGCAGCGTGCAGATGAGTCAAAAGCATACTTTAATAAGATGTATGAGACGATCAGCTCGATCCTTGCCAAAGCAGGTAATATCAATCATCCGTATTTACAGGAAAATGGTTCCACAAAGAAAGGGATCATTACCATTTCATCCAACCGTGGATTAGCAGGAGGATATAATAACAATATTGTGAAACTGATCCGGGACAGCGGTATGAACAAAGAAGATATCATGATCTATGCGGTAGGACATAAAGCGATGGATACGTTAAAACATCGTGGGTATGAGATTGTTTCTGATGATTCAGAGATGATCAACGAGCCAGTCTATGATGATGCCAGAATCTTAGGAGAGAAGCTTCTAAAAGCTTTTGAAGATGGAGAGATCGGTGAGATCTATCTGGCATACACCGATTTTAAAAATACCGTGGTTCATGAACCAAAACTTGTAAAATTACTCCCAATTGAGAATGATCAGCAGGCAAATGAAGAGAAATCTGAAAGCAAGGCTCCAATGAATTTTGAGCCAGAGCCGGAAGAAGCACTTTCTTTATTAATTCCAAAGTATATCTGCAGTATGATCTATGGAGCCTTAGTTACATCTGTAGCAAGTGAAAATGGAGCCAGAATGCAGGCAATGGATTCTGCGACAAGTAATGCAGAAGAGATGATCTCAAACTTAGAACTTGCATACAACCGAGCAAGACAGGGAGCGATCACACAAGAATTAACAGAGATCATTTCAGGAGCAGAAGCCCTGAAGTGATGGACTCGATATAAGAAGCAGGAGGAAATAACATGGCAGATAATCGTACAGGAAAGATCACACAGGTCATCGGTGCGGTTCTGGATATCAAGTTTGGCAGTGATAACCTACCAGAGATCAATGATGCGATCGATATTCAGACAAAAGACGGCGGGAAATTAGTCGTTGAAGTTGCACAGCACCTGGGTGATGACACCGTAAGATGTATCGCAATGGGACCAACCGACGGATTAGTCCGTGGAATGGAAGCACAGGCTACAGGCGGACCAATCTCCGTTCCTGTAGGAGAGGCAACCTTAGGACGAATCTTTAACGTGCTGGGAGATCCTATTGATAATAAACCGGCACCAGAAGGAGCCAACCGCTTACCGATCCACAGAAAAGCACCGGAATTTTCAGAACAATCTACAGAGACAGAAGTTCTGGAAACAGGGATCAAGGTCGTTGACCTTCTATGCCCATACCAGAAGGGTGGAAAGATCGGTCTGTTCGGTGGTGCGGGAGTAGGAAAAACCGTACTGATCCAGGAGCTGATTCGAAATATCGCAACAGAGCATGGTGGATATTCTGTATTCACTGGTGTAGGAGAACGTACTCGTGAAGGAAATGATCTATACACAGAGATGAGTGAATCAGGTGTTATCGACAAGACCGCCATGGTCTTTGGACAGATGAACGAACCACCTGGAGCCCGTATGAGAGTTGGTCTTACAGGACTTACAATTGCAGAAGATTTCCGTGATCGTGGAGGAAAAGACGTCTTATTATTCATCGACAACATTTTCCGTTTCACACAGGCAGGATCTGAGGTATCTGCCTTACTTGGACGAGTGCCAAGTGCGGTAGGTTACCAGCCAACACTGCAGACAGAGATGGGTGCCTTACAGGAACGTATCACATCCACAAAGAATGGATCGATCACATCCGTACAGGCAGTCTATGTGCCAGCCGATGACTTAACTGACCCGGCACCAGCAACAACGTTTGCCCATCTGGATGCAACAACTGTATTATCACGTGCGATCTCAGAGATGGGAATTTATCCAGCGGTAGATCCATTGGAATCAACATCCAGAATTCTCGATCCAAAAGTCGTTGGAGAAGAACATTACAAAGTAGCTCGTGGTGTTCAGGAGATTCTGCAAAAATACAAAGAATTACAGGATATCATTGCAATCTTAGGTATGGATGAACTTTCCGAAGACGAGAAACTGGTTGTAGACCGCGCAAGAAAGGTACAGAGATTCTTATCTCAGCCATTCTTCGTAGCTGAACAGTTTACAGGAAAACCAGGACAGTATGTATCTTTAAGTGATACGATCCAGGGATTCAAAGAAATCTTAGAAGGAAAACACGATGAGATTCCAGAAGGAATGTTCTTGAATGCAGGAACCATCGAAGAAGTTGTAGAACGTTTTGCAGCAAGAAATAAGTAGGTGATCCTATGGCTGAAAACACAATGAAATTAGAAGTCATTACACCAGAACGCTCATTTTATACAGGAGATGTTACATTTGTTGAGTTAAATACAACCGAAGGAGAAGTCGGAATCTACGCAAGACACATCCCGATGACCATGATCATCGCACCAGGTGTCCTAACGATCACAGAAGAAGACGGAACCAAGAAGAAAGCGGCATTATTAAAAGGATTTGTGGAAGTCACAGAAACAACCATGAGTATCCTGGCAGAAGTTGCAGAATGGCCGGAAGATATCGATGTTGAACGTGCAAAGAAAGCGGAAGAGAGAGCAAGAAAGAGACTCGAAGCTAAGAGCGCAGATATTGATATTGCAAGGGCAGAGTTGGCACTTAAGAGAGCGTTAGTTCGTAAGGGATTGAAAGCATAAAGTAAATTTGAATATGTGTAAAAAGATTCTAGGCAGATTGATTGCTTAGAATCTTTTTATTTTGTTGTAGAAAAATTATAACAATAAATTTTTTTGATAAGTTCTTCCTACAGGAATGGATTGATCACAGATTTTTAACATTCGATTTGTTTTATCATAGTTTTCTATGTGATTTAGATTAACTAAATATTTTCTATGGCACTGTATAAAATTTGAATTTAACAATGGACGAATAGAACTAAGGGAATACTCTCTCGTTGTCAGTTTTCCTCGTTTAGTTGTTAGTATTAGAGTGTGATTTCTAGCCTCAATAAATGATAATTCATCAAAAAATATACGATGTTGAATTCGGTTAATATCATGGATAATAAAAGTATCGTTTTTAAGCATTCCAGTTGCTAACATTTGGGATATTTGAAATAAAATATCTTCGCTGGAAAAAGGTTTTTGAATATAATTATAACAATGGTAAGAATTCAAAGCACGTTGCATTTGGTCAGTGATAGAAGTTAAAAATAAAATAGGTGTCGTATAGTATTCATGCAATGAACGAATCAGTTCAGATAATAAAAAACCACCTTGATCAGCAGAATCGGAAGATAATTGAATATCTAATAAAAACAGGGTAAAGTAATTGTTTTGTTCGATAGAAGAATCAATTTCATCTTTTGCAGACTGGTAATCTTTGGAACATATGATGTTCCATGACGGATATTTCATAGAAATAGATTGATATAATTGATCTCGTTGGAGCTTATCATCTTCAACAATTAAAATTTTTTGCATAGTAAAGCAGCCTTTCTTTTGTTTTATATAATTTAAATTTCGATAGAAATAGAAATCCAAAATTTATTTTCGAAAGAATAACAATCGGTTAAAATTGATCCATTTGCTTTTTGGATTTCTTTTCGTAATAAATAAAGACCAAATCCGTGAGAGGATTGTTTTTCATTTTTTGTTGTAAAACCTTGATCAAAAAAATGAGTTAATTCTGAATAATTAAGAAGGTGATCTGTAGGGTTGCGAACTTCAAAGCGAATACTTTCTGGTAAAGATTCAAGTCGAATATAAATCGTATCATTTTGTGAACAGGCATCTATTGCATTTTGCAGGAGAATACTCACAAAATCGGATAATTTGTATTCAGGAACTTTACTATGAAGTTCACCAGAAGCAATATCAAGTGAAAAGTTAATCTTCTTTTTTATCCCTTTACAATATAAATTATAGAGAGCACCGGCCAGTAAAGGCATTTGAATTCGTAGTAAAGGATAAGCCTGTTGGTTAGACATATAGGCTTGTGTATTTTGAGTTAAGGCATTACATAATGATTCATAATTCTTACAACTATAAGGAAGGTATTGTAGGTGTTGTAATCGATTTGCAAATTCATGTTGATTTGCACGAATTTCATCAATGAGTGCTTTATAAATAGGCAGATTTTTTTGATAAGATAATAATTCCTGCTGTTGCGTATTTAATTTTTGATCATAATACAGCAAATAAAAGTTAGCGATAAGAAGGAAGAAAATGCAACATAAAAGGTAAATAATATTATCGTAAAATTTGGAGTTGTTATCTGTATAAAAGAATAAAAAAGCGGAGATGATCAGATAACAATTAATTAAAAGTATTTGAATAAACAAACCAGATTGTATAAATCTTTGATACAAACTGTGAATAAGTGGTATATGAAATAAAAAAACAGTCAAAAACAGTAATATAGTATGGCTGAAAATAGGAAAATAAGGAGAATGTATTGGAAAAACAAAAAATAAAAATATAAAATCCAAAATAAATTTTTCAGTCATAATCATAATGTATGTAAGAATAAATAAAATAATAGTTTTTGAAAATGGTAGCTCAAAACGTGCATCAATATAAATAATGAAAGCAAGTTGAACTAATATAATGGAAGTAAGTGAAAAATTTAAAGAAGCAAATGAAGCAAGGAGAATCATGATATAACCACCAAAATCTTCACCACAAAGAATAAATTTATGATTTAGGAAAATATTTGTGCAATAATAAAATAACAAAAAATTGATTGTGGAAGTTATAAAAACAGTTAGTTCGTTCATAAATTGTCTCCGAATGTATTTGTATTATAAGTAAATTATTGTAAATAAAAAGTATATTATGAGTTTATCAGATAGAATAGAAATTAGCAAGAGATAAGAGACAGATTGTATTAAATTTACGTCGTGTAACATGTAGTTTAAGTTGACTTATATTGTATCAATTGAAATACAATTTGTATTGTTTTAATATAAAAATATAAGATAATTAACGAACTAAGTTAGAAAGGAGAAAAGTTATGAAAAACAAAAGAATTAAAGCAATGGCGGTTATTTTAAGCGCAGGAATGGCATTGGGAATGAATGGAATGTTAGCAAAGGCATCAGATGATAATCATAGCTTTAGTTTTACTATGAAGAGTAAGCAAGCTAATAGTTACAATGCAGCAGCAAGATATCGACAAACATCTAATCCTAATAACAAATGGAAAGTTAATTTGCAAAATAGTGCAGAAGGGGCAGGAACGATTTCAATTTTTTGGATAGCTAGAGCGGATAATAAAAAAGCTGCTTCTAATAAATACAAAGTTGCACAAGGAACAGGAGCACATTACTATAATGCTAATAACAATGGAAATCAAACAGATGTACAGTTGGCAGCTAAAAATAATAATAACTCAAGCAAATCATATAAAATTAGTGGTGTCTGGGATGAAGAGACAAATTAGTTAAAAAGAACAGGCTACTTTGTATCCTGTTCTACTTAGACTAGGAGGTATTATGATCTTAAAGATTTTTACAGAACGTATATGGAAGAATAAGTTTCGGAATATTTTAACAATGATCATATTATTATTACCGACAGCAGATCTCCTTTTGTATTTGTATGATATTGTTGCAATGTCAGGTTATTTACCGATACCAGATCATGCATTTTTTTTAACATGCAATTCAAATTATCTTAGTTTTTTAACACAGTATCTATTTTTATGGTTCATGCCATTATATGGATTAATACTAACGTGTGATGATTGTATAGAGAATTGTCAATTAAAATATGATGATATGGTAATTAGTCGTATAGGAAAGAAAAAATATATACATACTCATATGGCAAAAAGCTTTTTGTATATGTTTTTTCTAACAATGACAGCATTGCTATTAAATTTACTGTTGTGTCATATTTTATTTCAACATGGCACATTTAATACATACGGGGAAGATTTTAATACAGATTTGTTTTATCAATGGGAAAAAAATTATCCTCTTTTAGCAAATCTATTGTTTACAATGATTACTTCTTTTTTTAGTGGATTGATTGCTGTAGTAGGAGTTATGTCATCCATGCTATTAAAAAGTAAAAAAATGATTTACGGAATTACTATGATGATGTGGATAGTTCCAACATTACAGGAGAAAAATCTGATGCTATTATTCCAACCACATTCAGAATATGTATTGGATACATTAATTCCAATTGGATTAAAAACGGCAATGATCTACATTGTATACATAGCACTTGTTTATGGAAAGGAGATCATTTTTGAAAAAAAGATGGATTAAAGCAGCAGTTATATTAATTGTTGTTTTTTGTGTTGAAGTCATTGCGTGCAATATTCCGATTTTAAAAAACTTATATTGGAAAGGGTTTATTTCTGCAACAACATTAAATGAATCGATGATTATGGGAGACTATCATAGTGTAAGTGAATATGAGTTTGTCGGAATGATAGTATTTGTTATTTACATATTCTTCTTAACAGGAAATGATGTTGCACAGAGAATTACACGTTATGGAGACAGAAAGCAATATGCAAAATGTGTGATAAAACAGGGAATTCAAGGAGCAGTGATTTTTTCAATAATTCATGAAATGGTCAGTATAGTTTTTTTGAATGTTTTTGGGAATATTAGAATATTAACAGCACATGGATGGATTTATGGAATTATCTTTCAGATAATTGTAAATACTCTTTTTTACATGCAGATATATATGGTCTGTAAGATTATAGAATTAAGAATATCAGAGGAAAATACTCAGATTCTAGTAATTGCAGGATATACAATTTTACATGTTGTATATCAGGAAACTTATTATAAAACCTCTCTTTGGATGCAAGGAAGAGACTTAACTATGTTACAAAATATTTGTGGCAATCATTATACATTGGAACAGAGTGTGATTGGTGTAATAAAAGTTTTTTTAATTTTAATAGTGCTTATTGTGATATTTATGAGAGCTCAGCAAAAAAAGGAGTGGTTTGGAGATGAAAAAGAATAAAGAAATTTTTATGTTATTCGTGTTTTCATGTGTACTTCAAACTTATTTTTTTTATCTGCAAAATAGAATAGAAAGTCCATTTCCATATATGTTAGGAATTTGGCAAGATAGTAACGAGACAGGATTTTTATATATGGAAATTTTAGCAATATATATACCATTATATTTTGTAGTTTTATATTTTAAAGATTATTACTCGTTTTATATGGAGAATTATGGAAGGCTTTGTTTGATCAGACTTGGTAATAGGATTTCAATCGTAATAAAACTTTACGTGCAAATGGTGAAAATGATTATTTCTATGGAAATCATACAGTGGGGGATTTGGATGATCTGGAGATATGATTATTTCGTTGAAAATAGAAAAACAGTTTTATTAGGAATGGTTTTATATTTTTTTATACTATTGTGGATTGCAGCAGCTGAAGTATGTTTCAGTACATATGTAAAAGAAGGGGCATTGCTTGTATTGATTAATGTGTATATATTGATTTCAATGTTTGTTCATTGGATTTTTCAGGGGAAATGGATAATTTATATATTTTTTCCAGGTGTCATTTTGAAAGGAAGTAAACTGATTCAAAAAGTGATAAATCAAGATTTATGTATGAAATTAAGTATGATATACATTGGTTTTATGATTTTTCTGTTTTTTTTGACAACAAAAACTCGATTTGAAAAGAGGGATATTTTTTAGAGAAAGGCAGTGATAGATTTATGGTAAAATTAAATCAAGTATCTAAAAACATTCGCGGACAGGAGATATTAGTAAATCTCAATTATGAATTTAAGAATGGAACGATTTACGGATTATGTGGACCAAATGGTTCTGGAAAAACTATGATATTAAGAATGATTGCAGGACTAGTATTTCCAACAACAGGAACGATAGAAATTAATGGAGAAATATTACATAAAACAATATCATTTCCGAAAAGAATGGGATTGATCATTGAACATCAGGAAATGTTACCAGATTTAACAGCATATGAAAATTTAGAATATCTGGCTAAGATAAAAAAGATTGCAAACAGGGAAGATATTTTAAACAGCTTACAAAGAGTTGGATTATGTTCGGATAAAATGGTTAAAAAATATTCATTAGGTATGAAACAGAGGCTGAATATGGCACAGGCAATTTTTGAAAAACCAGAATTAATTTTACTTGATGAACCAACGAATGCATTAGATCAGGAAGGAATTCATTTGGTGCATCAGATATTGACAGAGGAAAAAGAAAGGGGGGCTTGTATTTTAATTGCGACTCATAATGAACAGGATTTAAATATGATATGTGATAAAGTTTTACGAGTTGCAGATAGGAAAATGGAGGAATTGTATATATGATGCAAAAGAATAGAAATTATATTACATTAAAAGGATTTGCTATTATAATAGCGATGATAATCATAGCAGCAATAGGGGTTAGGATTTTTTTAAGAACAAATTTTAAACAAGCATATACAAATCCAAATCCATCCGGTACAGATGGACCAGAAGGGTTTGGAAAGCTACAGGAATCAAAAGATAAGCAATATTATTATAGAATCCGGTTAAAAGATAAAGCACTGATGATCGTTTCTTACAGGGGAGAAAAGAGACGAGTCAAGGTGCCAGAAAAAATAGATAACTATCAGGTGAAAATCATAGGAGACAGTGCTTATAGTACAAAATCAAAATTAGAAAAAATCACAATACAATATAATCTTGAGTCTATAGGAATGGCGGCATTTTCAGATGATCCAAGATTAAAAAATATAACAATTGCTGGGAAAGTGCAAGAATTAGATGAGAATGCATTTTATGGAGTAAAATGTTGGATAGAAACATATAAAAATAGTAATGTGTATCAATTAGCAAAACAGCAACATATAAAAGTAAAATATATTGGGAAAGAAGCTTATAAGTAGAAAATCCTGTCTACATTGAGAAATCAATGTTAGGCAGGATTTTGTGTTAAATTAAATGCATCAATCTTTTCAGATTATGTAATTTTTTCGAAAGACAGTGTGTCTAAAAAGATGAAAGGAGATCAAAAGAATGTCGACAGAACAAATTTTAGAAAGGCTTATGCGGGAATACGGCGACTCGGTTTTTCGTATGTGCTTTCTTTATTTAAAGGATTATCACTTGGCAGAAGATGCTACACAGGAAACATTTATCTTCCATTTTAAAAGAATATTACGGGAAAAAAGTCATCATATTGATCGACGAATATGATGTTCCATTAGACAAAGCATTCGAAAATAACTATTACAATGAAATAATCATCTTACTCCGAAATATGTTAGAACAATCATTAAAAACAAATGATAATCTATATATGGCCGTATTAACAGGATGCCTAAGAATTGAAAGAGAAAGCATCTTTACAGGACGAAATAACTTCAATATTTTGATGAATACTTTGGATTCACAGACAAAGAAGTAAAAGAAATTTTACAATATTACAAAGTACCAGAAGCATTCAATCAAACAAAGAAATGGTATGACGGCTACCGTTTCGGAAACACAGATATCTACTGCCCATGGGATGTGATCAATCACTGCCGAGCATTAAAAATAGAACCAGATGCAACACCACAGCCATACTGGATCAATACAAGCGGAAACTATATCGTAAAACGATTTATAGAAAAAGCAAACCAACAAACAAGAAGAGAAATCGAGCAATTGATTGAAGGAAAAGCAATCCAGAAAGAAATCAGATTAGAACTAACATACAACGAACTAGACAGCACGATTGAAAATCTCTGGAGTGTACTTTTCGCAACAGGCTATCTTACCCAACAGGGAAAACCACAAGGAAGAACTTACTCTCTGATAATCCCAAACGAATTCATCCGACAGATCTTTATTGAACAGATTCAGGAATGGTTCAAAGAAACCACAAGAAAAGACGAAAGCCGCTTAAAAGATTTCTGCAAAGCATTCGAAGAAGGAAATGCAGAAGCAATTGAACAACAACTGAACGATTATTTAATGAAAACCATCAGTATCCGAGATACCTTCACAACCAAAAAAGAAAACTTCTACCATGGAGTTTTATTAGGCTTACTAAGTTACGATCCAGACTGGTACATCATCTCCAATACAGAAAGCGGAGACGGATACAGCGATATCATGATCGAAGCAGAACAAGCCCGAACAGGAATTATCATAGAAGTAAAATACGCAGAAAACATCAAAATGCTAGATAAAGCATGCGAAAAGGCACTAAAACAGATCAAAGAAAAACACTACGATCAGAAATTAGAAAAAGAAGGATACGAAACAATATTAAATTATGGAATCGCCTGTTATAAAAAACGATGTAAAGTTTTGGTAGACAAATAATATAAAATAGAACCATTATCATTTTTAGAAAAATTTTATAAGAAATTTTTTGTAATAATACATAGTTTCCATCAATAACCTTCAGCGTATATAAGAGATATAAAATAAATAAAGGGTAGCTAAACGATAGAATTTCATAGGATTTTTTATAAAATCGCAGCAAACTTGGTGCAATGTCTGAGCGAAGCGAGTTTTGCAAGGAAAGTTTGCGAACAAGCGTTTTGTAAAAAATCCGTCAATGAAATTCGTGTTTAGCTACCCTTTATTTATTTTATATCTCTTATATACGTCAAAGACTATGGTCAACAATTATTTATTCGCCAAATTATTATTCTGATACCGAGAATCAAACGTAACCTCATCATCAAACCACTCAGGTCCTTCATATTCCACAGCAACTTCCTCGCTAGGAAATTCCACCTCGGCCATCACAAGCCCTTCATATTCTCCATGAAAGACATCCAGTTCGATCACAAATCCGTGTTCATCTGGAATCTTATAACGAGTCTTAGAAATTAAAATCCCATCCACCTTCGGAAGTAGATGCTCATAAGCTGCTTTATCAAGTGGAAATTCATGCTCAGTTCTAGCCATCAATCCTTTACTCTTGAAAGTTAAGAAATACTGCTTATTCATTCTGCGGATACGAATCACAGGTTCCATGCAAAGATAGCCCTGTTCGATCTCAGAGTGTGGATAAGAATCCAGATTATCAGGTAAGTTGTGGACGATAAATTTTCTTTCGATTTCCATGGGCATTTCCTCCTTGAAGTGCAGATCCTAAGCCTTTTTAAGGCGCATACTTTTTCTTTATTATACCCATCGTCTATGATATAATCAACAAAGATTCGAGAAAAAGACAAAGGAGATGAATATAAATGCGTTTAAGAAATGTACCAGGAGCGAGAGAGACGATCATAGAAAATCAGTTTTCCATCCAGCAGCCAGAGCAGATGAAAGGAAAATGGGCAGAGGTATTCCAAAATGACCATCCGATCCACATCGAAGTAGGAATGGGAAAAGGACAGTTTATCATAGAAATGGCAAGAAGAAATCCAGAAGTAAACTATATTGGAATCGAAAAATATTCAAGTGTCTTAGTAAGAGCTGTAGAGAAATTAGAAGATTTTGAACAGGACAACCTTCGTTTGATCCGTATGGATGCAGAGAATATCGAAGAAGTGTTTGATAAAGATGAAGTAGACAGGATCTATTTAAACTTCTCTGATCCATGGCCAAAAGACCGCCATGCAAAGAGAAGATTGACATCTACAAGATTTTTAGAACGATATGATAATATTCTGACACCGGAAGGAAGAGTTATGTTTAAGACAGATAATAAAGACTTATTTGACTTCTCCTTAGAGCAGGTAGAAGAAGCAGGATGGATCCTGGAAAATCACACATACGATCTTCATCACAGCGAATATAATGAAGGAAATGTCATGACAGAATACGAGGAGAAATTCTCAGCCAAAGGAAATCCAATCTGCCGTTTAGTAGCATATCGTCATGCCAAGTAAAAGGATTGCATAAAATAAACAAAAAGTGGTAATATAATCATGAAACAAGGAAAGTTTCGATGCAAGATCCAGTTGTTTCTATATTTGCATCCATGTATGAACAGATGGGTCTGTCAATTTTTTCAGTCACTAGACGAAGCAAAACGATGTTTAAATAAATAGCAAAGGATAGGTGAATTATTATGGAATATACATTTACAAGTGATAATTTTGAAGAAGAAGTATTAAAAAGTGATGTGCCAGTATTAGTAGATATGTTTGCAACATGGTGCGGACCTTGTAAGATGATGGCACCAGTGGTAGCACAATTAGCTGAAGAATATGAAGGAACTGTAAAAGTCGGAAAACTTGATATCGATCAGAATGTTGATATCGTAGCACAGTACAAGATCATGTCAGTTCCAACATTTTTAGTGATCAAAGATGGAGAGGTTAAGGAAAAACTGATCGGAGCAGTATCCAAAGAAGAATTAGTCGAAGCGATCGATCAGGCAAAGTAGTAAGATGAATATATTAAATATTGAACATATCAGCAAAATTTATGGAGAGAAAGTCATTTTTGATGACGTATCTCTTGGAATCCACAGTGGCGATAAGATCGGTGTGATCGGGGTCAACGGTACAGGAAAGACTACATTATTAAAGATCATTGCCAAGATCAATGAGCCAGACAAAGGACAGATTATCTGTGGAAATGGAATCCGTGTATCTTATCTTCCACAGAATCCAGAATTTCCGAAGAAACAAAGCATTCTTGAATATGTGATGGATGGAAAAGAACATCAGGACTGGAAGACGGAGAGTGAAGCAAAGACGATCCTTACAAAGCTTGGAATCTATGATTTTGATGAAGGATGTGATCATTTATCTGGAGGCCAGAAGAAGAGAGTTGCACTCGCAAGAACTTTAGTAGATCCAACCGAAGTACTGATTCTTGACGAGCCAACCAACCACTTAGATAACGATATGGTTCTATGGCTGGAAGAATTCTTAAACAGCTTTAGAGGTGTATTGATCATGGTAACCCATGACCGTTATTTCTTAGATCGTGTAACGAATAAGATCGTAGAGATCGACAAAGGAAAGCTTTACGAATACGATACCAACTATTCTGGATTCGTAGAGTTAAAAGTTCAGCGCGAAGAGATGGAACTAGCGACAGAACGTAAGCGCCAGAGTTTACTCCGCGTGGAAATGGAATGGATGAAACAGGGAATCAAAGCGAGAGGAACGAGACAGAGAGCCAGAACGGAACGTTTTGAAGAACTTAAGAATGCCAAAGGTCCAGCTATGCAGCAAAATGTTGAGATGGATTCGATCAGCAGCCGTCTTGGAAAGACAACGATCGAGTTAGAACACATTTCCAAAGGATTTGGTGATAAACATCTGATCAATGATTTTTCTTATATTGTCCTAAGAGATGACAGGATTGGATTTATCGGACCAAATGGCTGTGGAAAATCAACTTTGATGAAGATGATCATGGGAATCTTAAAGCCGGACGAAGGAAACATTACGATCGGTGACACCGTAAAGATCGGGTATTTTGCACAGGAAAATGAAGATATGACAGGAGATATCCGTGTCATTGATTATATCAGAAATGTCGCAGAATACATCCAGACAACGAAAGGGCAGGCAAGTGCATCCCAGATGCTAGACCGTTTCCTGTTTCCTCCAGAACTTCAATACACACCGCTTGATAAACTTTCTGGAGGAGAACAGAGACGTCTCTACTTATTAAAAGTATTGATGGAAGCACCAAATGTTCTGATTCTCGATGAGCCGACCAACGACCTTGACATCCAGACATTAACGATCTTAGAAGATTATCTGGATACGTTCGCAGGAATCGTGATCACAGTATCTCATGACCGATATTTTCTTGATCGTATTGTAAACAGGATCTTTGCGTTTGAAGAAGGTGGACATTTAAAACAGTACGAAGGCGGTTATACGGATTATCTGGAGAAAGTAAAGCCAATTGCGAAACAAGAGAAAAGTAAACCAGAGAAAAAAGAAAACAATGGAAAGAAATTCCAGAAAGAACACCAAAAGAAGCTCAAGTTTACATACAAAGAACAAAAAGAATTTGAAACGATCGATGATGATATCGCGAAACTGGAGGAAAAAATAGAACAGTTAGATGAAGAGATCATGGAAAATGCAACGAATTCTGGTAAATTAGCAGAGCTTACGCAGCAAAAAGAAGAGACAGAAGAAGCTTTGAATGAAAAGATGGACCGTTGGGTATATTTAAATGATCTGGCAGAACAGATAGCGAATCAATAACAATAAAAGAGGATTGACTCACAAATATCATATGAGTCAATCCTCTTATTATGTTAAGCTTCTTTTTCTAACTTAATATTCTTCTTATACAATCGATAATCCACCCAGTTTCTGATCAAAAATTGAACTGTAGCAAAAAACGGAACTCCAAGGAACATTCCAAGTGGACCGAAATAAGCGCCACCGACAGTGATGGAAAATAAAATCAGTAGTGGACGAACTCCGGTAGATTCTCCAAGGATCTTAGGTCCAAGGATCAGACCGTCAAACTGCTGTAGGACAAAAACCATGATAATAAAGATCAGGCACTTCGTCGGACTTACGATAAAAAGAATAAAAGCGCCGGGAACTGCACCAATGATCGGTCCAAAATAAGGAATCATATTTGTGACGCCGATAATAACACTGATCAATACAGTATAAGGAAGTTTTAAAATAGTCATCGCAACAAAAGCCAGTAAGCCAATGATCAGAGAATCAATGGATTTTCCGATAATAAAACCAGAAAAAATATTATGACAATCTTTTAAAGTGCGAAGTACACGATAAGAGAAATTTTCATTAAAGATTGCAAGAACCAATCGTTTTCCAGCATTTTTTAAAATAAATTTATCGATCGTCATATAAATAGAAACAATAAATGCGATAAACAGGTTAAATAATCCCTTGGCAAAAGACATGGAAGCCTCATAAAGCATAGGGACGATATTGGTCAGAAGATTGTTGGTCAGTTCGAAAAGCTTTGGTAATGTTTTTGTCTCGATCATATCGGCAATCTGACCAGGAAACATATCTGTGCTGTTCTCACGATAATGTTCAAAGATTGACATGATCGATTTATAAATATCGGGAATCATCAGGGATAGTTCACGAATACTGTCATATAACTGTGGAATGATAAATCGAAGACATACAATGATAAAACCAACCATGACAAGATAACTGATCAAAATGGCGAGTCCACGCTGTATACTGGCAGATTTCTTCTTTAAAAGTTTTATTGATACATTTCTTTGAAAGAAAGCTACAACAGGGTTTAAAATATAGGCAATCAGAAATCCCATAAAAAATGGAAATAAGATTTCCCATAATTGAGAGATCAGTTTGCTTGTATTAGACCATTGTGTTATAAAGCGGAAGATCACACATCCGATCAGGATAACAGCAATGGTATAGATAGAAATCGTAAAATACTTTTTATTCGATTCGAATTTGTGGTTGCTTGGCATTTGAGACTCCTCTTAGAATGATAGTTAATCAGTAATATCATCTATTATAGACGTTTCCAAGATCAGTTACAAGACAATATAAGATTTAAATAAAAGAAAAACACCATCCCCGGCTACAAGATCAACCAAAAACAGTGCTTTAGTACGCGATGAGGGGTTCGAACCCTCGACACCCTGATTAAGAGTCAGGTGCTCTACCAACTGAGCTAATCACGCTTAAATTATGTTGTTTTTACTGCGCTTCCTTAACGCAAGATTTATTATATACGAATGTTTTAAGAAATGCAAGCATTATTTTTAATTTTTTTTATTTTTTTTTACAAAAAATTTAAAGAAAGTTAATAACGGTACAAAAAAAGCACGAAATATGGTATTCTAGAGACTGGAAAGGGGATAAAATTTCATGGATAAAATAGCGGTTGCACAGACAACATCTTCCGGAAACTGGAGAGAAAATATAGAAAAAGCAAAACAATATATAAAGAAAGCAACAGAAGAAGAGGCAGTTATGATCATTTTTCCAGAATATTTCATGAATTATTATCCGGATGCTGAACACAACTATACAAAAAAGGCACAAAGCTTGCATGGCGAATTTGTACAGGCAATGAAGATGCTTGCAAAAGAGTTTAAGATGTGGATCATTTTTGGGATGAATGAACAGACTGTGGATGAAACAAAGAACTACAATACAATGGTAATCCTGAATGACCTGGGAGAACTTGTGTCTGATTATAAAAAGACACATTTGTTTAATGCATATAAATGGAAGGAATCAATGAATACGCTTAAGGGGGATTGTTTGTTTACACCGATTAAGACACCTGTAGGTGTGATCGGACTTGGAATCTGTTATGATCTCAGATTTCCGGAACTTGCAAGATATGAAGCATTATCTGGAACTCAGGTCATGTTGTATCCAGCGGCATGGGTTAAGGGTGAAGGAAAATTTATGCAGTGGGAGACACTTCTTCGGGCAAGAGCAATTGAAAATGAGATGTATGTTTTAGGATGTTGTCATTACAGCAAGGAGCATTACATGGGAAGAAGTACTGGATTTGCACCAGATGGAACCAGATTGTATTTAGGAGAAGAAAAGGAAGAGCTGCTCTATGCACAGATAGATAAAGAACAGATTCAAAATATAAGAACAGTCAATCCTGTCTTTGAAAACAGGAGAAGAGATCTCTACGATTAAATAAAATAATACAGATCAGGGTAGGAATCAGAAAGAGGTAGTATCATATGGAAGATAGAAGAATTATAGCAAAGAAGGCAGCAATAGGAGTCGCACTGGTGATCGCAGCTGCGGGAGCTGTATTATTCTATAAGAATAATATTGCGATGAATCCAGGTGACACATTATTAAAATATATGTCATATGCAGAAGATGGAAAGTATGAAAAGATGTACGATCTTTTGAATGAAGAAAGCCAAAAAAGTATTTCAAAAGAAGAATTTATCAAGAGAAATAAAAATATTTATAAGGGAATCGGGGTCCAAACGATTGATGCTGATGTAACTTCAAAGAAGAGATCAACAACCGTGACATATCACGTAAAAATGCAGACAAATGCTGGAATTATTACCTATAATAACCGTACAGATTTTGTCAAAGAAAATCATAGATATCGCATAGATTGGGATGACTCCGTTATTTTTCCGCAATTAGGAGCAGAAGACAAAGTCAGAGTAAAAACTTTATATGCCAAAAGAGGAAGGATCAAAGATGCACAGGGAAATGCACTTGCTGTACAGGGTAAGATCTATTCTGTAGGATTTGTTCCTGGGAAGATGGACGGTAATTCCGTAAAACTTGCGGCAAAGAAATTAGGATTATCCAAAGAAGAGATTCAGAAGAAACTTGATCAAAAATGGGTGACGGATGATTCTTTTGTACCATTGATCAAATTAAAAGAATATTCAAAAGATCTTCTCAATGTGAAAGGGATCATTGTTTCCACAGAAACTGGGAGAATCTATCCACTTGGGGAGGCAGCAGCACATCTTATCGGTTATATGCAAAATGGCGAAGGAAAAGCAGGACTTGAGAAATTATATGATGAGCAGCTTTCTGGCACGAATGGCTTAGAGATATACATAGAAGATTCTAATGGACAGAAAAAACAGTCACTGGCGGTCAGATCTCAGACAGATGGAAAGGATTTAACAACAACGATCAACAGTAGTTTGCAAAAGGCTATTTACGAACAGTATAAAAATGATAAAAGTGCTCATGTTGCATTGAATCCTTCAACAGGAGAGGTCAAGGCACTTGTAAGTACTCCGTCTTATGATGCACAGGCATTTATCTTAGGAATGAGCCAGAAGAAATGGAATGTGATCAATAGCGATCAAAGACTGCCAATGCAAAATCGCTTTAAAGCAACATTTGCACCAGGATCATCCATCAAACCGATCATAGCAGCGATCGGACTAAGCCAGAATAAATTTCGTGCAAATGATGACTTTGGAAACAGTGGAAAACGCTGGCAGAAGGATAAAAGCTGGGGTGGTTATTACGTAACAACATTGCACGATTATAATGGGCATAATCTGCAAAATGCAATGATCTATTCTGACAATATTTATTTTGCAAAAGCAGCCCTGAAGATAGGAAAAGATACCTTGAAGGATCAGCTTGACAACTTAGGTTTTGGAGAAAGTCTGAAATTTACATTTGGACTAAACGCTTCATCCTATGGAAGTGAAGGATTTACTTCCGATATTCAGTTAGCTGACAGTGGATATGGACAGGGGAAAATGATGGTAAACCCGGTACATATGGCAGCAATCTACACAGCATTTTCCAATAATGGTAATATGCTGAAACCGTATCTGGTCAAAGAAAACGGATCAAAAAAACAAGTATTAAAGGAAACTATATTTACCAAACAAGCTGTGAATACTGTAAATGAAGCTATGCGACAAGTAATCAGAGATCCCTCTGGTACGGGACACGCAGCGAACATAGAAGGGGTAGATCTTCGAGGAAAGACAGGAACTGCAGAGATCAAACAATCACAGACAGACACAAAAGGAACAGAAATCGGCTGGTTTGTGACCATAATGCCAGCAACAAACAATAGGGAAGCATTGGAACTGGTATCCATGACAGAAAACGTGAAGAAACGAGGTGGAAGTGGATACGTGGTCAATAAAACAAAGAAGATCATGGAAGAATACCTGCAGTAGATCAGCTGCAGGTATTTTTCTATGATCGATGATGCAATTATAAAATAAAATTTATAATTTCTTTACAACCAATTCATTGCTATTCTGCATAGGTTTGCGTATAATTACCATTATACTTAAATGTGATATCCATAATAGAACAGATATCAAAGAAGGAGAAGTCTATGAGAGATAAATTCAACCAATTCATGCAGGGCAGATACGGAAATGACGATCTGAACCGCTTTTTAATGAAGATTATTTTAGCAGCATTTGTACTATCACTATTTACAGGAAGAATCGTATTTGGCGGCGTAGTATCACTTAGCCGTATTTTTTATTGGATTGCATTAGCACTTTTGATTTATTGCTATATCCGTATGTTTTCAAGAAACATCTATAAACGAGCCGAAGAAAACAGATGGTTCCTGAATAAAACATCCAATATGCGGGGACTCTGGAGCAATAGAAAATACAAAGCACAGCAGATGAAGAACTACCATATTTACAAATGTCCAGGATGTGGACAGAAGATCAGAATTCCAAGAGGAAAAGGAAAGATAGAAGTTCGTTGTCCAAAGTGTCGTACTACATTCGTAAAGAGGAGCTAAAATGTTTGGGTATATCATTGTCAACAAACCAGAGATGAAATTCCGCGAATTCGATGTCTATCACGGATACTATTGTGGTTTGTGCAGAAAATTAAAAGAACATTATGGAAAGTTTGGTCAGATCACACTTTCCTATGATATGGTCTTTGTATTGATGACCTTAACTAGTCTTTATGAATTAGAAACAACAAAGAGTATGAAGCGATGTGTCACACATCCATTGCAAAAACATGAGGAAAGAGTAAACAATATCACGGATTATGTCGCGCACATGAATATTTTGTTAACTTATTACAAATGTAAAGATGATTGGAATGATGACCGCAAATTAGAGAAGTTGGTATTAGAAAAAATTTTATACCATAAAAGTGGGTTTTCCAGAAATTTTTATAGGGAAAAATGGAATAAGATCAATGATATATTAGAAAAGCTGTCAGAAGAAGAGAAAAAAGACAATCAGGATATCGACCAGATGTCAGGGATGTTTGGAAAGGTCATGGCAGAGATCATGTTGTATCAGGATGATGAGTGGAAAGAACTTCTGAATCAATTTGGATTTTTCCTTGGTAAATTCATTTATTTGATGGATGCATATGAAGATATTGAAGATGATCTGAAGAATCACAACTATAATCCACTGAAAAATATATATACAAAACCGGAATTTGAAGATATGATCCATCAGATTCTAACGATGATGATGGCAGAGTGTTCGAAAGCTTTTGAACAGCTTCCACTGATCGATGATATAGATATATTGAGAAATGTCTTATATTCCGGAGTATGGTATCGATACGAACAGGTACGAGAGAAACGAGAAAAAGAAAAGGAAGAAAAGAATGTCTGATCCATATGAAATTCTAGGAGTGCAAAGAGGTGCTTCAGAAGAAGAAATAAAAAAAGCATATAAAAGATTAAGCAGAAAATACCATCCAGATGCCAATCTTGATAATCCAAAGGCAGCTGAGGAGAAATTTAAAGAGCTTCAGCAAGCTTATCAACAGGTTATGAAGGAGAAAACAACCGGATACAGCCAAAGTTCTTATGGCGGATACCAGAGTCAGGGGAATCCTTATGGTGGACAAGGGAATCCATATGGAAATCAACAAGGAAATCCGTATGGAGAATGGAATCCATTTGAGGATATTTTTGGACAATTTAGTGGCTATTACACAAATGGTGGAGCTCAGCAAAGACAGAAGACAACGACAGGATATGAGAAGGACACGCATTTAAGAGCAGCAGGTAATTATGTAAGGAATGGTTATTATCAGGAAGCAAGGAATGTTTTAGATGGCATGGAACCAGCCAGAAGAAATGCGAGATGGTACTATTACAGTGCAGCTGCCAATCAAGGCCTTGGAAATAATGTAACTGCTATGGAACATGCAAAACAGTCAGTTTCCATGGAACCTGATAATTATGAATATCAGATGTTATTACAACAGCTGCAAGGAAATGGTTCTTGGTATCAGCAAAGACAAAGTACTTATCAGAATCCATATTCCACAGGTGGAGACTGGTGTATGAAGATGTGCATGTTAAATTTGATGTGCAACTGTTGTTTCGGTGGCAGATACTGGTGTTGATCTGTAAAACAACACTGATTTAGGAGGGAAGACTATGAGCAAAGTAATAGGAATAGATTTGGGAACAACAAATTCTTGTGTAGCAGTGATGGAAGGTGGAGTACCAGTTGTGATCTCAAATGCAGAAGGTGGAAGAACCACGCCATCAATAGTGGCATTTGCGAAAAATGGAGAACGACTGGTTGGAGATCCAGCAAAACGACAGGCGGTAACGAATGTGAGTCGTACAGTTGCATCCGTAAAACGTCAGATGGGAACAGATCGTAAAGTAAAAATTGATGGGAAGAAATATACACCAGAAGAAATTTCAGCGATGATCCTGGCCAAATTAAAAAAGGATGCAGAAAGCTATCTCGGGGAAGAAGTAACGAGAGCCGTGATCACAGTACCAGCTTATTTTAGCGATGCTCAGAGACAGGCTACAAAGAATGCTGGAAAGATTGCGGGATTAAGTGTGGAACGTATCATTAACGAACCGACATCTGCTGCATTGGCGTATGGACTAGACAAATCCGTATCCCAGAAGATCATGGTATATGATCTTGGTGGAGGAACTTTTGACGTTTCGGTGATCGAGATTGGTGATGGAGTTGTCGAAGTACTGGCAACGGCTGGAAATAATCATCTTGGAGGAGATGATTTTGATCAAAGGATCATGAATTATCTGATCGGGGAATTTAAAAAAGCAGAAGGGATCGATCTGTCCAAGGATCAGACAGCTGTTCAGAGAATCAAAGAAGAGGCAGAAAAAGCAAAGAAAGAGTTATCTTCTTCTATGACTGTACAGATTAATCTGCCATTTATCGCAGTAGGGAAAGATGGCCCTAAACATATGGATATCACATTAACCAGATCCAAATTTGAAGAACTGACTTCAGATTTGATCGATCAGACAGCAGGACCAGTTCATCAGGCGTTATCTGATGCAGGAATCAGTACCAGCGAACTTCATATGGTACTGTTAGTCGGCGGTTCTACCAGAATGCCGGCAGTTTCAGAGAAAGTAAGACAGTTAACAGGCAAAGAACCAAGCAAGAACATGAATCCAGATGAATGTGTAGCCCTGGGTGCAGCAATCCAGGGTGGAAAGATTGCTGGGGAAGCAGGGTTAAATGAGATTTTATTAATGGATGTCACACCATTGTCTTTATCTATTGAAACAGCAGGAGGTGTTGCAACCAGACTGATCGACCGAAATTCCACAATCCCAACAAGATACAGTCAGATTTTTACGACAGCAGCAAATTTCCAGACAACCGTAGAGATCAAGGTTCTGCAAGGGGAACGTGCCATGGCAAGGGACAATCAGGTCCTTGGAACTTTTAAATTAAAAGGGATCAAGAGAGCCATGCGTGGGGTTCCACAGATCGAAGTAACATTTGATATCGATGTCAATGGAATTCTGAATGTATCTGCCAAAGATCTTGCAACAGGAAAAGAACAATCTATTACGATCACAGCAAGTTCTAACATGTCAGATAAAGACATAGAACGAGCAATGGAAGATGCTAAGGCATATGAATCCGAAGATCAGGAAAAACGTGATGCGATCGGAAGTTATAATGAGGGAGAAAATATGCTTTATAAGGGTGAGGCATATTTAGCCCAGCATAAAAAAGAATTATCCAGAGAACAAAGATCAGAGTTGAAATCAGCAATTAGTGATCTGAAACATTCGATGAAACGGATCAAACCACAAAATATTACAGAAGAACAAGGCAGAGCGATCAAAGAAGCATCGGAACGTCTGAATCAGTTGATACGATAGGAAAGTGTTCGGGCCGATTGCATTAATGGATATAAAAATAGAATAAAACAATATTAAAATGGGAAGATTAATGACTATAAACGCAGAAAATATAGTGATAAATCTTCTCATTTTTTGCTATAGACAAATCTATTGTATAGGTGTATGATGCAAATAGTTAGTTAAGACTAACCTAAGGAGGAATCAATGAGATATCAAGTAGAATTAAGTCATGTAAAATGGAAAAAATGTATGCAGATGCAGATGGCGATGCATTGTGCACCTGTGCTTGCAGGGCTAAAGCCATCCAATGCAGTAACTCTCGACTATATTGACTCAAAAGAATTAATTCAGTCACTTGCGGGAAGTGATATCAAGTGTGGACTGATCTATTCAGGAAATGGTAAATGTCTCTGGCTGCTGTATCGTGAACAGCAAGTTAACCAGTATCTGATGGATCCAGAAAACCAAAGATTTTTAAAACACTGCGGCTATTCATCCTTTCAGATTCAAAATATCCTTTATACACTTAAGAATCGTTACAGGCTTTACAAAGCAGGGCAGGCAGATTTTCCGCATGAACTTGGCTTGATTCTCGGATATCCATTATGTGATGTGATCGGATTTATCAAAAACAACGGACAAAATTGTTTATATTGCAGCTACTGGAAGGTTTACGACAACCTTTCTCAGACGAAAAAGGTCTTTGAAGTTTACGATAAAGTTCGTTTTCAGATGGTCAAACTTGTGGAATACGGAAAGAGTTTTAAAGAACTCGTCGACATGTATACAAATTATCAGGTGCCTAGGTATGCTTAACTAAAAATAAAACATTCAAACAAAAAAGAAAGACAATCATTAGGAGGATAAGTCATGAGCGAAGTAATCGTTGCATTTTGGACAGGAACAGGAAATACAGCAGAAATGGCAGAATATGTTGCAGAGGGAATCAAAGAAGGCGGAGCTGAGGCAAAAGTTGTTTCTGTAGACGATATCAGCGCAGCAGATTTAAAAGATGCAAAAGCATTTGCACTTGGATGCCCATCTATGGGAGTTGAACAGTTAGAAGAATCAACAATGGAACCATTTGTTGAAGAAGTCTGCGGATTCGCTTCAGGAAAAACAATCGGATTATTCGGATCTTACGGATGGGGAGACGGAGAATGGATGAGAAACTGGGTAGAGCAGATGGAAGGAGCAGGAGCAACTGTTGTTGGCGGAGAAGACACAATCTGTCAGGAAGCTCCAGATGAAGATGCTCAGGATGAATTAAAAGCCATGGGTAAACAGCTGGCAGCAATCTAATTTATAAATAAAGAATAAGAAAATAAACAGCCGGGCGTATGGATCATATGTCCGGCTGTATTAAAAACAGCAAGACAATATCTAGAAGGAGGGAACACAAAATGAGTATTGTAATTATTGGAGGACATGACCGCATGGTACGTCAGTATGAAACAATCTGTAAGAAGCATAACTGCAAGGCAAAGATATTTACACAGATGCCATCATGTCTGAATAAGAAAATTGGAAACCCGGATTTAGTCGTATTATTTACGAACACAGTTTCACACAAAATGGTACGTTGTGCTGTCAGTGAAGCAAAGAATAAAAATATTGAAGTAGTAAGAAGTCACTCAAGCAGTCAGGCTGCATTAACAGAAATTTTAGAGCAACGTTGTGAAATTGCATAACGAAAAAATATAAAAAACCCCTTGACAGTATTTTGAAGTTAGAATATACTAATAAATTGTAAAAGGAAATTAGTTTACACTAACAAAAGATAGTTACAACTAACAATAATAGAGAAAAAGGGGAAGATATCATGCCTTTGATTATGGTTGGAATTGGAGAAACATGTACAATTCAGAGAATCGGTGGAAGTGAAGAAACAAGAAGATTCTTAGCAAATCTTGGTTTTGTACAAGGAGCAGAAGTAACTGTATTATCAGCAATTGGAGGAAATGTCATTGTGAACATTAAAGACTCCAGAGTTGCAATTAATAAGGATATGGCTAGACATATTATGGTTTAATATGTTTGTTATATTGCGTTTATAGGAATAAATTGTCACGTAGCGGTTTATTTGATAGATGCTTGATAGATTTGAAGACAATGAAATATTGAGAAGAAAGGAGATATGACCATGACTTTAGGAGACGCAGCAGTTGGAAGCACAGTTATAGTTGCAAAGATCGATGGAGACGGTGCTTACAAACGTCGTATTATGGATATGGGAATCACAAAAGGAAGCGAAATTTTTATCCGCAAAGTAGCTCCTCTTGGAGATCCTGTTGAAATTACAGTCAGAGGATACGAACTTTCTGTAAGAAAGAATGATGCTCAGTGTGTATTAGTTAAAGAAGCTTAATACATAAGAGTTAGTAGTATCTAATAAAAGTTAGTAATATCTAATATCAAGAAAAGCTATTATTTAAGAGGGAAGCAATTCCCCAGGGAGGTAAAAAAGAAATGGCTATTAATATCGCACTTGCGGGTAACCCGAACTGTGGTAAAACTACCATGTTCAATGCTCTGACAGGAGCTAACCAGTATGTTGGTAACTGGCCAGGTGTTACCGTAGAAAAAAAAGAAGGTAAATTAAAAGGAAAGAGAAAAGGGGAAGACATCACGATCACTGACCTTCCAGGTATCTATTCTCTTTCACCATATACATTAGAAGAAGTAGTCAGCCGAGACTTCTTATTAAATGAAAATCCAGATGTTATCATTGACTTAGTTGATGCAACAAACATCGAGAGAAACTTATATCTGACAACACAGCTGATCGAAACTGGTGTACCAGTTGTCATCGCTTTAAATATGGCAGACTTATTAGAAAAACGTGGGATCAAAATTGATGTGGAACGTCTTTCTATGTTATTAAACTGTCCAATCATTGAGACATCCGCATTAAAAGGAAAAGGTCTTGATGAAGTAGTAGAAGAAGCAATCAAAGTTGCGAAGAAGAATACCGTAGATCTGCCAAAAGAGATTTTCTCTAAAGACGTAGAAACAGCGATTGCTGAAGTTAAAAATGTACTTCCATCATCTATTTCTGAAGATAAGAGAAGATGGTATGCAGTAAAATTCCTGGAAAATGACAGCAAAGTAGCAGAAAGCGTAGCACTTTCAGGAAATGGTGCAAAAGTAGTAGAAGATAACAGAACAAAGATTGAAAAAGCTGAAGATGATGATATGGAAAGTATCGTAACAGATGGACGTTATCAGTTCATCCAGAAGATCGTTTCTACGACAGTGAAGAAGAGCGGAGAAAAATTAACAATCTCTGATAAGATCGACCGTATCGTAACAAACCGTATCTTAGGTATTCCGATCTTTATCGCGATCATGTTTGTTGTATATTATATTTCTGTAACAACGATCGGTACATTAGTAACAGATTGGACAAATGATACATTTGTTGGTGAAATGATTCAGCCAGCTGCTGAAAGCTTTTTAGCAGGAATTGGCGCAAGTGCAACAATTCAGGATCTGATCGTTAATGGTATCATTGGTGGTTTAGGAGCTGTCCTTGGATTCGTTCCTCAGATGGCAATCTTATTTTTATTCCTGTCTATCTTAGAAGACTGTGGATATATGGTACGTATCGCATTCGTAATGGACCGTGTATTCCGTCACTTTGGATTATCAGGTAAATCCTTCATCCCATTATTGATTTCTTCAGGATGTGGAATCCCTGGTATCATGGCATCTAAGACGATCGAACAAGACAACGACAGACGACTGACAATCATGACAGCAACATTCATCCCATGTGGAGCGAAACTTCCAGTTATCGCTATGATGGGTGGAGTTATGACAAGTTATGCAACAGGAAGTTATGAAGCAGGTGGATTAATGGCACCATGTATGTACTTCATTGGTATCGTAGCCGTATTAGTTGCAGCAATTATCTTAAAGAAAACAAAACCATTCTCTGGAAAACCAGCTCCATTCGTAATGGAACTTCCACAGTATCATATCCCATCTGCTAAGACAGTATTACTTCATGTATGGGAAAGATTAAAAGGATTCATCATCAAAGCCGGAACAATCCTGTTCTTAGCTTGCGTAGTTATGTGGTTCTTAAGTGGATATGGATTCGTCAATGGTTCATTCGGAGCTGTTGAAGATCCAGGAAACAGTTTATTAGCAGTCATCGGTGGAGCAATCGCACCAATCTTTGCACCACTTGGATTTGGTAACTGGAAAGCTGTTGCAGCTTCTTTATCAGGATTCTCCGCAAAAGAATCTATCGTATCAACAATGGGTGTACTTGCAAACGTAACTGGATATGCGTCAGAAGATGCTGTCACAGTAGCAGAAGCAGTAAGAACTTGGTTCCCAAGTGCTATAGCAGCATTCTCATTCTTACTGTTCAACCTGTTAGACTCTCCATGTTTAGCAGCAATCTCTACAATGGCAAAAGAAATGCAGTCTAGAAAATGGTTCTGGTTTGCGATTCTTTTCCAGAATGTATTTGCTTATGTTGTAACACTGATCGTATATCAGATCGGTACATTCGCAACAGGTGGAGCATTTACAGTAGGAACAGCAGTAGGTATCGTATTATTACTTGTAATGTTATTCCTGCTATTCAGACCAGATCCATACAAAGATCAGAAAGTATATTCAAAGAGATCTGTTCAGGCGTAGTTGAAAAGGTATATAATAGAAGGGCTGGATGTGTAAACATCCGGCTTCTTGCTTATAGAATTTCATATAAAAAAGATATGATATAAAGGAGGGACGATTATGAATCCAGTAAGTATTATCATATTGTTATTGATCATTGCATACTGTTCATTTGTTATTTATAAACAGGTGCAGAAGAAAAAACAAGGTGGATGTGGAGGCAACTGTGCAGGCTGCTCAGGATGCAGCAGTTTTCAGGTGAATGATTCATCAGTCAAGAAAAAAGAAAGGTAATCAGCAATGGGAAATTCAACAGGTTCTATGTTCTATGCATTTGCGATCTTTATTGGATTATATCTTATCGGAGTGATCGGATACCAGCTTTATAAACTGATCCGTAAATTACTAAATAAATAATGTAAAGTAAAAAGAGGTATCAAAAAAATGGCAGATATTATTATTGTACTGATCCTTATTGTTATCGCAGTTTTTGCGATCAAACAGACAAAGAAACATATGCATGGGGAAAGTCCTTGCTGTGGTGGAGGATCGGGTACTGTAAAGAAAGTAAAAGAAAAACATTTAGATGGTCCCGTGATGGGTACGAAGACAATGAAGATCAAAGGCATGACTTGTGAACACTGTGTCAACAATGTGACAAATGCGATCAATCAAGTTGCAGGAGCTTCGGCAAAAGTATCTTTAAAAGATAAACAAGCAATTATTTCATATGATCGTGAATTAAGTAATATTGAGCTTAGAAAAGCAGTAGAAGACGCAGGATATGAAGTCATATCACTTTCATAAAGGACGGTATTCTAAAAGAATTTATCGAAATGATCAGAAAACAAAAAAGCACTTTTAAGATCTGTAATATACAGAAAAAAGTGCTTTTGTTTCAAATTATTTGTTTTGACTGCTGAGAGCTTTCATGTGTTCTTCAGAATTCAGATGCTCTTTGATCGCATGGAAGCTTTCAGGGCTGATCACATGTTCCATACGGCAGGCATCTTCAGCTGCAATCTCTGCGGGAACTCCAAGTTTGATCAGCATGTTAGATAAAACAGTATGGCGCTCAAAAATCGTATCAGCAATCTTATGACCAGCTTCAGTTAAAGAGATGAAACCATCAGAATCAACGGTGATCATATCAGAATTACGAAGATTTTTCATAGCAATACTGACACTTGGTTTAGAGAAATTCAAATAATGAGCAATATCAATGGATCTTACAGACCCTTTGTTTTGTTTCAAAATTAAAATAGCTTCCAAATAATTTTCAGCGGATTCTTGTATTTTCAAAAAGATTCCTCCTTACTAATAATTGTATATCTAGTCTACAAGATATGTTTATTTTGGTTATCATTGTATCATAAACAGTGTGTATTTTCAATGGAAGCACATGAGAAAAAATACCGTGAAAAAATAAAAAAATTAAGAAAAACTATTGACAAAATGGTTAGGTAATGCTAACCTTATATATGTAATTAGATGAGACTAACTCATCAAAACGACCTTTATATAGTATAATCATTTATGTAGTATGAATGCGAGATAAAGTGTCATGCCATAGACTTTATCCCGCAGTCATGCATACAACAGCAAGGCAAGGTGGAGAACAGCATGTGCCAAGAACAAGTAGAGAAGGCTTTACAACAAAGTGGTAAGAGAATCACACAACAGAGAAAGATTCTACTAGATGTTATCTTGAATGGAGACTGGGAATGCTGCAAAGAGATCTATTACGAAGCAGTCAAACGAGATTCTTCCATTGGAATGGCAACAGTATACCGCATGATGACAACACTCGAAGAGATCGGAGTCATCGAGAGAAGATGCGTATTTCGAGTAAGAGATGAAGTAGAGCTTTAAAATTAAATCAATCATAAAAAATTAAGAAAGTATTTGGTTTCAATCAATGAAATCAGATACTTTTTCTGTTATAGTAAAAGAAAAGGGAGAATTGTGGTTATGAAAAAGATACTATATCATATCTTTCTCTTGCTCTGTATTGCAGTATTTTGCATTAGCGCCTATAAGCTGTATGGATATTATAAATCTTATAAAGAAGCGAAAGATACTTATGAAAAGATAAAAAAAGACAATGTAAAGAAGACAAATGGAGATAGAACGATTGATTTTGATAAACTTCGGGCAAAGAATCCAGACATTGTTGGCTGGGTTTACGCAAAGGGGACAGGAATTGATTATCCGATCGTTCAAGGTAAAGATAACGAAGAATATCTTCATATGGATTACAATAAGAAAAAAAGCAGTTCAGGAACAATCTTTTTAGATCATGGATGTGACAAGACATTTACTTCAGATAATAATATCATTTACGGGCATCATATGAAGAATGGAACGATGTTCGCCAATCTGCTAAAATTCAGAGAAGAATCATTTCTAAAGAAACAACATAAGATCATTTTATATACACCGAAGAAGACACTGAATTTGAAAGTGATCAGTGCCTATGCAGTGAAAGCACAGGATCAGATGCCGATCACATTTGCAAATGAAACGCAGAAGAAAGAATATATCACAAAGATTCGGAGGATGAGTGAACCATCGATCAAGCTGGATGATAAGAAGATCGATCGTATTTATACATTTGTGACATGCAGTTATGAAAGAGATGATAATAGGACATATGTACATGCAGTGGAAGAATGACAAGGATGATAGAAAGTGTTAGATCAAGATGAAAAAAATGAAACTGACAAAGAAGAATAAAAAAGAATTAAAGATGATCTGTGGAGTTTTAATCTTTTTTGCAGTGATCTTTATATGGATCGTACAGAATATCGGTCTGCCGATCAAGACACAAGTAGAAAAAGGCCGGATTAAGGTGATCGACATATCATCCTATAACGGGACAGTCAATTGGAAGAAGGTCAAAGACCATAATATCAATCATGCGATGATCAAGATCGGTTCAGGGATGAATGAGAAGAGAGCAGGAAGGAAAGACAGTAAATTTGATACCAATTTCCGCAATGCAGGATATGCATCAATTCACAGAGGCGTTTATTATTATTCTTATGCAAAGACAACCAGTGATGCAAAAAAAGAAGCCAGACACTGCTTAAAACTCCTCAAAGAGCAGGGAATCGATCCGACAGATTTAGATCTCCCAGTGGCATTTGATATCGAAGAAGAAGCGGTATTTCAGACAGGAAGACGTAATGTGACAGCAGTCACGACAACATTTTGTGATGAGATAAAGAAAGCAGGATTTGAGCCTATGGTTTATTCAGGAGCTTCAGCACTTCGAAATTATTTTGAATATAGTAAGATCAGAGAATATAAGATCTGGGTGGCACATTATACGAAAGCATCCGCACCAGCAATCCCATTTTCTTATGATATGTGGCAGTATACAAGCAGAGCTGTTATAAATGGGGCTAATACAGGAATGGGGTATTGTGATCTGAATTATTATCTGGTAGACAAGAATTACAAAGAATAAAAGAACTTCAGAATATGAAAGAAATAACATATTCTGAAGTTCTTTTGGTTTAAAGAAAAGATGATGTAATCTCCATCATGATCGAAAAGAGAAAACAAACAATAAATGCAGCCCAGAAAGAGATGTTTGTAACACGTTTCTTTGGCCAGGTCTGTCGGATATCTTTCTGAAACCATGTTTTTATATAGCCGAGCCGTCCATTCAGATAAGCAATCGCAACGAGCAGAAAGATACTAAGAATAAGTCCGATCAATGCAACAGGAATGGATGCAATGATCGAAGATACCGTTACTGTATTTGCAGTATCAAGATTGTTTACACCAAAAAGTGAAACTTTTGATATTGCATAAGTTAAAAGGATGGAAGATCCATTAAAAATCATGTGAGCAGTTATGGTTGCAAAAATGGAATCTGTTGCTTCTAATAAGCATCCAAATACGATACCCAAAAAGAATGCATAGGAAAACTGCTGAAAGTTCATATGAGCTATACCAAAAAGCAAAGCAGATAATAAGATTCCTTTGATGGGATTAGCTTTTCGCAGTCTGGAATAAAGTACTCCACGGAACAGTATCTCTTCCACAAGACCTGGAAGAAAAGCGGTTGTAAAAACTGATAATCCAAGACTCTGCATCACTTTCTGTGTCATAGTGTTGGTTGTAACATCTTGAAAAAACAAATTGGCGATCATAGTAATAAACCCTGCAACTGGACGGATCGTAAAGGCAAGAAGGATCACGAGAAAAAATGAACCAATATGGATCTTATGCATTCGTAATGTCTTCTTTGTATCATCTCCACAGATCTTAAGATAAAGAAAAGCGGCAATGAGTAAAATACCATAAAATAAAGTAGTAAAAAGATATGTGTTGGTAATAAAAATCCCCATTCCAGTGGAAAGTATAAAATACAAGATCACATAAAACAGGCTGAAGCAGCCAGCGGATTTGATATATTTCATGGAGTTACCTCGCTATTTTTTTAAGATTCCATTGTCTGTGATCGTGATCAGTCCGTCCTTTAACAGGCGTCCAACTGCACGTTTAAAAGCAGCCTTGCTAAGTCCAAGCTCACGTTCGATCGTAGCAGGTCTCGCCTTATCATTAAATGGAAGACGGCCATCATAGCTTTCAATGGTATCCATGATTAATTTCGCATCACGATCAATCTGAAGGTAAGCTTTCTCATGAGGGCTTAGGGATAATTTACCATCTTCATTCACTTTTGTAACACGAAGGTTAAGCTGTTCACCAATTACGATTTTATTGTGAATCTCGCGTTTTGGGATACGTCCAAGGAACTGATCTTCTACAGCAACAAAAGCACCATGATCAGGGTTGATATTATAAACAGTGGCATGCACCCAATCGTTGACTTTAAAATGATGATCTGTCGATAATAATTTACCAATCTTCATTGTTGCACAAAGACGATCACTCTTATCAATATAAAGAGAAACCAGATATTCTTTATTTGGACGGATATGTCCTAACTGTTCTTTAAATGGAAGAAACAGATCTTTTTCTAGTCCCCAGTCAAGGAAAGCACCAATCTTGCTAACTTCTTTGACACGTAGAGGGCGGATCGCACCTAATGTGATCTTTGGAATATGAACGGTAGCAATTGGGCGATCCTCAGAGTCCTTATAAACAAAACATGAAATCTGATCACCGATCCTTGCATCATCTGGAACTTGTTTGGCAGGAAGAAGGATACTTCCGTCTGTTACATCCTTTTGGTCATTGACATAAACACCAAACTCCTTTTTCTTCACAATATATAAATCTTGAAATTTTCCTAATTGAATCATATTTATCCTCTTTCTTAATTTTTAGATTTGTCAGACACTTAATCGTTGATTTTTGTCGTTTTCACACATTATAACACAGTTCCATAAAAAAGCGAAAGAAAAAGCCTGAAAACAGCATAAAAACGTGGTTTATTTGAAGTTTTTACTTGACTTAGATGAGGAAAGCCTATAGAATTATCTTATGCAAATTCAAAGACATATACAATTATGTTTGAGTTGAGATTAGGAGGAAAATTTAATGAACAAGACAGAATTAGTTGCAGCAATTGCAAAGAAAACAGAATTGTCTAAAAAAGATGCAGAAAAGGCATTAAAAGCTTTTACAGATGTAGTTGCAGAAGAATTAAAGAAAGGTGAGAAGATCCAGTTAGTAGGATTCGGAACTTTTGAAGTATCTGAAAGAGCTGCAAGAGAAGGAAGAAACCCTCGCAGCGGAGAAGTTATGCACATTGCAGCTTCTAAAGCACCTAAATTCAAAGCAGGAAAAGCTTTAAAAGATATTGTAAACGAATAGAATGTTCATTTGATATTACATTAACTGCCGGTTTCTATGGATCCGGCAGTTTTTCTATATCTATTTCAGCAATATAACATAGAAGAAAGAAGGAGACATAATCATGCGTTTAGACAAGTTTTTAAAAGTATCCAGACTGATCAAGAGAAGAACTGTTGCGAATGAAGCCTGTAGTGCAGGAAGAGTTCTAGTGAACGGCAAAGCAGCGAAAGCTGGAACAAATGTGAAACCAGGAGACAGAATAGATATCCAGTTTGGAAATAGAGAGACAGCAGTAGAAGTAGTTTCTATAGCAGAGACAGTGAAGAAAGATGAGGCAGCAGATCTGTACAAGTTTTTATAGGTATGTTTTATAAGCTTTGTTCATAAGATGTATAAAACATTTTGGGAGGAAGTTTAGTATGATAGAAGAGAGACAACCTTTAAGAGCACATAAGATCAGCTTATCAAACCGATCTCTTGGCGTGATCACAGGGGTAAAAGATGTTGTTTCTTTTGATCTTAATGAGATCATTCTTGACACAGATCAGGGACTGTTAATGATCAAGGGAAAGAATCTCCATGTAAAGAAATTACTGGTTGAGAAGGGTGAAGTAGAGATTACGGGAAAGATTGACAGTTTTTTATACTCTAATATAGAAGAGCCAGGAAAGAAAGAAGGATTATTAGGAAGGTTACTGAAATAATGAAAGAGACTGTAACCGATCCGTTGTTATTTTTTCTTGCGTCAATTTTATTTGGTGTATGTTTGCAGGCAATATATGATATTATTCGTGGAATTCGAAGAGTATTCTATCATAAAAGCGTGTTTTTGTTTATAGAAGATATAGGATTTGGAATATTTACAGCAGTGATGGCATTTATATTTCTTTGTACATATAACGATGGCGAGTTAAGAGGATTCTTTTTCCTTGGAATTGTGATCGGAATGATTCTATATTATCAATTATGCAGCAAGTTCCTTTTGAGGGCTGTCATACATATTACAGAGAAGCTAAAGAAGATCATAAGGCAATTTGAAAAAGTATGTTTAAGACCAGGAATTCATATCAAGAGAAACCTGAAATGGCAATTGAAAAAAGAAAAAAAACAAGTTACAATGGCACTAAAGAAACAAATAAAAAGAGGTGGTAAAAGTGACAATACGAAAGAAACAAAATAAGCTGGATCAGAGGACAAAGATCATCATGATCATTGTTCTGATATTTGTAGTCATTTTAGCATTTTCCTATATCAATCTACGACAGAAATCAAAGAAGATCGCCAAAGAGCAGCAGCAGGTGGAATCCCAGATCAAGAAACAAGAAGAGAAGAAAAAAGAATTAAAGAAGAAAAAAGAATATATCAAGACAAAAGAATTTATTGAAAAGACAGCCACAGAGAAGTTTGGACTATTGTACCCGGGAGAGTACTTACTCAAAGGATCGGATGACTGAAATACAATTTGAGAATATTTATCGTTAACAAAAGGGAATGTTGCATTCGTGCAACATTCTTTTTATCATTTTTATATAGAATGATGAGAAGAGGAACAATATATGTCAAAAGAGATATCAAAACAGGAAAAAGAAGATTATCTAAGCCTTATGTATGAAATGAAGCGAAAAGAGAATCAGATTGTAAAATCCGACTTATCCAGGGAATTTGAAGTGCCGTTATCAAGAGTTACCAGAGTTACAGATGGATTGTTAGAAGAAGGGTATCTGTTAAAGGACGAAGGAAGAAGACTGTTTTTAACACCAATGGGGCTATCCAAAGGGCAGCAATGTCTGGAAAGAAAACGATGTCTTACAGAATTTCTGCGTTTGGTTTCTGGTGTTGATGGAAGCATTGCAAAAGAAAATGCATGTGCGATCGAACATATTCTGGATGAACGCATTTTAACCGGGATCCGTATGTTTATGGAAAGCCGTCATACATATTCATATATGACTAGAGGAAATGATTTAAATCTGATGTTTCCAGAAGGAAAGAGGATCATGCCGATCGCATTTTTTGAAAAAGGAACATCACATCCAAGAATTCTTTCGAAAGAATACCAGCAGTTTGAGAAACGAGCGGAAGTAGCGATCAGCAAAGAAAGTTACTTGTATTTAAAACCGATAGATTCAGATCTGCTGAAAAAAGAAATTCGCTACTGTTATGGAAATCAGTGGATGTATGCAAAAAAAGAAAATGGAAAATTTGGAATTCTTAGAATATTACAAAATGATCGAATCAGATCTTTACCATTACTTTGCATCTATCGGATTAACGAACAACAGCAAAGACAGGCAGTTACAGGAGTGTTTGATACTGCAGATATCGATACGATCCAGAAATTATGCCAGAAAGAGAAAATGCATCTAAAGTATGAAAGTATCGGGAAAAATGAAAGTAAAGAAATTACTAAGATGACTTACGAACAATTATGCAGCAGTCTAAAAAAAGGCATATATCAAGTCGCATTTTCCATTTATCGACAAGGAGAAGACTGGCAAAGTCTTTCTATGGCAGACCAAGGATTTGAAAAACCAGCATATCTGCATTTAAAGGGGGATAAAAACTATTTAGAACTAGCCGTCAGAGAAATGAAAGCAATGACAAAAGGTGGAGCGATGCTGTCTGGACATATTCAGACAGTCAAATGTAGAAGCAGCAAAGACGTTTTAACAGATCTTTCGATCCAAGATAAGAAAATACAGATTCCATTTGAAGATTTTGAGTTTGAGCAGTTGTCAGAAACAGAAATCACCGGGCAGATCCAACTGTTTATGACAAGCAGCGTTGGGGAGAAGAGAATGCCAGAGAGTATGGCGACACTGATTTTGAAAATTTAAATTGTATAAGTTGAAGGTCATCGAGTATTTAGAGAAAAAATGAAAGATAGCATGTGAGCAACACGAATTCCATTGACGGAGTTTTGACAGAACGCCTATCCGCTGGATCTCCTGCGAAAACTCGCGTTGAAAGTTACTGAAACCAGTAGTCTTTGACGCTCAAACAATCGTCCGATCCAGCTGCGATTCTATCAAAACTCCTATGGAATTCGATTGTTGCTTACATGCTATCTTTCTTTTATTTCTGCCACATACAGGCAAGTCTACTCTACAAATTCCACAATTCAATCGTTTTCAGTAGTTTTTCTTTCGTATCCACATCAAGTTGCATGATCGCATTATAAAGTTTACGATCAAGCGCAGTTTCTGAATATTCCGGATCCAGAGTACCAACGAGAGAATCCAGAGAGCAGCCACAAAGCTTCGCATAATATGTTAAAATACGCAGAGACATAGCAGTACGGTTATTTTCTACATTGCTGATATAACCAGGCGTTACACCAAGAGCTTCAGCAACTTGATTTTGTGTTAAACCCATTTTTTGACGGATATGTTTGATATGAGTACCATAATTTTCAGAGTTCATATGATAGAGTCCTTTCTATATTATTCATAACAAAATTATATAATAAATGATGATGAAAATGTAGCTACTAATAGAATAGAATCTGTGGAATAGATATAAATGGAAGCTGATGATATAAGTGTCAAAAGTATAAATTGCATTCTCTTCAAAGAAAAGCATATCTATCAAAAAAATAAAAGACCTGAATCGCATGGAAGCTATGCAAAGAGCTGTCACAGACCTTGTGATCCTTTGCTGTTCGTTTGGAATGTTCTTTTTAATGTATCATTTATATCAGGCAGGAAATGTCACATTTGATGCTATGCTGCTTGCAACGATCGCTATGATGGGTTCTTTTGGCCCAGTAACTGCATTGTCAAGCCTGTCAAACAATTTAAACCAGACATTAGCAAGTGGAGAAAGAGTGTTATCCTTACTCGAAGAAGAACCAATGGTAGAAGAATCAGAAGGAGAAGCTGATATAAGTTTTGAAGGTGCATCCGTAGAAGATGTAACCTTTGCCTATGATGAAGAAGTCATCCTAAAAGACTGCAACATCAATATGAAACAAGGAAAAGTCATCGGAATCTGTGGAAAAAGCGGCTGCGGAAAGTCCACACTGTTGAAACTTCTGATGCGCTTCTGGGATGTAAACAAAGGAAACATAAAGATTTCAGAAGAAAACGTGAAAGAAATCCTAACTAAGACACTAAGAAACACACAATCCTACGTAACTCAGGACACCGAACTCTTCCACGACTCCATCGCCAACAACGTAGCGATTGGGAAACCAGGCGCAGCAAGAGAAGAAATCATAAAAGCCGCCCAAAAAGCTTCTATCCATGACATGATCATGTCCCTGCCAAATGGCTATGACACCGAAGTCGGAAAACTCGGAGACACCCTGTCTGGTGGAGAAAAACAAAGAATCGGAATCGCCAGAGCCTTTCTGCACGACAGCCCAATGTTATTACTAGACGAACCAACAAGTAACTTAGATTCTTTAAATGAAGGAATTATCTTGAAATCACTCAAAGAAGAAAGTAAAGGAAGAACCGTAGTACTAGTATCCCATAGAGAATCTACTATGGGAATCGCAGACGACGTGTATCATATGGATGCAGGAAGAGTTTCGTGAAGAAGTGAAAAGTGAAGAATGAAGTATCTTGTCTGTAAGTAGTGTATACTGAAAGATTTGAGTGTATAAATAGAGAAAGAACAATGTATTAGGGTCAGAAATGATAGAATTTCATAGGATTTTTTGCAAAATCGCAGCCAATACGGGGCACTGTTTGAGCGAAGCGAGTTGTGCCAGGAGTATTGGCGAATCAGCGTTTTGCAAAAAAGCCGTCAATGAAATTCGTTTTTCTGACCCTAATACATTGTTCTTTCTCTATTTATACATCAACAACCTTCAGTATACAATTTAATCAATTCCACAATAACATCAACACATATATCCATTCCTTCAACGCTAATATGTTCATAAGGTCCATGATAAGCATGTCCACCAGTTCCAAGATTCGGACAAGGAAGTCCTCGAAAACTTAACTGACATCCATCTGTACCTCCGCGAATCGGCAGAACCAATGGAGCCACACCAGCATTTTCACAAGCCTTCTTTGCATTTTCAATCAAATGAGGACAATCCTTAATAACTTCAGCCATATTTTGATACTGATCTGTAATGGTTAAAGTGACGCAACCATCACCCCATTTTTCATTCATATTTTTCTCAATCAAACGTAACGTCTGTTTCTTTGCTTCAAATAGTCCCTGATCATGATCCCTGACAATATAATGCAATGTTGCATGACTCACATCACCATTCATATTGATCAGATGATAGAATCCCTCATAATCTTCCGTGTTTCTAGGAGTCTCCATAGAAGGTAGACAAGAGTTGATCTCCATAGCTACAAGTGAGGCATTGATCATCGTATCCTTCGAAGAACCAGGATGTACATTAAAACCAGTGATTTCAAACTCAGCTTTACAGGCATTAAAATTCTCAAACTGGATCTCACCTTCGGTATCGCCATCCAAAGTATAAGCAAAATCAGCATCAAACCGCTTGATATCGAAATACTCGGCACCACTTCCGATTTCTTCATCTGGAGTAAATGCAATGCTGATCGGACCATGAGGAATCTCTTCATGGATCAGACGTTCTGTCATCGTAAGAATCTCGGCAATCCCAGCTTTATCATCCGCACCAAGGATCGTTGTACCATCCGATGTGATCAAAGTACGGCCCTTGAGAGAAGAAAGATGAGGGAAAACTTTCGGATCAAGAACCAGACTACTATCTCCAAGAGGAAGAGCTTCTCCATTATAATTCTTCGTAAGGATCGGACGGATTGGGTGATCACAGAAATCAGAAACAGTATCCATATGAGCAATAAATCCGATCGCAGGACAGTTTTCATAGCCCTTTGTGGCAGGTAATTTGCCATATAGGTAACATTTGTCATCTAAGTAGACATCACTGAGACCAAGTTCCTTCATTTCATTTTCTAAGACTCGGGCAAGATCAAACTGACAATCAGAAGAAGGGACAGTTTGGCTGTTTTCATTGCTTGGAGTTAAAATTTTTACGTAATTTAATAAACGTTTGTAAGCTTTCATGATTATTTATTCACCTCGTGATAATTTCTTTTGCGTTTTATAAAGTATATAGATAATATAACACATATCTAGTGTATCAACCATCGTATTAAACTAGGCTCTCGTAGTCTATAGGAATGCACCAGTTGCAGCAATCGGAATTGTATTCAAAGCAAATATGTTTATTACATTTTTACAAATGGGACTAGCCAATGAAGTTCAGCTGATCCCGTTATTGTATCTTTTAAATACGGTTGACGGAGTCATATATGGGCAGGCATTGACAGACTATATTGCAGTGATATTGTCCACGATCATATGGAAGCAATATCAAAATAGTATAACGAAAGAAAAAGACTCCGTAAAATAGTTCGAAATACGAAATTTGTGGAAATTGATGAAAAATTAACAAATAAATAAAAAACAGTATTTATACAAATGGCTTAAAATGGTTGGATTGAAAATAGTATGTTTGTAAAAATGCTGCTTTTTTTGTGCAATTTCTACAAAAAAAGAAAAGAAAATAGAAAAGAATAAATCGTTTTGCAAAAAAAATCCCTTGACTTTTTGTCGGATTGGTCCTACCATATAAGTACAGTAACTGGTAGGACCAATCTTACTATGTCGCGTATACGCTGAAAAATAGGATATCGGAACCCGCTCATATTTGAAAAGAAAGGAGAGAACTTAAGATGTTCATTCACTTTTTATTAGCGATGCTTCCTATCATCTGGCTGATCATTGCATTAAGCGGATTAAAGATGGCAGGACATGTAGCCTGTCCGATCGCTTTGATCATTACAGTCATTGAAGCACTTTTTTTATGGAAGCAGAAAATTATTGATGTCCTCACAGGAGGGTTAGAAGGATTTGCAATGGCAATCTGGCCAATCTGTTTGGTTATCGTGGCAGCAGTGTTTACTTACAACTTGGTCGTACATACGAAAAACATGGAACTTATTAAAAAAATGCTTACTTCTGTATCAAGAGATAAACGAGTTCTTGTGCTGATCATCGCATGGGGATTTGGAGGATTTATGGAAGGTATGGCAGGATTCGGAACAGCTGTAGCGATTCCAGCAGGAATCCTTTGCGGATTAGGATTTGAACCAATATTTGCAGCAACTGTTTGCCTGGTAGCCAATACGACACCAGTAGCATTTGGATCCATCGGAATTCCAACGGTTACAGCAGCAAATGTAACAGGATTTAGTCCACATATGACAGCATCTTATGTTGTATTACAACTTGCGATCATGGTAATTCTCGTTCCTTTCCTTACTGTTTTCATAACAGGAAAACATGAAGGAGCTAAAGGAATCGGTGATTATAAAGAAATTTTATTTATTACATTGATGTCAGGTCTTTCATTCTTAGTACCACAATATTTGACAGCGAAATTTGTAGGAGCTGAACTTCCAGCAGTTATCGGATCTGTATGCAGTATGGCAGTAACGATCATCCTTGCAAAAGTAATGCTGAAAGGTAAGGCAAGTAAATTTGATGTAGAAATCGAAGATAATGATGATACTACGATGACAGTAAAAGATGCATTTGTTGCATGGAGCCCATTCATTCTTGTATTACTGTTCTTACTTCTGACTTCAACATTGGTACCAGCGATTCATGATCCATTATCAGCGATCAAATCAAATGTACCAATTTATAGTGGAGAGGGAGCAAGCCCATATACATTTACATGGGTATCAACACCAGGAGTGCTGATCTTGATCGCAGCATTTATTGGAGGACTGATTCAGGGATGTCCAGTTGGTGAGATCTTTGTTGTTTTAGGCAAGACAGTGATTCAGATGTTTAAGACGATCATTACGATCATGGCAGTGCTTGCGACAGCTAAGATCATGGGATACAGCGGAATGACACAGTCTATCGCAGATTTTATCGTACGTGTAACAGGAAGCTTTTATCCATTAGTTGCACCACTGATCGGATCTATCGGAACATTCGTAACAGGAAGTTCTACATCAAGCAGCGTACTATTCTCCAAGTTACAGGCAAGTACAGGAGCAGAATTAAATATCAACCAGATCTGGCTGGTAGCTGCAAATACAGTTGGTAGTACCGCAGGAAAGATTATTTCTCCACAGAGTATCGCAGTAGCGACAGCGGCAACAGCAACGGTAGGAAAAGAAAGTGAAATCTTAACAAAGGTTATCAAATATTTCGTATTATTCGTTATCATCTATGGATTAGTTTGCTACTTTGGAGTCAAATTGATCTGAAAATGATAAAGATAAAAGATATTAAAAAGCTATAAACTTTTAAGGAGGAAGATAAATGAGTGAGTATCAGTATAACAAAGTGACACCAGAGATGATCGAGAAATTCAAAGAGATCGCTCCAAAACGTGTCTTAGTGGGTGATGAAATCAATGAGGATTTCACCCATGATGAGATGGCAATCTACGGAAAAGCTAGACCAGAAGTTTTAGTAGAAGCAACATCAACAGAAGAAGTTGCAGCTGTCGTTAAACTTTGTAATGAAAACAAGGTTCCTGTAACACCAAGTGGTGCAAGAACAGGATTAGTAGGAGGAGCCGTAAGTATCGGTGGCGGTGTTATGATTTCTCTTACAAAGATGAACAAGATCCTTGGATATGACAAAGAAAACTTTGTAGTGAAGATTCAATCAGGAGTTCTTTTAAATGATCTTGCACAGGATGCAGAAAAACAAGGATTATTATATCCACCAGATCCAGGTGAGAAATTCGCAACAGTCGGTGGAAACGTAGCAACCAACGCTGGTGGTATGAGAGCTGTTAAGTACGGATGTACAAGAGATTATGTACGTGCCATGACAGTTGTATTACCAACAGGTGAGATTGTAAAACTTGGAGCTACTGTATCAAAGACAAGTTCAGGATACAGCTTATTAAACTTAATGATCGGTTCTGAAGGTACTTTGGGTATTATCACAGAACTTACATTAAAAGTAATTCCAGCACCAAAATCAGTGATCAGTCTGATCATTCCTTATGAAAACTTAGAGGATTGTATTGCAACAGTACCACAGTTCTTTATGCATCATCTGGCACCACAGGCTCTGGAATTTATGGAAAAAGAAGTTGTTATGGATACTGAGAAGTTCTTAGGAAAACAGGTATATCCAAAAGAATTAGAAGGAACAGAGATTGGAGCATATTTATTAGCAACATTTGATGGAAATTCTGAAGAACAACTGGAAGATATCATTGAACAGGCATCTGAAGTAGTATTAGAAGCAGGAGCAATTGATGTATTAGTTGCTGATACACCAGCCTTAAAGAAAGATGCATGGGCTGTCCGCGGAGCATTACTTGAGGCAATTGAAGCAGATACTGTACTGTTAGATGAATGTGATGTTGTAGTTCCAACAAATAAGATTGCAGAATTCCTGACATATACAAAATCATTAGAAGCAGAAGCTGATTTCAGAGTGAAGAGCTTTGGACATGCTGGAGACGGTAACTTACATATCTATACATGCAGTAATGACATGGAAGAAGGAGAGTTTAAGAAACAGGTTGCAGTCTTTATGGATAAAGTATATGCAAAAGCAACAGAATTCGGTGGAATGATCTCTGGAGAACATGGAATCGGACATGGAAAGATGGACTACCTAGCAGAGTCTCTCGGACCAGTTCAGATGAGGATCATGGAAGGTGTCAAAGAAGTCTTTGATCCAAATATGATCTTAAATCCAGGTAAGATCTGCTACAAATTATAATTTTAATAGGAAACGATCAATCAAACATAAACAAGTAACATAAAACATATACAAAGCTTTTTTAAGGTTATTTTAGGAGGATATCAAGATGGCATATTTAATTTCAGAGGAAGCAAAAGACTTATTACAGGATGTACACGAGTTCTGTGAAAACGAAGTAAAAGAACAGTGTAAAGCATACGACGTCAGTGGAGAATGGCCAAAAGAAATTTATGACAAAGCCATTGAAATGCAGTTACATTCATTAGAAGTACCAGAAGAATACGGTGGACCAGGATTATCAAGAGTAGACGTTGCGGCACTGATCGAAGAAATGGCTATCGCAGATGCAGGATTTGCAACAACAATTTCTGCCAGTGGATTAGGAACAAAACCAGTACTGATCGCAGGAAATGAAGAACAGAAAAAACATGTATGCCAGAAGATCATTGATGGTGGATTTGGAGCTTTCTGTTTAACAGAACCAGGAGCAGGATCTGATGCCAGTGCAGGAACAACAACAGCTGTCAAAGACGGAGATGAGTGGGTATTAAATGGAAGAAAATGCTTCATTACAAATGGAGGAATCGCTTCTTTCTACTGTATCACAGCTATGACAGATAAAACAAAAGGTGTTAAAGGAATCTCTATGTTCTTAGTTGATGCTGGAACACCAGGATTAAGCACAGGTAATGAAGAAAATAAAATGGGTATCCGTACATCAAACACATGTGATGTTGTATTAGAAGACTGTCGTATTCCAGCTGCAAACTTAGTTGGAGAAGAAGGAAGAGGATTCTCAATCGCAATGAAGACATTAGACCAGGCAAGAGCTTGGATGGGATGTGTTGCAACAGGTATCGCACAGCGTGGTATCAATGAAGGTATTGCATATGCCAAAGAAAGAGTTCAGTTTGGTAAACCAGTCATCAAAAATCAGGCAATGCAGTTTAAAGTAGCTGATATGGAAATCAAAACAGAAACAGCTCGTCAGATGGTTGCACATGCTTTAACAAAGATGGATATGGGATTACCACATTCCAAAGAAGCAGCGATCGCAAAATGCTATGCATCTGATATCGCAATGGAAGTAGCTTCTGAAGCAATTCAGATGTTCGGTGGATATGGATACAGCAGAGAATATCCAGTTGAGAAATTATTAAGAGATGCTAAGATCTTCCAGATTTTCGAAGGAAGTAACGAAATTCAGAGAATCGTTGTAGCAAATAACACAATCGGAAGATAGAACATAAGAAGGAGTAAGACTATGAACATTTTAGTATGTATCAAACAGGTTCCGGATGATTCTGTAGAAATCCATTTAAATGCAGAAGGAACACCGGATTTAGCAAACGTAACACCTGTTGTAAATGCATTTGACACCTATGCTCTCGAAATGGCAGCACGATTAAAAGAATCCTCTGAAGGAGAAGTAACAGTTGTATGTGTCGGAGAAGATAGTGCAAAGAACTCTCTGAAAAACTGTCTTGCAGTTGGTGCAGATCATGCATTTTTAGTAAGTGATGATGCATTCAAAGGATCTGACACAACAGGAATCGCAAATATCCTAAAAAATGTGATCGCAAAATTAGAAGCGGACAATGGTCAGAAATTTGATCTTGTATTCTGTGGAAAAGAAGCAACAGATGCCGCACTTGGACAGGGTGGCTTAATGTTAGCTGAAGAACTTGGAACAAGTGTGATCACAAATATTACAGAAATCGCTTTAGATGGCGATAAAGTGACAGCAAAACAGGAAACAGAAGAAGGATACCGTACAGTAGAAGCTTCTGCACCATGTGTTGTAACAGTCACAAAACCAGAATATGACCCACGTTACCCAACGATCAAGAATAAAATGGCAGCAAGAAAGAAACCAATCGGCGATATTAAAGAAGCTGATCTTGCTGATCTTGAAAAAGAAAAAGTCGGAGAATCTAATGCAAAGGTTCAGATCGTTAAATTATATGAACCAGCGAAGAAAGAAGCCGGAATCAAGATTCAGGAAGAAACACCAGAAGATTCAGCAATAAAAGCAGTCGCTATGATGGCAGATGCCAAAGTATTCTAGGAAGGGAGAACAAAGGACATGGCAGAATGTAAGAATATCATGGTATATGTAGAAACTGCAGAAGGAAATCCAGTCAAAGTTGGATTGGAAATGTTATCTCCAGCCAAGAAACTTGCCGATAAAGTTACGGCAGTTGTTATTGGAGGTGGAGTAGCAGATGCAGCAAAAGAAGTAGCAAAGGCCGGAGCCGATCAGGTCATCTGTGTCGACAGCGAAGATTACAAAGAGTTTAATCTCGATGCATATGCTCAGGTTTTAGTAGAATTAGTAAAAGAAGAAAATCCAGAAGCTGTATTTGTAGGTGGAACACAGGATGGAAAAGATATCGCACCAGTTGTTGCAGCAAAATGTAACACAGGATGTGCATCCGATGTATTAGATATCAAAGCAGAAGATGGAGAAGTTATCTATACATGCCCACTTTATGGTGGAACTGTATTGGAAGATGTAAAAATCAAGACAACACCACAGATAGCAACATTACGTTCCGGAGCATTCCAGAAAGTGGAAGACCCAACTGAGGGTGAAGTTGTAGCCAAAGAAGTAAAAGTAGCTGATGATGTGATCAAAGCAAAGGTCACAGAAAGTGTAAAAGAAATCGCAGAGATGATCAACCTGGAAGAAGCAGAAGTTATCGTATCTGGTGGACGTGGAATGGGAAGCAAAGAAAACTTCGCATTAGTTGACGATCTTGCAAAACTCTTAGGAGGAGTTGTAGGAGCAACAAGACCAGCCATTGAAGACGGATGGGTATCAAAGATTCATCAGGTTGGACAGTCTGGAAAGATTGTTGCACCAAAATTATATATTGCATGCGGAATCTCTGGAGCTACACAGCACGTATCAGGAATCATGAATTCTGGATACATTGTAGCAATCAACAAAGATGAAAATGCACCAATCTTTGACGTAGCCAATGTAGGAATCGTTGGAGACGTTATGAAAGTGCTTCCTGTTATGATCGAAGAAATCAAGAAGATCAAGGATGCACAGTAATAAATATCTATTTTTAAAATAGCTTGTTTCTATACTTAATGTATATTCACCATTTATAAAAGGTCAGATTATGGCGTATGCCATAGCCTGGCCTTTCTTTCCGTGTATAATTAATAAGAAGAAACTTTTATATATCACGTCCACAATGCCGGTAAAATGCCAGCATATACAATCCACATAATCCAACAAGTGCATACACAACTCGTGACAGCCAGCTCATATCTCCAAACAAAAATGCAACAAGATCAAATCGGAAGAATCCGATCAATCCCCAATTTATAGCACCAATGATCGTAAGCGTTAAAGCTGTACAATCCAAACATTTATTTCCCATAATAAAATCAAACCTCCTTGATGTGAAATGTAAAGAATTCCAGTATAGTATTTACAAAAAAAAGGATTTTATGTACAAGGTATTAAAAACCTTAAAATACATTTACGTTTAAAAAAAAAGAGAGTATAATACTCATCAAAGACCATGTCTGACTACCGTGAAGGTAAAGGAGGAACAAAGGCATGAAAGTTATTTTTTTAGACGTAGACGGAGTATTGAATTCACAGCAATTATTCGAGAAATGCGAAGATGATCAGCTGATTTCTGTAGATGAGGATAACATTAAGAATTTAAAAACAATCGTAGATGCAACAGGAGCAAAGATAGTATTATCATCATCCTGGAGATACGGATGGGCAGAACACAGTGATGCTGTGCAGGACTGGTGTCAGATTCTAGTTGACATCTTAGCGAAATACGACCTAAAGATCATAGATAAGACAGAATACCTAAGCAGTGGAAGAAGAGAAGATGAGATCAAAGATTGGCTGGATAAGTGTGAAGAGAAGATTGAAGGTTTTGTCATATTAGATGATGGTGCATATGAATGGCATAGACACGGATTTGACAAACATCTGGTTAAGACAGATTTTTGTACAGGCGGATTAAGAGAAGAAGATGCAGACAAAGCAATTAAGATCTTAAATAAGAAAAGATTATTCAGCTTTTTCAAAAAATACTAAAGGAGAGTTAACAGATGGATATAAATAAAGTGACAACAGCAATGATCGATTACTATCAAGGTCAGCCAAAGAGAATCCAGCATTTCTTGAAAGTACACGCGTATGCAAAGCTGATCGGAGAACAGGAAGGATTAGATAAGGAAATTTTAGACATCCTGGAAGTGGCTGCATTAACACATGATATCGGTATCAAAATAAGCGAAGAAAAATACAACAGTAGTGCAGGAAAATACCAAGAGGTTGAAGGACCGGCAGTTGCACAGCAGATGCTGGAAGACTTACAATATGACAAAGCAAAAACAGACAGAGTCTGCTATTTGATCGGACATCACCATACATATGATCAGATTGACGGTATTGATTATCAGATTCTTGTAGAAGCAGATTTTTTAGTAAATCTTGCAGAAGAACAAAGTTCCAGAGAGACAATTGAGTCCGTAAAAGGCAAGATTTTTAAGACAAAAACAGGAATCTGGCTGATAAATAAAATTTTTTGAAAAAAAAGCTTGCCAAGAGTCGAGGAATATGATAAAGTATAGAAGTCGCAGAAATGAGACAACAACTTAACTGCCCAGATAGCTCAGTCGGTAGAGCAGAGGACTGAAAATCCTCGTGTCGCTGGTTCGATTCCGGCTCTGGGCATTGTATGCGGGTGTAGTTCAATGGTAGAACTCCAGCCTTCCAAGCTGATCACGTGGGTTCGATTCCCATCACCCGCTCTTTTATTAGGAAGAATGTTATGCATTCTTCTTTTTTTGTTGTAATTTTTTATTGTATCGTTTTTTTCAACCATAGTCAATCGAATTATGTTATGATACAATGATAAAAGAACAAAAATCTGAAACACCATACCATAAAGGAGATACAAAAATGGATTACAACAAACTGGCATTAGAAATGCACGAACAAAACAAAGGTAAGATCGCAGTACGTTCTAAAGTAACAGTAAAGACAAGAGATGACTTAAGTACAGCTTATACACCAGGAGTCGCAGAACCTTGTCGTAAGATCCGTGATAATAAAGAAGAAGTATATCGTTATACAGCAAAAGGTAATTTAGTAGCTGTCGTATCTGACGGAACAGCTGTATTAGGACTTGGAGATATCGGCCCAGAAGCAGCAATGCCTGTTATGGAAGGAAAAGCCCTTTTATTTAAAGAATTTGCAGATATTGATGCATTCCCAATCTGTCTTGATACAAAAGATACAGAAGAGATCATCAAAACAGTCAAGAATATCGCACCATGTTTCGGTGGTATCAATTTAGAAGATATTTCCGCACCAAGATGTTTTGAGATTGAAAAACGTTTAAAAGAAGAATTAGATATTCCAGTATTCCATGATGATCAGCATGGAACAGCCATCGTTGTAGCAGCAGGATTATTAAATGCCTTAAAATTTGTCGGAAAGAAAATGGAAGATGCAAACATTGTGATCAATGGAGCAGGATCTGCTGGAATCTCTATCTGTAAACTATTATTACAGTTTGGCGCAGGAAATGTTGTCTTAGTTGACCAGAAAGGTGCATTATGTCCAGGAGAAGACTGGATGAATCCAGCACAGAAAGATATGGCAGAGATCACAAACAAAGAGAAACAGACTGGAACATTAACAGAGATCATCAAAGATAAAGACGTATTTATCGGAGTTTCTGCACCAAATATCGTGACAGCCGAAATGGTATCTACTATGGCAGACGATGCGATCATTTTTGCCATGGCAAATCCAACACCAGAGATCATGCCAGATGAAGCGAAGAAAGGTGGAGCAAGAGTTATCGCAACAGGAAGATCCGATTTCCCTAATCAGATCAATAACGTATTAGTATTCCCAGGAATCTTCAGAGGAGCTCTGGATGCAAGAGCTGGACAGATCACAGAAGAGATGAAGATGGCAGCAGCAAGAGCGATCGCAAGTATCATCAGTGATGATGAGTTAAATGAAGAGTATATCATTCCAGGTGCATTTGATGAAAGAGTCTGCAAAGCAGTAGCCAAAGCTGTTGCAGAAGAAAGCCAGAAATAAATGATAGAATTAAATTAAGTACAAGAGCACTTCTGTTCAAAAAGTATGTTTTATGATATACTATATTGAGTTGTGAGAAAATTTTAGGAGATTTTAGGAGAATTCATTCAATGAAAACAAGCGGAATATTATTGCCAATTTTTAGTTTACCATCAGATTACGGAATTGGATGCTTTTCAAAGGAAGCATACAAATTTGTAGATTTTTTAGAAGAAGCAGGCCAGAAGTACTGGCAGATCCTTCCATTAGGAACGATCGGTGCGGGAAATTCTCCTTATCTTTCGTTTTCAAGTTTTGCAGGAAGTGCATATTATATCGACTTAGAACAGTTACTGGAAGAAGGACTTCTTAAGAAAAAAGAACTCGAATCAATTAAGGAAGAAAACAAGGGCAAAGTTGACTATGAGAAAATCAGAGAAGATCACAGAAAGCTTTTAAGAAAAGCTTATTTCAGATTTCATCCAGATGAAGATTATAAGAAATTTATCAAAGACAATGAATACTGGATCGGGGAATATGCAGAATATATGAGCGAGAAGAAAAGTAAATTCCCAGAAAGTTATTTCTGCTTCTGCCAGTATTATTTCCATAAACAGTGGCTTGCGCTGAAGAAATATGCGAATGACAAAGGAATTCAGATCGTAGGAGATCTTCCATTTTATGTAGCCTTAGATGGAACAGCATTTACATACCACAAAGAATTATTTAAAGTCGATGAAGAAGGAAAGGCAACGGTTGTAGGTGGATGTCCTCCAGATGCATTTGCAGAAGATGGACAGGTATGGTCCAATCCTGTATATGACTGGGAATATCATAAGAAAACAGATTACGAATGGTGGATGAAACGTTTACGTCATAATTTTATGTTATATGATATTTTAAGATTAGACCATTTCAGAGGATTCGATGAATACTTTGAGATTCCAGCAGAAGACGAGACAGCTGTTAATGGAGAATGGGTCAAAGGTCCAGGAATGGATTTCTTTGAAGCAATGAAGAAAGAACTTGGTGAGAAGAAAGTTATCGCAGAGAACTTAGGATTCTTAACAGACAGCGTGCATAAACTTCTAGATGATACAGGATTCCCAGGAATGAATGTTCTGGAATTTGCATTTGGAGCATATGATGACAGCATCTATCTTCCACATAAATACAAAGAAAATAGTGTTGTATACACAGGAACACATGACAATGATACGGTTGTTGGATGGTACGAAACATTATCAGAAGATGATAAGAAATTCTTAGAGCATTATTTAAAATACAGTACGATTGAGAGAACAGGAACTGTACATTTAGACTTGATTTCTCTTGCATTAGAGAGTCGAAGCGATATGGTGATCATTCCACTTCAGGATTATCTTGGATTAGGAAATGAAGCAAGGATCAACACACCATCTACGGTAGGTGGTAACTGGGAGTGGAGAGTGAAAGAAGAGCAGTTAACAGATGAGTTAAAAGAACTGATCAGAACACTGACAATAAAATATCGTACAGTTGCAGAAGAGAATGCGAAGAAAGCAGCCGAAGAAGCACAGTAATAGAAGAAATTGATAGAAGAAAAAGGATGAAAGAATTTGGGAAATCTTTCATCCTTTTTTGCATAGAAATAAAGAAATATGCGTATAAAATAATTGATATTAGATTGTATGGAATATGATGTACCATATAAAGCAATAAAATTAGCTTGACGACACAAAATCATAGTGCTACAATTTAGTACATAAAAGCATTGAAGTTTTAAAGTTCAGAAGTTTAAAGCCAAGGAATGCAATCGGGAACGATATTAAGGAGGAGAAAAATATGAGATTAAAGAAAGTCATGGCAACAGGATTAGTTGCTGCATTAGCATTATCCACAATGGTTGGTTGCTCAAGCAAGAAAGACAGTTCAGACCAGAAGAAGATCGGAGTCGTTCAGTTAGTAGAACATGATGCTTTAGATGCATCTTACAAAGGGTTTAAGGATGGTCTTGAGAAAGCTGGATATAAAGACGGAGACAAGATCAAGATTGAATATAAGAACGCACAGAATGAACAGTCAAATTGCCAGACAATTGCCAAACAATTTGTCACAGATAAGTGCGATCTTGTATTAGCGATCGCAACACCAGCAGCACAGGCAATGGCCAATGAATCAAAAGATATTCCGATTTTAGTAACAGCTGTTACAGATCCAGCCGATGCCAAACTGGTGAAATCAAATAAAAAACCAGGAACAAACGTATCTGGAACATCAGATTTAACACCAGTAGCAAAACAGATGAATCTATTAAAAGAATTAATTCCAAATGCAAAGAAAGTTGCAATGTTATATTGTTCTGCAGAAGCAAACTCCAAATTCCAGGTAGGACTTGCGAAGAAAGAAGCAAAGAAATTAGGATTAACAACAGTCGATGCAACGGTATCAGAATCCAGTGAGATCCGTCAGGTTGTAGAATCCTTAAAAGGTAAAGTTGATGCAATCTATTCACCAACAGACAACATGATCGCAGCAGGAATCAATACAGTATCCATGGTAGCAAATGAAGCTAAGATTCCATTTATCGTAGCTGAAGAAGGAATGTGTACAGGTGGAGGACTTGCAACATACGGAGTTAACTACTACAAGTTAGGACAGCAGACAGCAAAGCAGGCAGTAAAGATCTTAGAAGGAAAAGCTGAACCAAAAGATATGCCAATTGAATATCAGGAAAATGCGGATCTGATCATCAATAAAGACACAGTAAAGACATTAGGAATTAAGATTCCAGAGAAGTTAAAAAAAGAAGCTAAGATGGTAACAACACAGAAAAAGACAGATAAAGAATAATAAATAAGATTTTCTTGCATATAAGATTACAAGAAGATCAGGAAGTGTCTTCCGATTTGCGGGAGGCACTTCTGTGCATTTAGAAAAGAGGTAGAAAATGGCATTAATTACAAATCTTTATAGTGCATTAGCCCAAGGAACATTATGGGGAATCATGGCACTGGGAGTTTATATTACATTTAGGATCTTAGATATCGCAGACTTATCCTGCGATGGAACATTTGCACTCGGTGGATGTATCAGTGCAATCCTTATTACAAGGGGAGTCAATCCATTTGTAACATTATTATTTGCACTTGTAGGAGGAATGTTAGCAGGACTTGTTACAGGCTGGCTGCACACGAAACTTATGATCCCTGCGATCTTAGCAGGTATTTTAACAATGATCGCATTATGGTCCGTTAATATCAGAGTTATGGGAGGGCCAAATGTTTCATTACTTGGAGAAGACACTGCATTTACAAAGGTAATGGATCTGTTAGGAGTAGATCAGACACTGGCAACATTGGTAGTTGGAGTCATTATTGGAATCATTGTGATCGCAGCTCTGTACTGGTTTTTTGGAACAGAGATCGGATGTGCACTTAGGGCAACAGGAAACAATGAATTTATGGTACGTGCTTTAGGGGGAAATACAGATACATCCAAAGTTTTAGGACTGGTGATTTCTAATGGACTGATCTCAGTATCTGGAGCTTTAGTAGCCCAGAACCAAGGATACGGAGATATCAAAATGGGAACAGGATCTATTGTAATTGGTCTTGCATCCATTGTAATCGGAGAAGTTATCTTTGGAAAACGTTTTAACTTTGCTTATATCCTTGCATCACTGATCGGAGGAGCAATGGTATATCGTATGATCATCTCACTTGTTTTACATTTCGGATTAAGTACCGATGATATGAAATTATTCACAGCGATCATCGTAGCATTAGCACTCGGTATTCCTGCTCTCAAATCAAAATATTCACACCGCAGGACACCAGCATAGAAAGAGGGGCAAAGTTATGTTAGAAATTAAAAATGTACATAAAACATTTAATAAAGGAACGATCAATGAGAAAAAAGCATTAAATGGAGTCAATCTTCACTTAGATCCTGGGGACTTCGTAACGATCATCGGAGGAAATGGGGCCGGAAAATCTACAACTCTCAACATGGTAGCAGGAGTCTATCCGATCGATCAAGGAACGATCATTCTAGATGGCAAGGATATCTCAGATCTTCCAGAATACAAACGTGCCTACATGTTAGGAAGAGTATTCCAGGACCCAATGATGGGAACGGCAGCAGGTATGCAGATTGAAGAAAACATGGCAATGGCAAACCGTAGAGGAAAGAAAAGAGGCCTGAGCTGGGGAATCACAAAAAAAGAAAAAGAAATGTTTAAAGAAAAATTACAAATGCTCGACTTAGGACTAGAAGATCGAATGACATCCAAAGTAGGACTATTATCCGGAGGTCAGAGACAGGCATTGACACTGCTTATGGCAACACTGAAAAAACCAAGCCTGCTATTATTAGACGAACACACAGCAGCCCTTGATCCAAAGACTGCGAAGAAAGTACTAGACATCACAGAGAAGATCGTAGCCAGAGATAATCTTACAACAATGATGGTAACACATAATATGAAAGATGCGATCAATATCGGAAACCGCCTGATCATGATGAGTGATGGAAAGATCATTTATGATGTGAAAGGAGAAGAAAAGAAGAAACTTAAAGTAGCAGATCTACTGCAGAAATTCGAAGAAGCAAGCGGTGGAGAATTTGCAAATGATAGGATGTTGCTGTCATAAATTCTGATTTGGACGGTAGGCATTCGTATATGTGTCAGAAATAAGATAAGAACAAATATTTATAAGAAAACCAGTGGCAACACGCAGATTTTAAGAGCGTTTTTTACAAATCGCTGATTCGCGCCTGTTCCTTTGATAACTCACTGGCTGCGAGCCAAAATGCCCGCAGCTACGTTCAGACAATCAACCACAGGGCGCTGCGAATTTGTAAAAAACGCACTTAAAATCTGCTGATTGTTGCCACTGGTTTTCTTATAAATATTTGTTCTTATCTTATTCCTGCCACATAAAACTGAAGGCTATTCCAACCACTACAGAGTGTGTATGTTATACGGTATTGGTTGATAATCTTTTATTCCTTAACAGAAGATGAAAGAGTTTTTACAGCACCGATTTATCGAGATGTTTGAAAAATCTTAAATTGTAATCAGTGCCGTATTCAAGTATAAATAAAATTAAAATGTAAAAAAAATTTACATAATTATAAAATAAAAGTTGTAAAATGTAAAATATATTGACATCAGTAAAATAAAGTGATATTTTAAATACATAAGAAAGGTGGTGTTGAGATTGATTGACTTTTATTATCAATTAAGACAGAGGATGGTAGAGACGATGCAAGTTTCGCTGAAACAGATAAGACAAGTTCTTGGATTTGGAGTGCAGGAATTTGGCGATTTAATTGGATTAACAAGACAAACGATTAATAATTTGGAGACTCAGAAGAATAAGATGAGTTCGATTCAATATATTGCAATATGTGCTGTAATTGATAATTGTTTGAAGGATAAACCAGAATTATTACCGATACTTTCTACTATATTATGTTCTAACGAAGATGAAAATCATGGAAATATATTTGAGACGATAGAGAATGGATCGCTTTTGAAAAAATGGTTTCTATGTTTTCCAGATGAATCAAAGATTTTAAGATTTGGAGTAGATGACACAGGAATCATTGATCAAACAGATTTTAATAATATTGCAGAAAATTATCGAGTATTTTTGGATCAGACAGCTTTGTATGAAAATGGTTTTTCAGAAGCAATACAACCATTGTCAGGATTGTTAAAGAATAATGGAAATAAAATTATTATTCCTTTAAGATCAGTAGAAGCAATACAGAATCAGATGATCAGTACGAATAGAGAAGAAATTACAATGGCACAAAGAGCTATGAAGATTTTAATGGATATGCAAATGCAGGATCTGGTGGAGATTCGAGGGGAAAAGAGTGATTCTAATGTGATCAGTACATTTGTTTCAGTATTTGCAAAGTTTAAATGTGTGAACAGATTAGCATTGATCACTTGCGATAGAAAATTAGCAAAACAGATAGAAGCGTTAAATAACGATGAGATGGGAGGATTTCATATTTTAGTATTAAAATATGAAAATGGCAAAGGATTTAGAAAGTGGCAAGAGGAAGATTTTCAAGACAAAGAATCTATAGAAAAAATATATATAAATAGTGAGAATATACAAGAACAAAACAAAGATGATGAATTAAAAGGTTGGGGAGTTATAAGTTAGGAGGAAAGCATATGGAAGGTGACAGTAAGCATAAGAAAGATGAATATGCCAGGAATGTATTAGAAAATTATGCAAAAAACTATAAAATTTTTTTGGATACTTGTAGTATATTAGAGCCTGCAATAGATAAATTCTGGATGGATATCATACCATTTCTTCATAGATATCAGAATAAAATTATTATTCCTTTAAGGACGATAGAAGAATTGCAGAAACATGAAAGAAATATAGAAAATATCAATTTGGCAAATAAAGCTAAAAATAGTTTAAAGGTTTTACAGCAATTGCTCACAGCAGGATATGTTGAGATCAGGGGAGAAAAAAGTGACAATTTTGCAGATAATGTCTTTCAGGTAGTCTTTACAAAATTTAGAATGACAAATAGATTGTTGCTGATCACACAAGATAATAATTTAGCAAAAGATATTTTGGCATTGAACAATAATCGATCTGTGAAAGCAAAACAGGTTCGTGCAAAAAGAATTGATAGATATGGTTATTTGAGTGATTATGCTTGGAATTCTAGTTCAATAAAACAAAAAAATAGTAGACAAGATGATACAAGAGATACAGAAAATAAAATAGTTTTAGAAAAACAGATGTTTAGAGTGTGTAATAAAGTAACTGATATAGTTGATTCAGAATTACCAGTAAGTCATATTCCTGATGAAGGAGAAATGGTGTATGCATCTAATGGAATGGTAAAATTAGGTTCTAAAGTAGCAGAAGGAGGAGAAGTAAAAATTTATACAACGAATACTCCTTATGTTGCAAAAATCTATAAAAGAAAGAATAATACAAAAAGAAAATATGCAAAAATCAAATTGATGCTGAGTAAGAAAATACAGTGTGAAGGTATCTGTTATCCTGTTTCAGAATTATATAATGTCAATAAAGAGTTTATAGGATATTTAATGCCAAAAGCAAAAGGAAAAGAACTTCAGAAAAGTATTTTTATAAAACAATTGTTTTTATCGAATTTTCCAAATTGGAAGAAAAGAGATACTGTAGAATTGTGTATTACAATTTTGGAAAAGATCAAATATCTTCATGATAGAAATATTATTATGGGAGATATAAATCCAGCAAATATTTTGGTAGTATCTCAAAAAGAAGTTTATTTTGTAGATACTGATAGTTATCAAATAGAAGATTTTCCATGTCCAGTTGGTATGACGAATTATACGGCACCAGAAATTCAAGGAAATAATTTTAGCAAATTTTTACGAACAAAAGGGAATGAAAACTTTGCGGTAGCTACATTACTTTTTATGATCATGTTGCCAGGTAAACCACCATATTCACAGCAGGGAGGCGGATATCCGGGGGATAATATTAAGAATATGGATTTTTCTTATCCATTTGGAGAGAACTCTAACAAAAAAACGCCAGATGGACCATGGCGGTATATTTGGAGTCATTTAATATATGATCTGAAGAAAAAATTTTATAATACATTTCGACAAGACGGAGAAAATTCTAAAGAAAATGATAGATTTGAAGTAGATGAATGGCTTTCTTGTTTTAGAAATTATTTAAGGTTACTCGATGATGGAATATTAAGACAACAAGATCCGATGTCTGAGGAGCTGTTTCCAACAAGGCATAAAAGAAGTTCTAAAATTGAGTATGTTCGATGTCGATTATGTGGACAGGAAAAACCAGAAGATGTATGTGTAGATGGAATTTGTAGAGAGTGTTTAAATAAAGAAGAAATTTACAGATGTAAGAAATGTGGCAAGAAAATAATATATACAAATTATCAGAAATATATTAAGAATGTAAAACCATATGAATTCTGCCCAGAATGTTATAATTATGGAAATCAGGTAAAAGTAAAAAGATATTGTATAGATTGTGGTAAATTGATTGAAATAACGAATAATGAATATGATTTTTATAAGAGAAAAGGATTTGATTTACCAAAACGATGTCCATCATGCAGGGAAAACAAAAAAAATAATTATAATAATCGGGATAATAGAAATAACGGAACATTTTGTTTTATTTCTACTGTATTATGTGAGTATTTTGGAAAATCAGATGATTGCATAGAACTTAATATTTTACGAGAATATAGGGACGAGTGGCTTAGGAAACAATCAGGAGGTGTAGAATTGATAACCAAGTATTATAATACTGCCCCATTAATGGTTAGTAAATTAAAAGCATCTGATCGATATGAGGAACATTGTCAATATATGTGGCAGAATTATTTACAGCCATGTCTTAAGTTTATAGAACAAAAACGATTTGAAACATGTAAAGATAAATACATAGAGATGTATGAATACTTAGAATCAATATTATCTTAGAGGAGGAATACAAGATGAAAGATAATTATTTAATCAGATTAGAAGACTTAGTCAACAATCCAACTCCGAGAGTTCCAATTTGTTTATGCTTGGATACTAGTGGATCAATGGCAGCAGTAGAAGGAGCGTGTGAGACGACAGGAGAAACAATATATCAAGATGGACGTACATGGAATGTTGCAACAGGTGGAATTAGACGAGTGGATGAATTGCAAAAAGGCGTGGAAAAATTTTATGAAGCAATTCGGGAAGATGAAGTGGCTGTTTATTCAGCTGAAATTTGTATTGTTACATTTGACAGTAAGGCAACTTGTGTGATGGATTTCGCAAACCTTGATAGACAGGAAAAAATTCCGCAATTACGACCAACTGGAGATACAGCGATGGGAGAAGGAGTAACACTTGCTCTTGATCTATTAAAAAAAAGAAAACAAGAATATAAAGATAAAGGTGTAGATTATTATCAGCCATGGCTTGTTTTGATGACAGATGGAGTACCGAATGGAAATCCAGAACAGTTAAATAGAGCAATTAACAGAACAAGGAAAATGGTCGATGAAAGAAAATTGACAGTCTTTCCAATTGGAATAGGAAATGAAAGTGATATGTCAGTGTTGGATAAATTTTCACCAGGTCGTAAAGCTCTAAAATTACAAGGAATGAAATTTCAGGAGTTTTTTGCATGGCTTAGTAAAAGTGTATCAAAAACTTCCCAGTCTATGCCAGGTGAAAGTATCAAACTTGATGTTGAAGGAATCAAAGGATGGGCAGAATTATAAGATGATATAATTTACTGTCCGGAGGTAGATAAATGTGGAATATAATACAGTGTGCTGTCAAAGGACGCAGTCATGAAAAAGTCAATATGCCATGTCAGGACAAAACGTATGCACTATTTGAAAATGATGTTCAGACAATAGCATTAGCAGATGGAGCAGGATCAGCAAAATTATCTCATTTTGGAGCTGAAACTGTCACTAGATGTATTTGTGAAGAAATGGTACAAAAGTTTGATGATTATTTTAACAATGAGGATGGCATGACTGTTAAGCAACAAATGATAGAAGTGATAGAAAAGCGACTTGAGCAAACTGCAAAACAACAAGAATGCGACATGATAGATCTTGCATCAACATTATTATTTGTTGCAATTAAAGATAATAAATTTATTATGACACATATTGGGGACGGCATCATTGGATACCTGAAACAAGATGAGTTAAAAATTGCAACACATCCGATGAATGGAGAATTTATTAATACAACAGTATTTACGACGTCAATGGATGTAGTGAGGGAAACACGATTGATTAAAGGAGGTGTTGAAGAAATAAAAGGATTTGTGTTGATGTCAGATGGAACAGAAAGCAGTTTGTATAACAAGAAAGATGATAAATTTGCTGATGTGGTGAAAAAGATTATGAAGATGTCAATGAAATCGGAAATTAAAATTGTAGAGAAACAGTTAAAACAAAGTTTTGAGAATGTAGTTAGTAAAGCAACGGTTGATGATTGCAGTATGATAATGATAGTTAGGAGAAGATGACTTATGAAGAAAAAAATATTACAGATATTAGGAATTACATTATGTATGGCATTAATATTTCCAGTACATGTTCAAGCGGCAAATAAAAAGAGTTCAGAAGCAAAAGTATGTTATACAAAGTTTATAAAAAAGAAAAAAGCAGCTTATGATGCGGAATACGGTGAGTATGGAGCATGGGAAGGAAATTATAAAATTGTTGATATTAATGGTGATAAGATCCCAGAATTACTTGTAGTAGGATTAAATGGAAAGTCTTATATTTACACATATAAGACACAGAAAAACAAAATGAAAAAATTGAAAAGTCAAGAATTGCTTCAAATGGACTCATTAAGACCACGCCTTTATTATTCAGCCCAAAAGCATAAAGTTGTATTAATGAGTGCAAATCCATCATCTATGACATTTGTGACATACAAATATAAAGGAAAGAAAATAAAAAAAGAATCAACACTGGTGAATGTGTTTGGGAAAAATTATCGCAGAGGGTACGTATATAATGGGAAATATATTTCTTCAAAATTAGGGAAAAAGAAAGTAAATAAAATATTGAAGTATAATAAATTACAATAGTGAAAGAGAAGATGTTTATGAACACACAAAAATTTGAAGTTTTAGATTATACGGCGTTGGTCAAGTTGTCATTTCGATCTAAATATTGGAGAGTTGATCATAAAGCGAGGACGGATCAATGGAGTAAGGAAACACAGTGGTTATTTTGGGGAATATTTATATTTTGCGTATGGCTATGTACTTTATCGTTAAAATGTGCAGTTTTGTTATTATTTTTCTTTGATCCACATTATTTTTATTATGCAATATCATATAAAAAAAGCAGTTGGTATAGAAATACTGGAATACGACCATCAGAAGTAACAAGAAATGTGGGAATCTATGGTGAATATATTGCTACAATGTGTGCAGAAGAAAATTTAAAAAAACACAAAATGAATGGTAGAATTTTTAACAGTGTGATGATTCCCAAAAAAGATGGAGATTTTAATGAAGCAGATATTGTTGTGGTTGGAAATTTTGGAATTCAGGTAATTGAAGCAAAAGCAAGAATGGGAACATTTGCAGGTAGTCCGGTAGGGGAAAAATGGACGCAGTACATAGGAAGACAAGTATATGAAACACAGAATCCTCTATATCAAAATTTAAATCATTGCAATTATTTAAGTGAGTATTTATATGAAAAAATTCCATATTTAAGATCTATAGATTTTATTAATAAAATGTATAATATCTGTTTATATGGTTTGCATGGTGTGAAATTATCTATGGATAAGTCGAAATTACCTAACATGGGTTATTTAGTGGATATGGCAAGTCCAGGATACAGGGATTACTATTTTTCAGAAAATCTTCTAAGTGATAAAGAAGTTTCCTTGATATGCGATGCAATTTCCCGTATATCATATTACTCCAGGGAAGAATATAAAAGAAAAATGGAGGAAAGAAAAGTACGACAGGAAAGGAAAGAATTTCAACATAGATATTTCTATTATATTGCAGTTATAACAACAGCAGGTGGAAATAAAAAAACAGTACTTTGCAGAGATAACAAGTATTATAAAACATATTATGATCAGGAAGATGGTTGGTTTAAGGCGCATCCTAATTATAGAATCGATAAGGTAGTACAAACATTTGATAGCTTGGAAGAAGCATTACAAATTTATAAATCATAACATACGAGGAGGAATGATAACTTATGAAAAAAATGAAATATATTTTACTGATTGCAATGTTAAGTGCCGGCTTCTGTTTTACGGCAAAAGCTCAGGAGAAAGGAATTTATGCTTCACAAAAAGCTGTAAAGGTAAAGAAGCATTACAAAATAGGAAAAGACAGAGCCAGCCATCTTGTTATAAGTGGTTACAATAAAAAAAATAAAAAGATTTGGTCACATAAGGCGAAGGCAAAAGAGGAATATCAAGTATATTTAGCGACTTATAAAAAGAGAAAAAATAAAGTTTATTTATTTGATGGCAAGAATCTAAAAATTTATCGGTTATCCAACGGAAAGAAATTAAAACAGTTTAAAATTCCAATAGCTGCTGGACATAATATTGCATTTGATTCAAAAGATAATTTATATTTATCAGGATATTTTAATGATGATGTATATAAAATTGATGCCAAAGGAAAAATAATATGGAAGTCAAGTGCCAAAGAATTTGGCCTTGCGGATGCTTATGGTTTAAAGTATAAAAAAGGAGTCGTAACACAATATTATGAAGTTAGTCCTACAAGTGACGGGTTAGATATTGATAAAAATTATTATGCATGTTTTAATGCAGCAGATGGAACGATTGTAGATTATCGTCAATAGAGGTAAAGTAGCAGAAAACAGAGAGTATGAAAAAAAAGATATGCTCTCTGTTTTTTTAGAATTATATTAAAATGTTTCCGTTAGAGTCAGCTTTTTTAGTTAAAGCAATAATAAAATCTATAATAGAAATAGCCCAAGGGATACCTGTCCAAAAAAGTGCAAGATATAATAAACCAATTTCTTTTTTTCTACAATAAAATTTATGCAGACCCAAACCGCCAAAGAATATTGCGAGAATACAATACATGAATTTATTGACCACTTTTTTACCGTTAAATTCTGGCTCATCTGTATACATATTTCCATTAGAATCAATATTAATTCCATCATCATGTTCATTCATATTGGATGTTTCAGATTCTTGATCCATTTTAGTTACGATTGTTTCATCATCATTTTTAAAGATTTCAATAGAATCTCCTACATTAGGGACAAAAGTAAAATTTGATCGATGTATCTCAATAATAGAATTATCAGATATTATTCTAATAATAATCAAATCATTTTCAATTCGGATGATTTTACCTGACTTCATTTTTATTCCTCCCAGATATATTATATTATTTAATAATTTTCTCTTGTATTATTATATAAAAATATTAGAAAAAAACAATAATGTTTGATAGGGAAATTCAGAATTTTATACTTGATATTTAATGGTACGGGTGCTATAGTTAACAACTGGATGGTATTCTCGAAAGAAATCATACCGGCAAATCAGCATAACATAGAACATCACCCGCAGGAAAGCAGGTGATACATGTATGAAAGTAGGATTTATCGGAGCGGGGAAAGTAGGCTGCTCTCTTTATGATTACTTTGTACACAACAATATACCCGTCACAGGGTGTTACACCCGTACACAAGCAAAGGTAAGTGGAACGGAAAAACAGACTCAGAAGATATTTACAACCTCAATTGATAAAATATTAACAAAGAGTGATGTTCTATTTTTAACAGTACCAGACGATGCAATAGCCACAGTCTGGGAACTAGTCAAAACTTATCCGATACAAGGAAAGTTTATTTGTCATTGCAGCGGATCATTAGGATCAGCTGTTCTTTCTGGAATTGAAGAAACCGGAGCGTACGGTTACTCTATTCATCCAATGTTTCCATTTAAGAGTAAAAAAACTGCATACGAAGATTTATCACAGGCTCTATTCAGTGTGGAAGGAAATGAAGAACACATGGAAGAGATCATGGATCTGTTATCTGCGTGTCCAAATCACATCGTGAGATTAAAAAGCGAAGATAAACCAAAATATCATGCAGCAGCTGTGTTTGCATCGAATCTTGCGGTCGGACTGATCAATCAGGCCAAAAGACTGCTTATGGAGTGTGGATTTGATGAAGATGCAGCACTGAAGGCATTGAAACCGCTGACAGTTACGAACATGAACAATATATTTGATGTTGGAACATGTGATGCACTGACAGGCCCAGTGGAACGCCATGATATCAAAACAGTGCAGAAACATCTGAATGCCTTGGATCAGGAGACAAAGGAAACTTATAGTGCTCTGACAAAAGAGATCATAAAACTTGCGCAGATGCGACATCCTGATATTTCTTATGCAGACATGAAACATGTATTGGAGGAAGAAAAATGAAAACAACAGTAAGCACAGTACAGAAGATGAAGGATAATGGAGAAAAGATCACAATGCTGACAGCATATGATTATTCCACTGCAAAATTATTTGACGAAGCTGGAATTGACACGATGTTGGTTGGAGATTCTCTTGGAATGGTTATGCTTGGATATGATTCAACGATTCCTGTAACTGTTGATGATATGATCCATCATGGAGCAGCCGTTGTAAGAGGGGCAAAAAACGCTATGATCGTTGTCGACATGCCATTTTTATCTTATCACACATCTGTATATGATGCGGTAGCAAATGCTGGACGAATCATGAAAGAAACAGGTTGTACAGCAGTAAAATTAGAAGGTGGAAAAAATGTATGTCCACAGATCGAAGCAATCGTGAATGCACAGATTCCAGTATGTGCCCACATTGGACTGACACCACAGTCATCTAATATGTTTGGTGGATTCAGAGTGCAGGGAAAAAGCGAGGAGGCAGCAAAAGAACTGATCGAAGCTGCACAGGCAGTTGAGAAAGCGGGAGCATTTATGCTCGTTTTAGAAGGAATTCCTGAGAAATTAGCAGCGATCATCACAAAGAAAGTACATATTCCAACGATCGGAATCGGAGCAAGTGCTGAATGTGATGGACAGGTATTAGTTTATCAGGACATGTTAGCAATGTATGGAAACTTCGTACCAAAATTTGTAAAACAGTTTGCACAAGTTGGAGAAGTGATGCAGGGAGCAGTCAAAGATTATATCAATGCAGTCAAAGAAGGAACTTTCCCTGGACCAGAAAATACATATGCGATCAGTGATGATGTCATTGAAAAATTATATTAAGATCAAAAACAGACAATAAAAAGGACATAATTTATATAAATAGATTCCCACGTATAATGGGAAGAAGGAGTTTTAGTAATGAAAATCGTAGGAACAGTCAAAGAAGTCAGAGAACAGGTAAAAGAGTGGAAGAAACAAGGACTAAGCGTAGGTTTCGTGCCAACGATGGGATATCTTCATGAAGGACACAAAAGTCTGATGGATGCAGCAAGAAAAGGTAACGATAAAGTCGTTGTAAGTATTTTCGTAAATCCAATGCAGTTTGGACCAACAGAGGACCTTGCAACATATCCAAGAGATTTAGACCATGATGCAGCATTATGTGAAAGTGCAGGAGTAGACCTGATCTTCCATCCAGAAGCAGAAGAAATGTATGAAAAAGATTTCTGTTCTTTTGTGGACATGACAGGACTTACAGAAGGACTTTGTGGAAAAACTCGTCCAATTCATTTCAGAGGCGTATGTACGGTTGTAAATAAATTATTTAATATCGTAACACCAGACCACGCATATTTTGGACAGAAAGACGGACAGCAGTTAGCAGTGATCAAACGTATGGTACGTGACTTAAATATGGATATCGAGATCGTTGGATGTCCGATCGTTCGTGAAGAAGACGGACTTGCAAAGAGTTCAAGAAATACATATCTTTCTCATGAAGAAAGAAAAGCAGCACTGATCCTTTCTAAGACGGTAGCATTAGGAAAAGAACTTGCCAAGACAGAAAAAGATGCAAACAAAGTCGTAGAAGCAATGAAGAAAAACATTGAGACAGAACCACTTGCCAAGATTGATTATGTAGAAGCAGTTGATGCTTTATCTATGGCACCAGTTGAGAAACTGGAAGGAACATGTATGTTAGCTATGGCAGTTTACATTGGAAAGACAAGACTCATTGACAATACACTGATTAACGAATAGACTTAAGGAGAAAGAAAAATGAACATCAGCATGTTAAAAGGAAAAATTCATAGAGCAACAGTAAAACAGGCAGAATTAGATTATGTAGGAAGTATCACAGTCGATCCTGTATTATTAGAAGCAGCAGGAATCTTAGAATATGAACACGTACATATCGTAGATGTGAACAACGGAAGCCGTTTCGAGACATATACAATTCCAGGAGAGCCAGGAAGTGGGATGATCTGCTTAAACGGACCTGCAGCACGTTGCGTGGCAACAGGAGATAAGATCATCATTATCGCATATGCAGATATGACACCAGAAGAAGCAAAAACATTTGAACCAAAAGTTGTATTTGTAGATGATGAGAATCAGATTTCCCGTTGCACAAACTATGAAAGACATGGACGTTTAGAAGATATGTAGGAGAAAGATCATGTTAAAAGGAAAAACGATAGTATTGGGTGTGACAGGAAGTATTGCAGCTTATAAGATGGCAAATGTAGCGAGTATGTTAGTGAAACGTGGATGCGAAGTTCACGTAGTCATGACGAAGAATGCAACAAATTTCATCAACCCGATCGCATTTGAAAGTTTGACCAATACAAAATGTCTTGTAGAAACATTTGACCGTAATTTTCAGTTTCATGTAGCACATGTATCACTGACAGACAAAGCAGATGCGATGCTGATCGCACCAGCTTCAGCGAATATCATTGGTAAGATCGCAAATGGAATCGCAGATGATATGTTATCAACAACCGTAATGGCATGTAACAAACCAGTGATCATTTCACCAGCGATGAATACAAAGATGTATAATAATCCAATCTTGCAGGATAATCTTGATAAACTAAGAAGATTTGGATATGAGATCGTAGAGCCTGCGAATGGACATCTGGCATGTGGAACAAGTGGTGCAGGAAAGATGCCTTCAGAAGAAGTGCTGGTTGCACATCTTGAGAGAGTGATCGCCAAAGAAAAAGACTTAAAAGGCAAGAAAGTCCTTGTGACAGCAGGGCCAACGATCGAAGCAATCGATCCAGTACGTTATATTTCCAATCATTCCTCAGGAAAGATGGGATATGCGATCGCTAAGATGGCGATGCTTCGTGGAGCGGATGTTACGTTAGTCACAGGAAAGACAGCGATCGAACCCCCGATGTTTGTAGATGTTGTTCCAATCGTGAGTGCACAGGATATGTACGATGCAGTGATAAGCAGAAGCGATGAACAAGATATCATCATCAAATCTGCAGCTGTTGCAGATTATACACCAGCGAATGTCAGCGATCAGAAAGTCAAGAAAAAAGACGGAGATATGGCGATTGAACTGGTAAGGACAAAAGATATTTTAAAGACACTTGGAGAGAATAAAAAAGAAGGTCAGTTCTTATGTGGTTTTTCCATGGAAACACAGAACATGTTAGAAAACTCCAGAGCTAAACTAGAGAAGAAAAAGATCGACATGATCGCAGCCAATAACTTAAAGGAACAGGGAGCTGGATTCAACACAGATACAAACGTGATCACACTGATCACAAAGGATGAAGAAAAGCAGCTTCCAAAGATGACAAAAGAAGAAGTTGCAGATGCACTTCTTGATTTTATCGTTTCTAAAAATTAAATAAAATAATCGATCAAATTCTGGTTTCTTCGTATGACTATGGTATAATAATAGATATTAATACAAAAGGAGAGTTAATGGGATGAAAGCAGTAAATAAAGTTCGGTTGATCTATTTACCAGCGATCGTGCTACCAATCTTTGTGATGATAGTATCGATCGCTGGTTTGAGTATAGGGTATTCAAGAATCAACAAGGCAGACCTCTCAGCAGGGTCCTTTGAACGATTTGTGAATCCATTAAAGACGATGAATACCGAGACACAGGAAATTTTCTTTGAATTAGAAGATCACGTAAAGAAAGATCCACAAATCTTTGACAATGAACAGTATTTAAATGATCTCAATGAACGTTTAAAAGCGAAGGATTCCTATCTGATCGTCCGTAAAAATGGTCAGATCCAATATATAGGGAAGAAAAAAGTATCTGATAAATTAATTCATAAACTTCCATCCTATGGGAATAAAGACAGTGATGCAGACCGTGGCTTTTTTGTCAGCAGACCAGGAAACTATCTTGTAAAACAGCAGGACTTTAAATACAATGATGGCGGACAAGGATCTGTTTTTATCATGACAGATCTTGGAACAGTACTTCCACATTACCGCAATATTATTATTCAGGTATCATGCGCTGTGATAGGGGTACTGATCTTAACAAGTACCTTTTTATCATGGTTTATGTATCGTGAATTCGTCGGCCCGATCCGTGAATTAAAAGCAGGTGCAGAACGTATCAAGGAAGGGAATCTTGACAACGATGTAGTGATCAACAGTGGTGGAGAAGAGATCAGGGAATTGTGCAATGCATTTAATGAGATGAGGGCAGAATTGAAAGACTCGATCGATGCAAGAATTGTTTATGAGAAGCAAAACAGAGATTTGATCAGTAACATTTCCCATGATTTGAAGACGCCGATCACAGCGATCAAAGGATATGTAGAAGGGATCATGGATGGTGTAGCCGATACACCTGAGAAGATGGATCGTTACATTAAGACGGTCTATAACAAGGCAAATGATATGAATGTATTGATTAATGAATTATCATTATACTCTAAGATTGATTCGAATATCATTCCGTATAATTTTGAGAAGATCAACATCAATTCGTATTTTAAAGACTGTGTCGATGAGATCGGAGCAGACCTTGAGCAAAGAGGCATGATGTTCTCTTATCGCAATTACTGTGCAGCCAATGTCATGGTAACAGCAGATCCGGAACAGCTTAAGAGAGTGATAAACAATATTATCAATAATGCATGCAAATACAATAACAAAGCAAAAGGAAAAGTAGGAATTACGTTAACAGAATATGACCGAAAGGTACAGGTAGCGATCAAGGACAATGGAATCGGAATTTCCAAAGAAGATCTTCCACATATTTTTAGAAGAACCTATCGTGCAGATATGTCGAGAAATTCAGCAGGTGGAAGTGGTCTTGGATTATCTATTTGTAAGAAGATCATCGAAGAACATGGCGGTGAGATCTGGGCAGAGAGTAAGCTGCGTGCTGGAACGACAATATTCTTTACACTAAATAAAGTAATCGATCAGTCAAAGGAGAAATAACATGAGCAAAGTATTAATCGTAGAAGACGAACTTTCAATTGCAGAATTAGAGAAAGATTATCTGGAATTAAGTTCTTTTGAAGTAGAAATCGAAACAGATGGACAACAGGGACTTGAGAAGGCTTTAAAAAATGATTTTGATATGATCATTTTAGATATCATGTTACCTGGAGTTGATGGATTTGAGATCTGTAAGCAGATTCGAGAAGCAAAAGAAATTCCGATCCTTATGGTATCTGCAAGAAAAGAAGATATCGATAAGATCCGAGGGTTAGGACTTGGTGCAGATGATTATATCACAAAGCCATTTAGTCCAAGTGAACTTGTAGCAAGAGTGAAGGCACATCTGAATCGTTATCAGCGCCTTGTAAATAATCAGATGGAAGTCAATGATATCATTGAGATCCGTGGATTGAAGATTGATAAGACTGCAAGACGTGTATACTTAAATGGAGAGGAAAAAGTCTTTACAACGAAAGAATTTGATCTTTTAACATTCCTTGCAGGACATCCAAACAGAGTCTTTACCAAGGAAGAATTATTTAATAAGATCTGGGATATGGAATCTTTAGGAGATATCGCAACCGTTACGGTTCATATCAAGAAGATCAGGGAGAAGATCGAAGTTAACACAGCAAAACCTCAATATATCGAGACAATATGGGGTGTTGGATATCGTTTCAAGATGTAGGAGATTTTTATGAGAAAGAATAAAAAGATAAATATCATATATAAAGATGACCAGATCGTTGTCTGTGAGAAGCCAAAAGGAATCCCCGTTTCCAGTGACAAGACGGGCGACATGGATCTTTTGCATCAGCTTAAAAATCAACTGTTTTTTGAGGAAAATACAGATGGGGAGCCACAGCTTTATTTAGTTCATCGCTTAGACCGTCCAGTTGGCGGGGTAATGGTATTTGCAAGAACCAAGAAGGCAGCTGCATCTCTGACAGAACAGATCAAAGATCATACTTTTGAGAAAGACTATCAGGCAGTATTGACCGGATGGCTGCCTGACGACGAAGGGACATTCAGGGATTATTTATTAAAAGATCCGAAGAATAATGTATCCAAAATTGTCAAAGAAGGAACGCCAGGAGCCAAAGAAGCGATCCTTGACTATGAAGTTATTGATATGATGGAAGATTCCAAGATGAAATACACGTATTGCCTGATCCATTTAGAGACAGGCCGTCACCATCAGATCCGTGTTCAGACATCAAGCAGAGGATTTGGAATCTGGGGAGATACAAAGTATAATCCGATCTATCAAAAGACAAAGAAGAAATACAAAGAGATCGGTCTATTTGCAGCAAGGATTGCGTTTGAACATCCAACAACAGGTGAGAGAATGGTATTTAAAGCAGATCCAAGTGGAGAAGCATTTGACTTATTAGAGATGACAGAATAAACAGGAGATGATAAGAAAAGATGAGATTTAGACCATGCATTGACATTCACAATGGCAAGATCAAACAGATTGTAGGAGGAAGTCTTCTTGATCAGGGAGATTTTGCAACAGAGAATTTTGTATCCGAAAAAGATGGTACATTTTATGGAAAATTATATAAAGAGAATCATTTGAATGGTGGACATATCATCATGCTGAATGCCAGAGATTCGAAGTACTACGAAGAAGATAAGGTACAGGCATTAAAGGCGTTGAAAGCATTTGAAGGGGGTCTTCAGATCGGTGGAGGGATCACAGATGAGAATGCGAAAGAATTCATTGAATCTGGCGCATCACATGTGATCGTAACATCTTTTGTATTTGCAGGTGGAAAGGTTCATTATGACAGACTGGATGCTCTAAAAGAACAGGTAGGAAGAGAACATTTGGTACTTGACCTTAGTTGTCGAAAGAGAGATGACAAATACTATATCACAACAGACCGCTGGCAGAAGTTTACGGAAGAAGAATTAACCATAGAACTTCTGCACAAACTGGAATCATGGTGTGATGAATATCTGATTCATGGAGTTGATGTAGAAGGAAAAGCACAGGGGATCGATCAGGAACTCGTGCAATTATTAGCTCGATATAATGGCAATAAAGTCACATATGCAGGTGGAGTTAAGAATTTTGACGATCTGGAATTGCTGAAAAACTATGGAAATGATAAGATTGATGTGACGATCGGAAGTGCCTTAGACTTATTTGGTGGAGATATGGAATTTTCGAAAGTCTTAGAATATTGCGATGCAACGATAACAAATCTGAATTAAGTAATACTTTCACATGGAGTAGAAAGAGTATGGAAGGGAGGCTTGAATATATGAAACTATTATATGAAGCCAGCAATTTTACGATACAAGCAAGATGGGTCATTCCATTTGCTATTTTAGGAATTATAGGAGTATTACTGCTCTTATGTTCACGGAAACCATTTTTTAAGTTGTTAGCTGCAGTGTGTCTTGTAATCTGTGCGATCGCAGCACTTAGATTCTGTTTTGGATATGTGCAGGTGATCCAAGCATATAAGCAAGGAAATTACAAGAGTGTTGAAGGATATGTAGAGAATTTTGTACCAGCATCCAGCGGTGGAGAAGATCAGGAAGATATGGAAGAAGAAAGCTTTGATATCAAGGGTGTTCATTTTTCCTATGGTGATAAATTTATTAAGAAGTTTGGTTACCACAGACCATCGACACAGGGTGGATATATCAAGAAAGACGGTCAGTATCTCAAGATCGGTTATATTTCAACGGAAAAAGGATATGTCATCGTTAAGATTCAGGAAAGAAAATAAAAGAATATTTTACAACAAAAAATACCGGAAACTTTCAAATGATAAGTTTCCGGTATTTTGCATTTTAGATTCTTATGCAATAATAAGAAATTAATTCTTACGCATAAATTCAGCACTCTTCTTAGTAAGTTTTGCACGCAGACCACGTTTTTCAGGTTCAGGTGGTGCAACATTACGAAGATTCTTGATGGATGTGATATAAATACCACTGACAACAGCTTTGATCTCAGCCTTTACAGGAACGTCATCGAAGATTGCCTCATCACACAATAATGGAGTGATCTTTGGTCCAATCTTTGCTTTAACAACTGGTACCTTAGACATCTTAGCACGTTTCGGAATGTTATCAGTTACCATCTTAGGAAATCCAGCTTCCATGATCTTCATTCGCTTCTTATCTATGACAAGCATATTCACTGTCTGTGCCATCTGATCTAACTGCGCACGCTGCTCTTCCTGTTTTGCCTGCATCTTTCTACCAACAAAATACAGAACACCAAGAATGATCGCAGCAATTACCGCAATAATAAGGATAACTGTCCATACACTCATATTATCTTCTCCTCCTAATATATACATTTGAATATCTTAACTATTATAGCATTTTTTCCTTAACTTGTCTTATGTTTTTTTCGCATTTCGATAATTTCTTCACGAATTGTAGCACCGAGATGCTTTTTCTCAGCTCTTTCAAGCTGATCAGGATAGATTGGCTGTCCAAAAGTAATATGAACAGTTGTTGGTTTTACCTGAAAACGTCTGTTATTCTCTAAGATATCAGAAGTACCTGAAATTGCCATCGGAATTACAGGAACACCAGCTTTCAGAGCAGGACGTAAACTTCCTTCTTTGAACTCATGAGGATCTTCATCCTGACTTCTGGTACCTTCTGGGAAGATCGCAATGGAAAAACCATCTTTCAAAAGTTTTGTACCTTCATTCATGGTAGCAAGTCCAGCTTTGATATTCTTACGATCTAAAAACAGGCAGTTGATAAAACGCATCCAGTGGGATAGACAAGGAATCTTTTCCATTTCTTTCTTGGCAAAAAATCCCATTCCACGTTCAGTAGCAACGTAGCTGCATAAAATATCATAATAACTGCTATGATTTCCAACATATAAAACAGCACCATCTTCTGGTATGTTTTCCTGACCATCAACAATTAATTTTGTACCAGCCATAGCAAGACAGATCTTAAAAGATCGTAAGATCATGCGTTGTGCTATGGATGAACGTTTATGAGCTTTTCCAGTTTTGTTCCAATGATCAAACAATGGATAAAGCGGTGCGGTTAATGTCAGGAAAAAGAACAGATAAATAATATCTGCAAAAAAACGAATCATGATCGTTCTCCCTTCTATAAATGATTTTATTTTTTGTGATTTGCATCAAGCAATTCATTCTTTAATTTGTAAAGAGGCATGGAAAGATCGACATAGACTTCCTGTGGATTCACAAGACGTCTGCTCTCATCCCATAACGTGTTCAATTCATCCTTACAATAGGAACGGATGTCCATAACAGAAGGACTCTTGTAAACACATTGACCTTTGATAAAGATTGGAACTAAAAGTTCACGCATTGTATAAGTACCACCAGCAAGTGTAGACTTCTTCCAAGTAGCCTGAGGATCAAAGATTGTCAGATCGTCAGATTCATCATAATGTTCCCCGACAAGACAGATCAGATCACCACGGATCTTTCCATCTTCCTTTCCGTAGATACGATAAATCGTTTTATTTCCAGGATTTGTGATCTTTGCAGGATTCTCAGAAATCTTGATCTTAGCAGTAAATTCATCAGCACCTTTTGGTTTAGAGGCAGCAAGTTTATAGACACCTCCAAATGCAGGACAATCTGCAGAAGTGATCAGTTTTGTACCAACACCCCATGAAGTGATCGGTGCACCCTGAGATTTTAAGCTTGTGATCAGATTCTCATCAAGGTCTCCAGAAGCAGCGATCACTGCATCAGGAAAACCTGCTTCATCAAGCATGATACGGGCTTTCTTTGTAAGATAAGCAAGATCCCCACTGTCTAAACGGATTCCATAGTGCTTTGGCATATGACCTTCTGCTCTTAATTCTTCAAATACACGGATCGCATTTGGAACACCAGAACGAAGAGTGTCATAAGTGTCAACAAGTAAAGTGCAGGAATCTGGATAAAGATCTGCATAAGCACGGAAAGCATGATATTCGTCATCAAAACTCATGATCCAGCTGTGTGCATGAGTTCCAAGGATCGGAATATCAAAACATTTACCAGCAAGTACATTCGAAGTACCATCACAACCACCGATCACGGCAGCACGGGCACCATAAGTACCAGCGTCAGGTCCCTGAGCACGTCGAAGTCCGAATTCCATAACACCACTTCCACCAGCAGCATAAACTACACGAGAAGCTTTCGTAGCGATCAGACTTTGATGATTGATGATATTAAGGAGCGCAGTTTCTACAAGCTGTGCCTCCATGATAGGTGCTTTCACTTTCAGAAGAGGTTCTCTTGGAAATACAACAGTTCCTTCTGCGATCGCATAAATATCTCCTGTAAAATGATATCCAGCAAGATATTCCAGGAAATCTTCATCAAAAATTCCTTGATTACGAAGATAGTCAATATCATCATATGAAAAAGATAAGTTTTTGATATAATCAATGACCTGATCGAGTCCGCAAGTGATCGCATAGCCACTTCCAGAAGGATTATCACGGTAAAAAACATCAAAAACTACAGTTTCATCATTCCCTGTTTTAAAATATCCTTGCATCATGGTTAATTCATAAAGATCTGTGAGCAAGGTAAGATGATTTATATCCATTGAATACTCCTTTTCAACATAAAAATAGAAGGGTCAGGATAAGCGACCCTATAACAACTTCAGTATAACATAATCTGATAAAAACGAACAGTATTCTTATAAAAGTTGTGAGGTGACGATTTCCTTTAATTTCTCCATTGTTTCATCCTCATCAGATCCAGAAACGATCAAACTTACTTTATCATTGCAGGAGATACAAGCAGACATTAGACGGATCGCATTGGATACATCGATTTCTCCTCCATCATATTCTAGTGTAACACAAGAAGCACTTTTACATGCGATACTTGCAAGAGCAGCTACAGGCTGTGCGTGAAGTCCACGGTCAGATGTAATTGTAAAATCATATCTTTTCATAAAATATAAGAGTCCTTTCATATTTTTTTCTATTGTAACATAAAATAGTAAGACGGACAAAAGGAGGATTGGAATGAGGTACAAAATGACATATATATTATTTTTATTTTTTTTGTTAACAACGATTCCATATATTATTACGATATATATCAATAAAGAAAACAAGAAAAATATTTCGTTTGAAAACTATGACAGTGGATATAAAATACAAGATAAGGACCAAGATATTGATTTGGAAAGTTACCTTTTAAAAATCCTCCCAGGACAGATTTCCATGGATCAAGAAGAAGAAACGATCAAATGCCAGGCTGTGATCTTAAGGACAGATCTGATCCGGAAAATGGGCAGATCAAAGAAGATAAAGATGGAAAGCATACCATATCAGGTGTACAAAGACGAACAATATAAGAATAAATTGGGAGATCGTGCCTATGAGATCATGGATCAGAAACGAAAAAAAGCAGTCAAAGAAACAATCGGAAAGGTGATCACATACAAAGGAGCATTGATCGAACCATATTTTCATGCAGTGAGTGTGGGGATGACATTAGATGCAAGTGAATGGTTCGGGAAAAAGATTCCTTATCTAAGACAGAAAGAAAGTTTAAGTGATATCGAATCCAAAGATTATATGTCAATTAAGACAATTTCATATCAAAGGATGCAGATTATACTAGAAGAACACATGAAAAAGAAAATCACCATACAACAATTACAAAAAAATCTGAGACTTTTAACGGTAACAAAGAATGGATATGTCAAACAGATCAAGGCCGGATCATGTATCATTTCCGGAGAAGATTTTGCGAGATGGCTGCAACTGGCATCCAATAATTTTTATTTTGAACAATATAAAGGAAATTTAAGGATCATCTGTCTCGGAAAGGGAAATGGATTAGGACTAAGCCAGTATGGTGCAGATCAGATGGCAAAGCAAGGAAAAACCTATCAAAAAATATTAAAATATTACTATCCAAAAACAATGATTCAAAAACTATATGAATAAACAGATGGAAATGGGCAAAACTATGTTTGAGGTGATGAAAATGAGAAAAAATAACAAACAAAACCCATTTCCGCTGCGCAAATATTATGGGGCAATGATCATAGGATTCGTATTCTTTCTTGGAATCATGGCGTACTACAGTGCGACATTCCGCCAGAGGAGAGATCAGGCAAAACAGGAAGTCCGCCTGGAAGAAGAATCGATCGGAGCTAATAACAGCGCAACACAGGAAAAAACAAAAACAACAACGCAAGACAAGAGAGAAACAGAGACAACGGCACAAATGAAACGTACCATGAGTGAAAGTGTTACGTATAATGGTACATCCAAACTGACATGGCCGATCAAAGGCAATATCATTCTTCCATACAGTGTGAATTCAACCATCTATTTTGAATCTCTTGACCAGTACCGTATCAACAAAGGAATCCTGATCGAAGCAAAAGAAGGAGACGAAGTGAAGGCAGTCCGTAAGGCAAAGGTAAGAGAAATTAAAAAATCAGCAGAATATGGACAAACGGTATTGATGGATCTTGGAAATGAATATACCGTATTATACGGACAGCTTAAAGATATCAGAGTAAAAGAAGGAACAATGGTCAATGCAGGAGAAGTTATTGCAAAAGTCGCAGAGCCGACAAGTTATTACACATTAGAAGGAACGAATCTCTATTTTCAGATGGAAAAAGATAAAAAAAGTGTAGACCCTTTAAAATATCTGGAATAAAATAAAGTGAGAAAATAACAGCCATAATATATCTGGTTGATGTAGAGGAAAGGCGGTCAGAGAACATCTGACAGCCTTTCTTCAAAGAAAATGAAGATCAGGGCTGGATCAATATACAGATAGACAGAGGATAAGACAGATGAAGAATGTAACGTACATATTAAAATGCAGTGATAACAGTTTATACACAGGATGGACTAACGATATCAAACATCGCCTGAAGATGCATAATGAAGGAAAAGGTGCAAAATATACAAGAGGACGAGGACCAGTAGAACTTGTGTATCTTGAAGAATTTGATACAAAGCAGGAAGCAATGAGTAAAGAAGCAAAGATTAAACGTCTTACCAGAAAGGAAAAACTCCTGTTAATAGAAAACTACCAACAGGAGCAAAAATTAAATCTGGAACATTAAGATCATATGGCATAAACTTCCACCCATAACAAACAGATGAAAGATCTCATGCAGACCAAAATTCTTCCAGTGATTTTCGAACCAAGGAATCTTTAGTGCATAGATCACACCACCAACTGTATAAATGATACCGCCAGCAAGTAGCCATCCAAAAGATGTCTTGGATAAACTATGGATGATCGGTGCGATCGCAACGATACAAAGCCATCCCATTGCGATATACATGATAGAAGATACCCACTTCGGACAAGTTACCCAGAACATCTTAAATACGATACCAAGGATCGCGATGATCCAGATCACGGATAAAAGTCCATATCCAAGCGTGCCGCCAAGAACGATCGTACAGATCGGTGTGTAAGAACCAGCGATCAGAACAAAGATCATTGCATGGTCAAGTTTCTTTAACTTCTTATTGATCGTTGGTGAAATATTAAAAGAGTGATAAGCAGTACTTGCACCATAAAGACCAATCATACTTATAGTAAATATGATCAAAGAGATAATGCGTACATAATCACCGCTTAAAAAGCTCTTGATGATCAATGGAATGGAAACGATCGCGGCCAAGATCATTCCGATCAAATGGGTAATTGCACTTCCTGGATCTTTTAATTTATGTTTCATGGTAAAACCTCCAATCATTCTAGTGTTATAAAATTCAATACGTAGTATTAAAAACTACATCTAACTTTCTTACATACTACAACTATTCGAAGGATATTGCAAGGGGTTTTCAAAAAAAAGTGAATCGGGTATAATGTTACCTATTATGTGATTAAGAAAAAAAGTAATAGACAGAATGGAATATTAATATGAAAAAAACAAAGAAAGCCTATGAGATCGTCATAGATAGTATCAAAGAGCAGATCATGAATCAGGAACTTGTTCTTGGACAAGGACTTCCACCAGAGAGAGAAATCTCAGAGAAGCTTGGAGTCAGTAGGAATTCCGTCCGTGAAGCGTTGAAGATCTTAACTGTCATGGGAGTGGTCTCAAGTAGACAAGGAGCAGGAAATTATATATCAGGAAATTTTAAGGGATATATGGTAGATGCCCTTTCTATGATGTTTATGCTTGATAAGCTTGATTATGATCAGATCAACCAGATCCGTATCGGACTGGAGATGCAGGCATATGCACTTGCAGTGAAGAATGCAGAGACAAAAGACATCATAGAATTACAAGAATATGTGAATGCATTAGATCAGAGTACAGATAACGATGAGAAGACAATGTACGATAAGAAGATCCATTATGCGATCGCGAAAGCATCAGGCAATGTTCTGATCGTGAATATCTTAGATGCATTATCTGAGGTGATGGATATCTTCATTTTTGAAATGCGTCGAGAAATCTTAAGAACAGAGAAGCGAAAAGGAATGTTACAGGAAGCACATAAGCAGATCGTCGAATATTTATTAAAGAGAGATGTGGTCAATGGACAGAAAGCATTGATGAAACATTTCGAGATGATTGATAACATTATTCACAAAGAACTTTAAGGAAAGAGCCATTTTGGCTCTTCTTTTTTATGCAAGATTAACAAAAAAAAAGAAAAATGTCAAATAGTACTTTACAAAAGTAGACAATGTATATATAATAAAAACATAAATTGGTAGTACCAATAAGACAAAAACAGATAAAAACAATGGATGCGAAAAACATCCAAATTTTTTTCAAACAAAATTGGTAGTACCAATATAGAGCGGAAGAGCTTAAGATAAAGGATAGAAAGTCTTAGGAATGAGGAGGAATAGCAATGGACATTTTAGTATGTATCAAACAGGTACCGGCATCTAATAAAGTGGAAGTTGATCCAGTAACCGGTGTGCTGTTAAGAAACGGAGCCGATTCAAAGATGAATCCATATGATCTGTATGCGTTAGAGACAGCGCTTAAGATCAGAGAAGAAGTAGGTGGAACGATCAGTGTCATCAGTATGGGACCACCACAGGCAATGACAGTGATCAGAGAAGCATTTGCCATGGGAGTTGACCGTGGAGCATTATTATCAGACCGAAGATTTGGTGGAGCCGATGTACTGGCAACAAGTTATACGATCGCACAGGGAATCAAGAAGATGGGAGATTTTGACCTGATCCTATGTGGAAAACAGACAACTGATGGTGACACAGCACAGGTTGGTTCCGAAGTATCTGAATGGTTAAATATCCCAAGCGTATCAAATGTAAAGAAGATATCTAAAGTAGAATCCGATGCGATCACGATCGAGATGGATCTGCCGGAAGAACTGGAGATTGCTAAAGTTCAGTATCCATGTCTGTTATCCGTAGATAAAGACATTTTCCAGCCAAGACTTCCATCCTATGTAAAGAAGATGGATACTGCAGACCGTGAAATTGAAGTATATTCCTTAGATGATATGGAAGACAAAGACGAAACACATTATGGATTAAATGGTTCACCAACACAGGTAAAACGAATTTTCCCTCCAACAGCGAATGACCATCATGAAGTATGGGACGGAGACGGAAGTGAAGTCGCAGACAAATTATTCCATATGATCACAGATATGAAATTTATCTAAAAGGGGGAAATGAGAATGCCAAAATTAGTAATACATCAGGAAAAAGTAGAAGATCCACAGGTTCTGGTTGATATTTGTCCATTCGGTGCGATGGAAGAAAAAGACGGAAAACTTTCTATCAATGCCGCATGTAAGATGTGTAAATTATGTGTGAAGAAAGGACCAGCTGGAGCAGTAGAATATGTAGAAGATGAGAAAAAAGAAGAAATTGATAAGAGTCAGTGGAACGGAATCGCTGTTTATGTTGATCATGTTGATGGAGAAATTCATCCAGTAACATACGAATTGATCGGAAAAGCACGAGAGCTGGCAAGTAAGATCAATCATCCAGTCTATGCTTTATTTATGGGAAATAACATTTCAGATAAGGCAGAAGAATTATTACACTACGGAGTTGATAAGGTATTTGTTTACGACTTCCCAGAGTTAGCAAGATTCAAAATAGAATCTTATACATCTGTATTTGAAGATTTCATCAAGAAACATCAGCCATGTGCGATCCTGACAGGAGCAACAACAGTCGGAAGACAGTTGGCACCAAGGGTAGCTGCAAGAATGAAGACAGGATTAACAGCAGACTGTACGATTCTTGAGATGGATGAGAACACAGACCTTTCTCAGATCAGACCAGCATTTGGTGGAAACATCATGGCACATATCTTAACACCAAATAACCGTCCACAGATGGCAACGGTAAGATACAAAGTCATGAATGCACCAGAAAGAACAGAAGAAACACATGGAGAGATCATTTCATGTGCGATCGATAAAGAAAAGATCAAAGCACATGTGGATGTATTAGATATTGTAAAGAAAGAGCCAGAGAAGTTTATCGAATCTGCCGATGTTTTAGTCGTTGCAGGACGAGGAATCAAGAAAGAAGAAGACCTTGCAATGATCAGAGAATTAGCAGAACTGTTAGACGGACAGGTAGCCTGCACAAGACCACTTGCAGAAGCAGGATGGGTAGAAGCAAAATGTCAGGTAGGATTAAGTGGAAGAACCGTACGCCCGAAACTGATCATTACCTGTGGTGTATCAGGAGCCATTCAGTTTGTAGCTGGAATGGATCACTCTGACTGCATCGTATCCATTAATTCCGATGAAAAAGCACCGATCTTTAAGACAGCACATTATTGTCTGGTAGGAGATGTCTACGATATCGTACCAAAACTGATCGAGAAGATTAAAGCTGCGAAAGGGGCGTAAGAGATATGAGTTATAAGAAATTTGATCAAGCTGATTTAGAAGTTATCAAAAATATCATAAAAGACGATGAAAGAATTTTATATGCAGAAAATATCAACGAAGAATACAGTCATGATGAATTAGGAGGAGCACAAAGCTACCCAGATGTTGTAGTAAAAGCGACTTCTGCAGAAGAAATCTCTGAGATCATGAAATATGCATATGAAAATAATATTCCGGTCACACCAAGAGGAGCTGGAACCGGTCTGGTAGGATCTTCCGTAGCAATCGAACACGGGATCATGATCGATTCAAGCCTCATGAATCATATATTAGAACTTGATGAAGAAAACTTAACGATCACCGTAGAACCAGGAGTTTTATTAATGGAACTTGCTGCCTACGTGGAAGATCATGATTTCTTCTATCCACCAGATCCAGGAGAGAAATCCGCAACGATCGGTGGAAATATCAGTACAAATGCCGGTGGTATGCGTGCTGTAAAATATGGCGTGACCAGAGATTATGTCAGAGGTCTTGAAGTTGTCCTTCCAAATGGAAAGATCGTGGAATTTGGTGGAAAGGTTGTAAAAAACAGTTCTGGATATTCCTTAAAAGACCTGATGATCGGTTCCGAAGGAACCTTAGGCTTTATCACAAAAGCCACATTAAAATTACTCCCTCTGCCTAAAAAGGCAATTAGTTTACTGATACCATTTAAAACCTTAAAAGAAGCAATTGACACAGTACCTCTCATTATCAAGTCCAAAGCAATCCCAACTGCCATTGAGTTTATGCAGAGGGAGGTCATCATTGATGCAGAAGAGTACCTAGGTAAAAAATTCCCAGATTCCCAATCCGATGCGTACCTTCTGCTCAAATTTGACGGCAATTCAACAGAAGAGATTGAAGCAGATTATGATAAAGTTGCAAAACTTTGTTTAGAGGCAGGAGCACTTGACGTACTGATCTCAGATACAGAAGAAAGAGAAGAATCTATCTGGAAAGCCAGAGGAGCCTTCCTTGAAGCGATCAAAGGATCTACAACTGATATGGATGAAGTAGACATGGTCGTACCAAGAAATAAAGTCAATGAAATGGTAGAATACCTTCATAACTTACATAATGAAGTAGATATACGTATCAAGAGTTTCGGACATGCTGGAGATGGAAACCTTCATTCTTATATCTTAAAAGATGACTTAAGCCAGGAAGAATTTGAAAAACGAATGGCAGCAGCAATGGAGAAGATCTACGAGAAAGCTGCACAGTTAGGTGGAAAAGTATCCGGAGAACATGGAATCGGATTTGCGAAGAAACCATATTTGAGAGAATCTCTTGATCCAGAAACAATTGAGTTAATGAGTGGAATTAAGAAAGCATTTGATCCAAAGAATATCTTGAATCCACATAAAGTATTCCAGAGCTAAAACTGACACTTTGGTTATACTCCCTAAGTTTTAAAAATGCACAAAGCAGACAGGAAATCAAATACCTGTCTGCTTTGTGTATGTAAATTTATACAATTTTCTTCGAAATGGTTGACATAATGTATAAAAATATATATACTAAAAACAGTAACAGTTATTACTTGAATTAAAGAGGAAAGGAAGAGGTTATGCAGCCAGCAACGAAAAAAAGCAAGCAAAGAGATGCCATCATAAAGTTTTTAATGACTCGCAAAGACCATCCAACTGCCGATATGGTATATATGAACATCAAAGAAGAGTTTCCGAAGATCAGTCTTGGAACAGTCTATCGAAATCTTGCATTATTAAGCGAACGCGGGGAAATACTAAAGCTATCTTACGAAGGAGGAGCAGACCATTACGATGCATGCACCGATCCACACTATCATTTTGTGTGTCAGGAATGTGGAGCAGTCATCGATTTGGAGATGGCACCGATCGATGAGAAGTTAAATGAGATCGCAAGTGAGAACTTTCCTGGAAAGATTACACAGAATATTGTTTATTTTAAAGGAATCTGCAAAAATTGTTTAAAAAATCATTGACAAAAGTAAAATGTGATGGTAATATAAAGACAAGTTAAAAATAGTAATCATTACTGTTTTGAACAAAAGACACTAAGCCGAAAGGCAAAGCAACATAAATGATCATATAAAGTATAAAGGAGAACAAGAATTATGAAGAAATGGATTTGTACAGTATGCGGATATGTACACGAAGGAGAACAGCCACCAGAGAAATGTCCACAGTGTGGAGTACCAGCAGATAAATTCAAAGAGCAGGTAGAAGGAGAAAAAGAATGGGCAGCAGAACACGTAGTAGGTGTTGCCAAAGGTGTCAGCGAAGATATCTTAGCTGATCTAAGAGCAAACTTCGAAGGAGAATGTTCTGAAGTAGGAATGTACCTTGCAATGGCAAGAGTAGCTCACAGAGAAGGATATCCAGAGATCGGATTATACTGGGAGAAAGCAGCATACGAAGAAGCAGAACATGCAGCAAAATTTGCTGAGTTATTAGGTGAAGTTGTAACAGACAGCACAAAGAAGAACTTAGAGATGCGTGTAGATGCAGAACATGGAGCAACAGAAGGTAAATTTGACCTTGCAAAACGTGCGAAAGCAGCAAACTTAGATGCAATCCATGATACAGTTCATGAGATGGCAAGAGACGAAGCACGTCATGGTAAAGCATTTGAAGGATTATTAAAGAGATACTTCGGATAAGAAGAATTGATTTAGGAGGTATGAGTTTTCATACCTCCTTTTTTTTTGCTATATTCCATGCTATAATAAAAATAAGACTGAAAAAGCAGGTGAAAGCATATGATTTCAGAAGAGAAAGTAAAGATTATGGCTGAGATGGCCAAGTATGAGAAGAATTATGGAAAAGGTGATTTCCGTATATACAAATATACCAAGAAAGATTATGTCAGATCGGAGAAGATCAAGACAAGCATTGCCTTGTTGATCTCATTTCTGATCATGACAGGATTGTTGTGTATCATGCAGTTAGATATTGTGATCATGAAGCTGAGAGAAGGTAAAGTTATAGTATCTGCGGCTGTGATCATAGGAATTTATGTTGCGGTATTTTTTGTCTACCTGCATTTTACGAAGATACGAGCATCCAGGCAGTATGATGAGGTAAGGGCAAGGGTACTGATTTATGACAAGCATTTAGAAGAACTAGAAACATTATATAAAGAAAAAGAGAATGAAGACATTAGTCCAACTATAGTCGAGGAGGAAGACGAAGATGGAAAAATTATTGATATATAGAGAACGATTTTTGAAATTCCTCACGGCGAGAGGAAGATATATTCAATCAGGGATGAGATTCTTTGGAGGAACTGTTTTATTTTATGTATTAGGGGAATTGTTTGGATATACAGAGACCTTTTCACAGCCATTTTTTATCTTTATGATGGGAGTGATCAGTGTCTTTATTCCAATATCAGCATTATCGCTGATCTTTTATGTCGTTATATTCTTAGAGTTACTTCATGTATCGTTAGAAGTGACGTTATTTTTTGCACTGGTAGTTGTATTATATTTTCTTGTATATCAGAGAGTTTTTCCAGAGACAAGGATTTATCTGATGATGGTGCCAATCTTCTTTTATTTTCAACTACCTGCATGTTTACCGATTTTTGCTGGGATGTTTTGTGGAATTGCAGGACTTCCAGCGATCTTAATGGGAACAGTGATCTATTATCTGTCCAATATCCTTCAGCAGACAATGAACCAGCTGGCATCAGGATCAGCACATGGGAAGGTCTACAGTCTGATCGCGGCAAGAGCGATCGACAATAAGGATCTGCTTTTGTATTTTGTGGTATTCTGTCTGGTGACAGCACTCGTAACAGCAATTCGCAAGCGGGGAGCAGCGCATGGATGGAATATTTCAATCCTTGCAGGAGGAGTTGTATATCTGATCTGCATGTTCATAGGAGGATATCTGGTTAACAATGAGATCAATATCACATCACAGATCGGAACGATCATAGGAAGCATTGCGATCGCCCTGATCATACAGTTTTTATACAATGTGATCGACTATACCAGAGAAGAAACATTTGAATTTGAAGATGAAGAATACTATTATTATGTAAGAGCGATACCGAAAGTGACTGTGGAAGAAGAAGAATTTAATGTTACACAGATCACGGTACCATCACATAGATTTAGTTTAAAAAGAAAAGAACATAAACAAGAACATAAAGAACAGGACAAAGAAAAGGGAGAGGAAATTTGAGTAAATTTTTTGATGGACTTGAAAAATATATATATTGGACATCGATTCCGAAGATCGGTCTGAATGACATTGTAGATATTCTGATCGTCAGTGTTATGATCTATCTGATCGTCAAATGGATCAAAACAACAAGAGCCTGGGTATTATTAAAAGGGATCATTATCTTGCTTTGTATTGCATTTGCGGCATATTTACTGCAATTACATACAGTTTCATGGATTCTTTCCAATACAATGAGTGTGGGAATCACAGCGATTTTGATCGTCTTCCAGCCAGAACTCCGAAGCGCATTGGAACAGCTTGGAAGAAAGAACTGGGTGACTGATATTTTCTCTACAGATAGCCGTCAGGAAGAACTGGAATATACAGCAAGAACTCTGCAAGAGATATCAAGAGCAGCGATTGAGATGGGAAAGGTAAAGACAGGAGCACTGATCGTACTGCAAAGAGAAGTAGCACTTGGAGAGTATGAGCGTACAGGAATTCCAATTGATGCGAAGGTCAGCAGCCAGCTTCTGATTAATATCTTTGAACACAATACACCACTCCATGATGGCGCGGTGATCATTCACAACAACAGGATCGTGTCAGCAACCTGCTATCTTCCATTAAGCGATAGTGTAGAGATTGGAAAGGAAATGGGTACCAGACACAGAGCAGCAGTAGGGATCAGTGAAGTTTCAGACAGTATCACTGTGATCGTATCCGAAGAAACTGGTGGTATTTCTATCGCAAGGGATGGAAAGATCATCAGACATCTGGATCCACAGAGATTGAGAGATGAACTGGCTGTCCTGAGAGAAGAAAAAGGACAGAATAAGAAATTCAAACTATGGAAGGGGCGGAATCGAAATGAAAAAAAGAATGGAAAGTGATCTGCTTTTAAAAATAATTTCTGTTGTTTTTGCCTTTCTACTTTGGATGTTTGTTATCAACACCGATAACCCGGTCATCAAGAAGACTTTCAGCGATGTACCGGTTGATATGCTGAATGAACAGGTTTTAGACGATCTTAATCAGACTTATAAGATTGAATCTGGAGATACCGTAAGCTTTACTGTGAAGGGAAAGAAAGATGTTGTAGATCGTTTGACGAAGTCAGATTTCCGTGCAACGGCAGATGTATCTTCTATGTCAGATGTTCATGCGATCCAGATCGAAGTTGAAGCTTTACGTTATAAGAGTCAGTTAGATATCGATACAGGTGGTGCAACGGTCAAAGTCGTATTGGAAGATGTAAAGAGTGACCAGATACCAGTCAATGTTGTGGTGAAAGGAACACCAGCGAGTGGATATACGGTAAGCACGCAGACAGCAACGCCGAATCTGATCTCTGTATCTGGGCCAAAGAGTGTGGTAAGCAGGATCAAACAGATCGTAGCGAAAGTAGATGTATCCGGATTGAAGAAAGATGTAACAATGGCTCAGAATGTCAAGTGTTATGATGAAGACGGAGATGAAGTAAGTCAGGACCGCATCAAACTTGATACGACCAAGATTAAAGTAAAGATTGGATTATCAAGAACGAAGACAATACCATTTACCGTGGAAACAAAAGGAACGCCGGGCAAGGGATATGTACTTGGAAGCATTGATTATGAACCAAAACATATAGAAATTACTGGAGCTGAAGATGATCTGGAGAAGATCAGCAGTATCAAACTGGCGAATTTAGATATTAGTGATAGTACAAAGAGTATTGAAAAAACGATCAAAGCGTCCGATATTAAACTGCCAGATGGTATTACATTTGTAAAATCTGTAGATAAGATCAAGAATATCGTGATCCGTGCGAACATCGAGAAAAAGACGAAACGTACATTGATGATTCCGACAGAACAGATCGCATTGATCAATAATACGAAGAATTATGATGTCAAATTTGATGACTCAGAGTTAAAGGTGAAGATCAGCGGATTGCGCTCTGTAGTAGATAAAGTTGTAGTGAAGGATTTAAATCCAAAGATTGACATGCAGCTGTACGAACCAGGAACGCATACGGTACAGGTTCAGCTGACAAAGATCAAGAATATGTCGATTGAGAAGAACGTCAGTGCAAAGATCACGGTAGAATAAAATATAAGGAGAGATATTTACAATGGATAAGATGTTATCGGTTGTTCTTCCAGCTTATAACGAAGAACAGATGATCAAGAAAACATCACAGGTGGTAGGAGACCTGCTTGAGAAAGAACAGATTCCATATGAATTAGTATTCGTAAATGACGGATCTAAAGATCACACATGGGAGAAAATCTTAGAACTCAAGGAAGAAAGAGCACATATCAAAGGAGTCTGCTTTTCCAGAAATTTTGGAAAAGAAGGAGCCGTTTTTGCAGGGATCGCACAGGCAGAAGGAGATTGTATTGCAGTAATGGACTGTGATCTTCAACATCCGCCAGAAACACTTATAAAGATGTATCGTTTATGGGAAGACGGATATCAGGTGATCGAGGGAGTGAAAGCATCCAGAGGAAGGGAAAGTTTCATTCACAAGATGTTTGCAAAAACATTTTACAGTATTATCAGTGATGCGACAGGAATAGATATGTCCAGAGCATCCGATTTTAAGTTAATGGATCGACAAGCAGCAGAAGAATTTCTGAAACTTCCAGAACGAAATGTATTTTTCCGTGCATTGTCATCCTGGGTAGGATTCAAGACAACATACGTAGAATTTGATGTGCAGGAACGAGAAGCAGGAGAATCCAAATGGTCATTCAAATCATTAGTACGATATGCAGTGAATAATATCACATCATTTAGCGCCGCACCAATGCAGATCGTCACATTTTTTGGCGTTGTATTCTTCGTATTTGCAGTACTACTTGGAATACAATCGCTTTATATGTATTTTTCTGGACATGCAGTTGCAGGATTTACAACAGTGATCTTGTTGTTACTGTTGGTTGGAAGCATTTTGATGTTCAGCTTAGGTGTGATCGGATATTATATCGCGAAGATTTACGATGAAGTGAAGATGCGTCCGAGATACATTATCTCAGAAGTGATCAAATCCAAAGAATAATAATACAAATCCCTGAGATCGGATGAGATGAATATCTGATCTCAGGGATTTTATGTGATACAGGGAATCATTTTTTTTGAGATTTGAAAACAAGAAATTTACTGATAAAATAATTGACGATTGTAACAATAACTTGTGTTTCTAACTTGGCGATCATCTGTGGCTGATGAAGGATCTCAACACAGAAAGGGACTCCGCCCACTTCGACAGCCATGGTTACAAGACGACCGAGAACAAACTTGATGAATTCATGAATCGTATCTGCGAAGGATTCAGATTTAGACTGAAATACATATAGCTTATTTACAACAAATGCAAAACAGATCGCGATCGCAACAGAGAAAAAGTTGCTGATCTTATAATCAATTCCACATGGTCCTTTTAATAAAGCAAACATTCCAAGATTAACGAGGGTTGTCAATCCACCAAAAAACAAATAACGAATTCGCGAATCATTATATAATTTCTTTATCAAATTTAACATATCATATTACCTCCGATAGATATAAAATATTCTAAAATGTACATACATCCAATATCTTAAGACATTTTTCAGGAATTTTCAATCCAAAATGTGGTATACTAAGCGTGATAATGAACAAAAAAGGGTAAAGGGTAAAGGAAAAGTATAATGATAAAAGAACAAAGAAAGTATTGCTATGGAGTCTATACACTGATGTTTTTACTGATGTGTATCGTGGCATTTCTGCCATTTTTTACCGAAGGAAAAAGCTTTGTATGGGGAGCAGGAGTAGAAGACGGATTAAGCCAGCATTTTTCAGCATTAGCATATTATGGGGAAGCACTAAGAGAATTTTTCCGTAATCTTCTGGCGGGACACCCAAAACTTGTGATGTGGGATATGAGTCTTGGGTATGGTGCAGATATCCTCTCAACATTGAATTACTATGCGATCGGTGATCCGTTAAACCTCCTCTACGGATTTGTTTCGCCAAAGAATACAGAAACTATGTATAATTTCATGATCGTGTTACGAATGTATCTGGCAGGGATCACGTTTATCATGTATGCAAGAAAAATGAAAAAACGAAGTTATGGAACTGTGATCGGGGCACTGGTCTATGTATTTAGCGGATTTTGCTTTCGACTAGGACTGCGCCATCCATTCTTCATCAATCCGATGATTTATTTTCCGCTGTTATGTCTTGGGATTGAGAAGATCTATCAGAGAGAAAGACCGTATGTATTTATTTTCGCAGTCTGCGTATCAGCAATGAGCAATTATTATTTCTTATATATGCTGACGATATTTGCGGTGATCTATGCGTGGATCCGTTTTTATAAATATAGCGAAGAAAACAAGATAAAAACCTTTTTTCTGACGATCTTGAAGTTTGGAATGTATTATACACTTGGAATTGCAATGGCAGCAGTGATCTTACTACCATCCGTCATAGGATTCCTAGGAAATGGCCGTTACGGCAATGGGGCTGACTGGAAATCATTGATCGTATACCCAGGGAAATATTATCTGCTGTTTATTGAAAACTTTATTGGATACGGAAATATGGGCAGCAATACGAACGCAGGATATCTGCCGATCGTTGGGATCGTTGTATTATTTACACTGTTTTCACAGCGAATGAAACACAAAAAATACAGAGCAGCATTTATAGCAAGTATCATTGCTCTGATTCTCCCAATCTTTGGATACGCATTTAATGGGTTTTCCTATGCAAACAACCGGTGGGCATTTGCACTGAGCTTTATTGTGGCATTGTTGACAGCAGAAATGTATCCACGTCTGTTTGTGATGTCAAAACGACAGCAGATTGGGATCGGAGCAGGAATCATCATATATACTGTATTTTGTATCATCGTAAATGCATCAGGAGAAGAAATCCTGAAGAATAAAGGAATCATGGCAGCCTGTGGATTAATTGCAGTATTTTATATTCTATTGTTGATCTTTCAAAGACTTGGCTATGATACACAGAAGAGAATTGTGCGAGTGAGCATGGCAATCTTGCTCCTGATATCAGTGGGAGTGCATGGATATTACAGATTCGATCCAAAAGAATATGCTTATACACAGGAATTTATGGATCAGGGACAAGCATATCGAACATTGAAGGAAGATAATATCCGTATGCTGAGTAAGGCAAATGATCCATCTGTTTATCGAGTACATGCAGAGGGATATCGATATAAAAATTATGGACTGATCAACCATTTGAATACGATCAGCGGATATTACAGTATCACAGCAAAATGTGTGACAGATACGATCAAAGGATATGATACGTTGGGAATGCAGTATGCAGATAAATATAAAGGAGTCGATCAAAGACTTGGACTCCTGTCATTAGCTGGCGTAAAATACATAACAGTAGCACATAACAGTCAGGTTGCAAAAGACGTAAGTTCCATGGGGGATGTACCATATGGAGTTGAGAAACTAAGAAAAAAAGGAAATATTACATTATATAAGAACAAATATGCACTGCCATTTGCATATGCATATGATTCTTATATGACAGAGCAGCAATACGAGCAGTTAAATGGAATCGGCAAGGAACAGGCAATGCTTGCACAGATCATATTGAATCAGCATCCGGCAGACAAAGAGATTCAACACAACGAACAAAGAAACGGTCCTGATATACAGACGATCTCATTGCCAGAGACAAGGATCTCATCTCCAAAAGGGAAGAAATATGCGGATATTACGGTGCCAGTAGAGAAAGACAAGGAAACTTATCTCTATTTTAAAAATCTCGTTTACCATGGGAAGAAAAATGGAGACGACAAATTCATATTGACTGGAAGAAAGGGAACAAAAGGAATCCTTGTGACACAAAACGATGTACAACAGAAAATTCATATTCAAAGCACCTTCAATCCATACTATTTTGGAAGAAAAGATTACATTGTAAAGATCAATCATCAGACAAGCAAGGCAAAAGAAAAAGTAAGATTAAATTTCTTGTCTCCAGGTGAATATGAATTTGATGATATCAGTTTGATCACAGTTCCTAAAAAAGATGTTCTTGCCAGATTAAAGGAACGCAAGGAGAACTCAATGAAACAGATCCAATACGAAGGAAATCATTTCAGAGGAGTCTATCATGCGAAAAAAGACCAGATTCTGTGTGTAACGATTCCATACTCCAAAGGATGGAAAGCAACAGTCAATGGAAATCGCACAAAGATTTATAAGGCAAACGGGATGTTTATGGGGATCATAATGAAAAAAGGAACACAAAGTGTCAAATTAGATTATGAAACACCAGGATTAAAAATAGGGGCATGGATCAGTCTGGTGGCATGGATCGGACTGGGAATATATGGATTGTACTTTGAAAAGTACAGAAAAAAGCTGTTAAATCAATGTTAAAATAAGAAGAGATACTGGTAAAAATACAAAAAACATGATAAAATGGTCCTTAGACAAATGTTACAAAAATGTTAAATGAGTGGGAGGAACTATGAAAAACGTAAAAAAAATGATACAGGAAGGATTAAAGAGATTCACAGTGATCACTATCTTAGGTGTATTTCTTATGACAAGCTTGATTCCAGTATCCGCAGCAACGAAAGTATCAAAGATCAAATGGTCAGCATATAGAAAGACAATGTATGTTGGAAATGCACAGAGATTTGCAGTGAAGATCACACCAGCAAAAGCATCCAAAGCGAAGCTTGGATGGAAAACAAGTAATAAGAAGATTGCCAAAGTCAGTGCAAAAGGAGTTGTCACACCTGTCAAAGCAGGAAAAGCAACGATCACATGTTACGTGAAATCACAAAAATCAAAGAAAGTAACATGTAAAGTCACAGTAAAGAAACAGAAAGTGACAGCGATCACATTTGCAAAAGCAAGCGTAGCCGTACAGAAAGGGAAAAAGGTCAGCAATCTAGCGATCGTAACACCAACTTACGCAGCAAATAAAAAGGTAACATACAAATCTTCTAGCACAAGCGTGGCAACAGTCAGCACAAGTGGAGTTGTAACAGGAAAGAAAGTCGGAACAGCAACGATTACAGCAACAGCAGCCGATGGATCAAAGAAGAAAAACAGTTACAAAGTAACTGTTGTAGCACCGATCACAAAAAACAGTGCCAAGTTTATCGCGCACCGCGGATTAAGTGCCGAAGCACCAGAGAATACGATCAAAGCCTATGAATTAGCAGGTGGAGCAGGATTCTGGGGAGCAGAAACAGATGTCCGAATGACAAAAGACAAGAAATTCATTCTGCAGCATGACCTGACATTCAAGAGATTATGCGGAGTTGATAAGAAACCAGAAGATATGACATTATCAGAGATCCAGAAACTGACGATCAAATCTGGAAATAACATTTCAAAATATAAGAATGTAAAATCAGCAACAACCGTTGCAACTTTAGAAGATTATTTAACAACATGCAAGAAGTACAACATGGTACCAGTTATCGAGATCAAGATGGAATTCGTAGAATACGGAAATGAAACAACCAATGACTCTCGAATGCAGGCAGTGACAAAGAACAACATGGAAGATTTGTATGCATTAACAAATCAGATCATGGGGAATAAAGAATATATGTTTATCGCCTATGACTTTGAAACAATGGTACAGATGAGAAAAGTCTTAGACGATAACGCAACAACATCTACAAATGTAAAATTACAGCATGTAACAAACAATCCAGATCAGGGAATGATCAATTATTACAAGAAACGTAAGATTGAATTAGATGCAAATTGTGATAAGATTTCACTCTCAGACATCAAGGCATTCAAAGATGGTGGAGTGAATGTAGGACTTTGGACTGTGGACGATACAGAAAGAGTCGCAGATTATATTGCACAGAAAGTGGATTATATTACAACGAATACAAAGTTCTGGTAAGAATAGAAACCATAAGAAAAGAGGCAGCAGATGAAGATATGTGTTGTCTCTTTTTGAGTGTTATGATTTGTGGTATAATAAAAGAAAAACTGTGTCCATAGTTATAGAAAGAAGGCGTGCCCATGATTTACACATTGATGAATAAGAATAACCCCGTGATCGATTTTGAAACACAGATGGGGACGATCTTGCGTATAACAGATACATGGAATGAAGAGTATCTTCCAATTGGGACACGAACCAAAACAGGAATTGATGTCAAGATTTTAAATCATTGGTGGCATGGACGATCTATACCAGCAAGCCGCACAGGAATCAAAGAAGCACTTGAGAATATGGGAATTGATTCATCAAAAGAACTTCTGGAGAAAAGTTATGGATTATCATTAAGCGATCAATACTGGATCCGGCCAGATCACTCAAAGATACAATGGAAAGATATCAATTTTTTTGAAAATCCATTTTCAGAAGATGTAGGAAGTGCTTTGTTTGGAGGACAATTTAGCGGTGATTTTATGTCACCAGATAATACATCTGACGGATGGCTTAGAAAAAAATGGGTGATTCAGAATCAAAAAAGAGTGCTATTGAAATCAGGAAGTGGAGAGTCACAGCAAGAACCATTAAATGAAGTCTTGGCGAATATGATATGTGATAGATTAGATATTAAGAATTACGTAAAGTATCAATGTGGTTATCAAGAAGATCATGCATTTTCTGCTTGTGATAACTTTATAACACCTGATACAGAATTGATTACTGCAAATATGTTTATGAAGATAAAAAAGAAGATCAATCATCATTCATACTATCAACATTATAAGGAATGCTGTCAGGAGATGGGAGTTGATATAACAGAAAGTCTGGACGATATGTTGATTCTGGATCTTATCATCTGTAACAGAGACAGGCATTATAATAACTTTGGGATGATCCGTAATGTAAATACATTGCAAATAGAAAAAGCAGCACCAATCTTTGACTCAGGAACATCAGCATTTGCAGGAATCAGCGAAAACAAGATCAAAACATTGCCACTCAACGAATCAAAACCATTCTGCAAATATCATGAAGAACAGATTGCTTTGATCCAGAATATAGAGCGATATGAATTCCAAAAGCTGACAGGACTTGAGGAAGAATTTAATGAATTATTACAACGATCACCATTTATCACAATATCAAGAAGAGATAAATTAGTCACATGGCTAGGAGAACGAATCAGAATGCTCTGCGAAAGCAAAATGGACACAGAAAGAGTCTTTCAGATCGTGAAGACAGCAAAAGAATACCAGAGAAGAAAGTAAGATGAAAAGAAAAGTTACAGAAATGTAGTAATTATGTTATATATATGTTAAAATAAAGAATATATGCCAAGGAGACAGGCAGAAAATACAGAGAAAAAGAATCAAAAGGAGAGAAGGGTTATGAGCCAGAAGGAAAGAGTCGATTTGATCGAGGTAGATTTATTGGATATGTGTAAATATATTCTGTCAAAGTGGGTGTTTATTTTGATAGGAATGGTAGTATTCGCCGGAGCTGGATTTGGGTATGCGAAGGTGAAAGGAAAGACAGAGTATAGCTCTAAGATGCAGGTATATGTTACTGTGCCTAAGACATCGGATAAGGTGTTGATCAGGGATAGTGCTAGTGAGATGGCATGGGATTATGAAAAATTGGCAAAAACAGATTTAATTATTAATGAGGTATCCAAAAGATCTAAAGTGTCAAGGAAAAAAGTCAAGGAAGCAATTACTGCGGAAGTTATTGATTCTACAAGAGTGATGGAAATTAAAGTGAAATCAGGCAATAAAGATGATGTTAAGAAAATTTCTAAAGTTGTTTTACCAGTATTCCAAGATATGGTACAGAAAACGTTGGGGAGGACGAAATTAATAATTGCGAGTCAACCATCAGCAATAGAAGCAGAACAACTTGTAAGCGTAAAAAAAATTACAGTAATAGGAGCAGTTGTTGGCTTTGTCATTATAGCAGGAATTTTCTTTATAAAATATTTGATTAACTTTAGAAAAAATATAAAAGATATTGTAAGATAATCCAATAGAGGAATGAAAGTATGGGAATAAAACGTACACAAATACAAAATTTAATTATCTATATTGGAGATGTTTTTGGAATTACAATAGGATACTTTTTGATGTCACATTTAAGATTTTATCAAGATGTTGATGGAATATGGGCACAAGATAATAGGGTCATTTATCGTTGGTTGATTGCTATTTTCGTGTTGACAATTGTATATCTTGTAATTAATCCAAATCAAGGATTTTTTAAAAGAAAATTTTGGAAAGAATTTTGGGCTGATTTTAAAACAAATTTGATTACTGCAGCATTAATGGCTACAATAGCGTATTTAATTGATGATGCAAGAGATTATTCAAGATTTATCTATCTTACAACAATGTTTTTTAGTTTTTGTTGGATGCAAATATCCCACATTGTTTATCGATGGTATATTTTAAAGTATAGGCCATATAATTCAGTGACAAGAAAAATGCTAGTTGTAACAACGTCAGATAGGATGAATGAAGTTGTAAAAAGTATTATTAAAGAAAAAACATGGAATTTATGGGTGACGGGTATTATTATCACAGATAAAGATTTAGTTGGAAAACAAATTATGGATATTCCTATTGTTGCAAACAGAAATACGATGTTACAGTATGCGATACGAGAGGTTGTAGATGAGGTGTTTATTCTATTGCCAGAAGAATCAGATGAACAAATTCAGAAATTAGTACAGAAGTTTGAAGAGATGGGAATTTCTGTTGATTTAAACATTAATTTATACGAACTTGATGTTGATAGTGGAACGAAGTATGTAAATCGAATTGGAAAGTATCCGACGATTACATTTGCACCGAGAGAAATACCATTACATATGATTGCAATGAAACGGTTTTTAGACATTATAGGTGCGATTGTCGGGTTGATTATTACAGCGTTGACAACAATTGTTTTGGGCCCATTGATCAAGTTGGAATCTCCAGGACCATTATTCTTTTCTCAAAAAAGAGTAGGACGAAATGGACGTATTTTTAAGATTTATAAATTCCGTTCTATGTATGCAGACGCAGAGGAACGAAAAAAAGAATTAATGGCGCAAAATGAAATGGATGGTTTGATGTTTAAGATGACAGATGACCCAAGAATTACAAAAATTGGGAAGTTTATTCGTAAGACAAGCTTGGATGAGCTGCCACAGTTTTGGAATGTACTAAAAGGTGATATGAGTCTGGTTGGAACGAGACCACCAACAGTGGATGAATTTGAACAATATGAAGGATATCATAAACGTCGATTAAGTATGACACCGGGTTTGACAGGTGCATGGCAAGTAAGTGGTCGGAGTGATATCACTGATTTTGAAGAAATTGTTTCTATGGATGTAGAATATATTAAAAACTGGTCTTTAAAAAGAGACATAGAAATTATTTTAAAAACAATTCAGGTTGTGTTACATAGTGACGGAGCAAGGTAATATATAGAGGTATTATGTATGAAAGTTTGTTTTACTGCATCATCAGGAGGGCATTTGGTAGAAATTTCACAATTAAAGGAGTTGACTAAAAAGTTTGATTCATTTTTAGTAACTGAACTATGTGATAATGAAGAAAAAGCCTTTTGTGAAAAAATATATTATTTGAATCAGGTAAATCGTAGAGAATTATTTTTTATACCAAAATTTATAAAAATGTTTTACCGGTCATATAAAATTTTAAAAAAAGAAAATCCAGATATTATAATTTCCACAGGAGCATTAATGACATTTCCGTTTTGTTTATTGGGTAAGATGTTAAAAAAAAGGGTAATATATATAGAATCATTTGCAAGAACACAGAACGGAAGTTTAACAGGGCGCTTAGTTTATCCATTTGCAGACGTTTTTATTGTTCAATGGAAGAAATTAAAAAAGGTTTATCCAAAATCTATTTATTTGGGAGGTATTTTTTAACATATGATTTTTGTTACAGTGGGAACTCAGAAATTTCAATTAAATAGGTTGTTGAAAATATTGGATGATGAGAGACAGGATGAGAAAATTTTTGCACAGATAGGATTTTCAACATATAAACCAAAAAATTTTAAGTACAAAAATTTTTTAACACAAAAGGAATTTTCAGAATATATAAAAAAAGCATCGATTGTAATTACTCATGCAGGAGTTGGATCAATTTTAACTGCGATGGAATATGGTAAGCCAATTTTAGTGTTTCCGAGAATGAAAAAATATGGTGAGCATGTAGATGATCATCAATTACAAATAGCAGAAACATTTATGGAGAAAAAATATCTTATGATGTATTCTGAAGAAAAAAAATTAATAGATCAAATAAATGAAGCAAAAAATATGAAACGTAATCAATATATATCATCAAATGATAAGTATATAAAATTTTTAAATCAATACATAAGTGAGTCGGAGAATGATAAAAAGAGGTTTTAATTAAAAATGAAAAAAGTAATGGTATTAATGGCAACTTACAATGGTCAAAAATATTTGGAAGAGCAACTTCAGAGTTTGGTAAAACAGCAAGGTGTTGATATTCAAATTTTAGTAAGAGATGATGGATCAACAGATGGAACATTAGAAATATTAAACAAATGGGAAAAATCTGGAAAGATAAAATGGTATCAAGGTAAACATTTAAACGCTCAATATGGATTTTATGATTTGATGGAACATTCAAAAATATATGAAGTGGATTATTATGCATTTTGTGATCAGGATGATGTATGGGATGAAGACAAATTAAGTGTTGCAGTTACTTCATTGGAAAGTATAGATACAGATATCCCAAGTTTGTATTATTGTGGGCAAAGATTAGTAGATGGGAATTTAAAATTTTTATCTGATCATACACTGAATGAAGAAAGAAATTTAAGAACAAGATTTATTTTATCAGATATTGCAGGATGTACAGCAGTGTTTAATAAAGCGTTATTGTATAAAATTTTGGAATATAAGCCGAATTATATGTTGATGCATGATACATGGAGTTTAAAAGTTTGTTTAGCTTTAGGTGGTAAAGTTATCATTGATACTAAATCACATATGAGTTATCGACAGCATGGAAATAATGCTGTAGGTTTAGGAAAAGGTATGAAAGCCAATTTAAGACAAGTAAGACAATATATATCGAAATATAAAGTAGAAGAACAAATGATAGAACTAAAACGGGGATATGGAGAACAAATTATTCCAGAATATAGAAAAATAGTTTATGACGTATGCCATTACAAGAAAAACTGGAAGTGCAGAAGAAGGCTATTAAATAGGTCGAATATTGATTTTTGTAATAAAGGATTGAATTTAACATACTTTATAAAGGTGATGTTAAATAAATTATAGACGAATTTTTATAATAAGAAAATATCTAGTAGTAAGAGAAAAAGAAAGGATAATTATGAAAATTTCGGTAATATGTGTATTTAATAATATAGATAGTTATAATACACAATTATTAGCATCTTTAAAAAAACAAAATATAGAATATGAATTGATTGCAGTAGATAATAGACAACAAGAGTTTTCTAGTGCCGCAAAAGCTTTAAATTATGCGGCACGAAAAGCTCAAGGAGATGTCTTGATTTTTGTGCATCAAGATATATTTTTTAAGACACAAAATGAACTTAAAAAGTTAGCAAATGCTATATGGGAACAAAAGATTGGAACGATTATAGGAACTCAGGGAGTGAGGGAAAAAAGTAAAAAATATTATTCTAATCTGACGGCGGGGAAAGAATTACAAGAAGAATTAAACTATGAATGCAAGAATAAATTATATGAAGTGGCATGTGTAGATGAAGGACTATTTGGAATGAAAAAACAAACTTTTGAGCAACATAATTTTGATGAGCAATTATGTGACAATTGGCATTTGTATTGTGTTGAACAATGTCTTTATGCAAGAGCAAATGGAAATAAAGTATATGTTTATCCTAGTCAAATACATCATTTTAGTTATGGGAATATAACATATTCTTATATGGACAATTTGAGGAGAATTTGTAGAAAATATAGAAAAGAGTTTAAATATATATGGACTACATGCTATAAGGTTAAAACTAATCCCATATATATAAATATTTTAGTGTTTATATGGGTATTAAATCGAAAAATACGGAGACGATCAATAAACTAGGGGGAGAATTGTTTGAATACGAATTTAAACGTTAATGAAAAAAAATATATATTTTATATATTATTTGGTTTTTTTTCTTGTATGCCACTGATTTCTATTAAAGGATATACAATTTTTATTTGGTTGAGTGGTGTATTCATTATAATGAGTATAATAGAAGGAATTATGAAAGATGATTTTGGAAAATATCGTTCTTATTGTAATTGGTATTTATTAATAGTTATTTTCTCAATAATTTCGGCTGTGATTTGCTTAACTAGTTCGATGGTTGAGAAATGGAAAGTAAATCAGTTAAAGAATTTGGTATTGGTGATTATATATTATTTAATATTTGTTATATTTGCATCAGATAATACTTCAAAAAAAGCAATATATTTTTTGAAGGGATTATATTACTCAGCAATTTTTCAAGTACTTTGGGGTGGAATGCAGTTACTCTTTTATAAAAAAGGATTGTTATTAAATGATATTGTTTTTATAGATATTTTACATATGGCTAATGAATCAGTAACTCAAATAAAAGATACAGGAATTGCACTGAGTGGCTTGTGTTGGAATGCAGCAAATATGGCAGCATTGACAGTTTTTGGATATATATATACAAAGAAAAATTATATTAAAATAATGTTTATTATATTTAGTATTATTTGTGGAAATAGGACTGTTTTGATAGGGATAGTAATTGCTGTTATGCTAGAGATATTATGGAATTTTTTAATAGATAATTTGAAGATAAGATACGAATGGCTAGTTACATTAACTGTTTTCGGACTTTTGGTTGCTATATTCATGGTTTTTAATTCAGACATAAGAAATGCTCTTTTAAATAAGGCGCAAAGTATTGTCAATATTTTTTCGTTATCTACAATAAAGACCCAGGGAAGTGCAAGTATACATAGTAGATATTTGACATCTGTACCACAATTATTAAAGAGGAGTTCGATTGAACATTGTTTATTCGGTTATGGACTTGGAAATTCTGGCTATCCTTTTACTGAATATTTAGGACAATGGAATTGGCTAGATTTGGATGCATGGGTTGTTGAATGCCAACATATAGATTGGCTATGGAGTACAGGAATTGTTGGGTTTGTTTTGAATTTAAGTTGGTTAGTATTTTATATGTATAAAGGTGGAAAAAGTGGTCATGGGAAAAAGATGATGTTATTTTTAGCGGTTGTTTTAATACAAGGATTTTTTTATAATATTATTTTTAATTGGTGCTTAATAGCCATCATGTGTATTATAGTAGTTTTTGAAAATAAAAGACAACTATATCAGCCGCTGTCATCTGCATATACAAATAGTTAAAGAATACAATTTCCAATAGGAAAGGAAAGTTAAAAATGTACATTGATAAGTTAAGGTTGAAATTAAAACAATCAGGAACAAAGAATTTTGTTAAAGAATGTTTAAATGCGATAACTCTCAATAAGGCAGATTTTAATTGGAGGTGTCGTGTATTAAAAAAAGATATGTTAGATTATGATTTTTTTAAAAGAAAATATGGTGATATTATAAATAAAACGGATTGGGATATGATTTCCACAGAACCAATTCCTAAACGAATTTGGATTTGTTGGTTTCAAGGTGAAAAAGATGCACCAGAAATTGTGAAAATTTGTATGTCATCAGTTAGGAAATCATTTCCAGAATATGAAATTATAATTTTGACAGATGAAAACATTAATAAATATATAAAATTTCCTGATTATATAAGAGATAAAAGGAAAAGAGGACTCATTGGACCAGCACAATATTCAGATATGATTCGTCTTGAATTACTAACAAAATATGGGGGAATATGGTTGGATGCAACTGTATTATGTACATCTGGAAAATTTATTGGACAATTAATAGAAGAAGATACAGAACTATTCGTATATAAAGATTTTCAGGCATTGAATCGATATGTTGGTGTCTCAAGTTGGTGTATAGTTGCAAGAAAAGAAAATCCATATTTAATGACAGTAAAAAATATGATGTTTGATTATTGGAAGACCAATAAGTATCTTTGTAATTATTATAGCTTTCACATATTTTTTATGATTATTGCTGAATTAAAGGGTGAGAAATGGAAGCAAATTCCTACATACAGTAATCAACCACCACATATTTTGCAAAGTGAGTTATTTACAGATTATAAAGAACAACGTTTGGAGCAAATTTTACAAATGTCTGATATACATAAACTTAGCTATAAATTTTCAAAAGAGGAGTTTCAATTGAATAATACAATGTACAAATACTTGAAAAAAATATACTTGGAGACAGATATATGAAAGAAAAAAGTTTGAAAAAAAATTTCATATATAATTTTTTATATCAAATTCTTGCAATAATTGTTCCATTAATAACTTCGCCATATCTGGCAAGGACACTTGGAGCTAAGAATATTGGAATTGCATCATGGACAAATTCTATAGCATTCTACTTTGGAATTTTTATTATGTTAGGAGTGGAAAATTATGGAAATCGTGAGATCGCCTATGTAAGAAATTCTAGAGACGAGAGAAGTAAAAAGTTTTGGAGTATATATAGTTGTCAGATTATAAATTTTATTATAATGTTAGCAATTTATTTTATATATGTTAATTTTATGGTAAAAGAATATAAAATAATTTTTATAATATTAGTTATGTATCTTGTGACGAGGGGCTTGGATATTGCATGGTTTTATTATGGGATGGAAGAGTTTAAGATTACAGTTGTGAGAAATAGTGTGGTAAAAATTATAACATTGATTTCTATTTTTATTTTAGTTCGAAATCCAGGAGATTTATGGAAATATGTTGCAATAAATACAATTGGAACATTGATTGGTCAATTAACGTTATGGCCCAATTTGCGAAAACATATTGATTTTTATAGACCAAAAAAAGAAGAAATTATAAAAAATGTGAAACCATTGTTGATTTTGTTTATTCCAGTATTGGCCATAAGTGTATTTACGTATATGGATAAATATATGATTGGAAAATTAAGTAATGTAGTTCAAAATGGTTATTATGAAAATGCTGATAAAATTATCAGTGTTCCCAAAGCATTCATTACGACGATAGGTGCAGTTATGTTGCCAAGGACGGCACATTTGCTGTCATCAGACCGTATTGAAGAAAGTAAACATTATATAGAATTATCTATGATGTATACAGTAATAATAGGATCAGCACTTGCTTTTGGAATGGCTGCTGTTGCTGATATTTTTTCAATAGTGTTTTGGGGCGAAAGTTTTAGTGCGTGTGGAGCATTGATTCAAGGGCTTTCACCAGCAGTATTGTTTTCAGTCGTAGGAAGTGTTATTAGATCACAATTTTTGATACCTAATGCAAGAGATAAGGAATATACTATTTCCTTGATAGCAGGTGCAGTAGTGAACTTTTTAATAAATCTTTTAATGATTCCACATTTTGGTGCATTAGGAGCAGTTATAGGAACGTTATGTTCAGAAATATTATTAATGAGTATACAATTGTTCTATGTTCGAAAAGAGTTACCTTTAAAAAAATATTTATTAGATTGTTATGTATTTGTTTGTATTGGGGTTATTATGTTCCTTTTAATATATTTCGTAAAAAAACAGTTAGATAATTCGATTTTAAGTCTTTTCACTTTAATTTTTTTAGGCGGTGTTGTTTATTTCATACTAACTTGTGTATATTTAAGATATAGTAAAAGTGAAATTGCAGAAGAGGTTAAAGGACAAATGTTAGAAATGATAAGGAGACATAAAAGATGAATGGTTGTATAAAAGAGGAATTAAATATAGAGCAGATACATAAAGAAACATTGGGAATTGTAGAAAAACTAATAGAAATATGTGATAAAATAAATGTAAATTATTATGTAGCATATGGTTCCTTAATAGGTGTTGTTCGTCATAAGGGATTTATTCCATGGGATGATGATTTTGATGTCGTTATGTTACGTGATGATTATGAAAAATTTTGTGATTATTGTATAAAAAATGAAAATAAATTAAAACCATTTAAATTATTATCCAGAAAATGTGAAAAAAAATATCCGTATAATATTGCAAGATTAAATAATATGAATTATAAAGCTGTGTATGATAATGTACAGGGATATGAGTCAGGAATATTTATTGATATTTATCCTTTGGATGGTGCAGGTTCAGATGTGGATAAAGTGCTAAAAAAAGTGGAAAAGAAAAAAAGTAATTTGTTTCGAATTACATTATGGAGTATTGATGATCATTATACAAAATCAACATATAATAAATGGTATCGTTCGATAATAAAATATTTTGTTAGAGGATATTCAAAAGTTCGAGGAGCTAAGCATTTTTTAGATAAAATGGAGAATTTTAAGAATTTATATGATATAAATAATAGTCGATATATAGCCGAAATGACGTGGGATTCAGGGCTTACGTTGTATGAAAAATCATGGTTTGATAAATATATTTATATGGATTTTGAAAATTTAAAGGTTAAGGTGCCTATTGGATATGATGATTTTTTGAGATGCCACTACGGTGACTATATGAAATTCCCACCGAAGGAAGAGCAAGTACCACATCACGAATATAAAGTATATCAGAGATAATGATTATGTGGGGGGAATTAAATAAAAACCTAACTTAGATTAAGAGTTAGGTTTTTTAAAGATCTTATGTTCATAAAAAAAAGAAAGGAGAAAAAAATGAACAAAAAAGGATGTGAGATATTAAATATTTTGCTTTTAGAACCTTATATAAGTCAAAGAGTGTTATCAGAAAAATCAGGATATTCATTGGGAACAGTAAATAAAACAATTAAAGCATTAATTCAAAATGGGTATATAAATCATTCTGTGGCATTAACATCAAAAGCATATAATGAATTTAAAGAAAAAAAACCTACAAGAGCAATTATTTTAGCAGCCGGTTTTGGAATGAGGATGGTTCCAATCAATACAGAGACAACAAAGGGATTAATAGAGGTAAATGGAGAGGTATTAATAGAAAGAACAATTCGTCAACTTCATGAAGTAGGAATTACAGAAATTTATGTTGTGGTTGGATTCATGAAAGAACAGTATGAGTATTTAATTGATGAATTTGGTGTAGAATTAATAGTTAACTCTGAATATGCTACAAAAAATAATTTACATTCCATAAAATTAGCAGTAGATCATTTAGAAAATGCTTACATTATTCCGTGTGATATTTGGTGTAGGGAAAATCCATTCTCAAAATATGAATTATATTCATGGTATATGGTAAGTGATCTTGTAGATGATGAAAGTAGTGTTAGAGTTAATCGTAAGATGGAATTAGTTTCAGTTCAGAAGAAACTCGGTGGAAATTCTATGGTGGGAATATGCTATTTAGTAAAAGAAGATGCTGAAATTGTAAAACAAAAAATTATAGAATTATCAAAAAATTGTTATTATGATGATGCATTTTGGGAAGAGGCATTATATAAAAAAGATCGTATGATTGTAGTAGCTAAGGTGGTTCATTCTGTAGATGTTGTGGAAATTAATACATATGAACAGTTAAGGGAACTGGATAGTGATTCTAATCAATTAAAAACAGATGCAATAGATGTTATTTGTAATGCATTGGATGTAAAAAATGATGAAATCAGTAATATATCTGTACTAAAAAAAGGAATGACGAATCGATCATTTTTGTTTGAATGTAAAGATAAGAAATACATTATGAGGATTCCAGGGGAAGGCACAGATCAATTAATAAATCGTCAAGAAGAGGCGGAAGTATATAATTGTATTAGAGATAAAAATATTTGTGATGACATTGCATATATAAATCCAGATAATGGATATAAAATTACAGAATTCTTAGAAGGGGCAAGAGTCTGTGATCCATTAGATGAAGATGATATAAAAAAATGTATGAAGTGTTTACGTAATTTTCATCAAAAAAAATTGAAGGTAGATCATGATTTTGATTTGTTTGGACAGATTGAATTTTATGAAAAATTATGGAATGGGAAATCTTCTGTGTATAGGGATTATTTGAAGACAAAAAAGAATGTGTTGGATTTAAAAGAATATGTCCAGAAAAATATAGAAGTAAAGACATTAACACATATTGATGCTGTTCCAGATAACTTCTTATTTGTAGAAAAAGACGGGAAAGAAGATATTCGGTTAATAGATTGGGAATATGCTGGAATGCAGGATCCACATGTAGATATTGCAATGTTTTGTATTTATTCTTTATATGATAAGTCACAGGTAGATCATTTAATAGATATATATTTTGAAGATGAATGTAAACAGGGTATTAGAATAAAAATTTATTGTTACATTGCAATTGCTGGATTACTATGGAGTAACTGGTGTGAATACAAGAGAACTTTAGGAATTGAATTTGGTGAATATTCACTTAGACAATATCGTTATGCAAAGGAATATTATCGAATAGTACAAGAAGAATTAAAAAAGTTGAAGAAACAATAAGGAAGAGAGGTTATATAAAATGCATAAAGTAGAAAGAGCGATTATAATGGCAGCCGGCTTTGGTAGCAGAATGCAGCCAGTTACTTTAAAAACGCCCAAACCATTAGTTAGGGTTAATGGGACTAGGATGATTGATACAGTAATCAATGGATTGCACGAAAATGGAATTACAGAAATTTATATAGTGGTAGGTTACTTGAAAGAGAAATTTAAAGTTTTGGAGGAAGAGTTTTCTAGTGTTAAATTAATAGAAAATCCATATTATGATGAATGTAATAATATTTCATCATTATATGTTGCAAGAGAGTATTTAAAAGATGTAATGATTCTCGATGGGGATCAGATAATTTATAATTCACAGATTTTAACTCCGGAATTTGAGCGTTCGGGATACAATAGTGTTTGGGTAGAAGAAGAAACGGATGAATGGTTACAGACGGTGGAAGATGGGATTGTAACATCATGTAGTAGAAATGGTGGAAAGAAAGGATGGCAATTATATAGTATATCTCGTTGGACAAAAGAAGATGGACAAAAATTAAAAAGACATTTAGAAACAGAATTTGTTGAAAAGAAGAACAGACAGATTTATTGGGATGATATAGCAATGTTTTGTTATCCAGAGGAATATCGATTAGGAATAAAATCAATGGATAAAAAAGATGTGATTGAAATTGACAACCTTAGAGAGTTGGCAGATTTAGATGCAAGCTATGCAAAATATTTGGAGGAAAAATAAATGGAAAATAAAACTAGAAATAAAAAAGCACAAATTGATTGGATGATAACAATCGTGCCATTGACGATAGTAATTGCATTATGTATATTGTTCTTTTTCTTGCCAGAGCAATCAAATGTTGTTTTAGGTAAAATTAGATTCTTTTTTGGAGATACGTTTGGAACATATTATCTTATTGTTGGACTTGGAATTTTTATTTTATCTTTATATATCGCTTGTTCAAAATATGGAAATATTGTTCTAGGACGGCAAGATGAAAAACCAAAATATTCGTTTTTTGCTTGGGGAGCCATGATGTTTACTTGTGGATTGGCAGCGGATATTTTATTTTATTCTTTTTCTGAATGGGTATTGTATGCAACAGATCCACATATTAAAGAAATGGGAAGTATACAAGAATGGGCAGGAGTATATCCTTTGTTTCACTGGAGTTTTATTCCATGGGGATTTTATTTAGTATTGGCAGTTGCATTTGGATTTATGTTACATGTTCGAAAACGAAGCCGTCAGAAGTATTCTGAGGCTTGTCGTCCATTGTTAGGAAAACACACAGATGGTTTTATTGGAAGAATTATAGATCTTTTAGCAGTATTTGCACTTTTAGCAGGAACAGCAACTACATTTAGCGTAGCAACACCATTGATGGCAACAATTATAGGAGAACTTCTTCATGTTCAGATTAGCAGGACGACAATTAATATTATTATTTTGTTGATTACATGTCTTGTGTATACATATTCTTTATTACATGGATTCAAAGGAATTAGTTTTTTAGCTAATGTATGTATTTATATGTTTTTTGGATTGTTAGCATATGTATTATTATTTGGAGGAGAAACTAGATATATTATTGAGAGTGGTTTTTCATCTTTGGGTAAAATGATACAAAATTTCATAGATTTGTCAACGTTCACTGATCCGTTAAGAAAAACTAATTTTCCACAAAATTGGACAATTTATTATTGGGCATATTGGATGGTATGGTGTGTGGCTGCCCCATTCTTTATAGGAAATATTTCAAGAGGAAGAACAATAAGACAGACAATACTCGGAGGATATGTATTTGGAGTAGGATCAACTTTGATTAGCTTTATTATTTTAGGAAATTATTCTATGGGAATGCAGATGTCAAGTGTTAAGGATTTTATTGCACAATATGCAAAAACAGGAGATTTATATGGGATGATTGTTTCAATCATAAAGACAATGCCATTTGCTCCAGTAGTTATGATTGTAGTATTAGTCACAATGATTGCATTTTATGCAACTTCATTTGATTCCATTGCATTAACAGCATCTTGTTATAGTTATCACAGATTAGAAGAAGATGAGCAGCCTCATAAAGGAATTCAATTAATGTGGTGTATTTTATTGATATTACTTCCGATAGCATTGTTATTTGCAAAGAGTTCAATGAGCAATTTACAGAGTGTTAGTATTGTTGCGGCATTTCCTATTGGGTTAGTTATTGTGATGATTGCTGTGAGTTTTATGAAGGATGCTAAGAAATATATAGAGAAAGAAATAGATGAAACAAGTATGGAGCAAAAATAATACAGAGGGGGAGATTGTAATGTGTTGTAAGATGCTAAGCTATATTATTTCACTAAGTTTACAAATTGCTGCATCAGGAATATTGGTAGTTAATTATTGGAGAGAATTGAATGTGTTAAAATTGGCATATTCTAATTTGGAAACGGAAGATGATTTTGGGGATATAGATATAGGGGAGGAAAATTATTTAGGAGAAGAAAAACATAAAATTTTAATAAATAGATTTGCATTTATAGAACTTTTACTTGGATATATTTTATCTATATGGGGAGAAGTTGAAAATAAAAATAAAAATATGGTAGCTCTGATAGTGATAATTTTAGCGATAATTATAGGTGGTATAACGTTGTTTGTGACTAGGAAATATGCTTATAAATAAAATAGAAAAGAAAAATAGGATGAGTGTGAATAATTTAAGTGCCCTGATACTATAGTGGTTCAGTTGTCAAGACAAAAATCTAAGACTTTCATAATGAACTGATAGGTTGATAAGTTACTGTATCTGTAGAGACGTACGTAGGATGAACTAGTTTTCTTTACAGATAATTAAGCTACATATGACATCAGCATTGCAGGATAATAATATTCTGCTGGTGTGTGATAATCCAATGCAGAATGATATCTTTCAAAGTTATAGGTGTGAACATATCGTTTGATAGCTGCTCGAGACTGTTTCAAGTTTTGTGTAAACACAAAAAACTGATATAAGATTAATCAATA